>Ga0208767_1001161_pt1 | contig 20930 bp, 39 predicted proteins | sample VirMetDEL_Mar_21_FD_184514 | JGI IMG/M metagenome (GOLD analysis project Ga0208767, IMG submission 184514) | Aqueous microbial communities from the Delaware River and Bay under freshwater to marine salinity gradient to study organic matter... | ecosystem: Environmental > Aquatic > Marine >... | reverse complement strand
AGTTCAGCAAAGCGCATCAGGTGTTGCTGATACAGTTTCGTCATCTGGCTCTTACTACACTCCCGGCATCAATGTATCGTTTAACATAGCTTCACGACACGGCTCTACGTTTATCAATGGGGCTGTAGATGGTACTGCACTGACGGAAGATACAACACCGACAGCACTGCCAGACCTGTCCGCTACGAACTTGTCTTTGGGCTATGACTTCATGGGTACGATTGATGAGTTCCGCATGTGGGGCGGTATGGACATAGGCGACACTACGATTGCCTCGGCAACATCATGAGACATTTACTGATTATAAATATGTTATTAACAGGTTGTGTGACTGCTACGCCTTTTGAATTAGGTGAAGAAACAGAACCACCTTTTGGTTGTGTAGAGGCAAGACAACGTGGGATCGACTGTTGACATACTTAAAGAGGTATTGGCAGAAGCCCATAAAGGGCATAAGTATGTCGAAGATATCCATAACTATGGAAAAAACGAACACTGGCAGCCAGATTTAAAAGGTGATTGTGAAGACTTTGCTCTCTGGTGTAAGTACGAGCTAGAAAAGAAAGGAATAGATGCTGATCTAGTATTAGCTCAAACTGAAACAGGTGGTTATCATTTAGTTTGTAGTGTAGATGGATGGGTGTTAGATAATAGATATCGTTATCTGGTATCAAAAGATGAGCTACGATATAAGTGGTTAAAGATTGGTAGAAATGGCGTGTGGTATAAGTTAAATGCTGACGAAAATTAAATCTCTATTGGTTCTATTTAAGCGTGGTCAGGTAGTTGCAGATCCAAAGAAGTGGAAGACCAGGCAGATAACTTCTACTGTTTTAATTGCGTTTATTTGGGCTGCTTTTGACGTTTTAAAAGCCTTTGGGTATGACATAGCAATAGATGATGAGACTGTTAATAATATTGCTTTGGGGCTTATTTCTGTTACCAATCTCATGCTCACAGTTACCACCACAGATAAGATCGGAGTGTAGTTTAATACCTGGTTATAAACAGAGAGATCCTCATAAGTTAAGACCTTATGGCTTTGAGGGATATTTATTAACGCTGGAGTGTAAGATATGAAATGGATACAAGTAGCTAAGGCTGTTCTTATGTTATTGCCAGTTTTGATCTCAGCAATTAAATCTATTGAAGAGGCAATACCAGGAGAGGGTAAGGGTGAGCAGAAACTAGCTCAAATTAGAGGTATTTTAGAAGTAGCGCACTCTGGTATGAGTAAGAGTATTGTTAGCTTTGAAGACATTTGGCCTACGCTAGAAGTTGCTATTTCAAGTCTTGTATCTACGTTTAATGCTATTGGTTGGAATCAGGATTAGTAAGGAGTCATCATGCCATTAAATCCAGTTGGAGTGCTAGATTCCCCACTGTATGACGCTGCAGGAAACTACATAGGCGGTAGTCGTGCAATAGAACAAGGCGCTCAATACTTGGGTGAAGCTACTGCTGGTGGATTGTCAGGGACTATTGGCGGTGGTTTTTTTCAGTTTAATCCAATATTAGCTGTTTTTTCTTATTTAGCTAGAAAGTGGGACATTTTTGGGTTAAATCCTGACGCACCTAAATTTGATGATTTAACTCCTAAACAACAAGCCTCTGTGATGCAGCAGGGCTATGAAGATATGATGAGGGAGACAGGCAAGACTGAGACAGGGCAAGATACTGAAGGTGTTATGTCATTAAGCCCTGAGATGATGATTGATTACTATAACAAAGTAAAAGAAACAGTTGGATCTGCTGGTGTAAACACAATGACTGAATTAGTTGCAGATCTTAAAAACAGCGACTTTGATAACGAATTACTGTCTCCACAACAAGATTTAATTGATATGGAATTAGATTCTCAGTCTGAGAATTTTTATGATGCTGTTTCTCAAGCAGAGCAGACTCCTGTTCCTATTACGCAAGCTCAAGTAGATGAGATTGCACAACGTATTTATGTTAATGGCGAAAATGCTGGTGATGTATTGGGAGAGTTTGGTATTTTTGTTGATAGTGCTACTTTTGATCCTGCTACAGCTATGGATGCTGGTGGAGCTATTTTGGATCGTGTCACTATTGTTGATTCTGGTGTTTCTGGAGGTGGTGGCGCTGGAGGTGGCGGTTCTGCACAAGATACAGCACAACAACCTACACAAACCACTACAGAAGCAGTAGGTACACAAGCTGAGACAGCTCCTTTAGACGTAATAGGTGATTCTGAAGTAGCTGCAGCAGGAGATATAGGCGGGGCTGTTCAAAGCACTGCTCAAACTGGTGATTGGGTTTATCAAGAATCAGATGGAATGTTTCATCAAGTAGGTGGGGTTGAAACATTTATCCCTGTGCCTGGTACATATACTGAAGGTCAGATTGTTAGTTCAAATGATGCTGGTACAGTTTTTGGAGAATGGGGAGCTACTACTACAGATGTTGCTGGCGCAGGAACTGGAGTAGCTACTTCAGGAAGTAATGAAGGTATTTGGGAATACAATGGCGATGGTGTATTTACCAACACGACTACTGGAGAAGTTCGCGAAGGAGATGTTAACGAATTTCCTGATGTAGTTTTTGTTCCAGGCAAAGGATACAGCATTGATGAGAATAATGTTGTTACTGAACATGATATGCCTCCAGATGGTGGAAATGGAACTGGAACTGGCACTGGCACTGGAACTGGAACTGGCACTGGCACTGGAACTGGAACTGGCACTGGCACTGGAACTGGAACTAATACTGGAACTGGCACTGGAACTGGAACTAATACTGAAACTAATACTGGAACTAATACTGGAACTAATACTGGAACTGGAACTGGTACTGGAACTGGTACTGGAACTGGTACTGGAACTGGAACTGGAACTGGAATGGTATTAGCAATGGCAAGTATGGCTCCACAAACATCTCAGATATTTAAAACTGAGTTAAGAGATCCAAGGCAAATTGAATTAGACAATATTAATTCTGGATTGTTTCAATCTATTTTATATTCTGGTTTAAGAAGATGACATATCTAAACTTGATAAATAATGTATTAAGAAGGCTAAGGGAAACTACCGTTGCTACAGCTAATGCAACATCTTATTCTTCATTAATTGGTGATTTGATTAATGACGCTAAAAAGACAATAGAAAATTCTTTTGACTGGACTGCGTTAAGAGATTCCATATCTATTAATACTTCTAATGGTGTAAGTGAGTATTCCTTAACCAACAGTGGGGATATGGCTGTTATTAAAGATGTAATGAATGTTACTTCTCAGAAGTTTATGAATCAGAGAAGTAAGTCTTATTTTAACAATGTTTATTATAACAATACTGTTGTCTCTGGATCTCCAGAAGTATTTACTTTTATTGGCACAGATTCTAATTCAGATTTAAAGATTAAAGTATTTCCTCAACCAGATGCTGTTTATAGTCTAAGGTTTGATGTTGTAGTACCGCAGGCAGATTTATCTTCTGATTCAGATGTTTTATCAATTCCCTATAATCCTGTAATACAACTAGCTTACGCAATGGCTTTAAGGGAGAAGGGAGAAGCTGGCGGTCAAACAGCAATGGAACAGTTTGCAATAGCTTCTACTGTTTTGTCAGATGCTATTGCTTTTGATGCAAATCGTTATCCAACAGAGATGACTTTTGTGGTGAGATAATGGCTCAGCAACTTCAACAAGTAACAATAGCAGCTCCAGGCTTTGCTGGGATTAACACTCAGGATGCTCCTATTACTCAAGATCCTAGCTTTGCATCTGTTGCAGATAACTGTGTTATTGATAAGCAAGGAAGGGTATCGTCAAGAAGTGGTTATGATCTTTTAACTACTAATGGTGGTGCTGTATTAGGGTCTTCGCCTGGTATTGAGGCTGTTCATCAGTTTAGAGATGGGTCTGGCAATACTAAGATATTCTCTGCTGGAAACAGTAAGATATTCTCAGGCACTACTACATTGGTTGATGAGACTCCTGGGTCTTATACAATTTCAGATGATAACTGGAAGATAATTAGTTTTAACGATAAAGCTTATTTCTTTCAAAGAGGACATGAGCCTTTAGTTTACTCTAACTCCTCTGGCGCTGTTGAAAAGATGTCTTTAGTGTCAGGCGCATCAGGTACACCCCCTCAAGCACATGAGGTTATGGGTGCTTTTGGTAGATTGTGGGTTGCTGACATTACAAATGATAAGTCTACTATTTACTGGTCTGACCTTCTTAATGGAGTTGTTTGGAATTCAGGGTCTTCAGGATCTATAGATATATCTAAAGTCTGGCCTAATGGATATGACGAGATTGTTTCTTTACAGGCTCATAATAATTTTTTAGTTATCTTTGGAAGAGACTCGATTGTTGTTTATGCTGGCGCTGATTCTCCATCGACAATGGTTTTATCAGATACTATTTCAAACATTGGGTGTTTAGAAAGAGATGCTGTGGCATCGACTGGTAAAGATTTAGTCTTTTTGGACAGGTCTGGTGTTAGGAGTTTATCCAGAACAATACAAGAGAAATCATCTCCAATAGGTGATATATCAAGAAATGTAAATAATGATGTTAAATCTAAAGCTAGTTTAGAGACTGGCAATATTAAAATGCACTTTTCTTCAAAAGATGCGTTTGTTTTACTTGTATTTCCTTCTCTTTCTACTACATATTGTTTTGATACCAGGTTTCCTCTTCAGGATGGTTCGTATAGAACAACTACATGGAGTTCTATAAAGCCTCTTTCTTTTGCCAGCTTAATTAATGACGATTTGTATATTGGTTTTGCTGATGGTATTGGGTATTACAGTGGATATGCAGATGATGCTTCAGGATATGAAGTTAGTTACTTCAGTCATCCCTTGTCTTTTGGTGATAGCTCTAAATTAAAGTTTGTAAAGAAAATAATATTAACTTTGTTTGATGGAGCAAATACTACTATTGCTTTGAACTGGGCTTATGATTATGCGGTTGACTATACTAAACAGGCATTTACTTTAGAAGGCAATTCTTCTGCTCAATATAATATTTCTGAATACAATACAACTGCAGAATACTCAACATCAGGTAGTTTAATTACCAGGCAATCTGTAAATGCTAGTGGTTCTGGTTCTGTTGTTTCTGTTGGTTTAGAAGCAACTATTAGTGGAAACTCTATAGCGTTACAAGAAATAAATATTCATGCTCTTATTGGAAGGATGGTCTAATGTCAAATTACACTAAAACAACAAACTTTGCTGCTAAAGATTCGTTGGTTAGTGGTAACCCAGCAAAAATTGTAAAGGGTGCAGAAATAGATACTGAGTTTACAAATATTGCTACCGCTATAGCTACTAAACTAGATTCTTCTACTTCTAGCTTTGTAAATCTTACTGTAACTGGGACTTTTACAGCCACAGTTGATGGGGGTACTTACTAATGGGATGGCTAACAGATGCTCTTACGAGCATAAATAATTATCTTGGAGGAAATTTAGGGACAAATAATAGCCCAATATTTGGAAGTTCTTTGGGAAATCTTCTTTCTGCTGCTGGAAGTGCAATTCAAACTCAAAGATCTATTTCAGATATAGAAGATGCTCAAAGAGCTGCTCTTCAGGGCTTGGTAGGCGCTCCAAGCACAGGTGCTGCTTTTCCTCAAGGTATTCTTTCGTCTGCATTAGGACAGATGCAGTTCCAACCTTATACAGTTACTACTGCTACTGGAGGAACAGTTACTCCTGGTGATGGTACTTTGCAGTATTCTTTGGGTGCTGGAGAGCAGGCTATTACTTCTGGTTTGCTTTCAGATATAGAAAGAATGAGACAGGCTTTATCGCCTGAACAGCAAGCAGCTTTAGAGGCTCAGAGAATAGCTCAGCTAACAGCTTCTCCAGAACAGTTAGCAGCCAGAGAGCAGTCTATCTTTGATAGATTGGAAGCTGCTCAGCAAGGCTCAAGGGAAAGGCAAAGATTAGCTTTAGAAGAAAGACTGTTAGGCCAAGGTAGGTTGGGAGTGAGAACATCTCAATATGGTGGAACTCCAGAGCAACTTGCTTTAGAAAAAGCTATACAAGAACAGCAAGCAGGATCTGCTGTATCAGCTATGGAGCAAGCAAGGGCAGAACAGGCATTACAATCACAACAAACACTGGCTGGATTACAACAAGCCTTTGGTCAGCAACAGGCAATGGCAGGGAATATTCCTGCTTTGTTAGGAGCTGCCTATTTGCCACAACAAGGACTGTTGGCATCTCTTGCTCCAGCTACTGATATGTCAAGAATTCAAGCTGCTCTTCAAGGTGGTGCTGGTGAACTTACTGCTGGACTTGGTGAATCTGCTCTTGAAGCTCAACTTAATTTTGAGGCATTGTCTAATGCTCTTAGACAAACACAGCTTTCAGGGCTGTTTAATCTTCTTGCGACTGGCGTTGCCAGGCCTTGATAACTTAAAAGATTACTGGATAAGCAAATGAACATAGATATTCAATCCCTGTTTAGAGATATTCTGGAAACTCCAGAGCAAAGACAACAAAGAGAGTTGGCTGAGACTACTTTGAGGTCTAGGGAGATGACTCGGAATATAACAAGTCGTTATGCTGCTCCCTTTGCAGGAATGGTTCCAGGCTTTTTAAGTAATGTTAATAGAGCTACAACTGGTCTTGGTTCTGCTCTTGGATTAGATATGAGGTCTACTTCTGAGAAGGCCCAGGAGGCTTTGTCTGGTTTGGATTTAACAGATCCTCAGTCTGTTCAGAATACAGTTCAGATGCTTAGAAATGTTGGGCTTGGTTCTCAGGCTGCTCAGATTCTCGGCATGAGTACACAAGCTATTCAAGAACAAGAACAAGCAGAAAGAAAAGCAACTATAGATCAATTAGCTATAGATGCTGCAGAACAACAAATTGCAGAGTCAACGCAAAGGCAACAAACCTCTCTTGATAATCAGCTTCTTGCTCAACAAAGAAGATTTCAAGAATCTACGAATTTTGAATATCAACAGTCGATGAATGAAATAAATCTTGAAGAGGCTAGAATTAATTTAGAAAGACTAAAAGCTGGTGAATCAGCAGATGAAATATTTGGAGGTCAAAAGATACTTCCTAATGGAGTTATCTATTATGCTTCTAAGGATGGAAACCCAATAGTAAAAGATATAAATGGAAATGTTCTTATTGGGGAAGAAGCTCAAAATGCTTTAAATGAAGGGTTTGCTTTAGAAACGCAACATCAAAGAGATATTTATCAAGCAAGAAGGATAGGAACTAGATCTGCACAAATTGCTGCAGATTCATTTGAAAACATTGGAAACACTAGGAAAATGATTGTTGCTTTAAGAGACGCAGCAAGTCTTGTTGAACAAGGTGCAGCAACATCACAATTAGAAGAATTTTTAACTCCACTAAATCAGGCTACAAATTTCTTAAAAACAGTCACTGGACAGCTTACTTTAAACCAACTTAGTCAAGTTACTATGGGGGCTTTAAGTGAAAAAGAACTTGAGCTTCTTCAAGCGACTGCTGCTCCAAGTGGATTTAATAAAACAGAAATTATTAATTGGTACAGAGATAAAGCTAATGCTACAGAAAAAGCCCTTTCTGTTTTAGAGCAACAAGCTGTTTACTTTAGTCAGCCTGGAGCAAGTCCTGGAGAGTGGATTGAAATGCAGCGTCAATTAAGAGACAGCGAAGTTGAAAATGATCAAGCGTCAGATGAGGAAGATCCTGAACACCAAAGGGCATTAAGTAGAGTATTAGGAAGAGAAATTCGTAGAGGCAGATAAAATGGCAGAGAAATTATTAGAAGTAATCAGGGAAATACCTGAAAGATACGCCAGACAGCTTTCTACAGATGATCTAAATGCCATAGCAGATGGTAGAGATGAAGATGTATCAATGTCTGGCCTTCAAATCCTTATTAAAGGAAAAGAAGATTTAGGCATTGGCGAATTTCTTGATATTGGTGGCGCTATTGCAGGAGCAACGGCAGGAGCTGCTATTGGCTCTGCTGTGCCAGTTGTTGGTACTGTAATAGGAGGGGTTCTTGGTGGAGCTGTTGGTACTTTTGCTGGAGAAGTTGCTGAAGACGTAATAGCTGATAGAGAAGTTCAGTTAGGATTTCAGAAAGGTGGTGCAGCTAGAGAGGCTTCTATTGGCGCTGTGTTTGATACATTATTTTTAGGAGCAGGAAAGGGCATAAGAGCATATCGTGCTTACAGGTCTGCAAACAAAAGTTTATCTGAAATGGGTCAAGAGTTTAGACCTGTTTTAGACATTATAGATTCTGCCCCAGATAGCCCAGTAGCGTTAGCGCAGGCTCAAGACTTTTTACAAAAGTCTGGCGGCCCCTCATTGTCTCCTATAGCTACCGAATCTGCTTCAATGGTTGCTCAGATTGGTAGAGAGCTTGGAGAAATGGGTATTTTTTCTTCAAAGTATTATGATGCAGATATAAAAAAGCAAAAAGATATAGTTTTAGATGCTTTTACTTCTTTTTCAAGTCAAGGGCTTGCAAAAACGCAAACAGAGCTTGGGAAAGAGTTTATTGGATTAAAGTCTGCTGCTGATAAAGCAATGCACACTGTTTATGGAAGTCAGCTTGATACGCTTAGTAGTTTGCCGTCAGCAAGAAACTGGGTAAGTTTAGAGCCAATCGTTAATACTTTACGAGACTTTTCTAAAAAATACGAATCTACTGGCGTTATTCCTTTTGAGGGCAAGGTTATTACATCTAGCTTAGATGAAGGAGCTTCATCTTTAATTAATGATCTTATTTCAGAGTTATCTGGATCTGTCCCTGGAAGGTTTGCTAAATTTAGGCTTGAAGACGTATTAAAATTAGAAAAACGTGTAAATGACGAAATATCTAAAATGGTTCCTGGTGGAGCTTATGGTAATGGTGTTGCAAGAAGTCAGTTAAGAGGGCTTCACGATGATATAAGAAAAACAACTATAGGTATGATGAGAAGATTAGACCCTTCAATGGCAAAGATTTATCAAAGAATGCAGAAAGAATATTCTGATGGTTTAGATTTTCTTGACGAAAAAGGAATTGAAAACTTAGTAAAAAATGGGTTTAACAAAGATATTTATCAAAATATAGGAAGAGATCTTCTTGGAAAGAATCCAGAAAAAGCAAAAAAACTTCTAAATTTAGCAGAAAGAAGTATTGTTATGAAGGCAAAGACTAGACCGAAGATGGATGTTAGCTCAGAGATTAATAAGTTTAGAGAAACTATTAGAGCCTCATACTTAAAAGAAAAAAATATGATAGAAGCAATAGATGTTGGTAGAGCAAATCCAATAGAAAATATTTTTTCTCAAGCCTCTGGAGCAATGTCACTTTTAAAAAATTCTGAAAGCTCAAAAATTATTTTTGGCGAAAGATGGCCTGAGTTTAAAAAGCTATTAAATCATGTTGTGGCAATGTCTCAAACAAGAAAAAGAGAAACTTTTTCTCTTGCTCTAAGGTCTGCTGAGGTTGGAGCTGGCCTTGCTATTCCCGCTGCTTTTGGCGCTGCTGGAGCAGGGCTTTTGGGCGCTGCTGGCGCAGGGCTTTTTGGTGCTGCAACAATTTTGACTGCGCCAATTCTTTTATATAAGTTATCATCAAAGCCATCTCTTGTTAATAAATATATTGCTTTAGATAACCAGCTTCAAAAAGCATCAAGAACAACGTCATCTAGGCAAATGCCAGAGATCATAGTATCTAATGCTTCTAAATTGTTAAAAGAACTTTCGGAAGAAGATCTGTTAGATATAAGGCAGGCTGTTTCTGATCCTAATTACAATTTTGGAAGATGAAATTAAGCACTGGCTGACTCAATAAGTAGGTCAATGTAGTGTTTTGCCTTTCTCAAGTCTTCGATTCCTCCCTTAGACTTCCAACGAGAAATGTATTTCACTACATTGGCCTCACAATAATTTAAGTTGTTACCCAGGATATACTCAATAGGCTGGATCTTCATATCCTTATAGTGATTACCACCAATCTGTTCTTCCTTAGCAGCCATTAGTGTAATTCCTTATCCTGTAGTTCATAAAAATATTCAGCCAGCACTTCATTCTCTTCTATAAAGTTCCCATATCTATAAAGCATATAACAAAGAGTGCCAATCATTCTTCTAGTATCTTCATCCATAGCATGGACATTATCCTCTATCCACTTCTCAGCTTCTTCTTCTGATACTGTGTCCATTTGATATCCTGCAAAATATATTTGCATTATAGCTGCGCCTCCATCTCTTTGTTCTCTTTCTTTAACTCTTTGATCTGTTCTTTTAGGTCTTCTCTATAAAATTTGACTGGCCTATTACAGTTAATAAGAAGCTGCTCACAGAAATCATCTCCATACATCTCTCTCATGTATTTAGAGTAATTCTCTCTAACAAGAGTTCTATGTTTCATCCCATACTGATTACAGCCAGCGCATTGAGGATGAATATTCTCTTCTAAAGTTTTGGTAGCTTTCTTCCCTCTTTCTATCCAGTGGCCTCCCTGCATATTCTTCCAGTGATACCACTTATTACAAGTAACACACTCTATAAATCCACCCTTATTGGCAGATAGAGCAGCCTTTAATCTGACCCTCTTTTGGAGAAGGACTGCAACTTCATCGACTAATGCGTTTAAGCTTTTAATCTTCATAATTACTCGATAACAATGTCAGGTTCTGTTTCTGGTCTTGGGAGTTCATAGATTAAAGTAGAATGTCTCCCTCCTTCCTTTTTAAACACTATCATCTGCATTGCCTGGTTAGATCCATAACCAGAAGATGAATGCCAGCCATCAGGGGGAGGTAGAGCAGCAAACTTCTGGACTATACACCCATCTATTTCTTTAACATCTTGATGATGGTAATGACCTACAGCCCACATTCTTGATTTACTTCTCCCCCAGGCTTTAGGCATATCTCTTGCCATACATGAAACCAATCTTTCAGGGCGAATCTTGTCTCCATGATTTATGCCTATTAACCAATCTCCCCAGGCTAAGTAATGAAAATCACCATTAGTATCTAAGACTGTAACCCTTGGTTCATCCCTATAGTAAGCCTTTACTATCTCTTGAACACACACAGCTATATCAGGATTATGATTCCCCTTTGCTATTACGACAACTACTTTGGGAAACTTCTCTAACATTCTGGATACTGCATGGTTCATTGCTTGACCAGCCTTCCTAAGAACCCTGGAGAATCTCGTATCCGTATCTACAGGGGTTCCTTTAAAAGTCTTATTATGAGATGAGTTGCTGTGCATATAGTCACCAACGTCAACCAGGAGGCCAATAGAACTATTAGGAGATCTATCAACAAGGTCATCAATAGCGTCCCTCATAAGCTCTGTAGCAATGTCTGAATCATAGTCTGAGTGTTTAGTCTCATCAGCAGTAGCGTACATACCAAAATGTGAATCTCCTATAAAGATCCCGCTCATCAGGTTCTCTTCATAAGCTTTGATTGTGTTCCTTTCTGGCTTCTTTGGCGGAACGCTATCTGTTAGTACCTCTATGAAATCTTTAAGGGCCTGTTCGTAGGCTTCTTTCTCTTTATCTACCTTTACCCATTTTAGCTTCTCTTCTCCAGTTTCAGAGTCTATTAATGTAGAAGTTCCTCTTACATAATATCCTGAAGGTACAAGGTGGGAGTTGTCTCCTCCTTTTGTCCAGCCTTTCTCTGCTGCTCTTTTTTCAACAGAGCTTCTGGCTGTGGAGAATGGGCTTAACGGATGGTTTAATGCTTTGGCAGCTTTCCTCTTGCTCCCTTCATCAATCCATGCTTGAAGTAATTTTCTCTGTAACTGAGTAGGCTCTCCAAGCTCAAGTATTTTTGGATCTGGGGGATCACTCTTGTGCATATCTGTCTCCTAGATATCATTTGTTTCCTCCAATTAAACCTTGGGTAGTGGACATATGACGGGGAACAGTAAGTTCACAGAGATTTCTTTTCGTTCTCCATGAGTCTCCTTAAACTTATTACAATATGTCCTGGATGGGTTGTACTCATCCTTCTGGTAGTAGGGACATTCTCTACAGTTCTCAACGTATAAGATGTCAGATATCTTTCTCACTTCCATAAATCCAAACCTCGCCACTATTAACATCTGGCCCCTGTATTTTTGTGATTGCGTCATGCCACATCTGAAAAGCCTTATTATTAGCGCAAACTATTCTATATTCAGGCATAGATATCGTACAGGTATACATTGCTTTAGTTGTAAATACGGTATTTCGACACTTATCAGAACAATAGGATAGATTATTCTTTTGGTCACTCTTAACCCACTTTGGAGGCTCAAATAAAATCTCACAGTTTTGACACTTAATACTGTTTGTAGGACTGTTCTTCTTATTGTAGTACCAGAACTTACACCTGCAGGAATTAGAGCAGAAGCTTTTTATTTGCTTTGCTTTAAACTTCTCCTTACAGTATTTACAGACTGATGTAATCATTCAACTCTTGTGCAATGGTAATAACTTCTTATCTGATAATACTCATCATACAAACCAGGGAAACCATTATACTCCCTGCATTCTCTTTGGATCTTGGCATGAGCAAAAGTATAACCAATCATAAAAGCTACACTTGTAATAACTAAAATAATTACCCAAGCTAGATTATCAATCATTTTGCTTCTTCGATAGTTCAACATATTCTCCTTTGGCTTCTAATATTAAGCCAGCTCTTGAGCAGAACTCCTGCATCCAATCTAAGAAGAATGTCATCTCGCCAACAGTCCATTTAGCTGAAGAGGTAACTTCTGCTTTATGTTCCTGGTTTTCGGGGTTGACTATAAACCTGATTAAGAACTTCTGTTTTGTCTCTTTATAACATTGAAGCTTTAACCATCTATTCATTCCTTCATAATGAGCTTCATCGACTTCCTTTAATTTGAAGTTATCTTTCGTAGCTTCACGTATCCAGATAGCCTTTAAAGCTTTTTGAGGAAGGGAAGAGAGAGTAGCCTCTTCTACTCTCATCCCCTTGTTAGACCATGCTATATTGACAAAGCCAGTCTTATTGACCAACTCCTTGACAGTATTGAATATCCTTTTCAGATCATCAAGATTTAACGCTGTATCAACATTTGGCATATCTTGTCCCTGGTTGTCATTTGATCTGCAATCCTAAAGAAGGTGGAGAACAACATATCATTCTGCTGTAAAGTTCTGCAGTAATTCCCACTGTCCATATTTAGTGCTTTTGACACTTCAGCCTTGGTCATTCCGCTTTCTTTATGCAAACGCTTTAACATCTCCCCACAGTTCATCTGTTCCTCCTAGAATGGGATATCCATACTAAAGTCATCAGACTCCTGCTTCTTAGCCTCAACAGAATCCCCCAAAGAAAGAGACATGAATGCGTTTCCACTCTTGGACTTTTTGATCCAAGCTGCGAAGTACCTGTCAGTACCATCTACATTAAGTTTTCCAGTGTAGTCTGGATGCTTCTCGCTGTCCTTTCTGTCGTTCTTAAACAAGGCTCCACGGTTTGTATTATCATAATCGCTCATTACTTCCTCCTGTACTTTTCGTACTTTACGTTTACTGAATTAACTACTTCTTCGACTAACTCTTTTAACAAAGAGATATATTTCTCATCTCTCTCTACTCTGACTAACATAGAGATCATGTCAGGATGCCATGCGTAGAAATCACACCACTCCCTGCCTGTCACCCATAATTGACCCTGAACTTGTGGTTTGTAATTGCCAGGTAACCCAAGGTTATCCAGGTAATCAATCATCGTATGCCCTAGTGGGCATTTGATCTCAAGCAAACCATCCTCTACAAGCCCATCAGGGGACGCTCCTGCGTCAATATCATCAAGTAGGCATAGGCCTATCATGTCAACATTACGTCCAGTCTCGTGCATGTAAGAGAGTCTGGCATGGGGTTCCAACTCAGTCCCTCTTTCAATAGCATCAGAGGTAAACTTGAAAGCTGGTTCCAAAGTAAGCTTCTCACTCACCAGTTGATTTACATACCCCTCAAGTTGAGTAGACCTTTTACCACTAGCCGTTAAGATCTTTGAGAAATTGCTTGCTGTTGGAATCCCAAGTCTGGCATTCAGCCATTCCTCGGTTCCTTGGTCAAATTCAATTACCCTCATTGGTTACCCCTTTTCGATACTTAAAGTGCTGTTATAGTCGTTTTCTTTGCTAACCAATACCTTACCCCTAGTTATGGGTCTGTAGGGAAATAATGGGCATTTAGGGCTTGTACAGGCTGTTACTTGCTGCTTCCATGTTCCTAGTTGGTATGGATCGTAGATACATTCCTTGCACATATTATAAATAGCTTTACCTCTGGTCATCGAATCATCCCCCTCTCAGCGTCATCATCGACAGCCTGAAGCCCACACATGGCTTGCAAGGCATACCTTCTGGCATACGTGATGGTAGAACCAGAGGCTTGCGGATCAGGCTTCATCAATGGCATGACAAATTCCTCTTCGATCCATTCACCTGATTCGTGCATTATCCTGGTGGATACCCCCACTGACTTATCACCAGAGACCGGATGTTGAGAGAAAGCCAAGCCGTTTTTATTGAGAGCTTCCTTAATAGCCTCTATGACTGAATTTATGTCAGCGTATTTCGACTTGAAGAAAGGATTGCTTGATGATTTAGCAACTGTTTCCATGTCTATTTGAGCCTTAATGAAGGCTGGATTAAATTCTTTCAACGACTCTGACGATTTCATAGCTCCTCCTGCGTTAGCACTCGATGTGTGATTGATTCAGCCTCGTGATATCCGTTGGAATAATCAGAGTTGACCTGCCTTATATAGTCTGAAGATTGATCCAAAAGATAGGCTGCGTGGTCTTGGAAAGCAGTGGAGATGTGTGACTTCAAAGCCTTCATGTCAACAAAGGTTGGGTCTTCCCAAAACTTCACGACAAGTTGCTCAAACTCAGAACCGTCACCTGACATGTATAAAGCGTTATAAATGAAGTCTTCATCTTGATTTAAAAGATAGTTGACTAGCTCTTTAAGCTGCTCTGAAGTTGGCTCAGGCCAGTCCTTGATTCTTAGATATAAATGGTTTTTATCAATCCATCGTTCGATAGGATGTTTAATCATGATTACCTCTTTTGATATTGCCTGGTTGATTTGATCGCCAAAAAATTGACGCATCTGTTCTGTCACGTTCATAACAATCTCCTCTTTAGTTGTCATTGCAAACAGTAGCACTGTCGTTTCTAACAGTCAAGTCATATTCAATCGACTTTCCTTTGTTTGCTGTGAACTGCAAACTATGATGCGAGTACAGGCCAATCGTGCCTTCCCAGGCACCATGCCTTTGCTTTGCGACAATCAGCTTTTGGTCAAAAGTATTGTTCATGTATTCCAATTGTTTATCGTCTAGGATTGGGAGATGTTTCAAGTTCTCCCGCCTCTTGTCAGCCCAGCAGACAATCAAATTGTCAGCCAGATCCACGATTGCAGAGTTACCCTTCACATCAAACTTACTTGGCACATACTCTTCCCCAGCCGAGTGAGGTTTTCTTACGTGAGAGACAAGGTGTATGTGAGTACCTAGATGTTTTGCAGACCAAGCCAAATTATTGATGAAATCAGATTCACCTTCACGGTTCTCAACTCCTATCCCACATTTAGCCAGAGAGTCCAGGAAGATGTGATTGCACTTGAGTTCAGACCCAACGTAATTCACAAATCCTAAGACTTTTTCAGTAGCTATCGAGTCTAGTTGGTCATAAATCAGGATGTGTTCATCAGCAAAGTCAGTGAAGTCATCGACAAATCCCTTGGATGGCTTGCCATGAGCAATCCCACTGGCCTGAAGACACATTCTCCACAGAGTCTCTGCTGGTTTCATCTCAAGTGATGCTATGGCGATTCTTTTCCCTTGATGTGCAAGATCCAGAGCCACCATGCCAGTTGCCATCGACTTCCTATGTCCGTTCATACCAGCCCAAACGGTAACTTCTGATGGTCTGAGCCTGAAATATTCCTTCACTTTCCCCCAAGGAAGAGTATCACCTGTGACTTCCTCGTCTCCCAGAGCCTTGGCAAGTAGCTCATCCCTCCACTTGCCTGCTGAGTGAATCTCTTGAGCCTCAAGCTCTCCCACTAACTTGATGTAGTCCCTGAGATCAATTTTGTCTGGGATCTTCATAGGATGCGCTCCTCAGTATTATTCTTTTTCTGATTCTTCTTCCAAGTCCTGAGCGCAGCCTTCCAGTCCTTGAGAGGACTGCCATCCTTTAGTTTCCAGCCTCTGACTGCGTAGTAGTCAATGAATCTTTCTGGATCAACATGAAAGTCTATTTGACTTGCATAATTTTCCACCTCCTCACGAGTAGGCCTGCTAATAATATTGGTCTTGGTCTTGGTCTTGGTAATGGTAGCATTGCCTTCGCATTGCGTTCGCATTGCGTTCGCATTATTCCATCGTGACTGAGCAGACTGTCTAGCCTTATGTGATTTATTAAGATATTTATCTATCTCCCTGTTTGCTCTTGAGTTTTCCCAGCCTTCTTTAAGGGTAAAGAATTCATTTAAGATGTTTTGGATCTCAGCCTCATGTCCTTGAAGGCGAGTCAGCCTTGCCAGCTTGTCGATGTCATTGACCAGTGGAACCTCGTGCAGATAGTACAAATCAAGCAATCGCCTGTAGGTTATGTCCTCAAGCGGCGTGAGGTGTGCTGTGTGTGATTGGTAGTCACCAATATGGAAAGGATAAAAGATCATTGCGCCTCCTTTTGGCCTCTTTAAGTGGAATGGAGCGCGGGGAAAAGAGGGAAACCCCTTCAGCCAGTGGATCAGACCAGCCTAGCTCCAAAAATAGTATAACAATTATTTTTCACCATAACTACTTATAGGGAATACAATTTCTTGATCTTTGCTTGTTTTACTACCTCTTTTTGCTTTTCAGACAGCCTTTTGCCAGCCTTCAAGTCACTTTCTGCAAGCTTTAAAACCCATTCCTCAATCGTTTCCTGCTCTTTTTTCTTCACAGACCAGTGTGCTGAGTAGTTTTCAGAATCAGGGAACAAATCGCCCCACCTCAGCCCCAGGGAAGCCAGGATTTCATTTGCACCACAGCCAGCGTAGCAATGAATCAGGACTCTTGAGTCGTCACATTGAGTGATTCTCAGGCTGGGCGATCTGTCATTGTGCGCTGGGCAGATTCCAAGAAAGGTAGACTTTCCTGTTGATCTATAAAATTCAAGTCGATCCAATAGTTTTTGCGCCCGCATGAAATACCTCCTTTTTGCGCTAAATAGGCCAAATTTAGTCCCTAGAATCAATTTTATGAGGTAGGGTAATACCTACCTAAAGGGTAGAAATAAAATCCATTCTAGAGCGTTTTGTTAGCTTTACCCACTTTCCCCACTTTCCCCGCTTTTTTTCTGATTTGCTTGAGGAGTTGCCACATCTCTTCAATCTGTATTGCGCCTTCCTTTAAAAAGTAGGCCTCGTCAGGTTCAAGGTTGGAAGCAATCATTCGCAAAGCTTGCGCCAGCTCCTTTGAATCTTCAAAAATTCCTATTCTGCCAATTAATTCATTCATTCAGTCCACCTTTTCCCTATAAATTTTATCAGCACGCACTATATGTTTAACTTTGTGAATTGCAGTTAAACGATTAGCAAGATGTGCAAGATTGCGTTTACTGTAGCCATATCTTTGAAGGTTTGCTCTAATTTCGCTATCTTCCATTGGCAAAACCTTGACTTGTTCTTTTTGCATTTAATTATAGCCCCTCACATTCAGTCCCCCTTTTCACATCGGGCACAAGTACTTCGGCCCGATCCCCATTGTGCAGCGATAGCGTTAGCAATGCCTTGATACGTGATAGACCGCTTCTTCCATCTTTAACATGTAGGCCACCCATATTCGCCGTTTGATTGTTTATAAATTGTTTGCATTTCTTGACAGAGATCAACTGTAGCTTCTGCCTCTTGCGCGTCCCACTTTCCAGCCAAGGAAACTAGGCAGATTATCGTTAGGATCGCAAAAACGGGCAGTAGGTATGCTATGCCTTCCGCTAAATAAACTGCCGCAAATTGCCGCCGTGTTTTTGATCTTTGCCTTGCCATTATGACTTGCCTTTTCATGTTGCCCCCTACTTTACTGACTGAATTAGTCCGTCTTTCATTATGACATTGGCGAAGAATTCACGCCCCTTGCCAGTTATATGTGGCCTATTGGCACCTGTTAACAGCCCGTCAGGCCTATGCCCGATTCTATTATCCCGATTCTGGGCTATTCTGGGCCACTTATGGCGCAATTCTCCCCTTTCGATCCCCATTGCTCGGCCATTGCGTTTGCGATGCCTTGATATGTAACTGACCGCTTCTTCCATCTGTCCTTCGATGGCGGCATTAAATGGACTTCCGCAACGGCATCGGCCGCAGTCATTGTAGAGGTTGGAGTAAGTGGGTCAAGCCCTTTAGTCCAAAAACAAGTTCGTTTTTTGAAAGGATCGCCGAAATTCCAAGGTTGAATCGTGAAGTCAGGCCCACGTCCAATTATTTCTCTGGCGTACCTATGCATCACTGGGTTTTCGACTGCTACTTTTGACGCATTAGCCCCCAAGCATTCCAAGAAGAAATTTGCTGCGGCTTCCATTTCAGCCCAGAGGTTCCTTTCATGTAGCCAACGCACGCCAGAATTGCAGAGTCTAGTGCATGGTGGGTGAGCTATGACAAGATCCCAAGGCTCACTCAGTAAGCCTCTAACATCACCCTGAATATGTGGCCCGTCATTTGGCAGGAGGTCACAACTTATTGCGTTATGACCTCTTGCGATAAAAGCATCTCGAACACGTCCAGAGAATTCACAAGCAACAAGGACTCTCACGCTGTCACCTTTAGACTGTTTTCGCTAACTTCAACATATAGGGGCCGATTACCGTTGATAATCCTGTCAAGCTGGCCGATTGATAGCGGTATAAATTCCGCAAAGTCATCACCATAAAGCCCTTCATCTTTAAATCCTTGAGCGTAGGCAATATGCTTTGGTATGCCCTTGCTATTAGCTGGCATGAGATATACACCGGCGTCATTTACTAACCAAACACCACGCTGCTCTGACGGCCCCTGACCGTATGGCAACTGGCAGTTATCCTTTAAGGACGTTTTGACAACCGCCCGCAATTCTTTACCGCTAAATGTAAATTTCATGGTTCACCCCCATAGATTAAATTTGTTACTTCGGTTCCGATGGTACAGGGGAGGTGAGGGGTTTCCGTTGTGGGTTTGCCCTCTGATTTCCTCCCCGATGTTCTTTAACAACTAGGCCGTTAAGCTGTGGAAGAATGATTCTGGTTGTTCTTCAACGTCAGCAGTCACACCAGATAGCCACTTGTTGATATGCCTAGTGGTTGTCTGACTGTACCAGTTGGAAGTCCTGACGTACCTCCCAGAGGGTAGCAGTGCTGCCACTGGTGTCTGATATGAGAACAGGATAACGGTTCCCTCTGTTGTAGTTAGTTCGGTTTGATTTGATGCTATTGGTTTAATGTTCATTATGCCGCCTCCTGTAATTCGTTTAAGTAGTTATAACACGCCACGCATAGAGTCCAGTATGCGACCGCTGTTGCGTGTTTGCCTACGTCTGAAAACGTCTGACCCGTATCCTCTAGCATTGCCTCTCCTTCTGTGGTGTTGCACTCAGCGCAGAGTCTAAGCGCCTTGTAGGTGTAGATAACCCACTCGTGGCCGTCTACCGTCTGACTGATCAGCTCCTCAATATCCTGACCTTCATCGGCTTGAGATAGAATCTCGTCCACGATCTCGCGTGCTTCTTGGTTCAGTATGTAGTCATTGATAATAAAGTCATTCATTGTCTTACCCTCCTAAGAATAAATAACGTCCGAATAAAATTCTTTTGCTTCTGGATTGAAACCTATATATGCAGCCGCCTCTATATAATCTGCGAATTGCATAGGCAGAACGGGGGACTTATGGTATCCGTACCTGTGAACCTCGTACAGATAACCATTATCAAAAACTAGGTAAACCCTTACAGTGTCCCCGAAATAACCGTCTGGCCGTGTTGCCGAACCGATATATACCGATCTCATTGTTTAACCCTCTGTAATGGGGGTCGAAGCCCCCAGTGATTGTTATTGATTAGATTCTATCGCCCCGATTAATTCTACTTGCACGTCGTCATAGCCTTCTGCCTTCCAATAACGTGCAGACAATTCCGCGCTCACTTCATCATCAAAATAGTCGGCAACACCTCCCACCCATACCGCATACAATTTCTTTTCATCTTTCATTGTCTTTTCCTCTTTTTTGTTCCTGTCATTGTTGATGACAAGTGTCATCAGGGTTACGGTTGAAAAGCCAACCAGCAGTACCGCTCCTATAACGGTACTAAGTCTGGCTCTCGTCAGTGTGGTTACTCGGAATAAGTGTAATAGCCGTTAGAATGAACCGCATAAATAGCGAAGCTGTAATCCGGTCCGCCGATTATTTCTACCAAGTGAACAATATTAGTGTCGCCGTTAGGGTCTGTTACTTCAATTTGTCCGATGTAGTTGTTCGAGTAATACTTATTCATCTTAATTTCTCCTATTTATTGGTTAGTGTGTTTGTTTAGTTGCTGTCATTGTTGACAGTGATTAAGAGTCTATATAATAAATTCTATCTTGTCTACTGTTCTTTTATACAGTAGTTTATGGTCGTGGATTGGCTTGAGTGGTTAGCGAGTTGCTGTTTAATGGCTACCACAAAACCCCTCACACCATTTGGCCCTACCAATTTGGTCTGACCAATTTGGTCTGACCAATTATCGAGCGATTGTTCGATGGCCAGGAGATATATCGAGCGTTCGTTCGATGGAGGTAGGGTCGATTGAAGGGGCGGGAGGGGGGAGATGGGGTCAGTAATAATTATAGTAGCCCCCCAAACTTGCAAAAGAGCAATTTTAAACCAAGTCCAACTAGCTGATTTAACTAAAGATATTTTAAAAGGTAATTTTTAGGCTGAAATAGCTAATAGAATA
>Ga0208767_1001158_pt1 | contig 20992 bp, 26 predicted proteins | sample VirMetDEL_Mar_21_FD_184514 | JGI IMG/M metagenome (GOLD analysis project Ga0208767, IMG submission 184514) | Aqueous microbial communities from the Delaware River and Bay under freshwater to marine salinity gradient to study organic matter... | ecosystem: Environmental > Aquatic > Marine >... | reverse complement strand
ATCAGTAGTAAGAGTGCAAAGCAGTTTACAAGGTGAACCAAGTTATGTGTATGAATTTGCCTCACCAACTACCAATGCTATAGACAGTATCAGCAAACTGGTAGACAGCAAAATACAAAAACTAAGCCAAATAGCATTGTTGAGAAGTGAAGAACTAATCAAAAGTGCAAAGAGTGGCGAACAGATAGAAGTTTATGATGATAAACTTGCCGCATTGATTAGACGCAAAGCAACAAATATGGAAAACACAGAATACAAACTGTGGAAAATATGGTTTGATTGGACCAATATGACTATGCCAGAAGACTTTGGCATCAGTTACAATCGACAATACAACAAACGTGCATTAGAACACGAATTAGCAGAAATTAACACTATGATGAATGTGTTAACCAAATACGAGGAAGTTTTTGCAGGAACAACCAAGTTTAAAGCAGAAACATTCCCCACACAACAACAAGCAGAACAAAGGGCAATTGAGTTAGGAGGCACAGGCAGTCACAGTCATACAGAAAATGGCACAACTGTTTATATGCCATTCAGTAGCCACAGTGAATATGAATCAACATTAGAACAACAGAATCCAGGTGTTGATTATGAAGAAGACACTGGATTCAAAGAAGATATGCGTGACAAAATACGCCTTAGACTGGAGCAATTGATGAAGGGCACTTCATCTAACAATAGTCTATAATTATTTTGATTAACGATTACTTCATCGATAAAAAGGAGAAATTGATATGAGTGAGGAACTTATAGTAGGAACCCCAATTGCAGGGGAAAATGTGCAACCAGTTACAGATACTGAAACCGCGGAAACTACAAATGTAGATGATGCAAAATCTGAAAGTGTGTCAAAAACACCTAAGGTAGAGAACAAAGATGGCAAAATGTATGTGGATGGTGTTAGAGTTTACTCTAGAACTGAAACAAACAACATTGCCAAGAATGCTCAAAGAGACCTTGAAAGCAAATTGTTAAGTGACCTAGAAGTAGACAGTTTTGACCAAGTTAAAACAGTCGTAAGTCAACTACAAACTTCAACAGAAGAAGGTAGTTTGAATGTAGGAGCATTACAAGATGCAGTCAAGAAGAAAGAGCAAACTGTGGAAGAACTTAAGGCTGAATTAGCCAGTTTGAAAACAGATTATGCTTTAAAGGAACATATCGGCAATTTGCAAAACAATATGCCCAGCAGTTGGAATGCAGACCAAAAATCAGCAGTAGTTGATTTGATGAAAGCCAGAGATATGTTGCACATTGAGAATGAACAGTTCTATATCAAAAGTGGTAATGATTTCTTAACTGATGAATCAGGAGAGAAGCCAGACTATAACCAAGCAATACAATTGGTTGGTAAAACGTTAGGTTTACCATTTGCAAAGAAAGGCGTTGACACATTTGACTCTGACAAAAAGGTGAGTGCGAATAACAATAAACTGTATGATGAAACAAAAGTTAAATCAGATCCAGTTTATAGAGCCGCATACATCAGTGTTAGAGACACAAACAAATCATTGAAAAGAGATCAAATCACAGATTCAATGGTAAAAAAACAAATAGAGAGAATGGGCAGAGGCTGATTCTTTCAAGTCATTAAAAAAGGAGAAAAATAATGCCAACACAAAGCAGTAACATTAACGACCTTTATTCTGACGTGGTTGCAGATTTGATCGCATATTATGATAATGCGGTTTTATTACCTAACCCTCAGTTAATCGTTAATAACTATAATTTAACAGGAGCCGTCGGTAACACGATGAAGATTCCTAGAACCAACGCCTGGCCTGCAGGAAACGTTGCACTTGGTGAAAACACAGACTTAATCAACAACGGATTTAATTTCGAAACAGATTCAGTAAGTTTATCAGTAAGCAAAAAGTCAGCAGGAACAACAATCTCAGAAGAATCACTAGAAGATGGTGGTTTTGATGTGGTAAGAAACGCAGTATTAACTAGACTTTCTAGAAGTATTGCACAAGCAACAGACCAATCAGGTTTCAACATTGCATTAAGTGGTTCAGGTTCTGCCTTAGCAAACTTAGGCGTAATCAACGTAACTAACGATGGTAAACTAGCAGGTCAGATGTCAGGAACTTGTGACATTGCAGTAGTTATGTCACCAGAAGCACTTGGTTATGCTGTAAAAAGAGAACCAACAGTAAAAATGTTTAACGACATCCAAAATGACAACCACGATATGGTTGCAACAGTAAGAAACGGTTTTGCTCAAATTGGACAAAACGGTGCAAGTGGACAGTTCATTAGAGCAGTTGCTTCACAAAGTGGAATTGGTGGAGGTGCTAACGTAGCCACTCTAGACCATTTCTCAACTTCAGTTGCAAACCTAAGAGGTGTTAATGCCCCTACTGATTTAACTGGATTCTATTATGCAGTTATTTCACCAGCACAAGAATTAGATCTTGCAAAAGAACTAAACGGTATTGGTGCAAGTAGTGGTTCAATTGGATCAGTTGCACAGGACTTGGCAAACGACGCATTGCTACAGAGTTTGATTACTCAAGCAATAGGTTTAAGATTTGCACGTTCTAACAATATCCCTACAGGTATTGCATTAAGTTAAGCAGGAAGTAAGGAGTATATTATGGCATTTATAGTAGACGGAGGCGGTAATGTTTTAGCATATGCTGAAGCATTAGATGTCAGAGACAAAGATCAACGTTTATTCGAAGCAAATGAGTTTGACTTCACTAATGTGCCAGATACACCCGGTAGTCTAGACAACTACATTGAGGATTTAACAACCAAAAGCACAGCACGTATCAACGAAAAGATTCGTGCCAGTGCAAATTGGCGAGAATATCTCAACTATATGGGTGTAGGTCTAACTTCAGGAACTATTCCAGCATTTGTGCCTAACAACATAAAAAGTAGAAAGGCAGATTTTACCGATATGTGTAGTTATTACACATTAAAGGAATACTTGCTACCCAAAGTAGCAGACTTCGGTAATCCAGAATCGCCAGAAGTGCAGAAAATCACTTATTACGAAAATAAGTTCGAGAATTTATTCACAGAACTTACCAGTATGTGGGATTGGTATTCACAAGACGGCGATGCCACTGTTGAAGACAATGAGAAATTCATTAGATTCAGCAGAAGTCGAAGGACTCGTGGCAAATCAAATGTGGTAAGAGTTAGATAATGGCAATACGTGATGATTTAATTACTGGTTTGACCACTAGATTAGCAGGCAGTAGTGTAAGTGTTAGCACAGAACTACCGTTTGTTAGTGGAGATATACCTTTATATCAAAAAAATATGAAGAAAGTGTATCTAGACGAACAACAAGTTGACATCACAGAAGTATACAACACATTGGATCGAGGAGATGTTAGTCAAACTGAAACTGTCATCAATGCTTATCTATGTGTAGATGCTAAAAATAGTCTTACAGACATCGCAAGTATCATTAATTTGATACAGTCCGAAAGGACACAACTAACGGATAATAATCAATTTATTCGTGAAGTTGATTTAACAACAGATTTTGTCGATGACAAAATCGTCTATACTTTCGAGTATAGATTCATTGCAATATAAAATAGGAGATAACCAATGAGCGTAATTAACGTAACAGCAGGTTCACAAGCAATATTGACCTTGGGTAACACAGAAGTATTGGCGGCTCCAGCAGCCGTTGGCGGTTTGGTTGTCCCATTAGTCCAAGATGTAACTGTCTCAGCCGCACCCGGCACAGTCAGATACAGCACCCTAGATAGTGGTTCAAGTAGTGCATTCACAACTACAAATGAGAATGAAATTTCATTCAATATGTTAGTAGATGACGATGTATTCTTTGGTAACGCCGCACTTACAACTAATAGTGTAGCAGAACTAGGACTATTGACTACTTCAATTAACAAGACTGAAATTTTCTTCAGTGTTGCATTTGAAGGTGATACAAGCACAGACAACTACATCAAGGGTAAAGGATTTATTGGAGGATTGGCGCCAACAGCATCAATTGACCAAGCAGTCTGGCTTTCCCCGGGAACAATAATTGTAAACGGTGAACTTACAAAAGATACAGTCTAACATTTAGACTTAGTAACTCCCCCCTTCTGCGGGGGAGTTGCACTTTATAAAGAGAGAACTTATGAAAGTAGCAAAAATTTTAAGATGGTATGACAAAGACGGAAAATACTGTGGACCCAAAGACAGAATGGTTCGTATGAAAGAAGGATCATACCCATTAGAACAATATGCAGATATGCACGGTATCAAATTACCAGATGCCAAAGAGAAGAAAGAACACAAACCTAAAAAAGAGGTAAATAGTTATGCAGATATGGAACAATCACACCATCAAGGACATACTGAAGAGTATGGAGATGGAGATAGCAAAAGCAAAGAATGAACTTAATTGTGCAGAGGCTGATATAGCCAAAGCACACAAACGTATGGCATTTTGTTTAAGTGCCTTACACAATATAAAAAATAGAGATATAGAGGAAACAGAGATATGAAACTAGCCGACCTAGCAATAAAACCCAAACTTATAAAATTAACAATAAATGATGAAGCCATAGTGAAAAAGTATGGTGAAGAATTAGAATTTTATATGTATGACAGACAACCATTAGATGTATTCAGTAAAATGGCAAACGCCAGCACTGATGATATGGAAACTTACTTTACATTACTTACACAAATTATACTCAAAGAAGATGGCACACCAGTTATGAGTGATGACCACGTTCTTCCTGTTGATGTAATGACTGAAGCAATGAAATTAATTGGTGACAATCTGGGAAAGTAACATCTCATCCAATTGATGAGAGTTCTGAAACCAATCTGTTATTGATGTTAGATAGTGTTGCAAAACGTTACGGTGTTTTGCCCAGCACATTGTTAGAAACCGGCGATACACTTGATTTGATGATATTTGATGTTGCGGTAAATTATGAAATTATTCAAAATGCCAAAGCAAACAAACAACAACTAAGTCAAGATATGCTGACCAGAGAAGTTGGCAAAGACAAACTAGAAAGTTTAAAAGAAAAATATTACGGTAAAAAATGATAACACTAACAACATCAATGAAAGAAGTAAGAAAAATGTTCGAAGACCTAGAAGACTTACCTCGCGACGTTATAAAACCAGCATACAAGTTTCTTAAAAAAGAAACACCCATTAGAAGTGGTAATGCTAGAAATAAAACTGTGTTAAGAGGCGACACTATAAAAAGTGGTTATCCTTATGCCGGAAGATTAGACGAAGGGTGGAGTCAACAAGCACCCAAAGGTTTCACAGAACCTACTATCGATCATATAGACAAATTGGTAGATAAAGAAATTAGAAGGTTAACAAGATAATGGCTAAGAAAATAGAAGTAACACTCAAACTGAATGATAGAGATTTTGTTAGTGGTATTAAACGTGCTAACAGAAATCTAGACAAATTACAACGTAATCTAAAGCAAACCGGCGGTAGTGCCAGAGGATTAAGTGGCCAACAAGGTATGGGTGGACTTACAACAGCCATTGCGGCTGTTGGTGCGGCAACAGTTGCTACAACAGGTCAACAAGGTGCACAAGTTAGGTTAAGCAGAAATTTAGTTGACCAAGTCCAAAAAACCGCAAACCAATTTAAAAGACTTAGAGATTCGTTAATTGAAGGCACAATTGAAACAAAAGATAATGTAAAAAAGGGAAGAGAGTTATATAATGTTCAACGAAAAGTATCCACAGCCGCAAAAAACCTAACTCAAGAACAAATTGAATTAGAAAAAGGTCAAACAAAGGCTAATCAAGGGTTTGCTAAAGGCGGTGCTAGATTACTTAAATTTGCCGGTATTGCCGCGATAGTAGCCGGTGCTGTAGCAGGTATAACATTAGGTTTTAGACAGTTAGCCGGCAGTATATCAACAGCCGCAAGATTCCAAGATATCGAAACAACATTAACAAACATTACAGGTAGTGCAGAAGCAGGTGCGTATGCTTTAAGTTTGGTAAAAGACGAAGCAACTAAATTACCCATTGCTTTTGATGAACTAGCCGGATCGGCGCCTGTGTTGTCCACCATATCAGATGACCTAGGTGGTTTAAGAAAAAATATTAATTTAGCCGCAGATATCAGTGCCCAATTTGGTATTGGATTTACAGAAGCCGCAAGTTCGTTGCAAAGAGCCTTTAGTGCAGGTGCTGGTGCGGCAGATATATTTAGAGAAAGAGGTGTTTTATCCGCGGCAGGATTCCAAGCAGGTGTAAGTTACAGCATTGACGAAACCAGAAAGAAATTGGAAGAATATGGTGAGTCCATAAAAGGTGCCGCACAAACCTTAAGTCAAACGTTTACAGGTGCTGTAAGTCAAGCAGGCGACAGAATAACATTATTTCAGGCGGCAATGGGTGAAGAAACATTGCCATTCTTTACAGCAACATTAAGAGAACTAGTTTCAGTATTTGACGAGAGTGGAGATGCCGCATATGCAACAGCAAAAACTATAGGTAAAAATGTTGTAGAAGGATTTCAGAATGCTGTGATCGGCGGTGCATATTTACTTGATGTATTAGAAGCCGCAAAAAACGCCTTTGTCGAAATTGTTACACTGGGCGGATTGTTAGATGGTGCGTATGCGGCTATAGGTAATGCTTTAAAAAGTCTAGGTGTCAGTATAGGTGAAAGTCTAGATGGTATTATAGATTTTGACAAAGCAGAGGCGGCTAAAAAATTCTTTGATAGTGTAACTATGGATGCTGAACAAATTAAACGTGCTAAAAAAACAGGCGAAGCCATTACAGATGCTACCAAAATACCTAAGGCAGCCTCGGACACCATAGAAGACACTAGAACAGCATTTGAGAAACTCAAAGATGCAATGGATCTTAGCAAAGGCACAAATCCAGAAGAATTTAAAGCATTTATGTTGAGTTTGAATTCAATATTCGAACAAGGCGAAATAGGTATAGATACTTACATAAACACAAAACGTGAACTGGATGAATTGTTCGGTCAAAATGAAGGCTTAAACAATTTTATTGACACATTAGGCACAGCACAAAAATCCTTAAGTGAAGACTTGGCAACAGCATTCTTAGAAGGACAAAAGGCAGGAGACGCCTTTAAAAACTTCTTTAAAACTATGGTAACTCAAATAATTGCAGACATTATACGTTTGCAAGTTATACAACCAATATTAACAAGTATATTTGGTGCATTTGGTATACAAGGATCATTTGCTACGGGCGGATCATTTATTCCAGGAAGACGTAATGGTGGACCAGTAAGTGCTGGCGGAACATACGTGGTTGGGGAAGATGGACCTGAGTTGCTTAGAATGGGCAGTCAAAGTGGTCACGTTATTCCAAACGGACAAGCAATGGGTGGCACAACCGTAAATTACAACATAAACGCCGTGGATGCCGCCAGTTTCAAACAACTGGTAGCACAAGATCCAGAATTTATATACAACGTGAGTAGAGCAGGCGCAAGGAGGACACCTCAATAATGAGTATACAAACAATTATAGATAACGCAACGTTTGTCACAGTAAACAAACGTAAAGTAGCCGCAAGTAGTGTGAGTAGAAGTGGACATATCAAAACAGCAGACAGAGGTGTAGGAGTATACCAATTTACTGTGGGTATGCACGCCGGACTAACTTACAGCACCAACAGAAGTTTATTAGAAAGTTTAGACACTATGGATGTAATCAATGAAGCCAATATAAGTCTAAACAATAATACTGGTATGAATTATGTCACAGCATATCAAGGTGATTTAACACAGGCAAATTTGGACCAGATAGTTTGCACAACAGGCACAGGAACAGATGGTGCTAACATTCACATAGACACCACAGGCGTAACAGGATCGCCAAGTGGTATATTGTTCAAAGCAGGAGATTACATACAGCCACTGGGCAACACAAGCACTTACAGATACCCTTATCAGGTAACATCAGATGTAACATTTAGTCCTAGTTCAGACTTGACTATACCTGTGCATAGAGGTGTGCTAACACAAACAGGAACCAGCATAACAACCGGTGGGTTAAGAGTAGGTAATGCTGTAAACTTTCAAGTCAAAGCATTATCGATGCCCACATACAGTATAGTGCCACACGATAGAGTGCAATTTAGTGGCGACTTTGAATTAATGGAGGTTATCACAGACTAATGGCTACTACTATAACAGCAGTTCAACAAGACCACATTGTTAGTGTTGTGCTTATAGACTTAACATTAGATAATACCACATATTATATAAGCAATGCTTATAAACCAGTCACATACAACAGTAATACTTACACAGAGTTAGGCAGTTTCTTAAGTATGGATGCAATCACCGATGATATAAAAACTACTAATGGAGACTTAGCAATAAGCCTTAGTGGTATACCCAGTGATGCAGACTATATGAACATAATACTTACCAGCAAAATAAAAGGCGGTGAAGTAATTGTTAGACGTGGCTTTATGGATAAAAATGACCTTGAACTGGATACCAGTCAAGTGTTTACACGTTATAGTGGTATAATTGTAAACTTTGCAATCACAGAACAAGTAGATATATTAGCAAAACAAAACACTAATAGTGTCACAATAACAGTTGCAAGTTTGAATCAATTGTTACAAAATAAAATAAAAGGACAATTAACTAATCCAGAAGACAGAAAACGTTTATTCCCCAACGACCAAATATTCGACAGAATACCAGACTTACAAAACTTACACTTTGACTTTGGTAAAGAGTTCAAGAGTGGTGGTAATTATGGCGGTGGTGGAGGCCGAGGCCGTGGAGGCGGCGGAGGCGGAGGCGGTGGTGGCCGTGACAGACAACGTATAGTAGATGAAAGATAATGATAGTTAGAAGAGCAGAATTTAAAGATTATGAAGCAATAAAAGGTTTTATGATTGACTTTGCAAATGCAAATCCATTCTCAGGATTGCAACAACCAAAACACAATGATGTGTATGCAAACAGAGTAATCGACAGCATAAGAAAGGCAGGAGTAGCCTTAGTTGCAGAAGCAGAAGGCAAAATAGTAGGAATGCTGTTGGCAATGATACAAGGTGATATGTGGTTGCCGGAAGTAAAGTCAATGAGAGAGATTGCTTGGTGGGTAGATCCAGAACACAGAGGATCAAGTGCCGGTGCAAAATTATTAAAAGAGTATGTAGGTGTAGGAGACCGACTGGTAGAAGAACGTGTCATAAGTGCATACACAATAACAACATTAGGTATGGGAGACCATTTGAATATGCAAAAAAGAGGATGGACACCAATAGAAACTAACTTTGTTAGAGGAGCCGCATAATGGCAGTATTTTCAGCAATAGCAACAGCAATAGTAGGTGCAGTAGCAACAGCAGGAACTATTCTTGGATCAACATTATTGTTTGATGTTGTTGTAGGTGTAGTTGCCGCAGGTTTAGCCACAGCAACTGCCAGAGCAACAGGTATGTTTAAGGCACCCAGTGCCGGTGAAGCAAACGATCCAGGTGTAAGAATAACCCTAGCACCAGACACAGCAAACAAAATACCAGTGTTGTATGGTAAAGCATTTACCAGTGGGCCCATATTCGATGCCGCAATCAGTAATCAAAACGAAACAATGACTTACTGTATTGCACTCAGTGAAGAAACAGATACAGGTAGTTTTACAGTTTCAAATGTTTTTCTAAACGATGCTAGACTTGTTTTCAGTGGTAATAGTGTTACCAGTCACTTTGATCCTAACGGAACAAGTGCAACAACTTACGCCGGTAATGTGAGAGTTAATGTTTATCAAGGTGGATCAACAGGAAGTGATGTTATATTTCCAACTAGTGGCACAGGCTCAACTACACCAGCAACCAGTTTGGTGGCACATTGGGCACCAGCAACACATACAGCAAACAATTTGGTGTATGCAGTAGTGCAAATTGATTATTCACCAGAAAACGGACTAACAGGTTTACCACCCATAACATTTGAAATGACCAACAGTCTTAAGAATCCAGGTTTGGTGCTACAAGATTATTTGAACAATGATAGGTATGGTGTAGGATTCAGCAACACACTGATTGATACAAACAGTATAGTGGGCACAGCCAATACAGCAATGCGAGGTTTTTGTGATGAACTTATCGATTACAAAGATGCAGGTGGTAGCACACAACAAAATGCACGTTATGAAATAAATGGTGTATTAACAACCTTTGCAGATACTAGAACAAACATAGATAGAATATGTCAAGCAGGCGGAACATACTTTGCATATGACGGTAAACAAGGCAAATTCAAAGCAATACCTAACAGAGCATACACAGCCGCAGAACAAGCCAATGCACTGGTATACAATGATAGCAATATGGTAGGTAAGTTAGACATAAGTTCAACAGAATTGTTCAGTATGTATAACGCAGTAGAAGTAGAGTTTGCAGATGACAACAGAAAAGACCTAATGAACACGGTGCTTATAGAAACACCAGCAGGCGACAGAAACGCAAATGAACCAGACAATGTATTAAAATACAACATTGATTTAATCAATGACAAGATAAGAGCAGAAAGATTAGCAAATGTTGACCTTCAACAAAGTCGATTAGCAACAGTTATTCAGTTTAGCACAGATTATAGTGGTATGCAAACAGATATAGGTGATATTGTGAAAGTAGATAATGACTTGTATGGTTTCAACAACAAACTGTTCAAAATTATGCGAACCAAAGAAGTAGAAACAGCACAAGGTATGATTGGTGTTGAAATGACTGGTTTAGAATATGACGATAACATTTACACAATGCCAGTTAATGCACAATTAGACTTGCCTAGAGCAAACATAGATCAACCTAGAATACCTATATACCCACCAGGAAGTTTTCCTTTACCAATTGCACTGGAAGGTGGTTATGGTAATTTAAATATTAACGTCGAAAAGTTTGGTAATCAACTTAATAGATTTCATTTTGGACCTTTAAGTCCGGGTGGACAAGTAGAAGACAAACCGGCAAACAAATTAAACTTGGGTAACACCACAACATATACCAATTTGTTTACCAGAAGAGAATTAGACTTCACAGCAGGTGGCGGATTAGAACCAGGTGACTATTCATTTATAAGTGGTGCAACACCTATAGGAGCCGGAAACGCAAATCCTGCCAGTTTTAGTGTTATTTCAAATGTGCAAATACAATATGCAAATGGATTTGTGCAAAAAGAAGAGTTTGGTCTCAGTGTATTGAATGTAACAAATCCACCCAGTGTGATAGAAGCAAACAAAAAGATTGTTGTTGGCCCAAATCCAGTAAGTGGTAATGTGGTAATGGAAGGATTTAACACATTAGATGATGTAAGTGGTGATAGAGGATTTAACAGTATAAGATATGATATGTTGAGAATAACCAAAGGAGACGTATTCTAATGAGTAATTATATTCTATATCACACAGACACTGGTTTTATAGAAAGTGTGTTGAGGTTAACTGATACCAGCAAACAAAAAATGCTAGACAACAATCCAGGCATTGCATTTATGCCAGGCACAGTTGCAGATGTAAACAAAGTGCAAATGAACGTGTCAGTAACACCGCATTTTATAGAAGCAAAACCAGAAAAAGTTATAAACATACCACAATATGTGAGACAACAAAGATTAACATTACTAAAACTCAGTGACTGGACACAAACAACAGATTCACCATTAAGTGCCAGTAAGAAGGCAGAATGGGCCACATACAGACAAGCATTGAGAGATATGCCCACAAATGCAGACAATTGGGCCACAGTAGAAGACATAACCTGGCCCAGTCAGCCAAGTTAAGATAAATATAACAAAATAAGCCTTGTAGACCTCAGTTTGCAAGGAAATTCCCTCAGGAGTGAAATATGTCAGGTAGAGTATTAGATTTTAAGAGTTACGTTGGTGGAATGGACAACGTAATTGTAGAAGAAATGGTTCCATCCAAACAAAAAACATTTAGATATGACTATGGTGTAGATATTACTAACTATAGTTTCGAATTAAGTGCCCAAACAATAGTAATAGATACTATTGCATATGACCGTGTAACCGGTGACCCAAATTTTACAGATTCCACAGTTTTAGGCAGTTTTGCCAATGTAGACTTTGGTGCAGGTAATATTAATGTTGTTAGTGCCGCAAATGGCACAGTTGATATAACTATCCCAGCACAAAGATACACTGGTAATATTATACCAGATGCAAGAACTAATGTGCCAGTAACAGTTGTTAGTGTGAAATGGACAGACAGCACAATAACTCCAACTCAAACAGACAGCCATAGATGGGCAATATTAGAGAGATATGAACCAGATGTTACCATTGGTAATCCAACATTAGATGCCGGTTTCACAGCAATACCAACATCGTAGGAGAACTAAATGGCTAATGTAACAATAACAAGCAGTAATCCTTCAATTACTGTAAACAAAAGTAATAATACTGTTAATGTAAGTTCTACAAGTTCAACAGTAACAGTAAGTCAAGTTGCCGCACTGGCAAACGTAGAATCAGTAAGAAGTGTATTAAGTGTAACTGACGCAGGTGGCGATGGCAGTTTAACATATGCTAATACAACAGGTATATTCACTTACACAGGACCAAGTGCCGCAGAAGTAAGAGCACATTTAAGTAACACTTCACCAATACAATACAACAGTTCAACTGGTGTTATAGGTATAGACAGTGCCGCATTGTTCACAGGTAAAACAACTGATGACTTAACAGAAGGCACAACTAACAAATACTTTACAACAACAGGTGCAACTGTAAACACAGATGCTTTACCAGAAGGTTCAACTAACTTATACTACACAAATGCTAGAGCAGATGCAAGAGTAGATGCTCAAACTGGCGCAAACCTAGACCTTAGCAGTAAAGATACAGACGATCTAGCACAAGGTAGCACAAATTTATACTTCACTAACACAAATGCAAACACTTGGTTTACAACTCAAACCACAGACGATTTAACACAAGGATCTAGTAATTTATACTTCAGTGAAAGTTTGGCTAGAAGCAGTGTAAATGCCACAGACGCAGGCGGATTTGGTAGTTTTGGTTACAACAGTGGCACAGGTGTATTCACATACACAGGACCAAGCAGTGCAGACATAAGAGGTCAATTGAGTGCTACATCACCTATAACATATAACAGTAGCACAGGTGCAATCGGTATAACTGATATCACAGGACTAAACAGTAGCACAGATGTCGATATCAAAGCCGGCGACAGCATATACAATTTTATAGATAAAAATGACAACAGCACAACAGAAGTTTTCAAAATATTTGCAAATGGAGAAACTACAGGTGCGTCTGACCAATTATTTCAAGTAGACGAGCAAGGTAATGTTACACTATGGGGTAACAATGCAGACGGCAATCAAGCAAGATTAAGACTGAGAAAAGACGGTGATATAATCTTAACACAAGGTAACTTTGGTGCATCAACACATTTACAATTAAATGCCAAGTTAGCACCTACACCAGCAGGTATGGTCAGTGGCGGAACACCAAGAAATGGTATGTGGATGAGAGTTGCAAGTGGCACAGATCCAGACAGTTATACCACAAAAGCAAACAGTTTTATAGACTTTAACCAAGCACCATACAGCAGTAGTGTAACAGGTGATAACTGGGATGGTATGATATTGGGACACAATGGTGGTCTCACAGTTGCAACAGATTGGGAAGGTGCAAACAGTGAAACAGCAGGTTTTACTGTTAGACGTGTAAGAGGTAGTAATGTAAGTGCTACAAGTGGCTCTGCAGAAAACTTATTTAGAGTTAGAGCAAATGGTGTAGTAGACTTTGGACAAATAACTGGACAAACACCTAGAGCCAGAATGAATATGACTGGTGCAAAAAGTGTTTTAGAAGTTGACCAAGGTGCTTTTGAAGATATCACTATGAGCAACACAGGCATAAGTGCAGTTGCACAAGGTGAAATACAAACTGGTAGTTTAAACACCACAAGAACAAATGGTGCTACTACTGATATAGAAATGTTAAGAGCCGAAGCAAGTGTGCAACGAGCCGTAATAGCAACAACAGATCCAGACAAAAGAAATTTAATCAGTTTAGATGATAACAGTGGCAGCCAAGCAAATGCTGTTACTATACAAGGTAAAAGTAATGTTAATATCATAATCGATGATGATAATGCTGGCACAAATCAATTTACCATATTCAAAACCACAGAAGGATCTAACAGTGGTAATGGTATTCTAAAACTAACCGCAACAGGCAGTTTAACACTAAACAACGCATTCACACTTCCTAACACAGATGGTAGTGTTGACCAAGTTTTAACCACAAATGGTAGTGGTGTAGTTACTTGGGAAGACGCAGGTAGTGGTTTAACAAATGCACAAGTTATAACTCATATATCACAAAATCCTTTAACAGTAGGCGGTAATCTAAATGTTCAAGGAAATATTATTGCAACAGGCAATATAGATTATGAAAATGTCACAGACTTATATGTGACAGACCAAAAGATAACTCTAAATGCCAATGCGGCAACAGATAGCAATGTGCAAATTATTGCAAACAGACCGCAAACTACCAGCACAGAAATTAAATGGAATGAAGACACAGACAAGTGGACATTCACAAATGATGGTAGCACATTTTACAATTTAGCAACCAGCACTAGTGATGTTGCAGAAGGAACTAATCTTTATTACACAGATGCTAGAGTAGATGCACATTTATCAGGTGGCACAGGTATAACATATACAGCAGGTAGTATTGATTTAGATGACACAGCAGTTACACCTAAAACATATGGTGATGCCGCAAATGTCCCACAATTCACAGTGGATCAACAGGGTAGAATCACAGGTGTAAGTAATGTTGCTATAACAGGAACTTATGCAAACGCCGATGTTCAAAACTTCTTGGAAAATGGTTATAGTGCGGCTAACATTGATGCCAATGACATAACTGCCGTAACATTTACAGGTGATGGTAGTGATTTAACAAGTGTAAGGGCAGAAACAATTGAAATAACAATTAAAAATGCTGACACAGTCACTATTCCTAAAGGATATCCTGTTCACGCAACAGGCACAAGTGTAGGTGGTGAAGTAGAAGTAGTATTAGCAGATGCAGGTAATAGTGTCTTAATGCCGGCACACTTTATAGCAAATGAAGAATTGACCAGCACAGGTGATACAGGTAGAGGTATTTTGAGTGGTTTAATTTCAGGTGTAGACACAAGTTCATTCACTGTAGGTGACACCATATTTGTTGCTGTAGGTGGTGGTTATGCCAATGTTGCACCAAGTGGTGAAGCAAACTTTATACAGAACTTGGGTGTAGTAACTGATGTAGCAGTAAGTGGTAAAGGTGAAGTATATGGTGCAGGTCGTAGTGCCGCAACACCTAACCTTAACAATGGTAATTTCTTCTTAGGAAATGGCAGTAATCAAGCCGTAACAGCAGACTTTACTGACACAGCAAACTTAGCCATAGCAGATTATGATGGTGATTTATCTCCTGCTAACATAACATTTACTGGACTTTTAAGCAATGGTAATACAGGATCAGAAAGTGCAAACATACTGGGTAACATTAACCTAGGTTTTGCAAATCCAAGTGCAAGTTTTGGTAGTGTAGTTCACGTTGGTGACACTGGTAATGGCGGTGGCGAAATAGGTCATTACAATCCAAGTTTTATTGGTTATGGTGGTAAGTCACTGGTTATAGGTGATGGTGCATTGTATGTAGGAACTTCTTTAAACTTTGGTAGGCAATTTCTTAACCTAAGTTGTGGACTTGATAGCACAAACAGTTTAGGTGATGGAACAATAGCACTAAGCAGTTTAGGAAGTTTTAGAAGTAATGTTCAAATTAATATGCCAGTTGGTAACGTCGATGGCACACCAAACCAAGTGGTTGGTATAAAAACAAACAACTTGGATGGCACAAGATTAGGTTGGTATGATCCAATAACAAGAACTACCAGTGGTAGTGGTTCAGCAAACAAAGAACCAGTTTACGATGGCAGTAACAATGGTTGGTATGCGTTTGGTGACTTAGCAAAAACAACATTTGATGAAACATTTGATGCAAACTTAACAGTAAGTGGTAACTGTTTTGTCACTCAAGCAACTTCATTAAGTAGCAGTTTGAATGTTACAGGTATAACAACATTAAGTGGAAATACGTTCATAGATGGTATAACAACCATAAGTGCCAATGTAGACTTAAATGCTAACTTAGATGTTAGCAGAAATGTTGTTGTAGACGGCAGTATAAGACCTAGAAACACTGTTCTCCAACAATTTAATGAAACAAAAATTGATTTAGGTAGCCAAAGTGGTAACATTGCCGCATTGGCAAGTTTCAACGCCGCAAATGGCAGTATATTCACTGTTACAGCAACAGGCGGTATTGAAATAAGTCAAATACCAAATGCCACAACAGGTTCAAGTTACACAATTATAGTAACACAAGATGGCACAGGCAGTCACGCACTTACCAGCACATTTAAGTATCAAGGCGGTGACAAAACATTAACAACTGCCGCAGGAAACACAGACGTTATAAGTGTTGTTTATGATGGTAGCAATTATTATGCTACATTGAGTAAAGATTATTACTAGGAGACATAATGCCGTTTAGTGCTAAAATAGGATTCTTTGAACAACAAACCGCACCTACTCCTCCTCCTGCAGGATATCCTGATTGGCCCACACAAGCCACAGAAGCAGAATTTGATACAGAAGTAGCATTGTATAGTGGTGCAGTAGGCACATTGGTAGAAAATGACTTTGGTAATCCACTAGGTGGAGGCAATAATTACAGAGGTGGATGTTTAGCACCTAATGGTAATGTGTATATGTTCCCTAGAAGTGATACTGCCATATTTGAAATAGATCCTACAGCAAACAACAGCACAATGATTAACACAGGTTTAATCAGTAGTGATGAATACACAGGCGGGACATTAGGTGGTAATGGTAACATATATCTAGCACCATTCAGTGGAACTAATGTGTTAGAGTTTGATCCTGTAAACAGAACAAGCAGAGAAATAGCAACAGGACTTAGTGGTTCAAACAAATATAATGGTGCAGTTACAGACAAAAGTGGTAATGTGTTTTGCATACCACAAAACCAAACAACTTGCGTAAAAATAGATTGTAGTGTAGAACCTGCAACACTCAGCACAGTAAGTTTTGGTGCGACATTTGGTAGTGCAAAATATATCAGTGGCACAGTTCATCCAAACGGCAACATATATCTAGCACCTTTACAAAGTGGTGATTTCTTAGAACTGGATCCTGTAAATGAAACCAGCACAACTTATTCAACAGGCAAAGGCACTGGTCAAGGATTGTGTCAAGGTGCACTAACAGGTGCAGATGGTAAAATATATGGTGTTCCTTGGGCCAGTAGCACAGTTTTAAGACTAGATCCTGATACCGGCACAGTTGATGAACCATTTACACACGGACAAGGAAATAACGCATATATAGGAGGTGTAGCCGCACCTAATGGTAATTTATATCTAGCACCGTTTGATGCGGACAATGTATTTGAAATAGATCCAATAGCAGGAACATCAAGCACATATTCATTTTCAAGTAATGATGAATTTGTTGGTGCAGTAAGTGATACCGCAAATGTTTATTTTGTTCCAAATGCCGCAACATCTGTATTGGTTTTACCAACAAATGCCACAGGAGGCACTAACGCAAACGCATACACACTAAGTTCGTATGTGAATTCAGGACACTAATATGCCAGTAGCACCAGATTATATGAAGAATGCCGCACGTAAGGCACTAGAAATAAGAAAAGATTTACCACCAAGTAGACGTTATGGCACAGCAGTAGGACTAGCCAGAGCAAATCAGTTGGTAAATGGAGACAATTTAAGTTTAGAGACACTTATCAGAATGCGTAGTTATTTGATTAGAGCAAGAAGCAATTATGATAGTGCTAAAGGCAGAGGACTCACTGCCAAAAACAGCAAAGCAATAGGGGCCTACCTTTTATGGGGTGGTCCTAGAGCATTAGGATGGGTCAATAAACAAATTAAAAAGGAGACGTAGTATGCCAGGTAAGAACAGAGGGACGATGAAATCAAAAAAGAAAAAGAACAGAGGCACCAAGAGGAAATAAATTGGGAAAAATACTTTCTTAGTATTAGACCTTATTGTCCTTGGAGTTATCGATATTTTATGGATGATAGGATAACCTTTGTAAAAGCAAGTGAAGGCACAGAACTCAGTTTTGTAGCCGGTTGGTGTGCAACAAACAGCAAAGCACTTCTTATACAATATCCTATGGACACCAGTATCGAAAAATTGTATGCAGTTACCGAGAAGATAGAAGCCAAATACTTGCATTTAGCCGCATTTTGGAGTCATCCCACTGAAGGCGACCAAAATACTGAAATTCCTTGTGTTATTGTGCAGGACAAAAAGGAACTAACAGACTTGAGAAAACAAATAGGATATGAAGAAACAAGCCAAGATAATCGAGATGAGTAGTAACAGAGTCACAACAAAAGAACTTAAATTGCAAATCGACCAGATCCAAGAGCAGTCATTGGTGCATATACACGATTGTATACACAGACTAGAGGATAATGTTAAAGATAACAGAAAATATTTTGAGGATCGGCTAAACAGATTAGACAATAGAATATATTGGGTTTTGGGACTGGTTGTTACTACTCTACTCACCGTAATGGGTGCTCTTATCAGTAGAGCAATGTAGTCTGTGAATCACACAGACGTCACGTATGCAAAAAAATAAAAGACAACAGGCACTATATAGTCTGTTCTATCAACTTGCAACACACGGGCAAACAAGCACCACAAATCACCTAAAAAACTCACCCTGTTGGGAACACAACAAAGATACTTACAAACAAGTAGATTGCAAAACATATCCACAATATTTTAAATCAAATGTAACACTATTGCACAGACTGATGTATGCAGTATACTATGATAAACCATTAGAAAAGACAGATGTTATTATGCATATGTGTCACAATAGGCGTTGTTTTCATCCTTTACATCTAAAAAAGGGCACTCACAAACAAAACAACAGATCAACTAGAAAACGTTCTAAGAAATCGTAAAAATAGATAAATAAAAGTGTAGTTATTGTAACTGTTACATTTCAACAAAAATCTAGCCTCTCCGGTGGGATTCAAAATTGTAATTCATAATAACAGAGCACCCTGACTACAAAAAATCACTTTAACTCCAATTAAGTGTGGTGGTGATTCACTTAAAAAAATTAAAATTCTTAACTAACTTTTCGGTTAGTTATCGCATAACACCGAAACTTTAAATGTTGCCTATAATACGTTTAAAGCATTCTTAGATATGTGCCAAAATAGAATTTTCCTAATAATAGTATATGTAAAGTGCTACATTACCCCGAGTTTTGTAGCACTTTTTTTTGACACCATTATTTTGACCCGGAATTTCGTAAAAAGGAATAAATACTAATACATATAAATATTAAGGAGAATTATAATGATATTAGTAGTAGAATATATAACTTCTTTACAAGAAGGAAGTAATGGCGGGCAATATCGCAGAATGGACTTTAAAGGTCTGAATGAATTCGGTGAACCAAAGAAATATTACACTTATATAGACGCAGACAACAAAAATTACAAAAACAATTGGGACGTTGTTGAACAATTAGTGGATCAATTGCCTCTTGCAAAGATTGTGGTGAGCATACCCAACTTCAAACTCAAAAACAAAAAGAAAGGTATGATAAATGCTGACTGTAGAGTAAGCATACACCGAGAATACACAGAAGAGTTCAATCATCATTTGTTGAGAAAGGCTTTGTGAATATAAATGATTGGGAATATGTGGTCAAACCACAAATACAAGAGATGGATAACCTGTTTAATGTATTTGAACACGGAACAAATGAAGACATAGATGAACTTAGAATAGAACAACGTGTATATTTGGACCCGACATTTAGATTCGATACTGTGAAACATAGACCATTAGTATTAGCATACATACAACGTTATAATCAGGCAATGTTTAATCATTACGAAAAATATTCCTTAGGCAGAACAAAAAAAGATAAGTAAAAACTGATTATGGGAAAATTAACAACACTAAAAAACAAATCAGAATACAACAGACTGGCAAACAAATATTATGGCAAAAGTGTTGAACAACTTAGTCCTTATCAACTTGACAAGGTTATAGGTTGGGCAACTAACACTAATCCAGAAAAACAAGGCAAAACAAAAGGCAGAAAATATTCAGGCAAAACTTACGGCAAATTAAACAAAATATTTTAACAAACAGAACATAAGGTTGGTCACCGGTTATATAGACTAGAGAACAAGGGCATAGGATACTATGCACTCTTAAAACTGAGTTAGACTGTGAAAATGTAGGCGACTATAATACAGTATCTTTCGAGGTAGAGACTTTCTTTCTGTTAGGTCAACATACAATAAAAAAGAATGTGTGCTCTGAGAAAAAGCAACACACAATAACACTATATGAACCTTTGCAGTATAGTTGTTATTCCGGATGTAGAGATGGTAGCATATGGAGGGAAAAAGCATCACGCCTTTCAAAGTGCCCAGCAATAGGATGGTGTCCCTTCTTGTGAAGACTATTTTTTCTCCCGTAATGGGAGAAATATGGATCTATGTCCTTTTGTGAATAGGAAAAAACAAAGAAACTTATGAACAAGTGAGTTTCGAAGAAACCACGTAGTGAATAAAGACACGAAGTGTCTCTATAAATACTACTTGAATGCCTAGATATACCAAATACGACAAACAAACAATGATTAACCTAAAAGGTTATGGTATCAATAGAAGTGGATCTGTTTATGATTGGATAATGAGATTGGACTTGGACAACATCACAGAAAAACAGAAAGCACTTGCAGTTGTAGTAGCCAATATGAATGCAGACATCAAGAGTCGTAGAGCCATATTCAATGATGAAATATACAGAGTTTGCTTTTATCCCAAATATTATATGAAAAAAGAT
>Ga0208767_1001157_pt1 | contig 21000 bp, 31 predicted proteins | sample VirMetDEL_Mar_21_FD_184514 | JGI IMG/M metagenome (GOLD analysis project Ga0208767, IMG submission 184514) | Aqueous microbial communities from the Delaware River and Bay under freshwater to marine salinity gradient to study organic matter... | ecosystem: Environmental > Aquatic > Marine >... | reverse complement strand
GGAGCCGCTAAACTTAATAAACCTGCTCCTGCTTTACCAAAACCTAAGATTCTATCTCTTGCACTAGTTGCTTTTGTAGACATTTCTGCAAGTTGGTCTTGTAAATCTCTATAACCTCTGCTGAGACCAGCACCACCTATTATGGCTCTGGCTCCTCTACCTCCTCTTTGGTAGGACATGGGCATATTACGACCGCCTCCCATATAATCTCTAAGTGTATTGTATTTCATAATATTCCCTTAAATTGTAACTTCTGTTTTCCAAATTGATGTAGCAAAAAACTCTTTAGCAGAAGTAGTTATGCCTGCATCAGAAGCAGTTATAGATATAAAAGCAACATCATTTGGCTCTATAACTGGTGAATTATTCCAGTCTGTTTGGTTAATAGTAATGATAGTGTTGTCAACTGTAGTTGTACTGTATGTAAAATTACAAACCTCATCTACAGTATCGTCACCATCGTCAATTTTTTTAATTTTAAAAAGTATGTCATCAGCATTGTCTTCTATAATTGGTATCTTAAATAGTATTTTATGACATATCATTTTAAATGGACTTAAAAATCCTACACTACTTCTTGTTGCTAACAACTCATCAGTACTAGCCCAAGGTAAATAAACCTCACTTGCATCTAAATCCACATTAAAATTATGCATAAAAGTTCTATAGTCAATAAAAGACTGAGTATACTTTAACCTTCTAGTAGTTAAAGTTCTCTCTACAAACTGGTCTCCATTGTCAGATAAAAATGTTTTATAAAGCTTACCTCTCTGTTTTCTCACCATTGCTAACTGTCTATTAGGACTTAGTGTAAAGGTAGTTGTACCCTCTGGTGTACCTCTAGTTACAGGTGCGGATGTATCTAAAGAAGCACCTTTTGAATTTGTTAATCTTCTTATATCTCTCTGCACTATGCCGCCCTCTTTCTAAGAGTTCTATATTCTATTACTATATCATTCAAAGCAAACTTAGAATCTTGAGCTAATGAATCAAAGTTAAATCTAAATGCTATGCTTTGAAATGGGTTTATTGGTTCATCAACACCACCTCCTTGACCTACAACAGGTATCTTAACAGTATTGTAATATGTTTGAGATGCGTTAGTTTGAGGTATTTCAGAGCCTGTACCGTTTAAAGCAACCCAAGTTCCGTTATTGTTAACCATGTATTCAATTTCAGAATCGTTGATAGCCGTGCCACCGCTATGCCTATAATTTATATACATATTGTAAACTTTTTTACTTAAACCCGGTTCTCCAAAATCTAAGTCTGGAGTTTGTAATCTATAGTAGGTATGTGGTTGCTCAGCAGTTTGATGATAAGTCAGTATAACTTTACCTGTGCCAGCTCCATTTACATCTACATCATCTGTGTCATAAGCAACTATAAGCTGTCCCTGACTGTCATTTACCATGTTAGATATATGTGCATCGTAGGTAGTTCCAGAACTAAGTCCAGCATTATTTGTATTTGGAGCCGCATCTTTACCAAAGTACCAGCTTTTATATCTAAAGTCGTAATAAAAAGCATCTTCAGCATCTAAGGCTTTGTCTATAAATATAGCTTGTTTTGCTTCTGGTATATATCCTACAACAGCGTTAGAAAAGTTTGACCATCCTACTCCAGATATAAGTGTTTGACCTGTGTCTGCTATCTTTCCTTCAGTTAGATTAACAACAGAAGAGCCATCAAATAAATATGCACCATTATTATTTGCCCACAGTATTCCGTATTCTGTGTTGCAAACAGAGTAAGGAAACTGTACACCTGCATACGGAACCGTTTGTTCTAGAAACCAACCAGCAGGTGATACTGAAGCTATGTTTAATATCTGAAGAGTTCTTTGCTTAAAAGCAAGCAATCTATCTGCGTAAAAAGCTAAGCAACTATAGTCTTCCCCATCTCCCTTTGTAACATCTAATTTGTTATGGGCTGGAAACGTATCATATTTGTCTATTTCACTAAACATTATACGGTCTCCAAAATGCTCAAATGATGTACTTTCTGAAGTAGAACCAACACCTCCCTCATCATACTTTACATTTGCAACAAAAGCTCTTGAGCCAGCAACTACTGCTGTTTTATAGCCAGACCCTGTTTGACCAAAGGCTATCTGCTTAGTTGACGGAGAAAAACCATTTAATAAAACATAGTCTTCTATGTTAGGCCTAGAAGATTTTAAATCAAAATCTCCATGAGTTACGGTATTAGATATTCTAAATTCTCCATCTCCATCTGCCTTCCAAGGATAATACTCATCTCCTAAATGAACTCTAGCTCCATCCTTAACACTTATATCAACAAATAAAATCCATTCGTCATTACTACCTGCTTCTCTTATATATATTCTACCACCACTTAATCTTTTTGGATAATCGCTAGTTGAACTTGTCCCTATTGTATTTGCGTAAACATTTATATTAAACTTCTTTCCATCGTCATGCGTAAATGAGCCACCTGAAAACTCTTGTATTAAAGATTCTTGATTACCGTCATATATAAAAGTACCACCAAACTCATAATCTTTACCTTCCCATTCTCCATCTTCTGTGCTTTTTTCTACACATAACCCCCAACCTGCTCCTCCAGCTACATTATACTCAGCCGTTCCATTTAAAGAAGCACTACCAGTTCTTTTGCATGCAGTAGGTCTTGCTAACGTATTTGACTCTTCATACATATTAGGTTCTACTACTGTGCCAATAGCTCCACTTGTTAATAAAAACTGGTCTCTTTCTATATGACCATACCACTTAGGAGTCGATTCGTTTCTATGGTTTCCATCAGCTACCCTTAATGAGTTGTTTGCATAATAGTAAACAAACTCTGGTTTTTCATTACCATCAGCCTCATTTAAAAGCGTTACAGCATCTGTAGTAAAATCATCGTTACTGTCAACATAAATATCTACCTTACCATCATCAGTGTTTCCCAAAGCTAAAAAGAAATCTCCAACAAAACCTGTTCTTTTAAATGTTATATCTGTATTATCAGCAACAGATTCGTCTACAAGTGAAGTTTCTTTTAAGTCAAGAACTACTCCAGATAAACCTGCAGTAGCTGTAAATATATGGCTAAACGTAAGAAGTTTTGTATGAGTTGCAGTAGCAGTAGCACTCATTTCAAATGTTGTAGCATCTGTAATACTTGCAATCGTTGTACCTGAAGGAACTCCTGCACCTGTGATACGTTTTCCAACTGCTAAATTATTTGTAGCATCTGTTCCCCCACTATGAGTAACCGTAGCATCTCCACTAGTTAGGTTGCAGGTATGAGTAAAAAAATCAACATCAAAAGTAGCACTACTAGTCAGACTTAATAAAGACTGGACAGTAAAAGTTCCGTTGTTTGCAGAGTTACTTGCTCCACTAATTATTATTTTTATAGGTAAACCAGTAGAACTTGGAACTACATTATTTGTAACCCAAAAATCAATATCATTTATAAATATCTTATTATTGTCATAAAAAGCTAAAGCATACTTGCCACCAGTAGGGTCTGTTCCATCTACATTTCCACCAGAACTTCCAAGAGAACGTACAGTAGCACCTCTAACGCCAACAGGGTCATCTGCTTCAAAGTAATGTAAGCCGTACCCGGGATTTAAAGATGCCGTATGAACAGGAACTGTGTTCTGACTTAGTGTCAATGCTGAACCATCAGTTGCTGTGTGCCATTCTGAGCGTGGTATCAACTCTCCATTCTTAGAAACATTCCAATTTATACACTCTGCAGACTCACCAACAGCTAAATCTCTAGGGTTCTTTACGTTATTAATCCCTCTTCCGAAGTTGTTTAATGTAAAAAATCTTTTTGGCATTTAATCTCTTATTTCTATGTGAACTAAGTCATCAAAGCCATTATCTTTTACATCCCCATCACTATTCCAGTCGCCACCCCATCTTATCTTTAAACCTAACTGATGAGCTATACCTCTTATCATTCCACCCATATAGTGAAATCCGTCTCTATTTTCCCAGTCTATTGGATAGGGAGCTAAATCTACCGCCTTACCCTCCATGTGCCTTGAATACTTTACTTTCGTGGCTCCCTTTTCCAATAACTCTTTTTGTCTTTCTTCACTTCGTAAACCTTCTATAATAGTAACATCCATTATCTTAATCAACTCATCTAATACTTTGATAAGTCTATGGTCTACACCCTTTAATCTTTCTTTACTTTTTCTTCCAAACTTATACATAAGATACCTACTTCTTTTTTCTTCTGGTAACTTTTTTTCTAGTAACTTTTCTTTTAGTAGCTTTCTTTTTACCACCACGAAACAAATCTGAGTCTGCTTTTCTAGCTCCACCTTTGCCTGTAGCAAAGCTTCTAACTCTGCCTGCCGCCCATTGATGGGCACTAACTCCGGGTCTAGAGCCACTAGAATAAAAAGCACCAAGTCCTCTAGAGTAAACTTTGCTTAGTGTGGACTTTGATATACCTGAACTCTTAGCGTACTTATTTATAACGGAAGCTTTACTTCCTCCGCTTTTTGACTTTGGTTTTCCTTTTGCCACTTTTACTCCTTTGCTTTGATATTTTATCCATCATGGCAGGTGTTAACCTACCAGATTTATAAAGCTTTCTAGTCCTAAGTATTTCAGACTCTGATTTCTTTTTGTTTTTAGAACCTTTAACATATTTTTTAGGAACACCTCTTTTTGTTTTAGGAACTTTCTTAAATTTTCTAGCCATTATTTCTTAATCTTTTTAACTTTTCCATTCTTAGTTCTAGCAAACTTATGAGTCTTAGTTTCTCTTATTAATGTTCCAGAATAAGTTTTGCCACCCCATTTCCAACTAACTCTTTTAGCCATTACTTCTTCTTTGGTTTAGAATGTTTCATTTGCACCTTGAAGTCAGCCATTATACTAGCTCCCTTATGAGCTTTAAATTTACCACTATGCTTCATAAGTTTGTAACTTGAACCAGACTTCATCCAATGATAGCCTTTAGGTGCTCTTACTTTTTTATTCATTTCTTTTTGCCCCTTGCTTTCTTAGCTTTATTTCTTGCACTAATAGCTTTAGCTTTTCTTTTAGCATCTGCTTTTGAACTAGCACCCCAAGCTCTTAAAGAAAGTAGCAACCTTGTAGGCTTACCATTCTTTCTTTCAGGCCCGGGCATCCCACCCATTCTAGCAAGAAAACTAGCTCTTCTAGGATTGTCACCAGACTTTACAGGTGCTCTTAGGGTTCCACCTTTGTAACTAGCCCTGCCCTTAGCATTTAATCCACCCTTAGGATTCTTCCCTGCTTTTCTTGTCCAAGCTGGAGACTTAGGTTTTCTTTTTGCCTTAGGCACTATACGCCTAACTTCTTCATTAAGATACCCTTGATAATTTTCCATAATGCTTCAAGAATAGCCTTTTCTGTTTTTTCACTAATTATTGGAATATCAATAGACTTATTAAGTTCATCAATAATCTCATCTTTTGTGTTATCAGATAGCAATTCATCTGCAATCATTTTCATTAACATAATTATTTACTCCTTATGTTTTTTATTTTATATCCTAAATACACGATAGTCATAACACCTATGACTAACTGTAGTATTAAATTAATATTAGCTAGATGAATGCCATAGTTAGCAAACGATAAAGCTGAAACTTTTAAACTGTCCATTAATGCTTCCCATTTATTCTGCTAAGAGAACCCTTAATTTCTGAAACTTGATTGTCTAAATCATTTACTTCTTTAGTAAGAGCATCAAACTTCCTATCTAATTTATCATCAGATTGATTCCATCTATTAATAAGTTTTATAATCATACCTTCCATATTTTCTAATGTTTCAGATTGTCCTTTGTTCTCTACTTTTAAATTTTCTAGCGTTTCCTGTTGTTTTGCTGACTTGTTAGACATTGATACAACTAGGTAAACAAACATTGCACCAACCACTCCTATCATTCCAGCTTCGCCATATATCGCCATAAAATCCACTACTTACCTCGTTTCTTTTTACCCCAACTAAGTGGGTTGATGTTAAATTCTTTTTCATAGAAGGCTACCTTTTCTGCCAACTCTTCTCGCTCAGCCCTTTCTTCCATGATATGTTTACTAAGTAAATCCCCAATCTGTTCATTTGCAACAAGAACATTATCTTCAAGTTTTGCAATTCTAGTTTCAATTTGCCAATAACCATATACCAACATTCCGATAAGAACTCCAATCTGGCCAAGCCATTTAAGGTTAATGCTAACAATGGCGTTGTCATCAAGAATAGTAGTCCTATAACTTCTAGCGGTATCTGGTTTTGCACTCACTTTACCTCAACTTCTTCCAATCTTTGATGCTTATAACACCAATTGCTATAGTCGCTGATACGACCATGAAACCAATGAACCACAGAATCAGCATCAACTATCTCTGTGAAGACTGTGTTTGTATACGTATCTTCCGAGTCGAGTGGTATGTTTGCTACCACCCAACCCTGACTTCCGCACCCTGTAAACAACAGGGATATTATAAGAGGTACTAGTATTTTCATTGAGTACGATAAAATCTCCGTTATTTAGTTTCTTTATTTGATTCTGCATCTTCACTTTCCACACTAGATTGCAATGCATCTACAAAAGCCTGTTTACCAAACCTTAATTGTTGAAGATTAAACTCAGAAGATTGTATCTTTCTTTCTAAATCTGCAACATGATTAATCATTACTTTTTGCTCATCAGATAACTCTGATTCTTTATACTCTTTATCAAATAAAGTGATTATCTGTTCTTTAGGCATTTCTTTTTGTTTTTTTGCCACGTTTAACTCCTACTTGTTATTAATTAAAGTTTTTTGAAATCTGCAATCACATCTACCATAGCATCTGACTTTGCCTTTGCATCTGCCATAGCCTTATCATATCCATCTTTTTCAGCTTCTAACTGTTCCAGAGAATATTCAACCTCACTATCTGCTAATGCTTCGCCTGTAGATGAATCCCATTGTTTCTTTTTGTAAACAATATATTCTTTTTTCTTTGCTGGTTCAGCCTTTACAATTACCACATCAAATTCATCTTTTTCTTCAGCAACAGCTTCTTTTATGATTTCTTCTTTCTTCTCAAAGCCACCTAATGACTTTGCTTTATCATCTGCATATTTTTCCCAATTAGCCATTTAATTCCTCATATTTTGCTTTTGCTTTGGTTAATAATTGTTCTTTAGTGTGTTCATCTGTCCATGCTACGCTATGCTTACTGCAATACTTTTGTAGCTGTGCTTCACTCCAACTATCTGCTGGTTCACTACTTGGATGTCCATTTTGAGAAACAAACCATGCTTCTTTTTCTGTGTCACCCCACAATGCTTCAGCAATCTTCTTTACTTTTGCATCTTCTGATGAAAGTACAGAACTTGGATGTACTACATGGCGATGATATGAAACACCCCCAATCTGTTTACCATCATCCATAACTTTAGTGGCTGTTCTCACTTGTATAGAAAACTCGCCTTTTACTTCAATTTGGTCTACCTCGACCACTTTTTCTAATGCCATTACTGACTCCTTTTTTGTTCCAACCTAATCAATCCAATTAAGTCATATATGATAAAAACATTCTATATGTACCATGTGTAGTATTTGGTAAGTGTGTATCACTTGCATTATTACCATCAAATAAAATTATATTTGTACCTGTTGAACTTGGACTTGCTGTAATGTTTTGATGGTCTCCATCAGCACCAGTCATAACACCAAAACCACCCACTAAAGAACTTGGTGAAGCAGAGTTATTGCAAGTATAAGGCAATCCACTAAAATTAGCAGATGCAAAATTAGAACTTACAGTAACAGCAATTCTTACATGAACTATATTCCCAATTCTTACATATTCACCTGTTTGAGATGAAAATGCACCAGAAGCATCTGAAGCAGTACCAACAGTAAAAGTACCTTCCTCATAAATCAAACCATCATCATCAGAAGGAGCATTTTCTACAGTTGGGCCTTCTACATCTCCATGTAAATCATTACCAGATTTATCAAACCATTTATCAGATGCTATTCCACTACCATCGTATTCAGCTACTGCACCGATTCTTACAATACTCAAATGAGTAATATCTGCTGTTGCACCACTACTTGTAAGCCTTAAAATTATTGGCTTATCATTGTCTCCTTCATAGGTGTATTCTGTTGTTTGGTCAAAAGTACCACTAAGTCCTGTTAAAATATTTGCACTACCATTTCTATTTTGAACTTGTAAATTCCCAGATGAGACAGTACCAGCTATCCTTAACCTATATTGTTTCCCAACATCTCCAGCACTAAAATCTTTTGCTATAAACCCATTATCAGCAGACACAGTAAAAGTATCAGAATCTGTAATACTTGCATTACTTGTAGACCAACTTGATGTAAAGTCAAGACTACCTAATGTATTAGTCTGATTTGCACCTTTGTATTTATAAGGTACACTTGCACCACTATATAGTTCTTTTACTTCTGTAGCATCAAGTACATTGTTAAAAAATCTAACTTTCTGCATTTCACCAGCAAACTCACCACCAGCAAAGTTTGCCTTACCAATCCATACTTCTTGAGCATAATAAGTAATTGTAACATTATCTGTACCCGAACCTACTAATTCTCCATTTACATATAGCTTCTGACTTCCTTTTTCATAAGTACCTACAATATGCTCCCATTTATTCATCTCTATTACATTTGAAACTTCAAGAGATAAATTACCAGCACCATTATTATAAGCTAATATAAGAGAACCATCAACAGCCGCTCTTAAATGTTGAGCATAATAAGGACTACTATGAGCAGTATAATCATAAGACCATATTTGATAAAAAGTTGAAGTGCCATCCATATAAACAAGAGCTTCAATACTAAATTTTTGTGTATCAAATGTTCCTGTTCCATTTGCTAATATTTGTATATAATCATCTACACCATCAAATCTATAATATGGAGAGGACATTGTATTGGCTACATGGTTCTGTCTGCCTTGTTCGTTTACTATGTAGTTGTTTTTGTGGTCTGCTGTTCCTGTTGCTCCGTCAATAGCTAATCTTTGAGTATCATTAGTCCAGAATGACATATCCGCAGTAGCATGATTTGATGCAATGACAAACCCACCAGATGCACCTACACTTAATAACTGAACTGAATCTTGAACATTACGACCAGACGTAGTAAAACTTGAAGACAATGCTCTCATGTATAAATCTGCTCCATCGGCAGATGCTTTAAAACCACCAGATGCACCTGTACCAGCAGTATTATTATCAACTTGAACTACTGTATGAGCATTTTGATCTTTTTCAGCTTCGACAAGTTCTGCTGGACTTACAGTTCCAATACCAACATTACCATTTTCATCTATTCTCATGCGTTCATCAAAAGAACCAGATTCTGGCTTTGTATAGAATCTTAAATCACCTCCAGAATCATCCCCAGCATTAGAATCAGATGTAACAGTAAATGACCTTATAGCCGAAATATGTTTTGTAGTTGCACCACTACTATCTGCGTTATTTTTATTAAAAAATATTAACGACATAGGTCTTGCATCTGCTGTGGTATCTACAGCGACTTGAATACTTGGGCCATTGCCAGAACCATCTGTACCTACAATACCAAGCGTAGTGGCATCTCCAAATGTACCAGCTTTTGTAACAGCATCTCCTCCAATACCAACATTTTGACTTGAGTCTATGGTCACGGCAGTAACCTTATTTGCTGTTTGCATTACAATGCTATCACCATCATTTGCAGTTGCAATCGTCATCTGATTATCATCTGACTTCCAACCTATAAAAGCTCCATAAGCATCTGCTGGGCTACCAAATGCCAACTGCCCTAAAGCATTATTTGGAGTAAGAATAGTAATCCCACCAGCACCACTATTTTCAACTACTAAATCATCAGCCGCTCCATCGGCAGTAACACTTCCAGCAGTGGCAGTATGGACATGAAGAGTTCCTTCTGTCGGTGCAATTCCTACCCCGACTCTGTTTGTATCCAAAAATAATTTTGATGCTGTATCTTCTCCATCCGATACAACTCTTGCAGTACCATCTATACCACTATTTGAATTGGATACTTGCAATAAATCTTTATAGCTACTCGCTATACTTTGTCCTGTTAAACTTGCCATAATATTATCCTGTTAAATCTTCCCAATTACTTGTTGTTTCTTCCCATTTTAACTGTATAGCCTCTGCTCCAGCCCAGCCTATGTCGGCTATCATCTGAGCAAAGTTGACTATAGTAGTTCTAATACCGCCTAACATTATTTCAATGCCAGCATATTAGTTGCTGTCGTATTTGTTGCTTTGATTGCAGAAAACTTAACAGGCAGTATTTGACCACTTGCCAAGTTTTTAAAAGTTGCATCGCTACCGGATTGTAAAGTAAGAACTACATCACCACCTACGCCTACGTATACAGCGGAATGTAAGTCTGCTAATGATTGATCTGATCCACCATGAACGGCAGTTACCGTAGTCGCACTCTCGTAAATCATTTGATTGAGAGATTCTACTACTGAATATTTGTTAATAGAACTAGCCATCTTGTTTCTTCCTCCTTATGCCTTGCCGAGCTTGACTTTTCTCATGGGCATGTTGATTTAAGTTAGGTCTGGTGGTAATATCATCCTAGTGCCACCCACCTTTTCTCTTTTCCTAGCACCGTTTTTCTTAACGGATTCCAAAAAATTTCTTTGATGAACACTAGCTAAATTCATACTTACTGAAGATATGTTTGGGTCATTTGACTTTCCTGCTTTATCTTCATATAGCTTTGCTTTTACAAAGTCTATGATAGCAGGATGAAACACATTGTCTACATCTGGAATATCTGTAATAGCTGATACAGAATCTGGCTCAGCATAGTAATGTATAAGAACTCCATTTGTTACTGCTTCATCTATTGGTTTGTACTGACCTTCAAGAGAATGAGTTGTACCAGATGTTTCTCCTCTTGTTGTTACTATAGCTAAATGATTGCCTTTTACAAAATATGCAATCTTATGTTCTGGATGAGTATAAGTACTTGCCATTAGTCTATGTCCATCGTTAATATTTCACCATTTAATAACCTTGGTATCTTAACATACTCTCCACTAGAATCCATAAAGTCAACTCTAAATACTTTGTTGACATCAATACCAGAGTTAGCATCGCTTAATGTATACCATTGCTGGTCTGCTACTGTAGTTGTCTTTGCATACTCAACCTTAGTTGAATACTTTCCAAGGTCTACTAAACATTCGTTAATTAAATTTATAATATAAGTTTCAGGTGCGTCAGGAAAAACCTGTCTTACCCTACTAATAATCTTTTTTACATTTAGCCTGTTTACAGCCATTATGTTGAATCTCCTCCTAACATACCAGTTGTCTCCCAGTTACTTGTTAAACTTTCCCAGTTTTTAGCATCAAAGCCATTCCAAGTTCCGGGGATTACCCATGTTATAGAACTAGGCAAAGATACGCTACTAAAAGAAGGAGAGCTGTTTAATGTTACCAAAGTTGATGAAGGTGATGTATTTAACGCAGTAACACTAGAAGACGGTGATGTGTTTAAAGCTACTAAAGTAAAAGATGGTGAAGTAGGTAGAGTTGCTACTGTCTTAGCCATTACCCACCTCTCATAAGTTGTATGCCTTTATCATAATCAGCTTGCAACTTAGCTTGTTGCTGAAGATAATTTTGATAAGCTTGGGCATTGTTTGCTAAATTTTGTCCATAAGCTTGTACCTCTGAGTTTACTTGAGCACTATACTTATTTAATTCAGCTAAAAATTTTTGTACTAAATCATCGTTATTTTGGATAGTTGCTTGCAATGTATTAGCTTTGTTTTGCAATGCTAATGCTTGGTCTTGAGCTTTATTAAACTTAGCCACATCTGTAGCTTGAGCAGATTCTTGCTGTGCATCAGCCGCATCTATCTGAGCCTGTCTTAAGGCTACCTGTAAATCAGCATTTTTCTTAGCTAACTCTGCTTGAACATTTGCTTGGTATCTAACATTCTCTTTATTAAATTCATTTAATTCGTTTTGAATGTCTAATGTATACTGTTGCAAAGAGTTTCCTTCAGTAGTAGACCAAGCTTGAAAAGCTGTGTTTACTTCAGACTGATACCTATTTAGCTTTTGAGTGTAAACCTGAACATCTGTATTAACTTCAGCTTGGTACTCAGATACTTTTGCTTGGTATTCCTGTACTTCTTTTTGCAACAACAATGAAGCTTCTTGCTGTGAGTCTTGAGCATCTAATCTTGATTGCTCTATCTGTTTTTGTATATTAGCTTGATACTCAACATTTGCATCGTTAAAAACATTTAATTGGTTTTGCAAAGCAGACCTATAAGCATCTATATAAGAATTTAATTTTCCTAACTGCAACTGAGCAAGTTCTGTATCTTCATCTGTTTCAATCATGTCTCCTAAAACTTCCCACCAATCAGTAACATCTATTTGGTCAGCATCTGTTCCAGAACTACCTGCTGTAATAGTAGCTGTTATTTCTTCAGTTGCCCCACCTACAACAGGTGCTGTATAAACAGGAGCAGTACCAAAACTAGCTATCGTTATAGCTCCTATAGTTGGAGTTGTAAAGCTTGCACTTGCTAATGTTGGTGGAGTACTAAGAGAAAATACACCCGGATCAGAATCTCCAAATGGGTTTCCATCTTCACTAAGATTAAAAAAATCTTCAAATGAAACTCTAGTAGTTAAAGTAGGTTTTGTATACGCAGGAACATCTCCACTTATATCAGCTTTTGTTACAGATGATACTGTAATTGCACCAACAGCAGTAGCACTTGCATCTGCATTTGTAGCATCTGAATATGAAACAGTAGCTAAACTAGGTGCACTTGGTGCTGATGCAGATATAGTTAAATCTGATTTGATTAAACTATTTAACTTATTACTTAATGCTTTTACAGAAGCATACAATGGCACTAAATATTCATATTCATCTGGAAAATTACTTATAGAAGAATCTCCAAAAGCTACTGTTGGGTTATTAACCTCTAAATATTTACAGCTACCTGAAGCAGGCAAAGCATTTAGCTTGCCATTATAAACATAATACACAGGGTCTGTAGCCGTAGCCGCTATCATATCGTCACTATCTGATGCCCTACCTCTAAGCAACGCAGGAATCTCCCTACATGGCTGGTCTATAGTACCATCGTTTCTAGTAACTGATATAACAGAACTAGACTCTAAAGTCTCTGCTTCACTACCAACTGCTGTACTTGTAAATGTATCTTCAGTTGCACAAAGAAACTTCAAAGACCTTGGCATCGCATTGATAACCTCAGCCGCACCATCGGTTAGAAACTGAGTTAATTCAGTTTGGGTAGGTGCACTACTACCATCTATTGATAAACTTGTTAGTCCTTCTACTTGTGCTTCAAACGTTGCCATTAATTAACACCTGCCTGCCTTACTCTTTCTTTCCACACATTGTTTAACTTCTTTGTTTTTTCTTTCTTCATCTTATCTATATGACTATCCATACTAACTTCAGAAAATTCTATGTCACTTCTCTTGCCAGCTTCACTCATCATATATAAGTTAGTTGTAAATATAGCTTCAGATGCTTTCTTACCACAAGCTCTGCAGTAGAACCATCTTTCAGGATTTGGGTTTTTACAATGTACACAATTCATATTATTCCTTTTTAGATTCGGGGGCTACCCTTTATACGATAACCCCCACAGTTCTAATTACTGTTTAACTTTATTTATTCAGTTTATGATGTGGTAAAACCGTTGTCAATAGCAGACATTCCAGAAGCTACATATTCACCATTGGTAAACATCATTTCTAAGTAGTCTCCTTTTTGAGATGCCGCTTCTACAAGAATATTAGATACCTGAGTACCTGCTGTTGAGTTACCAACATCACCACCGCCATCAAAAGCAACTAAGCTTATGATAGCACTTCCTGCCGCAATAGTAATATCCGCAGTTGGAGTTTCTTCTTCTACAATAAACTTGTAGTAGATTCCCTCTTCAGCAGAAGATGCAGTTGGAAGGGTAATTGAGTAAGCACCACCAGCAGAATCAAGCATGAAGACTTTTCCGCTATCATCATTAGTCAATGTTCTTGCGGCTGTTATCTTTTCTACTTTTTTCTTGTGACCGTATGTTGCACCACTATTCTGTTCTAAATAACTTGCTCTAGCCATTATTAAACTCCTTCTAAGTTGATTAAGTAGTGACTTTCAGGGAGAGAAACTTCCAATCCAGCCTCTGTTAAAATCATATCTTTACGAAGGTCTTCATCAGCAGACTGAACATTAGTCATGATTTGAGTATCACGATTAACTCCATTACCTACCAATGGTCTGTAAGCTACATTATCCATATCAACCATACATAAGAAACCAGAAGAGAATCCTCTGAATAGAGGCTCTTTAACTAGGTTCATTGTACCGTGAATAGTTTCTACTTGCAATACAGTATGTCCAAAAGAACCTACTGATTTTTCAATATTGTAACGAAGTTCGTTAGCAACAGACTGGTCAACAAAAGAAGTTGAACCAAGCTTATTGAAAAATGTAATTACAGGTAAACTAGCAAGAGCTAATTTTGCATCAGAACCACCACGAGCAGGGTCATATACTACTTCAAAGTCAGATAGTATTCTGTCGTAAGTTAATTCAGAAGTTGCCGCAGACCTAAAGTAAGGTGCACCTGAAGAATAAGACAAAGCTGAGTCATCTACTACTGCTGTACCATTCTTGATAATGTGTCCTGCAATACCTTCAGTATACTGAATACCTCCAACAGTTGCCTGCTGTCCAAACAACATAGCACGCTCAATATCTACTTTGTGCTCACGCAATTTAAGATTCCAAATTCTTTGGAACTCATCTGCGTATCCACGATAACGAGTTGCTCTTGCTGTGTTAGACATTTCACAAGCTGTTTTAAATATCTGAGTTAATCCAGAATCGCTTGTTAACTCTTCTGAGAATACATCTGGGGCTCCAGAACCTTCAACAAAAGATGTACCAATAACTTGACACTTTGTTTCATCCCCACCTGTTTCTGCTCCATCAATAGCTGAAATAGTTTTACCAACAAAGCTGGTATCAGAACCATTATCTACAGGTGCTGACTCTATTCTTACTATGATTGTTTCAGGAGAATTAGACTCTGAGTAACCTACAGCAAAAACCATTCCTTTAATTAGGAAGTCTACTGAGGTTTCACTACCTGCTGATTCTTCAACTGTGTATGTAATACTAGAACCAGCCGCAGGAATTGAATGAGCTCCGTCAAGCACAAAGCTTCTGTCTGTCATAGAAATCTTAGTTCTATCTTCTAAATATCGGAATTGAGGGTCATCCGTAGGAACTTTAGCTACCTTAGAGAGATACACGAAAAAAGGTGATTCATCTGGGGCCAACTCCGCTACACGGTCTGAGAAATTGAACAGTCTACGAGTGTGAAAGCCTGAAGAGGCTGTACCCGGGTCGCCAACATTCACAATTCCTTGATTGTAATTTGCCATTTAGGGCTCCTTGTTATATTTGTTTTCTATTTGAAATGCTCATAACACCCTTCCAAACATCCTCTAATTCATTAGGTTGTTCAGGGGCAGAACCTTGAACCACACCAGCCGTAGTTGGAATGGTCTTAGTCTTTTGAACAGCTTCTAAGTTTGGCGATACTTTTTCTTCTCCACCTTTATGCTTTCTGTACACATCAACCAACAAGTCCAAAGGAAGTTCTTCTCTTGGTGTCGTTGCAAACTGTATAAAATCATCAGCCATATTCGGGTCTGTAATGCCATGCTTACTAGCTAGGTCTTGCTTTAGGTTGTTAATTGCCATTTGTTGCTGAAACCCTGCCATCTGTTCTTGAACAGCTTGCTGAGCAACAGTCTTTTCTTGTTGCACCCTCATCTCATAAGAGGGAGAACCCGGCTTGTAATAAGCTTCCCAAGGGTCAAAAGAATCCTCTGTAACCTTTGGTTCTTCTTGCTTACTAGCCGTATTACCACTAAGTGTGTTTCTCATAGCCTCAACAACATCGGGTCTGTCTTGTAAAACTTTTCCCAACTGTTGATACTTACGAAGCTCCTCGACTTCGTTATTGAGCTTATCATAATCAGCAGATTTCTTGTCATACATTGATTGAAACTTCTTAGCCTCATCTACGACTTCTTCTCCTTCAGGTGCTGGAGCTTCTCCTCCTACCTGTTCTGGCTCAACAACTTGTTCTAAAACTTCGCCTTCCACGCCTTCTATTGTGGTATTTTCGTGCATAGTGTTATCCATTATATTCCTCGATTTCTTTTAGTTAGCATCACCTAATTAAAGATGTCTGTAAAAGCAGAACCGGGAATTGTTCCCACTACTTCTGTTTTCATTAGCTTACAGCCTGTGTTTCTGAATCAACAATTCTTTTTAGATTATCAACTTGAACCTTAGTTTTAAACTTGGTATCATTCTTGATTTCATTAAGCCTGCTTTTGAACTTCTCAGTTTCAGCCCTCTTTCTTGAATTAAGCGTTTCACGCTCTGCAGTCTGTAGGTCTCCACTAAGTTTCTTAACTTGGCTTTCGAGTTGTTTGATATAAGATTGCATCTGAGCCATTTGGCCCTTTCGCTGTAAGACACCTTCTTTGTCAAAGATTTCAGTTTTCTTTAAAACCTCGACATCATCTACCAGATTCATTCTAAACGCCTCAAGGTAAAGCTGATACTCAGCCATTCTATTTGAGGGTAGGGTTGAACCGGATATGATTCTCACATCATAATGCCCCACCGTGATGTTGTTTGTGATGGCATTAATTTCCTGACTTTTATCATCATACATATTTACCGTAAACTGAGTAATATCATTGTTTGGCTGTACGATTCTAAATGTCTTGGAGTAAGTGTAATGACCCTTGGCTAGGTTGTATAAACTTTTACCTAACCTTGTCAAACTTCCTTCAATATCCCTTAACTTAGACTTGCCACGAGTCTCACCCATTTCAGCAAGCATTGCAGTACCACGAACTGTTTCTGGAGCTGATTCTCTAAAACCCTGCATCAACTCTGGGATACCAAAACTTAAATCTATATAGTGCTCTATTCTACTCATTAAATTATAAAACTCTCCTGACAATGATTGTGGGGCAGGGAAATGAGGTGCACCGAACTCAGGGTTATAAGGTATGACAGCATTAGGTCTAGCCCAATCCTGCTCCAACTGCCCCAAATCATCTACGCTCCCCTCTGGAACCATAAGCTTTAGTCCAGCAGAGGCTTGAGCGTGTGAGAGAGTGAGAGAGAAAAGCTTATTTAAAAGTCTTTGTGAATCTTTTACTTTTGATATATCTGACTTTGGATAAGGTGTACCTGTCCAAATATTAGGAACTGGTATAATCGGATATATGTCTGTATTCAATATCTGTTCGTACAGAAGAATATTACCTGCAGTTGCACAAACTTTAATTCTTGTTTGAGTTACCTCTACTATCTCTATCATCTCAGCTTGCATTAGCAACTGAGCATTTTCTGATTCAATAAACTGATTATACTTATCAACATCTAGTATAACCTCTGAACCATCTTGTTTGTTAAATACCCTATAAAAAGGTACTTTTACTTTCATGAATCTTTCTAGTATTCTATACTTATTAACCCTGTTGTATTCTGATTCATATGTAACATCTGGAGTAAAAGATTGAGAAGAGTTTTTTCTTCCTGACTCAGGATAATCTTCTTCATCATAATATGTTTCTAGGTCTTGTAAGAAAGGTTCAACTTGCGGATACATATTTACAAGCTGGTCTTCAGTTAGGATGGTAGATAATATAATACCAGATGCATCGTCTGCATAACGATGTCTTGAAGCAGGGTCTACATAAACTCTAAATGGGTCTACATAAGTATACTTAACTTCACCTCTTCCGTAATCAGCTTCAGGGTCAATATATGCATACAAGTAACCCATACCTGCAGTAGCATAATCATGAACAGCTTGCTTGAATTGAGTATCTCCATCTGATATATCCCATATATACTCAAGTATAGTTCTCCAAACATTAGATATTCTACTGTCCGAGTCTTCTCTACCTACCGCACTATACTTAGGAGACCTAGAAGTCAACAATGATTTTAGTTTTTCTATTGCCGCATATACACGGTCAATAACAAAATCACCTTGACCAACTGCTCTTAAAGCATCTGATTCTTCTTGTGAATAATGATTACCTAGAAAAAAGTCTACAGAGTCTCTAGCTTCTACATCCCATTCAGACCTAGCATCTCTCCACATTCTCCATAGCTGTCTGTTTACTTCCGACTTCTGTACTTCGTTCTTTTCTAACTCTCGTATACTAGAAATAGATACACCTACCTTTTTGGTGGTGAATATACAAAGATAAATATATACAATGCAAGAACTTTTTTATATTTTTTGTCCAGTTACCCAAGATATAACTCTTTTGGTTGTTTTTGACACAGACTTAACTGTTTTGTTTTCTAGAAAATCCAATGCATCAAACTTCTTACTAACAGGAGGCCTAGCTTTATTTATAGCATACCATAAGCCATCAAGTATGTCATCGTTCTTTCCTTTTGGAAACTGAAACATTTCATCAACTAAGCTATTGTGACTTCTTTTTATAAACATTTTTCTTCTGTTTACTATCGGTGCTAGCAATGACTCTAACCTATCTTCTTTTTTTATACCACTAGGAGGTCTAACACCTAATGCTATACCCGGAGCAACCTTTCTTTCCTTGCCAGATAAACTATTAACAGCATCTTTTATTATACCCTGAGCACCAACATGCTCAACATTAACTCTTTTTACAGGAGAAAACTCTCTAGCATATTCTAGTATTTGTTCTGGCATATCATATAAAGGTATATGCTCTCTCATGTAATCAATGACATATATGTTTCTATCACTATCTATACCTATTACCATAATAATCTGATAGTCACTAGACTCTGTAGCTTCATAAGCTAAGTCAACACCCATGTAAATATTTACAGGGATAGCATCTTTTGTGTTGACAAGGTATGCATATCCATCTCTGCTTTCAAACTCATGGTCATAGTATTCAAGTCTATCTGTTTTAAACTTTGCATTTTCTAAGTCTCTAGCTTCATTTAGATACTCTTGTGCAAACTTATGTGCTAAGCCTACATCTTCAAACCTTCTTCTTATATCTAAAAGCTTTTCTTTTGAAAAGTAACTAGGCCAAAGAACTGTACCATCTGTATCTATAGCCTTATGGTAAATAACATCCCATGCATAACTTCTCTTGTCCCTTTCTGCTTCTACATATCCATCATATATACTTTGTAAGAATGAATCATAGTGCACTATTGTACCAATCAACCAGATTGAACCTTCATTACCCTTTGAGTTCTCAAGTGCAGGTTCTACTGTTGACATAACCCATTCTTTAATTTCTCTTCTTCTGTCTGGAGTTTTTGTATTTAACTCTGATTCAAAGTCATCAAGTATAATCTTGGTATACCTTAAGCCTAGCTGAGAACGACCACGAAGTCTTTGAGATGTACCTTTTGCTATAACCCTATCTCCTTTGCTAGTTGTAAACTCTTTCTCAGTCCACTTACTTCCTTGTATGCTACCAAAGTAATAATTAAGTGCAGGGTTTGTTTCTATGTGGTTTTGTAAGTATTTGATATGGTCAATAGCCTGAGACTGTTCCTCAGCAACCCAAGCAATAAATTCTTTCTTTCCCTCTGGATTAAAGTAAAGATGGTATAGTAATGCTGTCTTAGCTAATGTAGACTTACTATGCCCTCTAGGAAGTATGATGCAGTTTCTTTTCTTAGTCTCATCTAATAGTAAGTTATTTAATTCATAGTGATATGCGGCAGGAGTTGACTTCATAAAGTCATCTGGTAAGAACAACTGACCAAAGGATATAATATCTTTTCTTGCTAACTCAAGAACTCTCTCTTTGTCAGACACATTGTTTTTGTTTATGTTTACTTTCTTAGGTTTAGACACTCTTCTGATAACCAATCTTGCTTAGGTACTCTTTCAAACACACTTGTTCCTTGCATAAGAGCAGGGCCAATAGTATACATCCAAGCATCTATCACCTCATCTTTCTTATGAACCTTGACAATTCTTCTTTCATAAAGACCTGTGTCTATGCTTTCATATATATCATAACCTGCTATGTCTGCTTTATCTACATCCATAACCTCAACAACCATACCTTTTGCATTCCTATCATGCAAAGCGGCAGGGAAATGCCTGTGCCCCGGAAAGACTAAAGAAAACCCATTGACACTATATGTGTCTCGTTTTCCATTTCTTAGTGTTCCGTATACTGCTAACTTATTCGTCTTCATCAAAGTCTTCTTTAAAGTTCCAATATTCTTGTAAATCATCAATTGGAAACATTTGGTGTTCATAAAACAACTCATATATCTCAGTTGCTATTAATTGAACATCCATATCGTTATCCAAGTTCCTATTAGAATTGTTGGCATGCTCTAAGACTTGAAGGCATATTTCGTATAGATTCAACTTTCTATTTCCTTTTTAGCTTCTGCAAGCTTTTGTGTGTTATTGCCACTTATTGCATCAAGCTGTTCACTTGAAAAACCTTGAAACAAAGTAACAGATTCAGACTTCTTCTCTGTATCTCTCATACCAGCTATAGCAACAAGTTCTTTCAACAAAGATACTTTATCACTATCCCTAGATGCTTCTGACTCAATAATGTCTTTCATCTTCTCAAGTATGTAAAGAGGCGTTATCTCAGCCTCATTCATTACCTTTTCTATTTCTTCTCGTATCAAACCTTGTATCCTTTTTGTACTCATAAGTAGACCTGCATTCTTTTTAGCATGTTTTCTGCTTTTAGCAGGAAATGCTTTCATAAATGCATCTACTGTATCTTCACCTTTTGCTACATACTTAGCAAATAAAAATTCTTTTCTTGTAGGCGACTTTCTTTCTTTAACTACTTCATAAGCTGTTTTGTCTTGAGCACCGAAAGAATACATGTTCTTTCTCATTGCTCCTTTCATC
>Ga0208767_1001156_pt1 | contig 21004 bp, 9 predicted proteins | sample VirMetDEL_Mar_21_FD_184514 | JGI IMG/M metagenome (GOLD analysis project Ga0208767, IMG submission 184514) | Aqueous microbial communities from the Delaware River and Bay under freshwater to marine salinity gradient to study organic matter... | ecosystem: Environmental > Aquatic > Marine >... | reverse complement strand
TGTTGGTGAAGTATCTCCGATGCCGACATTTCCTGATTCATTTATTCTTACTTTCTCTGAATTACCAACATCGAATCGTATATAAGCAGAAGAGAGAACATTTCCTACATCAGCACCGATTTCTAATCCAGCGTTTCCACCCCCTATAATTCTATGTTTTAAACCAGCAACATCGTTATCAAAAAACTGAACTACGGGTGATGCTGCACTTATGTTTACTGAACCTGTAAACTGATGAGTATCATCAACAGTATCACCAAACTTTGTTGAACCACTTGTAAATTGTATCGAAGATGAAACTATATCTGTGTAAAATTCTCTAGCTGCCATAGTACCATCTACGAACACATCTCCTACAACAGTTAGCTTATGTGTTGGCGATGTGGTCCCGATGCCGACATTACCAGCCGCAGATATATGCATTCTTTCAGTATTATTAGTAGCAAAGATTGTTGGTAAATTACTAACAGTTCCAAATACCATAGCGTTTTCTGTATTGCTGCTAAACAAAGTACTGCTGTTGTTATTGTCCATTCCAACAATACCTTCTTGTGTTTTACCATCAGTATAAAACCTTATAAATGCATCTTCTTGACCATTATTATTAGTATCTGCTTCTAATCTTAATTCAATACCACCTGAATTTTTTACATGGAGTTGCGTGTCTGGAGATCCTCCTATTCCTAAATTAGTTCCATCAAATATAAGATTTGCTTCAGCGTTCATAGCATCTGCACCAGTTGCTGTTAGAACTCTATCATTAGAACCATTTGACATAAAATCTGATACATCAACCGATACAGTTGGTGATGCTGTTTCACCACTATTGTTTGCTAAATCAATACCCGTACCTGCTGTTAGTGTTGCTACATAATTTCCTGTAGTATGTGTTCCTAAAGTAATTAGGTTATTTAGTGATGTAGCACCAGTACCACCTCTAGCAACACTTAGTGTTCCAGTAGTACCAGCGACTATCGGTAAGCCTGTAGCGTCTTGTAAATCAAATGCGGGTGTCGTATCTGAACCACCTAATGTTACAGTAACACCACCAAAATTAACATTGTCCGATGCTAGTTTTGCAATCGGTATCTCATCATCGTCTATAACAAAGTTACCAAAATCTAAGTAATGACTTCCGTGTTGTCCGTCTAATAAGTCAGCATCTAAACCGCTTGAAGCACCATCATTTGATGTATCGAAGAAACCCAAACCTCTGATGTCAGCTGCTGATTGGTCAGCTGTAGCACCATCTTCTACATTTATTGCACTTCTTACTTCAGCTGCAGTTAAACCCTCAACTTCTGTTCCATCAATTCTTAAAAAATCATTGTCTGCTACTGCGTTATTTGCAGTTAAAACATTCCCATCAGAAATACCACCAGTCAATCCTTTTACAAATGCGAGATTTGTAACCTCTGAATCCATTAAAGCACCTGCACTCGTAACATTTGTTGTATCTGTTACATCAGCATTTGTTTCAATAGTATCTAACTTAGTTTTGTTCGTAGTTACCCTACTAGCCAATGATGATGAAAGAGCAGTAGAAGAACCAGTTATAGCAGTTTGTAAAGCTGAATCTCCAAAGTCAATTGCTAAGTTCTCAGAACCTTCGTCTTTCAAACCTGTACCAGCAAAATCACTAACATCTATATTTAATGTAACCGAACTACCAAGTGTTACGCTACCACCATTTTTTAAACCATCACCAGCAGTTACTGTTACGGCATCCTCTGCTAACTTAGCTATAGGAATCTCATCATTGTCTATAACAAAGTTTCCAAAATCTAAATAGTAGCTTCCGTGTTGTCCATCCAATAAGTCAGCGTCTAATCCACTTGAAGCACCATCGTTAGAAGTATCAAAGAATCCTAAACCTCTGATGTCAGCTGCTGATTGGTCAGCTGTAGCACCATCTTCAATATTCAAATCACTTCTTACCTCAGCTGCTGTTCTACCTTCGACAGATGTTCCATCAATTTTTAAGAAGTCGTTATCAGCTACATTTGCATTAGCAACCAAAACATTTCCATTGGAAATACCTGAAGTCAAACCTTTTACAAAAGATAAGTTCGTAACTTCGGAATCCATTAGAGCACCTGCGCTCGTAACATTTGTTGTATCTGTTACATCAGCATTTGTTTCGATAGTATCTAATTTAGTTTTATTAGTTGTAACTCTACCAGCTAAAGAAGAAGATAGTTCAGTAGCAGAACCACTAATGTTTGAAGCTAATGTAGAATCAGAAAAGTCTACTGCTAAGTTCTCAGAACCTTCATCTTTTAAACCAGTTCCTGCGAAATCACTTACATCTATGTTTAGTGTTACAGAACTTCCCAAAGCTACAGAACCACCATTCTTTAATCCATCACCAGCAGTTACTGTAACTGAACTATTTGAGAGTTTTGAATTTGCAATCGAACCAGCTAATTCATCGTTTGATACGCCGCTATCTTTAATAGTTACTACACCACTTGATACACTAAAATTATCTGAACTAAATGATGCCACACCTTTATTACTTGTACTAGCTTCTTCACCAGAAATCGTAACTGTATCTGTAGCACTTACTGCTACATCAATTCCTTCTCCTGCAGCAAATGTTATATCATTTCCATCAGCAATTTCTTGTGTTGTTGCACCATCTGTAATATTAAAACTACTCATCGAACCAGCAGAACCTGATAGTATTCCTGCGCTTAATTCTCTTATTGCTTCAGCTGATAGTGAACCACTAATATTTGATTGTAAAGTTGAATCACTAAAGTCTACTGCTACATCATTAGCATTTACAGTTATACCAGTTCCACCTCCAACGGATATGGTTCTGTTAGAAGATAAATTACCACCGCCAGTTAATCCGTCACCAGCTATTATTGTTATTCCTTGTAGTGTGTCTACATTACCTTCTTCGGTTGTAACTCTACCAGCTATAGAAGATGATAGAGCAGTAAAAGAACCACTAATATTTGATTGTAAAGTAGAATCTGAAAAGTCTATCTCTATATCATTGGCATTTGCAGTTATACCAGTTCCTCCTACTACATTCAAAGTTCTGTTAGTAGTTATATCTCCACCGCCAGTCATACCAGCACCAGCAGTTATACTTACTCCCGAATGGTCTATATGTTCATTTGCTACAAACCCACTTAAATCATCGTGAACAATTTCAGAATCGTCTGTTGTGATTTCGTCAGCTGCCACACTAATACCAGTTCCACCAATTACATTTAATGTAACATCACCTGAACTACCACCACCAGTCATACCAGCACCAGCAGTTACTCCTGTTATGTCACCTGTTTCTGTTTCTTCTAAAGTTATTCTAGCTGCCAAAGAAGAAGACAAAGTAGTAAATGAACCACTAATAGAAGCGCCAGCAGTTGTTCCAAAAGTTCCATTAAAAACTGAATTTGTTAATGTCGTACCATTTAAAGCAGAATTAATTGTAGCACCAGTAATTTTATGTACGTGATTACCTTTAGCGTAATCTGCTACATTACCATCTGAAGCAGTTGTTCCGATATCTTCTGGATCTGCTGAATATGCCTGTAATGCTGGAGCACCTAATGTACCAGCTACTTGACTATCGTTTGTAAAACTTTCTCTGTTTATTGAAGAACCAAAACTAGCTACACCACTACCACCTTTAATCTCTATACCAGCTCCTGTCATCTTTATAAAACTATCTTCTGAGTTATATATTAACAATCCTTCTTGCGTCATTTCAACTCTTCGAGAGTTACTTCTTACAGAAAAGTTGTCAAATGTTATTTCTGTTTCGGGATGTTCTGCTGTAGCACTACCTTTAACCTGTTTAGTAAATTTTCTTCCTCTTATATCAGAATTTACAGTTCCTTTATCACCAGCAAAAAGTGGTTTCTCTATTGTAAATCCTGTGTCGTCATTTATAGAACCAGTTAACACTACCTTAACAAATTCTGCGGCAGCAGGTAAGTCAGCTGAAGCTCCAAAACTACTATATTGTCCACTACCTAAAAAGTATTCACCATATCCATTTGAAGCGGTAAAGTTAGCTTCTGGTAAGAAAGGTACAAACCCACTTGTATTAGAACCACTATACTCCAATCTAAAATATTGAGGACCCAATGCTCTGTCTTTTCCTCTACCACCAAAGGATGAACTAAAACGAGCAACAGAACTGAATGATAAAGTATCACCAGCTGCTATTGATGCTGTTATAACTTGTGTTAACTCATATGTGTTATTAGAAGAGTAATTGCCACTACCAGCAGGTACAACAACATCTAATGTAACATCACCACTTACAGCTTTATCATCATCGGGATACGAACTTCTATCAGTCAAACTTATATTAGAAGCACCACCCTCTACAAAAGACCAACTTGTTATTGATGATACAAAGTTTCTACCAGCTGATATAGAATCATCTTCAAAACTTTTATTACCAATATATTGTGTTCCACCACCTACAGTTGATAATGAACCTGATTTTACTAATACTCTATCAGTTCCACCACCATCTTTTATTTTCAAACCTGGTAATGTATTACTTAACTCTACCGACTCATCAGTACTTTGTATAGCAGTATCGGATAGTTTGAATCCACCAATTACACCACCAGTAAATCTTACATCTGAACCACTTACATTTCCGCTAGGTGTAACTTGAAAGTTTGATGATGATATGAAAAAATCTGTATCAGCATTTCCATCTAAATGAAAAGCTGTTCCCTGCTGAAGTTTTGTTCCATCTATATCGAATCCAGCAATCTTTCCGCCAGTAAAAAGAACTTGTGAACCTGTAACATCTCCGTTCTCTTTTACATTAAATCTTGATGTACTGATAAACATATATTCATCAAATGGTAATCCGCCTGTTTTAGGACTACCGCTTATGAATATATTAGCACTACTAAAAGAATGTGAGTCTGTGGTAAAACCACCGATTAAACCAGCACTAGCAGTTATTGTACCAATAAATGTAGCACCACTAGCTATAAGAATACCATCTTTATCTACTGTAAAGTTCGGACCAAATTTTACAAAAGCATTATCAGGATTTTCTACTGTTGGTGAAAAGTCTAAGTAATACTCATTTTTCAATGCTAAGTTACTTTCACCTGTATCACTACCTGGACCTTGGTCTGTTTTAAATATTGTAGAGTTATTTGCATTTAGTGTAATATTACTACCACTTATCTGACCATCTATGATTTGAAAGTCTCCGATGTTACCACCCTCAGCAGTTATGATACCACTCATAGTAACATCACCTTCTGGCGTTAAATGAAAATTAGAAGAACTTATTTCTACTTGTCCACTAGAACCACTTATAAATTGTGTTGTGGTTTTTCCTACAAAGAAAGAATCTGCTTGTACATCAAATACAGATGGACTAGTTCTAAATTTTAGTGAACCACTTTCTCCAACTAATTCTAAACCAACACCATTGTAATCCTCACCACTATCTGGTAAAACAGAACCACTATAAATCATAAATCCAAATGTACCATCTAAAGATGAATCAGAAGCTGAAGCAAATCCTTGATAGCCAATTGAACGAATAAAGCCTGAACCCTCTGCTCCATCTAAACCTGTTTCAGGTAATTTAGAATCTACACCACCAAAATGAATACCACTTCCAGTAGTATCTCCACCTAAGAACATATCACCACTTTGAATGTTATCATTTCCTGATATAACAACGTTACCGCCAGTAAAAACAGAACCAGTTGTAAATGCTATTTCGTCTGCGATATTATTATTTATATCATAAAATTCTGTCAAAAATTCTAAAGTCTCAGGTCTTTTATGTTGTAATTCTTTGGGTAGTTCTTGTTTGAATTGTATAAAAGATGGAGAGAATCCTGTGTCAGCAGCTGGTTTAACAGATACATCTGATATATTCCATTTTCCAGATACTACTCTAAATTGTATATTAGCGTTACCAGTTTTGTTAGTGTTAAAATTATGATTTACTAATCCAAAATTTTTCAAATTAGCCTCATCAGATTCTACTTCTAATACTCCTAATCTTCTACCATATTGTGATGGTTCTTCTATCTTTTCGCCAGTAACTTCATCCGTATACAATTCTTGAGATTGTAAAAAAGAAGAACCAGAACCATACATTATCAGTAAGGCTCTACCATCATTACCCTTTTCAGCAACAGCATTGAATGATAGATTATAATCTATATCCCTCTCTAAATTAAATTTGTATTGGTCTTTTAATTGAAACTTTATTTGGTTTGTTAAACCATCTAAACTGCCAGATAACATAACAGAATCTAATAATGTATCGTTATCAAAAGAAGCTGTTGTTGTACTAGTTGGACCTGATAATCCGTTTGTGCTGCCAGATACAACCCAATATGTTTCTTTGTCGTCTTCAGACACAAAGTAACCTGTTCTTTCTCCTACTCCAACCGAATCATTATTAACCATAAGTTCGGGCGATTCTAATGGAACTTCAGCTAATAGTTTGAAATCATCAAAAGAACCTTCTGCTCTAACATAAATTTTTGCTTTAAAAACATCACCTGAAAATGTTCTCATATTACCTAATCTAATATCTGCATAAGACACTATATTTTTCAAACTATAAGAAGCGCTAGGTTCTACTTCATATGTAACTGTACCACGAGCTCTTAGTGGCAAAACTATGTATTCGCCTTCTCTATTTTGTTTTGTAAATGGTGTGCTTACTAAAGCAGTTTTGCTATTAGATAAATCAACGATTGAAGCAGTATAGTGTGTTGGAAAATTATCATCTCTTTCATCTGTTACTATTTGAAAAGAAACATTTTCTTTTGTATCTAAACCAGCATTTCTTAATGCTTCATCATCATAAACAGATGATGTTATTTGAGTAAATGTTATATTACCGCCTATCTGTTCTGTAGTGAATGAATGTCTATCATCCATTATTGTAAATATATATGGATATTCTACAGGAGAATTTCTACGTTTTATTCTTTTCGACCTTCTAGCTCTACTATCTTTTCTAACTTTAAATTTTTTAGAAGACCTTTTGTTTTTTTCCTTTTCTGCTTTATCTCCTTTTTGGTCTCCCTTTGGTGGATTCTTTGATTTTTCTATCTCCTTCTCTTTTACACCAGCACCTTTAGCTTCAACATCACTTTCCAAATTAGAAAATGGTGCATACAAAAAGCCAGACTTTGGTATTCCCTCAACCTCAAAATCAATAGAAGAGGTTAAAGGAGAACCCAACTCCCTTTCTAAAGTACCAAATCTTTGTTCTAATGCTCTTAGAGTTGGAGATGCGTAAAATTTTATTGGCTGAGTATTTATCTCCGCAGGATTTATAATTACTTCTCTAGTTAATCTTACATTGTATGCACCTCTAAATTCTTCAGGTACAGGTGTAACATCACTAAATTGTCCTGGATCTTCTGGTATAAATTCTAATTCACCAACTATAATTAAAGTAGCTATTCCAGCTGCTGTATCATCATAGACTTCTACTGATACAGTTCTAGAAGTTCCCTCTAAGTAATCAGAGACTGGTTCTGTATAAATACTTTGTCCTTCGGAATCTATAAAGTCAAATTGTAACTCAGTACCTTCTTTAAGATATGGAGATACCTCTATAAGAAAAGAGCTCTTTCCTTGCGGAAGACTTTGTGGCATATCTGTAATAGTGATAAAACGAGAAGTTTCTCTATCATCAATTAGTACATCTATGTTCTCAAGTCCAAGTAGTTTGTTAAATCTTTTAACAGCGGCCATTAAAATTATCCTAAATATTAATTACTAATAAATATCATTATCTTATTATTTTTATATTTATAGTATGTATAAGATATGGAGATTATCGGTATGAAAAAGAAATATTCATTTACAATAGATGAGCAACTTATGGATTGGTTTAGAGTATATGTTAGAGAAGAAAGCACTACTATGAGCGCTGTCCTGAATCAGTATGTTCTAAGTTTGAAAAGAGGTGAAACTAAACCTAAGAAAATATTATATGCTAACCAAATGAAACGTTAGAAAATTTGTTTTCTTTCTTTATTTCTAACAAAGTATCAACAGCATCTCTCATCGAATCTATATGAGATACAATCATAGTAAACTGAAATTGAGTTTTTAGATATTGAAATAAATTGTACACAGAGTTTAGATTGTCTGAATCCATAGTTCCCCAACCTTCATCAATAGCCAAAAAGTTAGCAGCTGGCAAATTAGAGACATTTATCAATCCTATCCTCATAGCTAATGAAGATATGAATCGTTCCATTCCACTACTTAGTTCTAATGGCCAGACATTATCATCATCGTATACAATGTAACAATTTATATTTTTACCATCCATTTCTAATATCATAGAAAAGTCTACAATTTGTGCTAAAATATCATTTACAGAACCTTCAATAGTTGGAAGAGCTTTTGATATTAATTCATAAGGTATACCATCTCTTTTTACAGCATCCATATAATACTGATAAGCAGCATACTTATCTTCTAACTCCTCTACTTTTTTGATATTAGATAATATGTTTCTACGATTAGTCTCTAATACTTTTATTTCGCCATTTACAGATTGAAGTTTTATGTCTAATTCTTCTATAACATCTTCTAACGATTCGGATTCATTTTCTAAATCATCTATCTCTTTTTGTAATCCGATATTATATTGTATATCTTTTTCTTGTTCGTGATATAAATTTATCTTATCTTCTATTATAGCTAATTGACTAATAAGGTTTTTCTTTCTTTCCTTAGTTAGTTTTTGGTCACTATCTACTTTGCTAATATTAGAAGTCAATAAACTAAAACTCTGAATACATTTATCCATCTGTTGTTTGTGAGCAGTAATGTGAGCTAAACCATTTATAATTGTATCTAAAGAATCTGATTTCTTTACAAATTTATCCGCTAATGTTTTATCTTCATTTAGTTTCTTCTTAGTCTCCATAGCATCTAATGTAAACGGATTACTCATACAATAAGAACAATCTGTATCGTACTCTAAGTTTCCAAGCTTTTCAATTTTATCTAATTTATTCTTTACTTCTATTTTTAATTTATCTATCTCAATTTGATTATTGTTTTTCTCTAAAGTGTATTGTTCTAATTGAGCAAACTTTTTATCAATCTCATTTTCTTTATAGATATTTATCTTTTCGTTTAGTTCTGTCTCTTCTACTTTATATTGTTCAGACAAAGTTTTTAGTTTGCCAAATTTATTATCTACATCAGATAATCCTTCAGTTAGTCTGGCCTTTTCTTCTTCCAACTCAGAAACATTTACAGCAGAGTTATCTACTTTCTTTAGTTTCTTAGTTAAAGATATTATCATCTTATCAACTTCTTTTTTATCTACAAAATTTTCTTTTTTCTGTTTTGATAGATTTCGAGATTGTTTTCTCAATTCAGTTAAAGAAGTTTTGATGTCTGCTAACTCTACATCATAATTGTTATCTTTGAAAGACTTTAGTAGAGATTGTACATCGTGTATTTCTTCAGATGCTAAATTGTACAATTCATCGAAAACACCGATACCCATAAACTGAGCTAATAGTTCTTTTCTTTCTTTTTGAGTTTTGTCTATGAATATTGTAGAGTTAGTCTGTAGTGAAAGGGCAGTCATTACAAAATCGTCATAAGTTCCAATTAGCTTTCTTATGTTTATATCTGTTGTTCTTCTTTGGTCTCCATTTAGAGATACCTTTTCATTGGCATCATCATAGGTGTAAAAATCTACATTTACTTTTACGTGACCATTTCTTTGTTTCTTACCTTTTCTTTCGATAAAGTATTCGACTCCCTCAACCTCTAAAACAGCTTTACAACTAAACCAATCCTTTTTATTGTTAAGAACATTGATTGCTTTGTAAGCTCTTGAAGACCTATCAAATAAACAAAAAGACAATGTGTCTAATAAAGATGATTTACCACTTGCATTTGGTGCAAACATTCCGATAATACCATTTAGTTTGGTAAAGTCAACAAAGTTATTTTCTCCATATGAATACATATTGTCAAACTCTAATGTCTTTACTTTCCAATTTATACCTCTTTGTACATCATCTTCTCGTAATCTACCATTTAACTCTTCATTTATCTTTTTGATATCAATTAACGCTTCTTCATCTACAAAATAGTTTTGTTTTAGATACTCTTCAATTAATCCATATTGATAATCAGCTTCTCTAATATTACCAACTGCTATGTGTTGTCCTCTAACTCTTTCTGTAGAATTTATTGAATCTGTTTTTGTAACTGTAACTTCTTTGATACCATACTTACTATGAATCATAGTCATAGCTTTTTTTAGTTCAGATGGTTTTGTGTTAGATACCCTAACTCTTAATCTAGCTTTCTTTGGCATATCAGGACAATCTGGCACTTTACCATTGTCAATATCTATAGTGTAATAGCCGTAGTCATTCGGTATCTCTATGTACTCAGATTTTCTCTTAGGAACATCCCATAGTAAATAACCGTGACTTAAACCCTCTCCGTGATTCTGTTGTACCAATGAACCACAATAGGAGATGGTTTCCTTTTTATTAAGGTGCTGTCTTTTATGAATGTCACCTAACAGCCCCATATCATAACCTTTGAATTTAGAAATCTTTACATCTGATGGTAAATGAAATCCTAAATCCGTTTCTGACTTATCAACTGTTCCGTGAAAGAGAACTATCTTTGTGTCACCCTCAAAGTCTTTAGCTTCAATATAGTCTTTCTCTTTTTCCCACACATCCCATACGACAAACTTTACATCAGCGCATTTGTAGACTCCACTACGTTTGAGGTAATGTAAATTAGAGTGTTGTAAGTTATTTACAATCGGAGAAAGAACATCCATTCTCGATATATTATTTAAGTTACAATCGTGATTTCCAGCAATTAAAATAGTAGGACAAATATCTGCTAGATTCTTAAATAAACGAGAAAGCTGATCGACTAATTCAGGCGACATTTCAGTTTTAGAGTGAGCTATATCGCCACCGATATAGACTACGGCATTATCTTTATGTTTTTTTACTTCTTCGTAAGTACGTTCAAATACTTCTTCATATTCTATGTGTCGCTTTAGATTTCTGATTTGAATATCAGATATATGGTGAATGTATTTTAATTTACGAAAAGGTACTTTAACAACATTTTCTTTAATCAAGTATTATCCTTTATGAATTTTTTGACTTCATTGATTTTATCATTTGGTACTATAATATCCCAAGAAGTTTCTTCGGAGAGACTCCCACTTTCATAATAAATAGTTACAGAATTTCCCAAATTAAATTTTTTCTTTGTCTGCTCAAAAAGCTCGACATCTGTAATATGAATTTTCCACTCTTCATCATTAAATTTCCATATATCTCTTTGTTTTGCCATTTAGTCTCATCCTCATCAAATCTGAAAAAGATGTTTGTTTTGTATCTTTTATAAGATTTATAACTTTTCTAAATCCCATATCAGATGGGTCTTCTTCAGACAGATTAACAAAATACACATTGATACCATTTCTCATTAAGTCATCAGTTATCTTTATAGAGTCTTTTATGGCATCACTATCTAATAATATATATATCTCTTTAACCTTTTTTTCGTAAATTTTCATCTTCAATGATTTTGGTATTGTCTTACCAAAGAGAGGTATAGCATTTCTTCTGATGGCTATAGCATCAAAAGAACCCTCACATAGAACAATTGGTTCATCCCAATTTATAAACAATTCAAATCCTATAACATCTTTAGATACAGGTGGATTTTTATACTTCATACCACCTTTATAGATATCTCTACCAACAAAGTAGTTTAATTCGCCGTCTGCATTATATGATGGTATTATAATTCTATTTCCATAAACTCCATCTGAACAATATCCTATATTATATCTAACAATGTCGCTCATATTGATGCCACGTCTACTCAAATAGTTCAAACAATGTTTTTTTATTATACCACCACCACTAAGCCACAGAGGTTTGAACTCATTTGGCAATCTTACTATTTTTTTATCTTCTACAGTATCGGAAAAATTTCTCTTTGTCGGTTTTCCTACAATATTTGATAACTCATCAAATTGTTCTTTTGTAGCTTTTACTTTTTTGAATAACTGAAATAGATTGTGACCACCTTGATTTGAAATCCAACAATGCCACTTCTGAGTTTTTATGTTTATTTGTAATTTTGGTTTGTGATGGGATACGAATGGTGACCAATACATATACTCATTGGCTTTGTTCAGAAGTCTACCATTACTCCCTACTACTCTATTTAGAAGATTTACTATTCTCATTTATTAATTCTATAAATTTCTCTATGTTAATTACAGCGTATGTTTTTGTTCTGTTTCTTTTAAATATCAACACAGGATCGTAATCACCGCTATTTTCTTCAGCTTGTTTTAATGATGACCATATGTTCAATGATTCTTGATTTTTACATTCAAATGAATAGGGAATGAGTTTACGAGCAGCAGGTGATAATTTTATATCTTCACCTGATTCTCCCATAATAGCAGACTTTATATCATCGGGTTCTAATTGACTGAATGTTTCTAACAAAAGGTCTCTTACATTGTTTTGTAATCTCTTACCTTTATTCTTAGCACTTCTTGATTTCATAGTTGATACTTGTTACTTGTTATACTTGTACTTATTAATTATTAATATTTAATTTTAAAATTATAAAAAAGGCAAAGAGATTTTATTAAAAAACCTATCATAATTTTTTATAACCAAATTAAATGTTAACATTACTAATATATATACAGAAAAAAAGTATTATACGATTTTATTTACAACCATTTCGATAATTCTCTTTTTGCAAATCTTTCAGCTTTTTCTTCCCACTTATTATCATCGTGTGGGTCTAATCCTTTGTATGTAGCCATTGTTCCTGCCTGAGTATATTTCTTTATATACTTTTTGACTCCTAATCTTTTAGCATCTAATGCGTGTCCTATCTCGTGTAGTATTGTCATAAGAAATTCTTTTACATTTGGGTATGACCTTCTTAAAGTTACAGTATCAGTTTCAGGCACATACTCTCCAAAATCTTTTCCACTACCAAATTTTACTTTAGATTTTAAACCATATTGTTTTATAAGAGTTTCAGCAGTATCTAAATAATCTATTCTTTCTAACAATACATTGTTCATAACTTTTTTGTATTTTGATTCTTCTAAACTATCAGTATTCTGTTCTTCAAAATTTTCTCCGGCTACCCAATCTTCCCAATTTTCAAATTGAGCTGCAAATTGTTTATCTATTTCAGAAACATATGCAGTTTTTATTACAGAATAATCTTCTTCTTCACCTTTACCATAAATGTAATCCGCTTTAGGAAAATCAACCTGTTCATATCCACCTCTTTCAAACCAAGGTTCAGGTTTACCTGCTAGTGTTCCTAATTTTCTCTTTCTATCACCTCTGATAAAACCTGTATCCGGCTCTCCCTCATCAGCTGGATATCTACCTGTTACAGACGAAACTTCCATTATCTTTTTGTACTTACTCATTATGCGTCAAACCTTACTTGAATAGCTAAAGCTAAATCTTTATCGTTTTTTACAGGTCTAGCAAGTTGTCCAATAGCAACCAGTTCATCAAAGTCGTTATACAAACCAACCTTAGTAACATATGGTCTAAATTCAGAATGTGTTACAAAGTTATTATATGTAGTTGCTTGTTCGTAAAAATGTTTATAAGAGCCTGATTGATATTTAGCATCACCAGGTGGAAACAATCTCCAACTATGAGAGCCTGATACGTTTATACTACCACTTCTTTCAAAAGTTGCAGATATGTTCTGTGTCGCATTAAATTCGTTTTCTCCAATAACACAAAGGTAAGAGTATTCTCTTATATTTACTTGAGCTTTGTAAGTTACAGAGTAACCATCTGTACCCAAACCAGTTCCTACATCAATATACTTAGAACCTGTATTTGAAAATACCATCGTTCCGTGTTCGTAAAAAACATTACCGACAAAACTTCCAGTACCATCTATACTAGCAGTAAAATTACTAGCAGCAAATCTAGCAAAACTAGATGAAAAATCATTATCATATAAGTTTCCATTTCCATCATCTACTATTGTTAGAGTAGAATCTCCGCTGTCGTCATCTATAGTTATTGATTTAGGTTTTATTCTTTCCCCAAATAACTTTTGAGGCATCGATATTACAGAAGCAGATGGTTGTAAAGCTCTGTATTGTATAGGTTTTCCAGCATCATTTTCTCCAAAGTTGTTATAGTTGTTTTCTACATCTTTGTAATACAAATGATTTATTCCAAACCAACTTGGCATCTCATAAAAACTAGCAGATGGAAATGTTGTTTTTGGTGCTGTGTTAGAATCAAAATTATGAGCGCTTGAACTGACTATTCTAAAACCATAAACACCACTACCACTATCTACATTAGTGACAGTAAACTCCTTATAAGCTTTAAAAGGTGTTATATTGATGTCTCTTGGGTCGAGTCTTTTAAACATGACCTATATCTCCCAAGTTTAGAAATCTAATTTAACTTTAATAATAGCTTCTCTTGAATAAGATTTAAGTAATGGTTTACTCAATTTAGCAACAGCTAATAGTTCATTATCATCATTATACAAACCAACTTGTGTTATAAACACCTTTGGATTTTTAAAGAACGTTGGTACAGTAAATGAACCAGCTGAACCAGTAGTAAAAGTTGGATTAGAACTAAAGTTAAATTCCTTATTCGGTACTCTACAAAAATAATGCTGTGAAGTAATTACTTCTTCTCTTCTAGCCGCAAAGTATTCTCCCTTTTCAATCTTCTGAAAGAACTTAGAAGTATTATCTCCTTCAGTATTAGAAGCTATAGAAGCTGATAAAGAAGCTGAAGCTGGTGAACCAATTACAGGTCCATTCAATACAATGATACCAGTATCAGGATAGAATAAACCAATTCCACCACCTGGTTGTGCAGTAGCAGCTGTTTTTATTTCAGCTACACCTGCTGATATTGAACCACTAACAACATTAAAAACTCTACCACCTTGATTTACAGTAGGATTAGTTGTAGCACCACTATCATCGATTAGTTTCATTACATTTCCTGGTCCTCCACTAGCACTTAGATGTAGTTCCCAATTACCTGGATCCATCTTTTCACGAAGTTGTGCTCTAGCTATAGATATAGCATAAACATAATGTGGTGTGGTATGGTCACCGCCTGAATCTGCAAAAGAAAATCTTTCTTCAGTTGGTCCTAAAAGAGTGTTTGACAATTGTCTATAAATGGTAGCAGATTCTCTATTACCATCAACACCTTTAGTACCAGCACTACCACTTCCGTGTATATGTCCATATGCTACTGAAAACTGAACAGTGCCTGTACTATCAGATTGTGGATTCTTATCATATACATCTAAGTAGTAAGTACCACTATTTGTTTCTTGCGTAGAAGAAGTGAAGAATGATGTTAAAGAACCAGCTCCATCTGCCCACATTCCAGACGATACAGTGTCTTTTACATTAGTCACCACATCACTTGAGATAGGACTATCTGGATCCTGAATATTAAAATCTTTATAAATTGCCATTACTTACTCCTTATCCTGTAACTGTAGTATTACCCTGCTGAGCTATTGAAGCCAGAGTAACATTATTAGTTATCGTTATAGATGTTGTAGCACCAGTATCGTTTCCTATTATTGTTAAAGATGTAGCTCTAACAGCATCTTGCGCTAACACACCAAGTTTAACTGTTTGTGCGACAAGCGTTTTACTATTAGGTGCATCATCATCTCCTAAGAAGAATGGTGTCGTAGCACCAACTCCTGAACCAGCTGCTACATCAACATTCATTGAACAAACAGATTGGTTATGTAATATAAATGTGTAAGAATTATCCGAAACATTAGCAGTATTGACTACGATTGTAGGTTGTGGTTGATTTAAACCACCAGCTGATGTAAATGTTACTGAAGCAGGTGTTACATTAATTACTGGCATTCTTACAGTATTTTTTGGAAGAGTTACCAACTTATATCTCAACACGTGATTCTCATCAGGTATAGCTTCTAATAATGGCATATTTTCTATTACCTTCCCATAGAAATCACTACCATTTGGATGTGTTACATCCCATAAATTATAATCTACTTCATCATCTGATAAAGCGAACTTTGTGATATTAAAAGCATCAGTTCCTTGCGCTAATAATTCACGGCCTTTTTTAGTTAAAATAGCATCAACTGTAACAGTTGTATTATTTAAAAATCCCATAGTTTACTCCTAATCATATTTTTAAATTTTGTATAGATAAGTGATTCATATATAAATATCACTTATTCAAAATTTTATTACTTTTTTCCACTTTTTCCTTTACTAACCTTACCTTTACCATCAAGTACTGGTTCGATTACTTTTCCCTTACCATCGGGCGTACTTTCAAATTTAGTCTTTTCACTTAATTTTTTTCTTTCCTTTTTCTGCTTTTCTCTTTTTATCATAGCATCAGTTATAGGTCTTTCCTCTGTACCAATCTTCTTTATGTTGAATCCTTTTAATCCTCTAAACAAACCTTTTGGATTTAATGCAGTAATTTTAGGTTCTGGTAATCCTAAAATCTTAGGTTGAGCTTCAGCATCTTCAGGAGTTTCAATTACTTTAGGTTCAAATTTATCTTTCTTAGGTTCTTTTTCTTTGAACTTAGAAACAATACCTTCACCAGTTTTCAAAGTAGACTCAGCTTCTTTTGTAGAAACTAATTTAGATGGTGCTGTAACAATTACCTCTACTGGCGGAGCTCCATCAATTGTTGTTTTGTTTGTATTTTTTACACCGCTGTAAATTCTTCTAAATAAAGCTGTAGACTCTTCTACTCTGTTATCTAAATCTACATTGAAAAATGAAGAAGAGTAAGCTTTGAATAAAGAAGCGCTTAATGAAGAAGAGTAAAAAGGCATAGTCTTCTGATTTCTTCCATATATTCTAGAACCAGATACTATAGGTTGTTCTACTTCTGCATACAAAATATCTCCTGCAACTATAGATGATGTTGCGTATAAATTGTCTACTCTGTTTAATCTCTGCCATATTCTTAATTCTAAAAATCTATCTCTAGCTTCTGAACCAGTTGCTTCTTTTAATAAATTATCACCACTAGCAGAAACTATAGAACCAGTATCGTAAGTGAATATATCTATCATACCATCGTAAGCTTCATAGCTGGTAATAGTAGTTCCTATATTAAAAGAACCACTCGTAGATACAGCATCTGGTACATCGATTGAAGAACTAAAATGTCTCTCTTCAGCATTTGGTTTTTTACCTGTTATTACTTTTGGTCTTTCAAAGATGTTAGGTTCAATTAACAATCCAATATCAGGCTTTGCTCTAGCAGGCACCATTTTTCTTAATTGTGTGTAAAGAGATTGGTCGTAATATTTTAGTAGTCTTATATAATCCCAAAAGTTATTTGGTGCAGTATATTTTTTCCAATAGTTATCTGCTACTCTTTCCAATCCTCTGTATTTTAATTCTGTTTGGTCTCTAGGGTCTCCTAAAAAGTTATCAAAGTTTAGATTACCTACAGATTGTATTATGTCATTATTTATAACATCAGTAGGAGCAAAGTATATACCTACTTTATTAGAGTCAAGTGGCGCTGAATCATAAACACTATCAGTAGACCTTTTATCTGGCGAAAGAACTTCACCAGGTTTTAGATTGTTACTTTCAATCCTTATCTTATTAGTTGTTCTTCTTAAAGCACCTATACTTGGTATATGACTTTTTAGTTCGTCAACCACACTTCTAAAGAAATTGCCTGTAAATCCGTTATGTGAACCTGATACTGTAGAGGTTTGATTGGAACTTACATCACGAATACCTTCTGTATCAGCAGCTAAATTTTTGTTATCATCAAATGAGTATCTCAATACTAAGTTTTCATAAGACGATGAAATACTATTACCATCATAAGCTTTTGGATTAGCTATGTGATTTTTAAAGGATGATGTGTTCAATGTTTCTGTCCAATTTCTGTACTCCATAATTGAACCTGTAAGTGGCACACCAATCACACCATCAGCACTAGAGCTTAATATTTCTTCACCACCAATATAAACTTGTCCACTACCTGAATAGTTTCCGTTGTATCCACCTATACTTCCTGTTATAGTCATAGTGTTGCTAGTGTACAAATGTATTTTGCTTCTACCCGAATCGTACTTACCAACATTAAGTTCGTAAGATTGTGATATGTGTACGCTATCACTTCCAGAGGTTCTAGATACCATAACAGAGTAAAAGTCTCCATCGTAAATTGGTAATACAGAAGAAGAAACTTCTCTATATCCTTCTGAACCTGATAACATAAAAGAAACGTGACCTCTATTATCTGTAGAATTATTATTTTTTAATCTTAGTATAAAATCTTTGTCTTTGTTTAGTAGAATTTGGTTTGAACCACTAGCAGCTCGGAATCTAAGTTCTATAGTATCCGGCTTTCTACCTGAGTCTGTATCATTTGTCCAACTATGTTTTACATATTGTTCACCTTTGAAATCCAAAGCCTTTGTAAACTTTCTCGTTATTTCAAATTGTGGTGAAGCATCATCTGGCAAATCAGGTCCGCCATATTCTTTAACTCTTAAAATAGTTGATGGAATACCATATATATTTATCAATCCTTTTAGAGCTCTTACTGTTCCTTTGTTCTTTAAAAAGAAAGGCATATTGTTTACAATACGACTCCAAATTTCACGAGATATATCACGCTCAGCTACAGCTGAGTAATCAGAGTAAGCTGAACCAGTTACCTCTTTACCTAAAGCAAATCTTGGTAAATCTATTAAATCTTTTCCATCATCTAATGTCCATCCTAAAGAACGACCAACAGAATATAGTAAGTCTTTAGATATACCTTCTGTTAATTTTTCTCTTCTATCAAATGTATCGGTTATGGCATTTATGTAAACCCAAATAGAATCAAAGTGTTGTCCTATCATATCTACAAATCTTAGGAACACTTCGTTTTGTAAGTTTTCCTTTATATGTTCGGGAAGTAAACTACTTAGTTTACTACTATTTTCATCATCATATAAAGAACCAGATATTGTTGCTTTTGTAAACCAATCTACTGCGTTAGTAGAATTTACTGTTTCTAATACATAAGGATCTCTTAGTGTTCCATTTCCACTTGCTTTTGGCCAAGCGTTATCATAAAATATTCCTAAAGAACCACTTTGATATGAAGAACTTTCAAAGTACATATACTTTTCAAAACCATCAAAATTATTTTTTATTTCTCTAACACTATTTTCAGCTGAAGCTATTGCGCCAGACGAACCACTTATTCCTATAAAAGAAGAACTTATTGAATTGTAATTTTCTATCTGTTCTAACTTTGTTCTAAAATTTCTTATTCTTTTATCAACAGAACTAAAATTTGCAAAGTTCTCATATCTTCTGTAATCTATATTTAAATTTACGCTATCTAAACTTTGACTTAAAAACTCATTCTTTAATTCTGTTGATATAGTTTCATCATCAGTTAGTATTTCATTTTCGTTTTTAAAATCAGAAGTTCTGGCTCTAATAGGACTTTCCACATTTGCCAAATCAGGAGACCTAAGAACCAATTTACCTTCTTCTGCAGGAATGAAGTCTACAATTTTTACAGACTCAACTACTGGTGAAGCCATTTCTTTAACTACTATACACTCATCAAACTCAGCAAAGCTTTCAGGTAAAGGTTCGTAAAGTTTGTAAACAACAGAATGTGGATAATCTCCCACACTTATTTTGTCTTGTTTAAAATTTGTTGTTAGGAATAAATTATTCTCAAACTTTAAATACGTTCTTAAATCTAAAGGATTTAAGTTTAAATAACTTACTCTAAATCTTTCAAATCCATTGTCTGGTGGATTAGTTATATCATAAACTTCTGTTTCTGGATCTTCGTCATTCACTCCCAAATCTATAGCACATTGTTTGTAACTTCTATCTAATACAACAAAAGTACCATCAGCTGAAACATCCGTTATCTGTGCTGTAAATGGTCTAAATACTTCTCTTAATGTTGATTGGTCTGTTAGTGTAAAATCCATATTCATATTATCAACCCAACTTATTCCAAATAAGTCGTTTCCAAGATTGAATGTATGTCCATATATTACAAAAATCCAATCTTCAGTTACTAACCAATCATCAGGTATCTCTAATGTTACCGATTTTCTTTCCCAAATATTTGCTTGATTTACTGAAACTAATTCAGACCAAACAGAAGAGTAATTAAATCTAGGAGGGCTTACCACATTTTGAACCCATTGACTACCATTCCATCTCCAAAATTCTTGAGGACTTAAAGCTCCTACTCTCGTTGGATTAGTATCAAATGAAAATTCACCTGAGTTATCTTCATAGACTATATAACTGCCTTCACCTAAAGTACGATGAAATGCATTAGCATTATCAGCTGCCGGATTTCTAGGCCCACTAACCTCTTCAAAGTTCTTTTGACCTCCACTACCATATCTTCTACCACATCGATAAAAATTGTCTTCTATAGGTGTTGGGGATTCAACTCCATCTGAAGTGGTTGATTTAGACCTATACACTTGGTCTCCAGCAATATATCTATACCTACCATAACCCTGATTTTTACCAATTATAGCAGTTACACCTTCAGGGAAGTTACTACCCCAACCTGCTGTGATAGCAGTAGGACCTGCTATGCTTCCATCTTCCAAATTACCACCATCGTCACCATCAAACTTTGAGTAATATTGGTCACCACTAAAAAAGTAATATTTTACAATGTCTTCATCTATTTTGTAAAATACTTCTAACTCTCCATTGTTCTCTAAAACAGTATCATTTAAAGAAACTGGAGCATCTCCAGCAACATCTTTTAGAAGCTGAACAGCACTACCATTTCTTACTTGAACTTGGTCATCGCCATAGAAAAAATATCTGTTTGAATCTTCTGTTAAACTTCCATCTTCATTTCTATCACCATTATTATAAAAAACAACATAGTAACCACCTTTAATTCCT
>Ga0208767_1001155_pt1 | contig 21024 bp, 35 predicted proteins | sample VirMetDEL_Mar_21_FD_184514 | JGI IMG/M metagenome (GOLD analysis project Ga0208767, IMG submission 184514) | Aqueous microbial communities from the Delaware River and Bay under freshwater to marine salinity gradient to study organic matter... | ecosystem: Environmental > Aquatic > Marine >... | reverse complement strand
CAAAGATTCTTGACTTCATACTGTTTTGTTGTATAAAGTCTTGCATATCTATGGCCCCCAAAAGGTTAATATCAGAAGCAGCGGACTGGACCAAAAAATTAAGACCAGAGCGAATGCTATGAGACTTGATGCCTTTATCGGTACTTTCAACATTAGGTAGCCTCCTCTTTCGGCCAAAGTAGCTGTACACATATCCATTCTGTTCGATAAACTTTTGCCTATCTTCAATCCACGCTTTTAGACTATGGAATGTGCCAAAATATTCATTAATTACTTCTGTGGCCTCGTTCTTTGAAAAATACTTACCACTGTCTTTTGTTACTTGTTCACTGATCTTTGCAGGGCCAGCTCCGTACATAATACCAAAGGTAACGGCTTTTGCAGCCTGTCTACGATCTGAGTATAACTCTGCTACTTCTTCTACTTCGCAAGGAAGTCGAAACACCTTGTGAGCAATAGTACTGTGGAAGTTGCCTCCAGATCGGAACACATCCATTAAGGCTACATCATTTGCAAGAACTGCCGCAACGTATACTTCGGCAGTCGTCAGGTCCATAGCAACAATCTTGTGGCCTGGAGCTGCCTTGATACACCCCTTTACAGTAGGGTTATCCCGAGGAAGCTGCTGCATATTAAGTTTACCACTAGAACTAAGGCGACCAGAAGTAGTACTGTGCAGATTAAAGCCTGTGCGAAGACGAGAGTCTCTATCCAACTGAGGTATAATTTTGTCAAGGTAAGTATTCTTGATTTTGGATTTTTGTCTGATATCCAAGATGAGTTTAGGTACATCGCTTTGAATTGCGAGTTCCTTGAGGACTTCCGCATCCGTAGAATCTGCGCCCGTCCCAGTTTTCTTTCCAGTCGGTTTAAGGCCAAGTTGGTCAAATAGTAACTTACGCAACTGCAGAGTAGAATTAGGATTAAAAGGTTTTGCATTTATTTCCTCAAACCTCCGTACTTTTGGATTTTCATAGAGCTTGGCGATTGCTGTATCAATGTCAGTTTGCATTGCGTCTTGTGCAACATACAAGCGTTTCTTGTCAAAAGGCACTCCATTGTCCTGTATATCTGTCAGAAATCGAGTACCTGGAATAAGAATATTCTCATATACAGAATTGAGTTTTTTGTTTTGTTTAATTTTCTTAAACTTCTCATACAGCAAGAAAGTACATAAAGCATCCATTGCTGCATAAGTTTTCATAATATCAAAGGGAATAGCTCCCCACTGAAAGTCACCTTTCAGAATGCCATGCTCTTTACGATACTGGTCAATCCAGTCATACATGGGCTTTTCATAGTCTCCGTAGGGAGTGTACTTTAGTGATAGAGTCTTTAGGCCGTGCCCTCCGGGATTCTCGTCTATGAGGTAATGGAGCAGCATGGTGTCCTCAAAACGAGGAAACTTGAAGTGAAAGTGATACTCGAAAAACGCCATATCGAACTTAGCGTTGTGAAATACTACGATCTTCTTGTTAAATAACTCTTGCAGAAGTCTTTCAGTCTCATCATTAAAACAATCGGTATCAATATAAGCACCGAACTTATTATTATAAGACAGACTAATACCAAGCATATAACCATCACGGGGATATAACCCAGTTGTCTCAGAATCGAGTGCAACATATTCACATTCTTCTCTGATGGCGGCCTGAATAAATTCATTTGCTTTCTCCGTATCTTGGATGCCAAAAGCAACGTCTTCATTGACGGTTATATCCTCAAAGTCACCAGCGATATAGTTCTTAATACTCTCCTTAGAGTCGTCCCATGTTCTTTTAGCTTCTGGCTTAAAGGCAAGCATTGCAGGATTGATAACAGGTAAGAACTTGCCTTCGATCTTCTTACCCGAATATTCTGTTACTGAATTAACTTTTGTGTAATACTTGAGCGCGTCCGATCCAACAAGAATAACCCAGTCATAATCATCTGGGCTCATGTCGATGTCGCAGTCTCGTTTCAATACTTTCTTGAGATCAGGATTAGAGCATAACTGATACTGATCAAACTCAAAAGCATTGTCAAATTCTTGTTTAAAATTAGTTCTACTTGGTTTAGTTTCTACTAATGCAACTCTAGGCATATAATTGTCTCCTTAGGCTGTCTACCTGAGATTGATTCAGTGCCCCGGCATCTATGTACTTGTCTCCAAATGCAATGTTACGGGTATTGAGACCAAATTTCTCGCACTGTTCTTTAACTCTTGCGGCCCCGCTCTGACCGGCTTCGTCATTGTCAAGAAAGATATCTATGTTTGTAACTCCCTGAACGGATAACATTTCTAACTTTTCGTCTGTAAAGTTTTTTACGCCAAAGCAGCATACTGCATTGGTCAAGCCCTTATCGTGTAGATTTAGAACATCGAATATTCCTTCTACTAAAATAACACTGTTCTGTATTGTAGAAACAGTGGGAAATAAAGGCATCTTTGCTCCAACAGGAGCATTGTAGTATTTAGGCATCTGAGTAGTCTGAGTTCTGGCTTGAATTGCAACTATCTTTCCTGTTCTGTCACGAATAGGAAAACAAATGCGACCACTAAATTCTTTCTGTCCGCTCATAAATGCTTCAAATTGTCTATAGGTTTTCTGGCTAATACCGCGCCAAGTGCCCATAAAAGTAGTAGCGTCACGAGGAAGTTCTATACCGCTGCTTTCCTCCCGCACTTGTTGAATTTTCTTTTTCAACAACTGACGCTTGATCTCCATTTTATTTGCTTTTTGTCCGAAGTGAGTAAACAAGTTACCTTTATACTCACACGAAAAACAGTTGAATATGCCTGTTACCTGGTCAATACGCATACTTGGATTTTTATCAGGGTGCTCAGGATTAAGACAACTGACAACAAAGTCTTTGCCTTTCGGAATATATGGAATATTTTTTGCGTTAAGTAAATCTTCTACGTTCAATAGTTTTCATCTACGCCCCAGCCAGCAGAGGCTAAAGCATCTCCATCCCAGTCATCTAAATAGTTTTCACCATCATAGTAATCGTCATTCTCTCCGTGTAGCATAGAGTCGCAGACATCTTGAGCATACTGATAATAGTCTGTATGCTCATCATCAAACAGGTGAAAGTACTTTGATAAGCGTGTCAAAATTACATCAGCGTGCTCATAGTCTCCGATATCCATATCTTTTTCTAGGATATCAAAGAGTTCTGTAATTTTTGGCTTCAGTCTTCGGTTCATTTTTCTGGGAATCCTTCTTGAACAAATACGCCGATAGTGCCTATCTGTCCCTCTGTCAAGGCCTGTGCCCAAGGATACATCATAGCAGACTGAGCACCAATAGGATGACCCATTCTATAATGTAGTAGCTTGCTAATAATATCATCGGCAGACTGTCCTGCAAGTTGAGGCCCAATACCGCCCTGCCCCTGAGCGCCGTGACAAGTGGTACACATCTTCCACTCCTCTCGAATATTTTCAAAGCGATCTTCTGCTTCTACTGCGGGTGCCAGCATTAGTAATGCTGTGGTGAATAAAACTTTTTTCATCTTCTCATCCTTGCGATGTCTTTCATGTGTTGTTCGTCAATAATCGGTACTGCATTCGACTTGTGCATAGTCCCTATCCCTTTAACCAACTGTCCTGTATACTGCATCGGGTCGTGCCGAGCGGCAACTCCAGTTGTGTCGGAGGCACTTCTGTACTCAGGTGTTTCTCGTCTATAAGGTTTTGGAGAGTTTGATTGAACTGCTCGGATAGTTCGTCGAGAGCTCTTAGTACTGCTTTTCTTTTTTCTACCGCTAGTTGTATGTCGAAGTGATCCATATATCATTCCCATAAATAAAAAATCCCCACTGATTGAAGTAATATTATACAGCAATCAGCAGGGAATGTCAAGCATTATTTTTGTTAAAGGTCGTATACATCTTCTTCTGTTTTATGAGATGAACTCTCTTTCTCTTTTGGAGTGAGAGCTGTATCAGGTCCAATCTTTAGAGTTTCCCAATCCATAGTAGAAGTAAAGTGCTTCATACTAGCTGATCTCATTTTTACACAGTTAAAACTAATGCATTGATCCTCTTGGTCCCATGTATCAAGAGTGTAAGCCGCGTCTGCCGCATCAAGGATGCCTTTAGCAAATCTCGCCTCTCCCGTAGCATCAGTTTGATACGGAGAGAAAACAGCACACTCATACTCTTGTGCCATGGATTTCAATGCTTTACTTACTTCAATCTGTTCTGTCCAGTCGTACTGACCTCCCCGGGAAGGTAGGTGGGACCGCTTAACCTGGTTGATATAGTCAACAATAATGACGCGAGCGTCCAGTCTATGAACTTTTTTGTCAAGCTCTGCTCTAATCTTCGCAATAGTAAGACTAGGATCATAAACAACGTCCAACTGCTGAGTCGGGAGAAGCTCATGTTGAGTAGTTAGTTTACGATGGAACTCGTTGTAGTCTCTAGACTGACTGTTTCTATATTCCTGTAAGCGATCCTGACCATTTTGGAATCGAGCGGCTTGCCATCCTGCAACCTTTTCCCACTCAGTGTTGGTAAGGTTTCCAGAACGGATTCTCGAAAAAGGTACGCCAGTAGCAATAGAACAACATCGTTGCAATATCGCTCTACTATCCATCTCAATAGTGAAATAAATAGCTGAATGCCCAGACTGAAAGACGTTGTTTGCAACATTTGCACAAGTAATAGATTTACCAGAACCTCTTCTACCGCCGACAAGAATAAGGTCTCGAGGGCTGAAAGTGATATCCTGATCGTAATCGAGATTTAGACCCAAGCCTATTTGCTTGGCACGATCTTCTTCGGGCTCCAACAAGTTGATGCGTTGCATACTTTCTTGAGGAGCTTCTAGGTCTACTTTAGTCTCTATATCCAGAACCAACTGATGTAGCTCATCAACTGACTCTTCTGCATCTGCAAACAACACCGTATTGTCGATATACCTATCCAAAGAGTTTAATATCTCTTTTTGTGTATACTCATTTTTCAAATACTCAAGTAGTGTAGCTGGATCTACATCTACGTCAACATCTTCTAAGGCATAGACCTTACTCTTAGTTGCAGGATGACGTATGTTTAGCTTGAGATCATCGAATGAAGGGAACTGGTGGTGAGTTTCACAATGTTTATCAATTGCCTCATATAACAGATGATATTCTGTAGGAAGATACTCTTTACGCAGATAGCTCCACGTCTCAAAGTCTCCCACAGTAATACACTGCTTCAACAAAGCACTAGATATATTCAACAGTTCCCCCGAACATAAAAAGGCCGACCCCTATGTAGAGGTCAGCCGCCTACAGCATAAAAAAATTAAGCTTTTGCAGACTTAGCTGCGCCGTCATAGTCAGCGGCAGTCAAGCCACGACGAGTCAACATAGTCTTGACTCCACGTGCAGTTTTACCGATAGACTCGGCAATAGCTTCTACAGTCATAGAAGCAACATCTACATCAGCGAGAGGGTCAGCGTTTGCTGGGCCCTTAGTGTTTTCCTGACGAGGGATCGCTTGGATATCACCAGAACGAAGAAGGCTAAGAGCCTTACCACGAACACTGTTTACAGAACGGCCAAGAGCCTCTGCAATAGCCTCAACGAAAGCGCCATCATTCACCATGCCGATGAAAGTAGCCTCTTCTTCAGGCGTGTAGGTACGCACAGATTCAGCCTTAGGAGCAGGTGCGACGTGCTCAGTCAACTCCATAGACAAGATTTTGCCTTGAATTGACTTGGCTGAGAAAGAACCGCCTTCAAAGTGCTCAGCAATTTGAGCATAAGTGTACTGACCAGAGTTGTCAGTAACGAAGGTACGGAGGGTAGCTTCTTGAGCTTCGCTGAAAGATTTGCCAGCAGCTGCTGAAGCGAGTTCTACTTCAAATCCCATCTTTCGCAGTTTGCTAGAGATAGAACGAGCAGATGTTTCAAGCTGGTCTGCTGCTTCTGCAACAGTAGCCTGAGAAACGGGGCTCTCAGAACCCACAAAGTTAGTGAGCGCTTCAGTACGCTCATCGGTCCACTTAGGAAGTGCCATATTAGTTCTCCAAAAAAGAAATTAGGTCTGTAACTATAGTTACGCCAGTGTCTCTGGCTTGTCTAGTTTTTGCGGACTCTTGCCCGCCCTCATTAACGAGGTGTGTGACTTGCTTAGTTAAACTGGACTTTACTTCATATCCAGCCGCGTTCAAGGCCGTTGTAGCTTCGGCTTTAGACTTGAAACTCTTCAGTCTACCTGAGATACATACGGTTCCTTTACTCGCAAGCGGCAATGAAGGAGTATCAGAAAAATACCAACTACAAGGAATATGCTCCTGAAAGTATGGCAGCTCATTTTCTATCCACTCAAGCAAGTTGTGTGTAGCCTTTGGGCCCAATCCGGCACGCTCACAAGTGTCTGCATTGATATTAGAAATATGTGATATAGTCTCAGACAGCTTCCGTGTTGCCGTATTTCCAATCAATGGAATACCAAAGGCAGGTAAAAGGCGCTCAAGTGGAGCATCGAACGAATTCAATATCTCCAACATGAGCTTAGAGGTCACTTTCTCAGAGCCCAACGATGCTAAGATACTCTCCTCCGTAGAGGTGTAAATTTCGGACGGGCACGTCCAACCAAGTTTCTTGATAGATGCAGGGCCGAGGCCTTTGATCTTCATAGTCTTGGCAAAATGCTCCACTGCTTTAGCATTTTGTGCAGGGCACAGATGATTACGGCAGTACAAAGAATCATTTACCCATTCTAACTCACTGTCGCAAGAAGGACAGTTAGTAGGGAAGTTGATTTCTTGAAACATGGACTACTCCGAAAAAGTGAAAAGATATTATACGACAGAATTGACCTAAATGTCAAGAACTATTTTTCTCGACGTCCACTCGTCTGACGATCCGTGGAATGATCTCACCACTGCGTATAACTTCAACTGAACAACCTATTTCTAGGTTGAGGGAGCGAATGTACTCGATGTTGTGTAGAGTTGCACGGCTCACTAGCGCATCTCCCACTTCGACTGGGCGTAGGATAGCAACTGGGCTCACAACTCCCGACTTGCCAACCTGCCACACAACATCAAGTAATTCTGTAATAACCCCATCTTTCTGCTCTTTAAGAGCGAAAGCCCCTCGAGGGTGGTGAGCTGTATATCCCAGCTTATAAAAGGCATCATAGCTATCTACTCTAAACACCTCGCCATCTGTTGGATAGCCAGTTGCATCGAAGTGAGTGATAGTATGAAATCCTTGCTGGGCCAAATGATTCATTGCTTCGGAGAGACGCTCATAAGATACGTCGCCTTGTATATCATACGCAACAAAGCGTAGTTCCTTACAACGCTCACGAAACTCCATATAATCTTTAAGATTAAGCGACCCCGCTGCAAAGTTGCGAGCATTTGGAATCGTATCGGGCGCTACGACCTCGCCGGTAATCTGAAGGTTGCCCTTGATGCCGACTACATTTGGGACTAGCTCTTCCATCTTCAACGTGATATCACGACCAAGCTGGCCGTCACCTCGAGTCAAAGCCTGTGCTAGATGGCCGTTAACATATTGCAACGACACTGCTGCCCCATCTAGTTTAGGTGTACGCACCATAGGTGCCGTACTACTTTCTATATCTTCTAGATTAAACACCTTTTGTAGAGAGTACATACGATACATATGAGGAATGCCATCAGTAACCTGATAACCAACCTCTTCATATCTATACTTTCTTGCAAGCGCATCAAACTCTTCATCCGACAAAATCGGATTACCGTTATAATACATTGCAGATGCTTTTTCCAAAAAATGATGCATAAAGTTCCCTCACTGAATAAAGTATATTATACAGAAAGAAGGAACAAAAGTCAAGAACTATTTTGTATAAAGGCCCTCGATGAGATCTGCGAAGTGCTCTTCAATAATTTCCTTACTTTCTGCAAGTGATATAATCTCTGTCAATCCCTCGAACATATTACGAGAGTTGTCAAAGTCTAAAGGCATAGCAATGCCCTCGCTACTTGGCTTCCATTCTTCCTCAAAGTCAAGGTAGTACTTACGTAAATGTAGGTACTCTACTCCTCGAAATGAGTTGATAGTAAGGCGAACCTGTACTTCTTTTACTTCATCGTAGTGTATTATCTTTTCGTAGATTTCTGGGGCTTGGTATAATTCCATACTAAGCCTCGTTCTTCAACACGGAAGATAATGGGACCACACTTGTTACATTGGCAGGTTTTAACAGGCGATAAGAATCCGTATCCCAACAAAACATTAGGATAGTATCATCGGACTCCTTAGCTCTATTTTTCTTTTGCTGTATGTAAGGTGTGCTAAAATCTAATGTGCAGACATTGTATTTTAGTTTATTACTATTTTCACTACGGTAAGTAATAACAGAGTCGCCCTGCTCTCTTACCAAGTCTGCTAGTTCTTCTTTTTTCACAATAACTCCTAGTGAAGCGGGTTGGCAGAATCTTCTTCCGTGCCGTCTTACTAGAAATGCGAAAGGGGCTTACGCCCCAAGAATTAGCTATTTACTGCTGAAATAACACCTGCAAAGTACATTGCTGCTTTACCTGTCAACTTGCTAACGATCTCTTCGTCAACATCTTGACCAGCATCAGTCAGTGCTGCTGTGAGCGTTTCAATAGCGGCTGCTTTAGATACACGGCCACCGCCTGTGCTACCGCCTGATGAAGCTGATTTAGTTGCTGGAGCTTTCTTTACATATACACCAGCTTTAGTCAGAACCATACGAACACCGTTTGGTGACTGCTCGAATTGCTCTGCGATCTCTGCGACGATCTCCATGCTGTTTTCTGGAGTTGGGTTAGCGGCCTCGTATGCTTCGATAACTTCCGCCTTCTGTTCGTCTGTCCACGCCATTTTACGTTTCCTTCTGTTAGTTGTTAGTGGTGCTCCGGGACAATTACCCGTAGCCTGTAGTTGTGATAAATAAAATCGGTCGCCCATTGGTTTCCTCAGTTTCAATACTATGTATTATACCTGTATGAGCGATAAAAGTCAAGAACTATTTTTAGTTAAGTAGTTGAAGTTCTGCATGTACTCTTGCTTCTACTTCTTTCATTTTTTGGTGATGCTCAACGCTTTGAACAAATCCCATAGGTATTACTTTATTAGTAAAAAGATTTCCATTTACGTCATAAAAAGATTTAAACCCTTTTTCCATAGTTTTTCTTACTACAATAGCAACATACCCTGGAGTGAGGTAAGCTTTTCCAAATCTAACTTGAAACTTACCTTCTCTTTGTTTGTGCCAAATGTCTCCATCGTCTCGAGTATCAGTATCTGTTATATAGCTCATACCTTCTATAGAGTTATAAATTTCTGGGTCTGTTTCTTTTATTCTTTTTAATATTTTAGCTCCTATACCTTTGCCTTCCCATCTTATATCATACATATCTGGTATATATAATTTTGTGTAAAGCTCATTACAGGTTTCTACAGTTCCTTCTTCTTCTACACTGAAAGTAGTTATAACTCGATTTTGTCTGTGTTTGGACCCTGGAATAATATTAGGGTTTCTATGGAAGTACGAAGACAGCCAAGTATCTCGGTGTTTAGGAGCCATTTTATATACTTCTTCTTCAACAATACACTTGTTGTACAACAAGTAATCAAGCACTGCATCTTTTACTTCTTGCGTTGTTATAATAACAGGTTTTTTCCTACCATTGACTCTGCCTAGCTCTTGTACAATTGCACCTATCTGTGCGGAGCGCGTCATTTTGTTATAGTATATTATTTTATTGTGGTTAGGAAAAGTTGTACTCATAGACATAGAATACTTGCCTATAAAATTACCTAATAAACTTTTTACAGAACCGTTATACGCTCCTCCATCTACGATTTTTTTAGCCATCCACTCGTGAAAAGCTTGTTCAGGATGTAAGTTTATTAGCATATCTTGTGCTGCAAAAACATCAATAATATCTTTTAGTTCCTCGGGTAAGTCTGAGTCTATTCCATTATTTTTGTATGCTTTATACTTAGAAAGCACTTCTTCAAAAATTGAACGATCTACTAGATGCCACTGAGCGTCTTTCAAGCCCTTGAATCCGGGATATGGAGTAAGTACTAGAGATTGCTTTCCTAACACTAATTTTGTATGTAATAGATCGTGGGCGGTCGCACTTATACACCATAAATGATCGCACTGGTTATTTTTTAATAACTCATTTACAAAATTATCTATTTGTACCGTGCTAGCTATCTCCTCGCCTAACGTATATCTATGTATTTCATCTAAGTATACGTGCTGAGGTATATTTGTTTTCTTACTCATAGACAGAAGACTTTTTGCTGCAGCAAAGTTAGATATATTTCCTAAAAGAACACATATTATAGGATAGTAGTCCCCTTTTAGTCGGTCTTTATATACAACCTTTAAATCTTTTTTATTTGTAATAATAGTAGGCGACAAACTGCGCTTTTTTGCTTCTACATTAAATTTTTCTAAAGCATCTTGTTTTACTACGTGTTTATCGTAAGTAAAAAGAAAATGATCGCAGTCTTGTTTATCAAGGATACTATTTATAACCCAAGTTGTTTTTCCTGATTGACATTCTTCAGATATTACAGCAACTACATTTGTTACTATTTCTAAAGCTAGTGGGTGCTTATCTGCGTCTAAAGGACTTGTAGTACTTTTAATCAGTTTCATTTAAATTCGACTAAGGTCGACTCCATATTTTTCTAAGTGTGATAGTTTTCCAAGGTCATACGCGAGAGAGTAAGCAGCGTACCCACCTGTTTCCACGTTAGCCCATTTTTCTGTATCGTCTCTAACCTCTTCCATAACATATATCGCATAGCATTTACTTCCGTACTTCTTTTCGTAGTTGACATCTATAAAGCCTGCTTTTTCTGCTTGGTAGTCTACTGAGAGTTCATAGTCTACTCTTGCGGGTTTTTGGTAGACGGCTGACCAGACGATTTCTCCTGGCGAGAACGATTCCGCAACGCAAGACTCAGGGAGTACAGCGACTCCGCTTTCTCTCTCAACTCTCGGCACTCCGACTCGCTCAATGATAGATCTAATGAAGCCACTCGATCTAAATAATCCTGACGCGATCTCAGCGATAGATTCTCCTGATAGGTATCGTTCAACTGTTTCACGAATTTCTTCATTTGTCGCTCCTCGTCCGCGATTTTGTTTTTTACGTAATTCACGATACTCGACTTTATCTTGGTAATCATCAATTATTCTCTGTAGGCGCGTGGTATTGTATGCTATATTCAGCATACTGCATGCTTCCTTCTTGGAAATTGGTTGCTTTCCATTCAAAAGAGAAATTACTTTCTGTATGTTCGTTTCCGATAAATTCTCGTGGTCTTTCTTCTTTACTCTTCGTACCAAAGATCTGCTCCCAGTTTTCGTAAAATTGTCGTGTGTTTTCTACTCGCGATCTACTGCCCTTGCTCACGTGGATCATCTCCTATCATCATGCGTAGATACCAAATGGCTTTTTCTACGTCTTGCTTTTTGTTCTGCTTGTTCTTACAGCGCCAGATGTACTTGAATGCATTGAGATGGCAATACTCTTCAAAGCCTTCGGCTGAAGTAATCTGTCGCATTGCGTCGATACACTCGACCCCGTCGCGATTATAATGTGCAGGGCTGTTTACTGGATCGTGAACTAGCTTGCCTGGACTTCTGTAGCTCAGACCGTCACCTCCATTAGATCTCGTCCAACCCTCTGGTAATTTAGATTCTTTTGGTAAGTTACTCAAAACTGATCTGCCTCCGTTGAGTCTGCCATAGCCGCGGTACTACTACCAAGAGCTGTGGTGATTGCGTCAAAGTATCCAACACCCACTTCCTGTTGGTGTCGAGTTGATGTGTATCCAAACTGTTCTGCTGCAAACTCTGCTTCTTGTAGTTGAGAGTAAGCAAACATTCCTCGATCTTTGTACTGACGAGCAAAGTTAAATACGCCATAGTTTGTAGCATGGAATCCTGCAAGTGTAATAAACTGAAACTTGAAGCCCATTTTTCCAAGCTCATACTGAAAGTCCTGTAGTTCCTGATCTCCAGGAATAGACTTTCTCCAGTTGAAAGAAGGAGAGCAGTTGTATGCTAACATTGCGTCAGGACAAGATCCTTTTACCGCGTCAGCAAACCGTCGAGCTTCTTTGAGACAAGGCTTGCTTGTTTCACACCACACGAGGTCTGCGTATTCTGCATATGCAGCCCCACGTTCACATCCCATTTCAAGTCCGCCTTCGATCTGCCAAAATCCGTCAGCAGTACGATCTCCGGACATCCACTTGTAGTCTGCTTGGTCGTAGTCGCTAGAGAGGAGTCTGGCTGACTCGGCATCAGTCCGAGCGACGACCAGAGTATCAACCCCAGCAACGTCAGCAGCAAGACGAGCGGCGTTAAGATTGCGGATAGCGTCACTAAGAGGTATAAGGACTTTTCCTCCAAGGTGACCGCATTTTTTGGCGGACGCAAGCTGGTCTTCAAAATGGACACCAGCTGCCCCAGCTTCGATGAGGTTTCTAGCCAATTCATAACTGTTTAGTACTCCTCCAAATCCTGCTTCTGCGTCTGCAATAATCGGTGCAAACTCAAAGCCAGTACCACTTTCTGCATACTGGATTTGGTCAGCACGACGGAAAGCGTTGTTAATGTTACGCACAACATTGGGTACAGAATCTACACTATAAAGAGACTGGTCAGGATACACCTCATTATTTGTATTGGCTGATGCAGCGACTTGCCAGCCTGAACAATAAATTGCTTTAAGCCCTGCTTTGACGTGCTGTACAGCCTGCTGACCATTGTACGCTCCAAATGTGTGAATGTAAGGGTTTTCTGCAAGAAGCATACGCATTTTGTTTGCCATTTTTCTTGCAAGTGTATGTTCAATATCCATTGTGCCCTGAAGTTTTCTTACATCTTCACGGCTGTAGTTTCGTTTTTTCACTTTGCTGTAATCCTCTGTTCGTAGTCAGCAAGAGACTCATCCCACCAAGGGGGAGTTGGTCGATGAGACCAACTGGCGAAAGTAGCCTTGTCAAGATGATAATAGTCACGGTAAGACTGTATTGGATCATCATAGTTCTTGAGTATGTCAGGCATCGCAAGTCCAAACGTGGTAAACCCCACTCGTTCAAGATTGACTGGGTCAGGTAGTTTGTTGATGACCTGCCAGAATGACTTGTGTTCTTTGCCGTAGCGATACCGAAATTCCTCTGCGAGTGCATGAGCATAGCACCATGTCCACTCATAGTTATCTAGTGATGATCGAGTCCATATCGTGCAGGGATGATTGTACATCATGCCGAGATACGGTGTAAGTTTACGCTCTTCGGGTTTTAGAGGCTTCTCAACTTTCTTGTATTCATTGAGAACTGCAGCTTCGTCTTTTTCAAGAGCTCGTGGTATAAAACCTAGCAAGCGGTCTACCCAAATGGCAGTACACAAAAGCTGTGCAGCTTCGAGTATCATTTTGTTGACGTGCTTGTCTACGTGATACTCAGCACACTTGTCTAGGTCTTTGTCAAGATAAAATAAGTTCATGATGTAATTATACTTGAAACACAACTAAATGTCAAGAATTAATTACCCTCTCGCAGCTTATTTAAAATGTATGCAGGATCTGTAAACATATAAGGATCCTTCTTGTGATTATCTTCTCGACCTTCTTCAATGAACCAATCTGTAATATGTCCATTATCTACTACGGCTGCATAACGCCATGATCGACGACCGAAGCCAAGATTGTCTTTATCTACAACCATTGACATTGCTTCGGTAAAGTTTGCATTTCCGTCAGGAATAACCTGTACTTCTTTCAGATTGTTTGCTTTCGCCCAAGCATTGCATACAAACGCATCATTTACTGTAAAGCAGTAGATTGCGTCAATGCCTTCTGCATAGATTTCGGGCGCTAACTGTTCAAATGAAGGAAGTTGGTAGGTAGAGCAAGTTGGAGTAAAGGCTCCAGGAAGTGAAAAAAGTAGAACTCGACTGTTAGAAAACAAGTCCCACGTAGTTACTGCTTTCCAGTCATATTGATCTCGTGTACCATCGTAGATACGAGTTTGAAATGTTACTGCTGGAATAAGTTCTGGTAGTGAGCGCCAGTAGCCACGCTCTTCGTATTCGTGGCGCTCGTGTTCGGTACAATAAATAGCCATTTAAGCCTCGCTGTAAATTAAGTTAGTGTGTGCATGATGTTGTTCATCTTGCCGAATGTACTTCAACATCTCGTACAGGGTAGCATCCGGTAAGAGATTATAGTATTCAATAGCAATTTGAGGAGCAGGAACATTCTGAATACGTCCTGCATCAATTTCCCCCAGGTAGGCAGTATAGCTTTGTACTGCTTCTTCTTCAAAGTAATGTATCATAAGGTGCGCTGTACGAGGCGCTACTAGATACATGAGAAGGTAGTAGTGCCAGAATATAAACTGTGCAAGTATGATAAGACCCCGCTCCAGCTTTGTAGGCTGTACTACCTCCATAATAAACATCAAATGCTTACGTTCGTTCTCCGCTTCCGCAAGCATTTCGTGAATCTTACTACCCTGTCCTTTCTTTAGCCCGCGCAGGCTCGACAGGTGTGTAAGCATTCCGGCAACCATTCCCGGTACTCCAGCAATGGTTTCCAGAACTACAGCTCTATGACCATACCGCTCTCGAAAGAACATATCCGCAGTAAAGCGAAAAAACTTGGTCATAGATTTTGCAACAATTTTGTTAGACATTCTCAAGTCTTGTCATTAACCTCTCTGCTCGATTGCCTACTTGCTTGTGCCAGCGTGAGTCTCGCCCTTCGATAGCTGCTTGAGACCATTCGCCGTCCACAAGATGGGCATTCATTTTTTTGAATTTGCCAAGTCTTGGGCGACCGAGGTTGAACATCATGTTTACGAGTATTTCTTGTACTTCGCCAGGGAAGCCTTCCCAGACGTCTGGGCCATAGAGTGCAACGCATTCGCTTACAGCCACATCGAGATCGCTTTCAAAACACTCGATGACTCGCTCAACTGAGACTGGTTCTCCGACGTCATATCCGTGCTCTGGATCTGACTCAAGCACGAGATGTCCCACTCCGAAGGTTTTGTACCCAAGATGGTCCAAATAAATTTCATACACTACTCCTTCATCAATTTTGAGCTGTTCGTAAACTGCTTCTCTGTTCATTTAATTCTCCGAAAATGCGGGGCGCGAAGACCCCGCTAATGCTTTACGATTCTTTACTCGCAGACTTAGTGCCGACAAAGCGCCACTCCTTCTTTCTTTTATCGTATTCATGTACAAGTACAACATCGGTTAGCCCTGCCCTAAATGGAGTGGGCTTCCTTAGATCAATGCCATAAACTCGTACTTCTTCCATTTTTTGTGCTCTCCGTCCTGGCCCTGTTTCTTTCTTTTCTGTTGCCAGACCCGTCTGAGCAAATAGTACAACTCCAAGAGCTGTAAGTACTACTAGCTGTTTCATATATCTCCTATGAAATAGTAACCTTAACTGGTTGCAACTCCTTAGGGATTTCTTCATGCAAGTCGATGCATAGCAGACCACGTTCCATGTAAGCTCGATCAAGAATGACGTGTTCGCTTACTCCGAACGTTCGTGTGAAACACTTACCACTCAGTCCTTTGTAGACATAGGCTTCTTCAGCAGGCAATGCTTGCTTTGTAAGTCCTTCTACTTTTAGAACTCCTTTGTGTAGGCTAATTTCGATGTCCTCTTTGTTCCACCCAGGCACAGCTAATTCGATACGAAAACCTGTATCTCCAACTTTTAGGATATTAAAACGAGGATAGCCGCCGTCAAGAGTTCCGGCAAATAAGTTTGTGTCCATGAATCGGTCAAAACCTAACAGATATTTCTGCAGGTCAGCCATAGCTAACTGCTTAGTCATAAAGTTCTCCTTTTATGAATTGCGTCCTTTCGGTACGCTGGGGTTCTTTCGATACCACCGGTTTATAAAAATAAGGGATTGTAGGCTCCCCCGGGCCGTTTATTCTGTGCCTATCTCAAAATGATGGTAGTCAAGCATAGGTCTTTTATCTTGTCTTCGACAAGTGTCGATGTAATCATTTGTAATATCTTCAATGAATGTAATATCCAAAGTACACAAATCATCAATTAAGGGAGCGCCTCCCCAACGAAGTTTAAATCCTCCAACTTCTCGGGCTGCATAAATCATACCCTGAGTGAGTTCGTCATAAACTTCTACTTCTAAACAGAGACGATTTCCGATAAAAATTCCAAGATCTACAGCATATCCGTATAGGTGTGCAGAGTGCCCTGACGCTCGTGCAGCTCCTTTCTGCCACAGCCATTCGTGCTCTTTTTCTGTTCGCTTACCTTCAATTACTTGAATATTTAGGTCTGAACACATACCAGATACTTTGTGTACGCACTCAGCCAATCGCTTATCTATGCCCTCTAGCTTTTCTAGGCTAGCATCTGACAGGTAAAACTGTCTTCCAGAATAATCGACATCTTCAAATGTTTTGGCAACTTCATTAGTCATTTGGTTCATCTACCTCTATTGCTCCGGTGTTAATAAAATAGTCGACAGTAGCTTCTATACCATCACGCCGACCTAAGTGAAATGCAGTCTGGGCACAGCCAAACATACAAATTCCAAAAATTAGATATAACTCAATCAAAATGATCTCCTTACAAAGCGCAGAAGTGCACTCATCAATGACATCATTATACAGAAAAATGAAACGAATGTCAAGATATTTTTTTGACGACCTCATTAAAAAAATAATGCTTGACTTTTGATTTCATTTCCCTTATAATAATCAATATGAAAATATACAGTAAAAAACCGTGGTCGCAAAGGGAGCGTCAACTGCTGAAAGAGGTTTACGGAAGTTCAAATGAAGAACAGCTACGTGAACACTTTCCAGATAGGACGTATAACTCTGTGCGTAAGCAAGTTTCGTATTTACGAAAAAAAGGCTGGACATTTAATGCCATCAGTAAAAGTAAGAAATAACAACGTAAACTCAGCACTTCGCGTTTTGAAAAGAAAGTGCACAGATCATTTGTGGGAAGTCCGCGAAAAAGAATTTTATACTAAACCCTCGGAAAAGCGTAGGAAGGCAAAGAAGGCCGGAATCGCTCGAGCGAGAAAGAAACTAGAACAGGAAAGGAAAAAATATGATACCAAGCAATTTTGAACTTGCAGGCGATTTCATGGAGGCCTTTGGTCAAGAGGTACAAGTTCATCCGACTTGGCCTGACTTTAGTACACGTGAATTACGCCTGGAGTTGATTCGAGAAGAATATGAAGAACTGGAAGAAGCTATTGAGAACCGTGACCTCGTGGAGGTTGCCGACGCTCTTACAGATTTGTTATACGTTATCTATGGTGCTGGTCATGCATTTGGTATTGACCTTGACGAATGCTATCTTGAAGTTCACCGGAGCAATATGAGTAAGCTCGGTGCAGATGGCAGACCTATGAAAAGAGAAGACGGCAAAGTCATCAAGGGGCCAAACTTTTTTGAGCCCAATCTAAAAGATATTCTAGTAGAAGCCTAATGGATATAGGCTTACTAGGGTTGCTCGCAGTCTTTATGTGTCCGATGGTATTTGGGGGTATTACAATGTACTACTCACATGAGGCTATACACAAAGAAACTTTAGATAGGTGGAAAAAGCAATGTACTCAGATAAAGTAATAGATCACTATGAAAATCCTCGCAATGTTGGAAAGATGGATAGAGAGGATAAGGATGTTGGTACAGGTATGGTGGGAGCACCTGCTTGTGGTGATGTCATGCAACTTCAAATAAGAGTTGAGGATGGAATCATTGAGGACGCAAAATTTAAGACCTATGGCTGTGGTAGTGCTATTGCTTCTAGTTCTTTACTCACCGAGTGGGTCAAAGGTAAAAGTCTTGAAGAAGCCGGGCGAATCACTAATACAGACATCGCACGAGAACTTACACTACCTCCAGTAAAAATACACTGCTCAGTACTTGCAGAGGATGCCATCAAAGCTGCAATCGCAGACTATAATCAAAAGGAGCACACGGCCAACAATCAATGACCGTGATCTGGCTGTATCTCGTACTCGAGAGCAGCACAGTTATATACTCTTCTGGAAAAGTCACTCCTGTTACTTTATGTAGATATAAAGAATACCATACAGAGAGTGATAAAAAATATAATTTCTACATTGGAGTCAACGAGCGTTGTCCGCCATATGTAAGACACAAAAAAGGGGCCTAAGCCCCTTTTTCTTTATGTGATTACTACAGCTTTAGTAACTTCACATCTATGTGTTTTCTTCCGTGTTTTGAGTATCACGGTTGATCCTTTCTCTGGCCGCCCCCGTACTTGAATGGCCGTAGGTCTACTTGTAGTCGTGCAGCTTGTAACAAGCGCGTACGTTTTTCCTCGTTTTTCGACTACCACAATCTCCTGAGAATATGCACTTACAGACAGCAACAAGGCTGCCATACCTATTAGATATTTCATTGTATTCTCCTATCGTCTCACGACGATCTCTGTCGCTTCACAGCGTATGAATTTTAAAACAGTACTCGACTGTAATAATATTGTAACATTTACTACCAATTTTTGTCAAGAACTATTTTTGTTATGCCTTGTCCAAATCGTGTAGAGTAAATACTCCACCTTCTTCTGTTACATATGTAGCAATCTCCACAAATGTTCCTGTGTTTACTACACTCTCTGTTATCATCGGCATATGCGTGTGACCATATACAATTACATTTGCACTGTACTCATTTCTATAATTCTCGAGTACAGCATCCATGTTGAATGCTTTTGCAATTAACTTTTTTACTCGGTCTTTTGCCCACTTTGAAAAACTCCAGTATGAAAAGCCAAACGCACTGCGAACAAAGTTTACATACTTGTTTAGATGCAGTCCGATATGATAGAGATAATCGCCTACCAACTGTGTACTTCTACTTACACGGTCGAGCTGATCTCCGTGTATGCAGAGTATTTTCTGTTTTCCACTTTTGTACACGTACTCTCTACAGAGTTTTAACCCTGCAAGTCGATTCGTGTACTCTTGTAGATAGTAGAGAGGATAGTCGTGATTTCCGATAACGTACACAACCTCTTTGTTCTTTGCAATCTTGAGTATTTTTTTCAGCACTGCAGTATGATGCTCGTCCCAGTATGGACGTTTCATCATCTGTGCAATATCGAATATATCTCCTACCAGCACGAGACGGTCAAACTTCTCTGTGTTTAATACTTTCAATATGTCAGATGCACGAGAAAAGCGAAATCCAATATGAAGATCGCTCATAAGTAATGTTTTCATAGCCAAAGTCCCATATTCATACCGTTGTGTGCAATAATGAAAAAGCACGTTACAATATGTACTAGCCACCAAAAAGTGCGAATACCTGCCACGATATCCGCCTCTTTATCATTTCCTACTTTGTTTCCGAGAGATTGAGCCCAGATGCGCCACCACTTTCGTTCATCTACTACTCTATACTTACTCATAGCCGCTCTGACCCCGCCGCGTTTTTTCTCGACGTTGTATGTCTCGTCTTGCCATCATCTCTGTAGCACGATATTCCCACACCCAGGGTAATAGTCCGTGTACTATCATTACAAATCCTACTGACCAAGCAAATCGCAGATGTTCAAAATAGGTTTCTCCTGCTTCATGCAGATGACTTAATCTACGGGCCATTCCATTATCTCCCACTCACCTTCGTAGTACATTCCACTTTCCATGATGTATTCATAGGCTGCTTCATAAGTTTCAAATGGCTGATCTGCAAAGAGCACGCCATTCAGCTCGATATAATAAATAAAATCTGTATTCAACTTGTACATTACCTCAGATACCACATTGTAAACAACTGTGCCTGTAGTATAACCATAAAGAGTAGAAAGTGTCCTACTGTTATTGCTTCGTTCATTCGTCCTCTCCTTCTCCACCCATTGCGAGCCAAAAACATACTACTGCTGTTGCGATTAATAAAAATGCTGTTTCTAACATTATGCCCACTCCTTCATAATTGCTACTGTAAGCATAAACCATGATACTGTGTTCAACATGATTAACGCTCGATCTCTCCAAATTACGGACACCCAAATCCACAAGAGAATGCCCACCCAACCAAAGTATAAATCGTACATTCGGTACTCAATACCAGCAGCTCTCATAGCGAGGCTAAACAGTATTATCACCGATGCACCCCATTTTAAATACCACTGAAAATCCTCAGTGTACCAATTACGGTCTGGCTTCGTTTTACCGAGAGCACGTACCATAGGATTTCCAACTCCTTTATTTCCGTCTTTTTCCATTCCTACCTTCCAATAATGCACTTTATTTTGTTTAGTTCACACCACTCTATCAACTAAACCATATACCTACTCAAAAATAATACTTTTATTGTGCCAAAAAATGTGGTAAAATAAATCCATATTTGATGGACAATATAGTCAATCATAACTTCTCACCAAGCTAAAAGATAATCGTTTGAATGTGTGCGTTTCGTCTGTCACCCGTCGGCGCCAGCCGTAAGGGTGCTAACACGAAGCACATAATGAAACCGATTATCTGCACTTCAATCCCCAACACGCAATGTGTTTTTTACTTGGTTCATCATGACGATTACATATGACCATGATAACCAAATACAACCGAATAACAATAAGAATAATTAACAATTCTACAACAATCTTACTCAAAATTTCTTTTAATTTCGTACAATTATGTCCGACCCAAAATTTTTTAAACCCCGTAAAAGTGTGTATTAATTTCCGTCTAATTTACGATGAATTATGTCGCGTACAGCTATAATTGGCAGTAGACACGCCATCATGAACATCCAGCCTGCGATCGAGAATAATACCACTTGAAATGGTAGAACTACTGCAGTCAATACTAGGTCCATCAATCCCACCTTGACCCCGCTACTGCTTTTGCAATCGAATACATTTCTTCCGCTTTTACACTCTCAAACTCAATCATATTCTTCTCTTCTATTACTCGCCAGCTTCTTACTGGTAATCGACGCTCACAGATCTTTACTGCTCTCTGCAAATCTGTTGGATTTTCGAATTTCCACTTT
>Ga0208767_1001154_pt1 | contig 21048 bp, 21 predicted proteins | sample VirMetDEL_Mar_21_FD_184514 | JGI IMG/M metagenome (GOLD analysis project Ga0208767, IMG submission 184514) | Aqueous microbial communities from the Delaware River and Bay under freshwater to marine salinity gradient to study organic matter... | ecosystem: Environmental > Aquatic > Marine >... | reverse complement strand
CGAGATGGGTAACTTTAATTTAGTAGGTTACTGTAAAAATGAAAAAGAGAGAAAGGATATGAGTGCAGATAGTAACGATTGATTTTGAAACATTTTATGATACTGGCTACGGCCTTAATCGATTAACCACTGAAGAATATATTCAAGACCTACGCTTCCAAGTAATTGGTGTTGCAATTAAAATCAATGACAAAAGCATTGAGTGGTTTTCAGGTGAGGAACAGGCATCAAAAGGGCTCGGCCAAATTGACTGGGAAAACACCATGCTTCTCTGTCATAACACGCAATTCGACGGCGCGATTCTTAAATGGCGCTTCAACATAGAACCGAAAGTCTACCTCGATACTCTTTCCATGGCGCGCGCCTTACATGGTGTTGATGCCGGCGGGTCACTTAAAGCACTGGCAGAGCGTTACAAACTAGGAGAGAAAGGAAGTGAAGTCTTAGACGCAAAGGGTAAACGCCTCGAAGACTTCCAAGAATATGAACTCCGAGAGTATGGGGCGTATTGCCGCAATGATGTAAAGCTAACATATGATTTATTTAAAAGGCTTTCTAAGAATTTTCCAATGGCCGAACTTAAATTGATAGATTTAACTTTACGCATGTTTATTATTCCAGCTTTGAAACTTGACAGTCCTATGTTAGAGGTTCGACTAAAAGAGGTTCAACAAGAAAAACAAAAGCTATTACAAGGACTTATGAAAAAGTTACATGTAGATAGCGAGGAAGAAGTCCGGAAGAAACTTGCAAGCAATCCTCAATTTGCAGAACTCCTTAAAGAATTCAAAGTAGAACCCCCCATGAAAGAAAGCCTAACGACCGGCAAACAAACGCTTGCGTTTGCAAAAGGTGACGAAGACTTTCAAAAGTTATGTGAGCATGAGAACCCTTTTATCCAAGAACTTTGTGCTGTACGACTAGGCACTAAATCTACCATTGAAGAAACACGCATTGAGCGATTCATTGGCATTGCAAATAGAAACAATGGGTATCTTCCTATACCCCTAAAGTATTATGGGGCGCACACAGGGCGATGGGCAGGGGCAGACAAAGTAAATTTTCAAAACTTACCAAGCCGTGACGCAAAGAAGAAAGCATTAAAACAAGCTATCGTCGCACCTGAAGGCCATGTGGTTATCAACGCTGACTCTGCACAAATTGAAGCAAGGATATTGGTATGGTTAGCCGGCCAACATGACGTACTAGAACAGTTTAGAAACAATGAAGACGTGTATGTGAACTTTGCTCGACGGGTGTATAAGACTTCAAACATTTCTAAAACGCAAAGGGCAGTAGGTAAAACTTGTATTCTTGGTCTTGGATATGGTACGGGACTAACAAAACTGCAAAGTGTATTAAAAATAAACGCGGGGATAGAAGTAGATTCGGAACAAGCACAAAATCTTGTAAACTTATATCGGCAAGTCAATCACGAAGTAGTAAAGCTTTGGGAAGACTGCGACCGATCACTATCTGATATGGCTTCTTGGCCTAGTGATAAAGCCGCTTACTATCTTGACAAACGCAAGTCTATATTGGTTACCTCACAAGGATTAAGATTACCCAACGGGCTATACATTTATTATCCTGATTTACAAATTAAAAACGGGCGTTATGTATACAAATCAAGACGAGGACAAATAGGCATTTGGGGTGGGGCAGTAGTAGAGAACATTGTGCAGGCACTCGCAAGAATTGTTATTGGTGAACAGATGCTACAAATTCATAAAAAGTATCGCCCTGTTTTAACTGTGCATGATGCTGTCGTGTGTGTAGCCCCCAAGAACGAAGCACAAGAAGCTTTAGATTTTATTATGGACGAGATGAAAAAAGAACCAAAGTGGGCAAAGGGATTGCCCGTAACATGTGAGGGAGGATTTGCAGATAATTATGGTGACTGCTGATAAATGTTACTTTGAAACTCCGTACGAATCATTAATTACAATGAAGTTATACCTTGCGTGTCAGATGGCAAAAGACTCTGACTGGGTAAAATATTATAATTTTGAGCTTTTACCTATTAACCATGAAACATTAAGAAAAGCTGATGGGTTTTTAAAAGCACTTTATCATGCACATCCCTATGAAGCAGGAGTTATACGTTTACAACCTAACACTTATTATGACTGGCACGTAGATGATCGACGAGGGGTAAGTGTAAATATGCTTATAAATCATGGACATAGCCACTGCTTATTTAAAAAGTCTTCAAACACTTTAGAGGATGCTGTTACAGGTGAATTTTATGAGCTGAATTATCAACGAGGAATATATTATTTTTTTAACAATCAAGTAGAACACTCTGTATATAATTATGAAGGGGTAAGATACTTGTTAACTTTAGAATTTCACGAAGATAAAGATAAACTAAACTTTAAAAGTCTAACAGAGGAGTGGCGAAATGGGCGATGGCGGAAAAGGCAGCAATCAAAGGCCAACAAATAACAAGGCATTTAACGACGGGTATGATAGAATATTTGGAATACGGTGTAAGCATTGTAGGTATAAACAGCAAAAGACGGAGAGTCAGCCCGTACTGTGTGAGTCTTGTGGGAAAGAATTATGATTGAGTTTGTATTATTTGTTAGTTTAGTAGGTGACTTGGGGCCTGAAGAAAAGTTTGCAGGCACATTTGAAAATTGTAAAGTCGCGGAAATATATTATGATTCAAATTACAGAAACAAAAAAGAATACAACGGCTACCGATGTATTCGCAAAGATTTAATTACAAAAAAAGATGAGCTAAAATTTTTAGGAAAGGAGCATGATTGAATATCTTTTTGTTTTGGTTATTGAATCAACTCATGATGAAAACCATAGAGTATATATTGGGCATTTCCAAGACTGCTACACAGCTAATGAATTTGTAGAAGATTACCTCCCTGATTTTAGGTCTATTTGTCTACACGAAAACTTTATGAATATACCAAAAGAATTAAAAGAAAAAATTATTTTTATTAAGGAAGGCGACAAATGGAAAAAGCTAAGAAAAATTTAATTGGATGCAACAATGGCTAAAGTTAAACAAAATTTAATAGGGGAAAAACATCAAGCTTTACACAAACGTACTTCACAAGGAGGCCGACGCCCTAAGACGAGCACGATGAATAAAAAGATCAAATCAAATTATAAAAAATACAGAGGGCAAGGCCGATGACTGATTTTACGTGGAGTTATTCTTCTTTAAAAGAATATGAGAATTGTCCGAAAAAATACCACGAGATAAGAGTATTAAAGAACTACGAATTTATTGATACTCCTCAAACCATTTATGGTAAAGAAGTTCACGAAGCATTAGAACTTTATGTTAGGGATGGCAAAGAGCTTGCTAAAAACTACCAACGATTTAAAAAAGTGGTTGATACTTTAATTGCGATTCCCGGTACAAAATATCCAGAATATAAAATGGCACTCGATAAAGATTTAAAGCCGTGTGACTTTGATGACGAGAAACGATGGGTAAGGGGTATTGCCGACTTAGTTATTATTGATGGCAAAGACGCTTACGTTATTGACTATAAGACAGGCAGTAACAAATACCCTGATCCAAAGCAATTAAGACTGATGGCGCTTATGCTTTTTTCTCATTTCCCTGACATTGAAAACATTAGAGCAGGACTTTTGTTTATTTTAAAAAATAGTTTTGTACAAGAAAAATATACAAGAGATACTATTTACCAGTCTTGGAAAAAGTTTGAGCAGACGTTAGATAGGATTTCACTTTCTTATAAGGATGATGTGTGGACGCCTAATCCAACTCCGCTTTGTGGATGGTGCCCTGTTGATACTTGCGAGTTTTACAAACCTAGGAAGTAGAATGTTTAGAAAAGTTTGTATTACATGTAATACGCCCTTCGAGACAAACCACCCTAAACACATAAATTGTTCTCCTCAATGTAATAACATTTACCGAGTTAATCAACGGTACGAAAGAGACAATCATAACTGGGATAAATATTATAAACACATTCTGTCTACTAAAAAGGATCACTCCTTAACAGTTGCTGAATTAGTAGGCAAAACAGCAGCACAAAACTATCGATGTGCATTGTCCGGGATCGAGCTTACTTGCTACCATAAGCGGGGAGAAATCATACTGACCAACGCAAGTATCGATAGAATTAATGCGGGAAAAGAGTATAATTACGATAACATACAGATAGTATGTAGGGCGATTAATTCGTTCCGAGGAAACATGGAAGTAGAACAGTTTATTAATTGGTGTAAAAAGGTGACAGAAAATGCCATACGTCAACAAAAAAAGACCTCACAAGAAAGAGTACAAACAGCAGCTCGCAAGGGGTGAGCATGAAAAACGCATGGAGCGCCAGCGTGCTCGTCGTGCGCTAGATAAAAAATTGCCTGATAAAAACGGTAATGGTAAAGCAGATGCGCGGGAAGGAAAAGATGTATCACACCGTAAAGCCTTTTCCAAAGGGGGCTCTAACAAACACGGCGTGACTATTCAATCTAAATCTAAAAATCGGTCGTTCAAAAGAAACTCACAAAGTAAGCTAGTTTCAGAAACAAGTAATCGCGAACGAAAAAAATCTAAAAAATAAATAAAATAATAGTTGACGAGTAAGATTTAATAAAGTAAACTTTAGTCTTTATAGGAGAGGTATGGAGATTATTGATAATAAAGCGTTGAAGCTAACCTTGCTTCCCGAAAACGCTAAAAAAATAAAAAGCAATATAGAGAGATCCAAAATTGTAGCTGAGAGAGGGGATTCATCAGACGTCGTTATTTACTGGGGCGTTGATGAGATGATAAAACTAAACGAACTATTTACTTTTAAAAAGCCATTACCTTCTCCCATTACAAGAGACTACAAATGGGCAGGACGGTTTCATCCGTTCGACCATCAAAAAGTAACTTCTGAATTTCTCTCCGTTAATCAGAAAGCTTTTTGTTTTAATGAGGCAGGGACAGGTAAGACATCATCTGTCCTTTGGGCCTCTGACTATCTTATGAATGAAGGCAAGATTAAGCGTGTTCTTATTATCTGCCCTCTTTCTATTATGACCTCTGCTTGGAAGAACGATATATACAATACGTGTATACATAGAATTCCCGGAGTGGCGTATGGTAGACCTGATGATCGACGCGAAGTTATCAATAATGAGCAATACCAATTTGTAATCATAAACTACGATGGCGTAGCAATTGTTAAAGACGATATTATCAAAGCTAACTTTGATTTAATTGTAGTAGACGAAGCTAATGCATATAAGTCCGTGTCAACAACGCGGTGGAAAACACTAAACAAAATACTAAAACCTTCAACACGATTATGGATGTTGACAGGAACTCCTGCATCGCAAAGTCCTATTGATGCATACGGGTTAGCGCGCTTAGTTTGTCCACATCGAGTGCCTAAATTTTCATCAGCATGGCGGGACATGGTTATGTTTCAAGTGACTCGGTTTAAATGGCTTCCTAAAACTGATAGCAAATCAAAGGTATTTAAAGTATTACAGCCGGCCATTCGGTTTGCAAAGAATGATTGCTTGGATCTTCCGGACGTCATGTATCAAACACGAGAGGTTCCATTATCTAAACAAGTAGAAAAATTCTATAACGAATTGAAGAAAGAATTTTTAATTCAAGCCGCAGGACAAGAGATTACTTCTGTTAATGCTGCAGCTAACATGAATAAACTCTTACAGATTTCAGGTGGCGCGGTCTACACGGACGATAAAAAAGTAGTTGACTTTGATATTAGTCCTCGACTAACGGCTTTACAAGAAGTAATAGATCAGACAGAACATAAAATATTAATCTTTGTGCCGTACCGTCACACAATAGAAATCGTAGCAAAACACCTAAACAAACAAGGAATTAGTAATGAAATTATTAAAGGTGATGTTAGTGCATCAAACCGCACAAGAATAATTAAAGAGTTTCAAACATCGGATGATCCTAGGGTTCTAGTGATTCAGCCTCAATCTGCTTCACACGGAGTAACACTTACGCGTGCCGACACAATTGTATTTTGGTCACCTGTATTAAGTGTGGAGGTTTACTTGCAATGCGTCGCACGTATTGATCGAGTTGGGCAAAAGAATAAGATGACAGTCGTTCATCTACAAGGATCCGATGTTGAAAGAAGGCTGTATGCCATGCTACAGGGTAAAGTAGATGCGCATACGCAATTAGTTGATTTATATAGAGAGGTAATTAAAGATGAGTGAAGTTAAAGTAGATTCTTTAGTTAGTGCATATCTTAGTTTACGACGTGAGCGAGAAAAACTAGCTAAAAAATACGAGCAAGAAGACAGCGTTTTCAAAGAGCAGATGGATCGCTTAGAGGAAGCAATGTTGAATACTTGTAATGACATTGGTGCCGAAACATTACGCACCGAGAGCGGTACTATTGTAAAAACTTTAAAAGAAAACTACATATGTGGTGACTGGGATAACTTTAAGAAATTCATTATGGAAAATGAAGCACTTGAGTTATTACAACAACGCATAAGTCAGACTAACTTTAAAGAGTTTATTAGTACTAGAGGAGAAGAGGGACTCCCTCCAGGTATCAGTACCATGAGGGAATTTAAAATAACTGTAAGAAAACCGTCATCTAAATAAGGAGAGTATTATATGGCACAACAAAACGTAACATTTACCACACCAAAAGGTGAGGCTCAGTATCCGTGGTTATCACAACCCGATACTAAATTTTCAGAAGAGGGGGAATACAAAGTTAATTTGATTCTACCAAAACAGGAAGCAATTCCTATTCTGAAACAGATCAACGAAGTCTTTGCTAATAACGTTGAGGCTGAAATTAAAAAGGCTAAAGGCAAAGAAATTAAGAAGGCGCCTCCTCCATACATGGAAGAGCTCGATGAGGCAGGCCAACCTACTGGCAATGTCATCCTTAGATTTAAATCAAAAGCGGCCTACAAGCCTGCTATCTTTGATTCTAAGGGCATGCCTATGCCAGAAAGTAATATCTGGGGCGGCTCTATTATTAAAGTAAACGGCACTATTGCCCCATACTACACAAGTTTGATTGGTGCGGGTGTGGCATTACGTTTACGGGCAGTTCAAGTAATTGATTATGTTCAGGGTAATAATAGCGCAAATCGATTTGGGTTTGACGAGGAAGATGGATATGTCCATACAGCAACAGAAGCTCCTGCAGAAACATTTGAAAGTGTGAGTGCTGAAGCAGACGTTGGTGAACCTGAAGTTAGAATAGAAACAACCATACCTCCAAAACCTGCTGACGATTTATCAGATATTATTAATCAGTGGGCAAAGGAGTAGGCCATGCCTAAAAAATATAGTCCTAGATTTTTAGTCGAGCTTAACAATCTTGACGAAGAAAAACTTGGAGTTCGGTTAGCGAAGGCCTGCGTTAATGCAGACCTTCCTATCACTGATGTAGCTAAAGTTTTTGGGGTATCTCGAATGACTATTCATAGTTGGTTTAGAGGTTCTCCCATCAGGGATAAAAACGAAACTAAAATTAAACAATTCTTAGCTGCGCTTGATGAGGCATGGCAAGCACAGTTAGAAAACCACACGGAAGAACTGCCTATTTCAGAAATGAAAAAAGCAAAGTCTTTTTTAGAAGCTAATATTGTACCTAAATTAAGTTGATTATTGTGGCTTATGGGGTTACAATTGAAGATGCTCCGGGGGATAACTTCGGAGTATTTTTGTCGAGAGAAAGGGATTAATGTTAAATCAATTTTATGAAAAAGCCCTGCCTAATGAAGGGTATTATTGTATAGCTTACAATACCGCCAACACTAAATCTTTTGTGCATGAGTACACTACAAGCGTAGAGGAGCTAGTAGAACTTATAGAAGCAAGCAAACAGCATGACAGAAACATTTTTGTTGCGATGAGTACCTTCAATGAAAAGGATAGGAAAGCAAACAACTCAATTCTAGTTAAATCATTCTTTATTGATTTAGATGTGGGGGATAATAAAGACTATAAATCTCAGAAGGAAGCTTTAATTGATCTAAGTAAGTTTTTAGAATCATCAAAGTTACCTATGCCAGCGATTGTCAATAGTGGAAATGGCATTCATGCATATTGGTTTTTAAAGAATCAAATTAAGATTGATGAGTGGAAACCTTTAGCTACTGCATTTAAAAATTTATGTATACAACAAGGACTTAAAATAGATCCTGTTGTTACTGCGGATAGTTCTCGTTTATTTAGATGTCCTGATACTAATAATTATAAACAGAATCCTCCGCGTCCTACGCTTGTTTTAAAAGATGCTCCTGAATATAATCTTGAAGACATTACTAAAGCTATTGGTGAAATAGAAGTTCCATTAGAAGAGATTGTTAAAAAGTTACCAATGACTGAAGAAGATAAAAAACTTAAATATGGCAACTACGAAAATCATTTTAAACCGTTGCTTATTGATAGTATAAAGGGTGGAGAGAAAGGCTGTGGACAACTTAAATATTATCTTGACAATATTAAAACAGCTGAAGAACCGCTATGGTGGCGCGTCTTATCTTTAGCTAATAACTGTGTTGACCGGGATGAAGTCATTCATGTTATATCAAAAGATCACCCCGAATATAGTTATGAAGAGACCGAAAGAAAAGCTACTGGAGCACCTAAGACGTGTAAAGATTTTAATAATACCAACCCTAATATATGCACTGCCTGCCCTCACTGGGAAAAAATATCTACTCCAATCCAACTTCATAGAATGCCAATCAAACTGCCTGAAGAACATGTTATAGAAGGGGAACATTTACCTAAGATAAATAAAGAATTAGCAGGTATGCCTGACACGATGGATCAAAAAGGCTATTGGATAGGAGCTAAGGTAGGGGGTGTATTTAAGACAGTTACAATAACAGATAAAAAAGGGAATGTTCACAAGGAAGATAAACTTATCTATGAATATACAGTAAAAGCGGTTCGCCATGTAAGAAGTTCTGCAGAAGGTAACTGTTTAGTTATTAATGTATGGCACCCACATGATGGACTACAAGAGTTTATATTGCCAATGACAGCAGTTTATGAAAAGTCAGAATTACGAAAGGCCCTGACAAGTCAAGGTATTTATTATGAATCAATAGAACAGGAGGGATTAATCATGGAATATTTTATTAATTGGGCTAAAGATATGCAAAAGAAAAACAAATATGATGTTATGTATGACCAAATGGGGTGGAACGACGACAAGACTTCTTTTGTTATAGGAAGTATGGAGATAACTAAAGACGGTTCAGAAAAAAGCACTCCTATATCACCGCTTGCAAAATCTGTTGCACCTTTCTTATCACAAAGTGGTAGCTATGAAGGGTGGCAAAGTGCCGCACAAAAATTAAATCAAAATGGTTTAGAGATGCACATGTTTACCATGCTCTGCGGCTTCGGGTCTATTCTTATGGACTTCTCATCTACAACAGGTGTGGCTATATCATTGACAGGGGAGTCCGGTGCCGCTAAGACAGGCGCACTGTATGGAGCAATGAGTGTATGGGGCAAGCCTAAAGATTTAACTGTTATGAATACAACAGCAAACGCTTTGCAAGGTAGATTCTTAACCCTACATAACTTACCTTTTGGGTTTGATGAAGTGGGCAACAAGAACCCATACTTATTGTCTGACTTTATTTTAGCGGTCTCGCAAGGTAAAGCAAAACTTAAAATGCAAGCGTCGACTAATTCTGAGCGTGACTACGAAGCCCCTGCATCTTTGATTGCTATCATGACTTCTAATCACAGTATTTATGACAAGTTAAAAACAATTCGTTCTAATCCTAATGGCGAAGCGGCTCGACTAATTGAGTTCCCCGTAAGAAAGCCAAAAGCATTTATGGACGACGCTAGACTGGGCAAAGAAATCTTTGACGAATTCAATAGTCATTATGGTTGGGCGGGTTCTAGGTTTGTTAAGGCAGTATTTAAATTCGGAGATAGTAAGGTTATTAAAAACAATTTAGCTAAATGGGAAAACCGATTCGTTCATGATTTTGGTAATGATACCGCCTATCGATTTTATGAAAATTTAGTGGCTGTTACTATGACTGCCGGAGAGATAGTAAATAAAGCTAATATATTGAACATTGATTTAGAAAGAATTTATAAGTTTGTTGTTGGAGAAATGATTACTATCAGGGATGAAGTTGTCAAGATAAATAATGTAGACTACGAAAGCACTATGCAAGATTACTTAGACCAAAACATTGACAAAACTCTTACTCTACAAGACGGCAAAGTTATTAATGAACCCTATAGAGCAATCATAGCACGTGTAGATTATGATAAAGACTATATGTATCTTTCTAAACGTGAGTTTGATGCTTACCTTGCCGAGCGTGTAATTAGTACAAAAGAGTTTGTATTTCAAATGAAACTTGCAGGTGTAGAAATTGAAGCGGGCTCTAATATAAAACAACGTATGAATGCCGGATGGAAAGACGTAACTAAATCAGCAACAGCAGTTTATAGAATTAAGATTAGTACGTTATCGTCTCAGTTTGAAATTAAAAAACATGCAACTGCATAGTGAGCCTGAGTGGTTATTTCCATTCGAGATGATGAAAGTTGGAGATAGTTTTTTTATACCCACGCTTAAAAGTGCCCCACTTATTCATGCAATTATAGCTGGGGCAAAACGAGCAAAAGTAAAAGTTAGAACCTGCGTAGTTGTTGAAGGTGATTTGATGGGGGTTAGAACGTGGCGCGTTGCTTAGTCTTCATCAAGACTATATTGGTCTTCTAAATCTTTTAAGTGTTTCTTAGGAATGTAAACGCCGTCAAATGAGTTTTTAAATTTAGATTCTTTAGTTCGTTTTGAGCGTTGTTTTGTATCGTTAGTAATTTTAAAGCTCCTTGGAGCTTTTTTATTATATTCTTTTATTTCTTCTTCAATATCTTTAACGCCCTCACGGTCACCTAAGACATCGGCTAAATATAGTTTTTGTAGTAAAGCCGCGCGACGTTGAGTTAATATTCTTTCTGGTCGTTTTAAAGCGTTAGCTCGTGTGTAAGCTTCAGAGATTTCAATATTAGTAAATCCCATGATTTGCATAAAGGCTTCGTACGCGCTTTGGTCTTCAACAATCGGAGTACCATTTCTATTACGCACACCCTGAGTTGCGTATCTAAATGTTTTGAGCGTATTGCCAAATGCGGTAGGAATCATTTTTTCAAGTCCGCGTAAATAGCTTCCATCTATTACATCTCCGGCTCCCTCAACTGCTCTCTGGCCTATTGAGTAAGCCGGGCCTCCTAGTGTTTCCATAGCATATGTAAAGGCTCCTACTTTTTCTAGCCTTGCCGCATTTTCTCTAAATATTAAATCGCCAAAACCAATACGTGGTGATACATCTGCACCGAGTATATAACTTAATGGGCCGCGATATGCCACATCTCCTGCAGTTTGGTTTACCCATTGATCTAGTGTGATTGGATCATCATCGTCATCAACGAGAAGTGATACTAGGACTGATACTAAACCATAGAATGGGGCACCCTGAATACCTGCGGCTAAGATTGAATTTGCATAAAGTCTTAAGAGTTGTTTTTTAGCTATGCGTTTAGCTTCTAACTCCTGGGGTGTTTTTGCTTTGCGGTCAAACACATCAAAGAATAATTTTGAGGCTAAATAAACTTGAGATTGCGCAAAACGTTTAAAAATAAACATTACTTTAGGCCACCCTGTTTGAAAGAAACGAGGTCCAACTTCAGGTAGCGCATGTGAATGTGCCTTGTGAGTAAGCTCAATGGCTTCTTGTATGGCAACTTCGTCACTTTTCCCTGCATCTTTAGCCAAATCAAATGCAGCAATTAAAGCAGTTTCTCGGTTAAGCCGCTCTGAATTTTGAAACAAGAAGTTCATTACGTTTTCTGTTTTTGCTCGAAGCCGTCCTTCTGTTACAAGGCCCTGTCCTAAATCTCTCCTAAGTTCTGTAATCTCATAGCTTAAACCGCGGCGCAAAGCTGCACTTTTTTCTGCCGAGTCAAATAGTTTAGCGTATCTGCCGCCTTTTTTAAATAGTTTTGCATTAGGGCCCGTAAATGTTTTTTTGCCAGTTTTGAGATCTAAAGTGTAAGGGCCCGCTGTTTTATCCGCAAGATCAACTCCCATAACCATCCGCTTATGTTCACGTCCGTTTCCTTTGAAGTATAACTGATAGGCTTTAGTTAATGCTTTGGTTGCTTTAGCGTCACCATATTCTCCAGCTAAAAAAGGCTGAATAACAAGAGGTGTCTGTGTTAAGTTAACAAAACTAGAGGATACGTTAAATCCAATAAACCACACATAGCTCATGTATGCAGCCATCGACGAAAAAGGACTTGCGACTGGGTTAATATAAAACGGAACAGATTTAACTGTGTCAGTTCCAATAGCTCTTAATAAAGGCTGATTAGTGAAATTACGAGATGCATAAGCTTCAATCTCATTAGCTTGATTAATAATTTTATTATTGAGTTTTGCATTAGCTATTGAAGCCGCAACTTTTGGAGCGGTGTCAGCATAAGCAAATAGAACATCTTCAATGTAGCCTGGAACACCCTTACGATGTTGTTGCTGATTACGTAAAGACTGTTCCGGGAATAAAGCAAGATACTGTTCTTCAATATCTCTTTTTAAAGCTTCCTTACCTTTTTCATCTATGCTAGACATTTCAACTTTAGCTAGAATTTTTTGAATAAGTTCTGCAGGAGCTTTTGTTTGTAAGTTAGCTACTTGAGCTTTGTCCATATCTTGAAACTCAGTAGCGCCCTCTTGCCGAAGTTGTTCTTTTCTTTTCTCTCTCAAGAATCGTGAAGTCTCTGCCGCTTTACCCTCTTCGCCATCTTTTGTTTTGTAGGAAAACCAATAGTCGCCTTTACGAACCATAGGTAAATAGTATTCAAGCATTTGAAAATCTTTAGCAATACTTTCCGCCGCTTCTGGATAAGCTTCCATTATCACTTGACGAAGTGTGTCATATCTAAGTTTTAAATCTTCAACAATAAGTTCTGCAGCTTCTTTTAAATCTTTTGGTAATCTGTCATAGCGCTCAACAAAGGGCGCAGCTTTAGGATCAGTTATTTTTAAATTAGTAATACCTTCTGGGTCCGCTAAAATTTTTGTTGGGTCTACATTATTTCGTGAAAGTTCAAGTAAAACTTTATTCCATTCTTTAAGTGTGGCTTTGCCTTTAGGAGTTTGTTTATATTTCTTTTGAATACTTTCAACATATTCAATGACCTGCCCAATGCGCTCCCTTTGTTGTTTTATAATAAATGCTTTTTCTTCTAGGAAAGCTTCTAGTTCTCGTAGGCCTAAAATTTTATCACCAAACAGTTCTACTTTATTTGGAATAGATAAGAACCCAACATAAAGATTAGCTAACCAGTTTGGTAAGGTTGAAAATTTAGAAATTAAACTTGTGCCGATAGCGCTATTAGCTGCTGGTAAGTTAGCAAGTGTGTCTTCTATCTTTCTAAAATATTGTGTGACTTTAGATGGTTCATTAGGGGGCGGTACTTCATCGATAGGATTTTCAGTTAGAACGTCTGACTCTACATTTTCTCTTGCAAGGTCTGCTTTAAATGAAGCCGCAAGTTCTGTAAACTGTTCTTCAGATATTTTAGCTGAAGGAATCTTAGTACGCAGTTCTTCTATTCTTGCTTTAACTTCTGGGGAAGAGAATGTTAATGCAGCAGACTCTCCTCCTGCTCGTCCTCCAGTTTCATCAGTAAGAACTGTAGCAGGTTGTTGTTCTTGTGTTGTAGCAGGTTGTTGTTCTTGTGTTGTAGCAGGTTGTTGTTCTTGTGTTGTAGCAGGTTGTTGTAAAGCAACGCCTGACATTTCGTTTATAGTGTCTTCTATTTCAATTAAGGCGTCCTCATTTAAAAGGGGGTCATTAAGTTCTTCTATAAGGGTTGACTCGGGGTCAAGCTTACGAAGTTTAGTTTTTGCATCTTGCGCGCGCAGAGAGATTTGTTCGGGTTTTAATGGAGCTGACTCTCCTCTCGCTCGTTTTTCAGACGAACCAGTAGTAAGTGTATTGACCACCATTGAACTTCCGACAGGTCCACTAACTCCTTTGGCAGTTGGTCCCGCGGAAACTCTAGAAATTTCATTGCTAGCTCCAGTTGGTTTACTGTCAATGGCTGTAGCTCTTTGTCGATTTGCATTTTTAATCTCCTTATCAAGATTAGTAAGGCCCTTTTGTAGTTTTATAGTTCTAGCTTTATCTTCTTTAGTAAGTGCTTGCTTACTTAAATCTTTAGCGGTTTTAACAAATTCTTTGAAAGAATTAGGATCTGTAACTGTTTTAAAAAAATCTCTTTCTGTTGAAAAGGTTTCAGCATCTATGCCTGCTTTATCTAACATCGCATCAGTTACCACAAAACTTTCAGGAGTTACTTTATTAATTAGTGCTTGTCTATTTTGTTCGTTTTTAGCATCTGTTTTTGCAGCATTTTTTAAAGCAGTGTCTTTTTCAAGTTCAGTTCTTAATTTTTTAAGATCCTTTCTAATTACATTAAGTTCTTTTTTATCGTAGCCTTGAAAGAATTCAGTAAGCCTTTTTTCCGCTACTTCAGTAATTCCTTCCGGTGTTTGTAATTTAAGGTCTAATTCTTTCTGAAGTTTTTCTTGGTTAGCTTGTAAATCTAAAACATTTGCTGCTTGTTTTTCTATTTCTTTTTGTTCAAGATTTTCATTTAGTGTTGTAGCCGGGGTAGCAGCTGTTTCAACAGCGGCGTCTTGTTTTTTTGCTTCTTCTTGTTTTTCTTTTGGAGCTTTTTCTGTTAAGGCTTTTTCTCGGAGATGTTCAGGAATAGCACTAACCCCCCTAAAGACACCACCTGCGACTGCACCTCGAATACCAGATTCAAGCATACGATCAAAGTCGTCAGAATCAAATATAAAATCATGTGACTGTACAAATTTTTCAGCGGCGATACTTACTGCTTCTTGAGCTGCTTCAGTAAGGCCTTCTGTACCTAAACCCCCCAGTACATTAGCGGTAGCTCGACGCGCAAGTGTAGGTTGCATGCCAGATTTTTCTAGTATTTTAGTAACTACTCCTGCTCGACCGGGTTTACTAAACGCTTTTAAAATACTTGTTGGTAAAATACTATCAAGAGAAGCATTAATAATCCCTGCAATGGAAGCCGCTCCAGGTTCAAAAGTACCTGTTTGGTCATAAATATTTTGAAATACTTCTGGGGCATTGAGCGCGTAGGATCCTAAAAAAACACCAGAGGCTTGTCCAATAGTTTGACCTTTTGTTATAGAGTCTTGAATTTTTTTTGCAGCTCGCGCTGAAGCTGTCTTTGATAATTGTTTTTTAGCTTCTTGTTCTGTAAGTTCTTTAACCGTTCCCGCAGCTACTTTTTTAGCAGCAAGTCGACCAGCGACGCCTCCAGCGCCTCCAGGAACTAAAAGTGTAAATAAATTAGGAATTTGTTCTAAAGCTGTTTCTAATGCAAATTTTCCTGCATCGCCTACCCCCTCAACATCTTTATAAGAAGGGTATTGAGGTGCCATCGTGCGCTGAATAAACTCTTCTGAACGCGCAGCCTCTTCCATTTGTTTTTTTGCATAGTCATCAAAACCTAATACACTTGCACCCATGGCTGGTAAGACATCACCAAATGTAGATTTTACTCGCTCTACACCGCGGCCAAAAGCTTTACTAGATATTTCACCTAGTGTGTAATCTCTTTTAGGTTCGGGGGGTATAATTAATTGCTCTTGGGCAAGAGTGGTGACACGATCTGGAGATAGCCCATCAGGGCCCTCAAATCGGTGAACCGTCCCATCTGGAGTTGCTACTTTATAGATAGCCATTTAATACTCCTACTATTCTTTACCAAGATAAGTTAGTTGGCCTTGTCCTGCGGTTAATATTTTAGCAACTTCTATATCAATGAATTGTTGTTTAGCAATTTCATATTCTTTTGAGCCCTTCGCATTTTTACCATATCTACCCATATAATCCTCATCAAATTCTTCTAACCGGCCTGAGTTTCTTAAATCTTCCATGGCTTTTCTGCGTGATTCAGGTTTAACTATGTTTGCAATTTCTATAGCCTGGTCATGTTTTCTTTCCAGCTCATAAAGTGAAAGTGTCATTTCTTGATTTTTTAATGCTTGTTTTAGTTGCTGTGTTTCTGCAAATTGTTGGCTATCTTTACCGTATTGAATAGCAGCAAGTTTTTCTGCGCGATCTGCTTGAGCAAGAGCGTTAAGGTTTTCTAAACGTTTTTGGCGTAGATCTTCTAAATCTTTAGATGCTTCAGTGTAAGATTTTATGCCGCGCGTTGCTCCTGCAGCTACATTGGTAAACGCATTTGGAGACTCTCCTGCAGCTATAGCTAATCCTGCTTCTGTTAATGCCATAAAGGGAGCCATTTCTTCTTTGCGAGCAAGTTGCTTATCCATTTCTGACATACGCTCGCCAAGTCGAGTGCGATATTCATCTGTACCCATTAAGGCTTTAAACTCAGCAACATAATCAGGAAGGCTTTTTTCTTGAGGAACTTCAGTTACAACTTCTGGTTCAGGTTTTGGAGCTGGAGCTGGAGCTGGAGCTGTCTCAACTATTTTTTCTTCTTCTACTTCGACAGTAGGAGTTACTACTTTTAGGGAATCTGCTTTTGCAAGGTCCGCAGTATTTAGAGGATTTCTTAACATTTCTTCTGGTGTCATTTCGTTAGGAGTTTTAACTGTATAGTCTTCTTCAGCGATTTGTTCTTCTAATACTCCTACATTAAGTGGGTCGAGTCCATAAGGATCAAGCGTATATCCGCCGTCAGCAAATGCAACAATGCCACCACCTGCATAGTTTTGACCTACATTACCTGCAGGCAGAGCACCAACACCGCTTGATGCTATCATATCAGGAGTCATTTCTGGTTGTGGTTGAGGAGCTCCAACGCCTTGAGCAGGCGGCGCCATACCAGGTGCCATACCAGCAATACCTTGTGGTTTTGTTTCTTCTATTAATTGTTCAGCTACAGACGGTTCAGGCTGTTTATCTGCTTGGTATCTTTCACGCATGTCTTTACGACGTTGTAATTCACCTAACGCTAAATAAGTAGGCACCTCTCCAGTGGGATTCTCTACATACCCAACTAATGCTTGGTCAGGTACACCTTTTAATCTATCTTGTAGTTGAATAATATTCATATTTATTTCCCTAATACATTATATAAGCCAAGACCTGCTAGACCTAGACCACCAATCTGAGATGCTAAACTTGGTGCTGGAGCGTAGGCTACTTGTGTAGAGCCTAATGCACCCGCAGTACCACGTAGAATGTTTGATTGGTATTCGAGTAGTTTGCGTTGGTAATCTTCCTGTTCCATGTATTGTTGGTATTTAATATTATCAATTTCTTGTTGATAAGCTTGTTTTTCAGCAGCACTTGCAGCTTGTGCTTTAAGTCTTTCAAGGTTAGAAAGCTGTTCAGTAGCAGCAAGAGCACCTGTAGCTTTACCTGTTTCAAGCCCTGTTTGTAATCCAGCAATACCTATGTCTTTTCCTAATCCTGCAGCAAACTGTTGTCCTTGTTGACCAAACGTTGCACCTTGTAATTTAGCGGCAATATCTTTTTCTTGAGCTTGTAATCCTCTTGCTTGATCTGCCTGAAATGCAGCTAGTGCTTGTTCATATGCACGTTGACCACCTTTAGCTTGAATATCTGCTAATACTTGTTGAGTGTTTCTATCAGCTTCTGATTGCATTAATCCTTCTCTTGCACCACCGAAAGTACCTCGACCAATAGCACCCATACTAGCTCCAGCTTTTTGTATGTCGGCTTGACGTTGTGCTTCTCTTTTTTCAATGTCAATAACAGACTGAGTATAAGGGTCCATGTATTTTTTAGCTGCTGCAGCATCAAACTCGCCTGTTGATATAGTAGCGGGGGTAAATGTGCCTGGAGTATATCCATAAGCTCCTGCTAGTCCAGTAGTAGCGGCTGTTCCTGCTTGAGCACCTACGGTACCTAATGTACCTGATGCTGTACTAAACCCACCTGGAGTTGTTAATCCAGCTGCTTCTGTTTGAACTTTTAATTGCTCTGGAGTAAATCCAGCTACGCGCTCACCTGTATAAGGGACATAATCTTTGACACCAGTTACTGTTCCTGATGCATCAGTTTTATATATTTCTTTGCCAGATTGTTTTAATAGTTCTTCATAGAATGGCTTTGCATATTCAGGAAGGTTGGTAGAATATGAAGTGGTTTCTTGCTTACCGCCTCCACCACCTTTGCCGCCGCCGTATTCAATTAGTCCTGTTGCAGGGTTTATAGTACCAGAACCGCCTACTGATTTAAGTAGACCGGCTTCATAGTCATTGATATGCGCAAGACGCGTGTCACCCATACGTCCTTGTGCCGCAATGTCTGCATAAAGATGTTTAATAAGCCATACTTTTAATTTAGTAGGTATTAGATTCAACCACATAATAATTTACTCCACTGGTAATTCGTAAAATACGAGTCTTTTTGTATATCCATAATCTTGCCACATTTTTTCCCAACCTGGTCTGCCATAAGATTCCATTTTGCTACACCCCATATCCCTTGCAAATTTCTGTAGTTTAGGAAAACCGTCGGGTAACCATTCATGAAAGTCTTTACCTCCAACAAAATGTAATACAAGTGTTCTTATTTGAGGGTAAATTATTACTTCAGTTACCCAAAAACCATGTATACCTTTATCGTCAAAAGCAATCCATAGTTGCTGATCTTTAGTTAAAAGACCATGTAACATATCTTCTGCGGTGAATCTGCCATACGTATATTTGGCACACCGATTTGCAAATTCTTTTATACTATCCCAAACTAATTCTATATGCTCTTTGGGAACGAGCGATGTTTTCATCAAGCAGGCATATACCTTTCTGGATTAATTTCCCTACCTTGTTTTATTGTACCTGTTCTTGCTTGTCTTATTTTATCCATCATATCATAAAGTCGTTTAGCTCCCGCATCTGATGAGCCATTACCTAAATGACTGACTACATCTGCTGGTACTACAAATTCACCATCTGATAATCTTGCTTCTTGTTCATTGTTTATTGTAGCTTTTATATCATCAGACATACCGTCACCAACACGTCCGCCTGTTTCTAAATAGCCACCATTTTCATATTTAATAATACCTTTACTTCTTAACATATCTAATATTGATTGACCAGATAGATCAGATACTGCACCTGTAGAAGTGTTTGTCGCTGATCCTTGAGTATTTCCTGAATTCATAAGACTTTTAAGCCCTAATCCACCGCCACCTTTATATCCTTTTATATGACCACCTTCTTTAACTAATCGTAAACCCGTATCTCTTTTGAGTGCAGCACCAATACCTGTATCTATTTCATCTAAGTTTAGTCTGCGTGTAGGATCATATTTATCACCACGAAGTTCGTCAAATGTTTGTACTTCAGGTTCAAAAGCAGCCATAACAGGACCAGAAGCAGTCAACGCCATTTTGCCATAGCCTAAAGCTTTGTTTCCGTCACCTAATTTGCTAGCTACATCTCCAATACCTACTTCTCTTTGTAAAGACAAAGCTTCAGAAGGAGTATAAGAATATCCACCCATACCTGGGGGAGCATTTGTAGTAGCACTTAATTTATCCATAGGTAAATTTTGTGGTGTTCCAGCCATTCTATTTATTATATTAGCATTGTTTGCTTGTAAGGTTGCTGGAGCTTTTAGTGTCTGTGAATTTAATGCAGGATTAAATGTTCCAGTTTGAGCTAGGTTTGATAGACCTGCTCCTTGTTGAATACCTTGTGTAAGAGCAGGATTAGACATCATGCTTGTAGGTCCTGTATATCCCATAGCCGCTGATTTAACTGCATTTTCTGTAGCTGTTGTAGCTACGTTTTGAGGAATAGACGCGGCCCCTGCTTCACCAATAGCTCCTGAAATACCTCCACCACCCATACCACCAAGACCACCAGTAATACCTCCCATTAAAGGGTCTTGACCTGTTAACGCAGCAATACCTGCACCCGTTAATGCACCTGCGGCTATACCTGAGCCTAAACCTAAAGATGCTCCAAATCCTGGGAACATATATCCCGCTGCGATTGGAGCCGCTGCTCCTAAAACGTTTCCTAGTGACATAATTTAATTCCTGTTAATAAGTTGTATAATACCATTAAATGTGTTACGTATAAACCTTAATCTCGCCCAATATATTGTATTACACCATATGCAGACGGTATTGCTGGGTGTGCATAAGGTGACGATTGGGCTGCTTCATATTCTAAATAAACGCCACTCACTGGACCTGATGTTGAATAAGCTTTCTCAGTTGCCCAGAAAAGTGCGACTTCTTCTCCTGCAGTAGCTTCCCATGTTATAAACCCTGCTAATGCTTGGTATGCGGGAATAACTGCACTTTTAGCTGCAGGCATTGTAAACTTGGTCGCACTGTTTACTAAATCAACTCCATCAATCTGCATCCAAACCACTACATCATGCGCCGATGTATTATCTGTATTAACCGCTTGTAGTCTATACTCAATCTTGTATGTACCGTTATGGTCTGGGGTAGCTGTATTATTAGCATTTAAGGTAAACCCTTGCACATCATCCGCTGCTGACCACGCTACTTTAGTCGCTGTATTATCTGCCGTTGCATACAAGTCTGACGCGTTATAGGCTGAGATGTGAGGGAAGTTAATATGATACCCACCTACACCGCCATATAATGTCTCATTCGCTGCATCTAACTGATTAAAATAAATACGCAGCTGGTTTCTAAACTGTGACTCATTCTGTATATTATAATCAGACTCAGTTAATACTAAGTTAGGCGCCTTGGGGGTATTCTGATGAGACATTAGCCCCTCCTACCATCAGGCCTTGCATCAACTCTTGGCATACCTAACTGCCACTGCACACCTATACCATCACTTTCAATTTTAAAATTCATTTGTCGACCCCGTGCCCTAACAAAAACTTGGTTTGTATATTGGTCAATAATTGCAGTTGACGTTGCAGGGTCAGTAGCAGTAACAACATCCCTTGCTAATGTGTTGCCGGCAACATCCGTTGTTGCGATAGTTGCACCGG
>Ga0208767_1001153_pt1 | contig 21050 bp, 21 predicted proteins | sample VirMetDEL_Mar_21_FD_184514 | JGI IMG/M metagenome (GOLD analysis project Ga0208767, IMG submission 184514) | Aqueous microbial communities from the Delaware River and Bay under freshwater to marine salinity gradient to study organic matter... | ecosystem: Environmental > Aquatic > Marine >... | reverse complement strand
AGCCAACTTTAAGTATCTGTGCCTTCGCAATAAAGTCTTTCCGGCAAATCCATCCATGTATGATGAATAAATCTTCATCTTCCTTGTCTGCCTCAATCAGACAAGCTATATCAGAACTGAAATTGTCAACAGAGTCAAACAATAAATCCGGATTTTTTCTACTAGACGTTTTTACGTCAATACTTATGTTATTAACCCAAAAATCCACGCCTCCATCTGTGTACAAGGAGTTTATTGACGGCGGCTTTAAATCAAATACACGCGCAAATACAACTTCGCCCTTAAAGCCAATGGCGCATCTGTCTATTTCTTTAAGAAAGGATCTGTCTGACGGTACGCGCACACCTTGTACGCCGTGGGTAAGGACAGCATTCTTGGCTATAGTCTCTCCATGATGGGCGTCTGCTCTGCTTATACGTACATACATTGGATGTACATTGGGCGATTCTTGCTTGCGGGGTTTCTCTTTTGTTGGAGATTCCGTATCGCGCCACCAGAATTTACGAGTCTTTGCTTCTTTTAGCAGATTGACCTCTTCTTCCGTAAAAGCCTTTAGCTTACCTACCTTAGAGTAGGTTACGCCAGAGCGTTCCATTAGATCATCTAGGGTATCCCTGCCACAATTTAATAATTTTAACGTTGTAGTTAGCGGGAAGTGTTTTATCTCTGTAGCTGTTGCGTCCATACAAGCTCTCTCTCTTAGAAATGATAGCCTTCGTACTTCTGGAAAATTGTATTGTCTACCTCCTCCTTACAACGTTCACACATACGGAAAGGCATATTAGTTTCTGTATTGGTACAAATCACATCTAGAGCGTACATGTAGTTAGTATTGCACCTATTACAGAACATGGGATTGTCTGATTCTTTCTCTTGCGGCATTTAGGCGTCTTTCTCCACAAAAGTGTTAAATAAAGGAAACAGAACGCTCTTGGGAGTAAACTTGTAAGAAATAGAGAATTCTGTCAGCGGGAATTGTTTATTGAAGAAGGTTACTTGTACATCAGACTGCAAAACAGCTTGCGCCACTTGGCGCATTACCTTCTTGTTCCAATCCACTGTGCCCAAGTACGAATCTAGGGAGCGTTTTTCTAGCCCCTTTATGTACCCAGACAGACAACGTTGTACGCTAGGTACTTTAGGATGGTTCTTTATTGTATGGAGATAATGGGCCGTCAGCGGTAAGTCGCGCACAATGTACTTTATTTCGCGCTCAAACGTCCATGCACCTTCATGGACGAACTCATCGCCCCAGCCTTTCACGATAAGCTCAAACCGCCCAGTACGTGGATATCTGTGGATCTGTCCATTAAAAGAAGAGAATTGACTTAATAGTCTATTTGAAGAGAAAACATCTTTAACAGGCATCTATCTTTCTGGTAATATCTGGATATTCTGGATATTTATAGATATCTATAGATTTCTTTAATCTACTAAAAACTATTAGTAACTATAAATATATTATAAAAAACGCCCCAAACTGTCTGGGGCCAGAGCCTACTCTCTTTTCTGTACTATGACAAGAAAAAAGTGGCCCCAGCCAAAAAATAATTAAAAATAAGTAGGAAGCTACACTATGTATCTGGATATCTCTGGCTCTATCTGTACAATGATTGTGCCGTGCCAGCCAGACAATTTGTTTTTAGAAACAGTAAGATAGCGGCTGTTGTCTACTTCTGAATCATCAATGTCTCCAGCCTCATGTTTGCCTATTCCTATAATCAAATCTGTCTCTGCCGCCTTGCCAATCTTGGAACCCTCCATATCAAATGGAGATAGCCTTGTACGTCCTTTAGCTTCTGCACTGGCCTGAGATACCGTAAGTAGCGCACAATTGCGCCTCTTTGCCAGTTCCCGCAAACTCTTGAATAGTTCGCGCAACCGTTCATGGGAGGCGCTATAGTTTGTATTGTTGGCTAGATGAAGCTTGTCACCTTGATCCAATACAACTACTTGCGCGTCAATATGCTCTATGTAGGCTTCTATGCGCGTCAAGTCCCAATCCTGCACATCATTCATTACAAGCAAGTCTGCAATCCTAGAGAAAATAGCCTTGGCCCTTTTAGGGTTAGCAGAAATCTCATCCTTGGTCATACCTGTGTAGGATTGGATGGCTCGCAACATCATGCGTTCCGTACGCTCTTCATTGCCTAGATACAAGACCTTTATGCCTTGGTCACAGAAACCATTGGGCGCACAGCATAAAGAAAGCGCAAAGGCACTCTTGCCTGTTTCTGGGAGCGCAAAGATTACGCCGAACTCTCCGGGGCCAATGCCAAACACATGGCGTGACAGACTCTCTATGTTGAACTTGAATCTATTGTCATCACTGGCAAATCCAAGTAATACATCCAAGTCTTGAGTGGTAGGGTCACCAAAATCTGTCGGCATAAAACCGTTGCGTCTGTCCTCTAGAAGCTTTATAAGCCGTGTCAGCGCCTCTTTATCACCTTCCGCGACTGACAACCCCAATGAGGCAATTTTATGGCCTGTATGGCGCTCCCAAAGATTCTGGATATACAAATTCAAAAGTTCCGGCTTTAAATCTGCGCCTGCCGTAAATACGTCATCCAGATATACGGAAAACTCTTGGCGCTGCGCATTTGAAGAAAGTGGGTTCTTTATTTCCCATATAACCATAATCTCTGATTTGTTGAGGCTAGCTACCTCTGGCATCTTTTGGTAGCTATCTACAATCAAAGTGTATATGTCGCGCAATGGGCCTTGGAACAACTCTGGCGACAGCATGGACTTGTTGGCGGCATAAAAAGATTTGTCGCACAAGGACAGTAAGACTTTCTGTTCTAATAATGGAAGCATCTTGATTCTCTGATTAATCTGATTAAAGAGTAGCGCCTTAAGAGCGGCGCAACTTCAGTTTAGTTAAATCTGTAGTCTCTGAGCCACGGCGTTCGCGCAATACAAGACTATAGCTTTTAATGGGTAACAGATGGCTATTGTCGGCTACAAAAGCCTGCAATGCCTCTTCCAGATTGAATCGGACATTCTGGATCTTGGCCTCTTCTTCTTGTGGCGCATTGCCCCAGCGGCCTTGGGCGTCAAAATCTAGCGCGACAATAAATCTAGCTTTCATTACGTACTCCTATAAATTCATGTGAATAACATAGTCTATCAGCATGTCTGGTGAGCATAGCTATAGAGTGCTTGTTGTTAGCCTGTTTAAGAGAATAATCCTTTCTTTGTTTCTTGTTTTTAGATGTAGGCCGCCAAAAGTTGGATCTCTCCCTGTACTCCCCCATTCTTGGATGGGCCGTTTTAGAAAAGAATCTACAGCCTTGTGAAGTAAATATGGACGCTACGGCGTCACTGATGCGTACGCCTAGACCCAAACCTTGGAATTCTGGCAGTACAACCGTACGATGTCCGCGCCATGCGTTCTTTACTGTTCCGCTAGGGAATGCAAGCGCACTGGTAAATCCTACAACTGTCCCATCCCAAACTGCTAGCCAGCATCTAGCACTTTTATTGATGTTTGAGTCGAGATAGTGATGCGTGCTGAACATTGACCAAGCTTTGGAGGAAGCAGGTAGGAGTTCCAAGACGATTTCGGGCCGCCGAACTGACCTTTCTGTGGACAAATGCCCCTCTTTGGCTGAAGTGTCAAACACCCAATCTGGCGCAAGCCATTCAACAACGTCATAATGACACGTACAAAATACTATGCGGCGCAATCCTTTGGTACGGAGGTACCTTTGGGTGGCATAGCTGCAAGCTTTAGCTACCTGCCTATCTACTACACTGGTAAATTCGTCAATGACTGCGCCAGACTTTAATAATCTGGCAACTCTAGCTCTAAACTTCTCTCCTTCTGATAGTACGTGGTAAGGCTTGACCCATGCAGGAATACTGTTTAATCCTACTGCGCCTAGCCTCTCTTCTGCGTCTTGGGGGGAATCAAAATGTGAACAAATAGCTCTTGATGAATCCCACTCTACAATTGGCTCTTCCCCAAAATATTCCCGCAAAATAGTAGACTTCCCTGTACCACTGGGGCCAACAATTAAGCCAATCTGGAAGTCTTCCCCTATTTCTTGCGCGTCAAACTTAGGAGGTACAAAAGTACTCTCTCCATCCGTAAATGAATAATCAAAAATACTGGAAACATGATCTGTAATTTCATCTGGAATAACCTTGCATTTCAGTGGTTGCATATATCCTTTAGTTGTTGGTCAGTCATATGCTTTGGGTCTGGGCCTGTGAGCAAGCGCACAGATACCGTAGCATTGGTGAGTGCAGCCTGTAGCTGCAGTTTGATCTGGATAGCTTTGCGGCCTGCGTCACTATCCAAACAAATAGTGTAATGATAATACGGCAACTTCTTGAGCGCAGACGCCGTAAACGTATCCATATTTGTACCTAGGATCGCAATGCCTGCCGCGCCGCAGCTAGCAATGGCGCAGGCACTTAGTGCATCCTCCACCAGTACGGCAGTAGTTGACCGAATGCGCGGCGCAACAATAAAATAAGGTTGACGATCTCCATAAATAAGCCATTTAGGCTTGCGCCATGCCTGCAATGACTTACCGGAAGCGCCAGACATATCGGGCGCACAAAATAACACTCTGTCCTGCTTAGGATCGTACGCAATGCGACATAGGCTGTCGGCATATGCTGGCCCGCAACCATTCTGTGCCAGAAAATCCAGCACTTTAGGATGGTTGGCGGGACTAGACAGCACTGCAGGCATAGGTATGCCTCTAGGCGGCGCAACAGGCGCAGTAGTTTGACTTACAAACGCCTGTACTTGGGCCAATGGCTTGCTGGCCGCATCTATTTTCTTTGCGCCAGACAGGGCGCAATTGGCCTTGTAGCAGTTCCACACCACTTTTCCTGCTAAAATGGAGATAGTGAGTGTATTTCTGCCGCCACAGTCTACACAATCAATGCGGCAAGTACTTGTGCCGCCTACAAGTAAAGAGTCTGCTAGCTGCAAGACTTTTAAATATGAAGATTCCATTACGTAAAATCAGCTTTTTGCACCAGATGCCGATAGCGCACATCTTCTGACAGTTCAATCTCTGCCTTGGTGTAGGAAAGCTCATTGGCCACAAGGGGTTGGATGTCCTTGTACTTAAGAGAGTAGGCTTTCCCCTGTACAAGAACCTCATCCGGCTGGCGCTGGCATTTGAGCAGCAGTTTTTCCAAGTCTCTTTCCTTTAGTCTAAGGTTTGCTAGATCCATCATAGATTTACGCCTCCTTATCTGATATTTGAGTTTTTCTGGTAACAAGCGCCTGCCAAGAATACGGATATATATCTTGCAGCGCGTCCGAAATCTCCAGAGCGATAGCCTGTGATTCTTGTTGAGCATGTTTGTCCGTTCGTAATAGACACATATTGGCCCATGCGTCTAGAGAGCCTGACCAATACCATTCGGTCATCATTGATTGCGGCAAAACCATGCGGGCCTGTTCTGCTGCAACGCCTTCTTCCAATAAATCTTTATAGCATTGCAGACTCTGCAGATACGTATTATGTATTGCATGCTGCAATTCGGCGGGTACAAACGCTTTAGAATCGCCGTCAGACCCTTGTTTCTTGTCTGGCGACTGTTTGCGCCAAGAGTCGCGGTCTAACTCCATCAAGGATGGAATAGAGGTCACGTAACGGCGGCTGACTTCATTCCAGCGCAAGAATTTGTGCTTAACTAGCTGGCGGGCCACAAATACAGGGGCATGTACATGGAAACTGGCAAAACAATGACCAAATGGGCTGATATGATCATGCTCTGCCAAGTAACGGATAAGTCGCGCATCCTTGATTGGGTCAAATACTGCGCGTTTCTTGCCAAAACTAACGCGGGCCGCATTGACTACGGTCAAGTCACTGCCCATAGAGTCAATTAAAGTGGCTTTCATGCGGTTGATTCTCTATAAAAGGGTTTAAAATTAACCACTTGCGCGTCAAACGCATTAAGTGGCCCCTCCTGACCAAGGAGAAGTAAGAAATGACACTAGTCAAATAAAGCTAGACAGGCAAGATATTTTTGAGGTAAGTTCAACTTGTTTCATTTGATTCTCAAGTGGCAGGCTTAAGGTTTTGAAAAACTCCTGCTTCCGGCCTGCCGCCCCCCTCCCCCAAGTCAACAAAGATTAGCAGTATTCAAATAGACCTTAGTAGTTCCTGTTAAGGATGCTGGGGTTTTTTGTTTTTACTTGCGCGTCAAATTCATTAAATACCCTCCCCCCATTACTTTCCACTACTAGCCACCGCTACTACTGGCTGGCCGCTGGCCGCTGCCAAAATAATCCGAATAATCCGAATAATCCGAATAATCCGAATAATCCCAATAATCCAAATAATCCGAATTATTTAAATAATTAAACTTACTTGATTGGAGATATACAAAATCAAAAAATCTTTGTTTATTTAGATAATAAATATTCAAGTTTTTTTCTTTTCGCACTTGCACAAAACAAAACGCCCCTAGTAGAATTAAGGGGCGCAGACAATAACGTCCGCGGCTTTGTTTATTTCTTTAATTTGAAACGAGAGAATCAAATGATTATTTACCAAGGCAAAAGTCAGCTAGATAACCAGACTGATATTGTTTGTATTGCTACCGATGGAACCAGCAACCAAAAAACGGGCAGTATGATTCAGACTTGGATTTTAAACGCTAATCTTGACCCTATCAGCGCTAATCGATGGGGAAATGATCGCGGTATTTGTGGGGATTGTATCCACAAAGGAACGGAAAAAAGCTTGTTTACTTTTCGCGGAACGGCTGCGGGGCGATCTTGTTATGTGCTGTTATTAGGCCCGCAGTCCATCTTTAGAACATATATAGCTGGCGGGTACAAAACAGCCCGATCGGATAAATTGGGCAAATTAGGGCGGGGCCGGATTATTAGGATAGGCTCGTATGGTGATCCCGCGGCTGTTCCTGCCGATATCTGGCGCGATCTACTAAAAGACTGCGCAGGCTGGACTGGATACAGTCATCAGTTGTTAGCCGCCGACAAAAATAATTTAAATACTCAATTTTTAGAGTATTCAGATTTTTGCATGCTATCGGCCGACACCATAGAACAGGCGCGGCTTGCATGGTCGCAGGGGCTGCGCACCTATCGGACTGTTGAATCTATTGCAGAAATAGACAAAAACCATGAAATACTTTGCCCCGCGTCTGAACAAGCCGGAAAACGCACAACATGCGAAAAATGCATGTTGTGCAGCGGTTCGCGAGGCAAGGCGCAGTTTGCCAAATCAATTGCTATTCCAGTGCATGGGGCAGGAAAAAAGCACTTTTCTACAAACAACAATTAAAGGCGCAAAATGTCATATTTGTATCAAATAATCGGTTTTTGCGTTTTTTGGTTATATATTTTTTATTTGTTAAAATAAAAGGCGCGGCATGTAGCGTGCCAAATAGATAAAATCTATAGCCAATCATACAATAGGCGGATTTGACTCACTAGGGGCGTTTTGTTTGTTTAGATAGCTTAGTAGCTATTTAGATAAAAAAACGTTGTGACAGCCAAATCCGCCTTTTTTTGTGTCTTGGCACGCTTTGTGACGCGGCATGGTTTTTGCGCAATAATTTTTTTTGACTAGGGGCGTTTTTTTGGTTGTCTATTTATTTAGATTATTACAGGCTATTGACTCCCCCTGTATCCTGCAGGGGGGGCGGCAATTTTGCCGCGTTTTTTTATTAATCTCTTATAAGAGAAGTCAAATGGATAACGTTATTAATTTCCGCGTTCCCGGTGTCTCTCCTTCCCTAGAATTACAGTGCCCCCAAGAGCTTGATTATTTGGTTCAGTCCGCCCCCGCTGACTTTGAACCCGTTAAGGGGGCGGGGCATGTAGCCTCAAAGTATTATATTAATTTCCGCACTGACTCCGAAACAGATTTGGGGATGTGCAGGGAGCGCTACCAGATCGTGCAGAATTCTGATTTGTTCTCGTCTTTAAGTCTCGCCCTATTCAAATCTGCCCCGCCCCGCTCTTTAGAAGGCGCTGTCATAAAGCCAAAAACAAGTTACCAAGGCGCACAAGCTTTCGCGGACGTAGCTTTCCCGCGATTGACTGAAGACTTGGTACAGGCGCGGGGGAATAAGACCGCGCTTACATTTAGATTGCTTCTCTGGAATAGTTTTGATGGTTCCAGTCCTGTAAAGCTAGCTGTTGGTGCAATAGATGGTTACTGCACCAATGGGATGATATTCGGCTCGTATGATCTTTTTGGCAAACGCCATACCAAGGGGTTTAGCCAAATAGAGTTGGAAGAATTTGTTGGCAATAGTTTTCTAATGTTCCAGCGCAAAATACAGGAATTGCGGCTTGAAACGTTCAAGTCTGTAGAATTGGAGCAGGCAGAAAAATTTCTAAAAAATAATTTTTCTGACAGGCGGGCCGCGCAATTGTTGGAGCAATTTGCAATTGAAGCGCAAGAGCGGGGGCAGACGGTTTGGGCCTTGCGTAGCGCCCTTACTTATTATGCTTCTCATAATAGTCACGCTTTTGGCGTGCGCAATACGGGAGCAGATTCGGAAGCGGCCGTCTTGTATGGCCGCGAAACTGAGATATCTAGCTTGTTCTCTGGGGCAGGCTGGCGGGAATTACTGGCGGCATAAGCTTCCAGTATACAAGGCAGGGGGGCAATTACGCCCCCTTGTCTATTTTTTTAAATCTCTTGCAGAGAATCAAAATGGCCATTCCATCCTACATAACTGACCATCATATCCACCTTGCATCGCGCACGCTTAGTGAAGCGGGCACGGTGTGCAATTCCACAAAATATTTTGTTGAACACTTTGGACGTAAGGTTGCCCCAAAGAAGATAATTTCTTTGGCGGCTTTTTTGGCCTGCGGGCAAGCGCTGCCTGTTTCAGATTTTAGTGGGGGGCGGCCTACTAATAATCGTTTGAAGCGTGCGGGGCTGCACGTGCAGCAATTTGAGCCTGTACAGCTAGAACTGGATATTTAATAAACAACGCGGGGCGGTTGCCCCGCTTTCCTTTTAATCTCAATTGAGAATCAAACATGTTTAATTTTTTAAAAGAGTTTACAAGTGAGTTGACCGCGTATCCCCTAGAACAAAAGCTTGAAATAGAAAGCTTCTGTTTTCACGTGGGCAAGCTCCATCATGAGCTTGTGCGCATGCCAGAAGAAAACGCACGGGCCATCTTGGGGCACTTTAGCAATTTAAGGGAGCTACTAGACTTTTATAGTGCCGCGCAGGAACTACGGCCTGTATTGCCCGCTGAAGAGCCTGTAGCTGTACAGCCTGCCCCTGTACAGGATGCAGTTTGTTTGCGGACTGTTTACGTATGGCAGCACGCCGAAGACTTAGAAAATAAGGGCCAATTGCTTAGCGCCCATAATTGGCGCGGGGCGCTACGTTATAACGTGGAAAACGCGCAGGAAAAAGACGCGCTGGAAAGTCTGCTAGTCAAGCGGGTTGCGGCCCGGCGCGTGCCCGCGTTTTGTTTTGCGCTTGACTACGCGCTGGCAGACGGCACGCACGCACGCGCTGAGGGTGAGGTCTGGCGCTGCCTGCCGAATACATGGCCCTTGGAATTCAGCACTGCCCGCGTAGTTGCTGAATACAAGCTACTAGGGGCAGCCCCCGCAATGCGGGCCTGTCAGCAGTTTGCTGGCGAGTATTTGACCAAAATGAACGCGCTGAAACGTGTGCATCTAGATATTTAATTAACTATTTAATCAAGCGGGCTGTAATTCTGCAGCCTGCTTTTTTTTGTGTTTGTTATATCTTAAAAATACTATTATCAAGATAGCTACACTTTTATTTTTATTGGGGCGTGTATTTAGGCAGGATTACAAGGGGCAAAAGGCTGTACGGGCCTGTTGTAGGGCGTTCGGGGCAAGGTCTATGTATTAGCTTTGGGCCTAGGTGAAAAGGGGCGTAGCGTGTCTTGTATGAATTAAGATATACTGAATGATAATGGTGCACACAGCCCCCCTGCCCCCCTAAATGCAACTAAATTGCAAATATCTTGGTTGCGTACGCTGCCCCCCATTTAAATAATCTAATTAACTAATATTATTCGATTAATTTTGATAACTAAAATTAGTCAGATTACCAAACTAATTCAAATAATTTGAATAATTTAAATTGATACGGATTACCAAACTAATTTGGATTATCTGAATTACTTAAATAATTTAAATAATCTGAATTGATCGTCTGATCGGACGGTCTGCGGACGGACGGACGGGGCCGGACGGACTGACGGGTGGGGGGGGTACGTTACCGTATACGTACTCTACCTATTTTTGGGCTAAAATAATTAAGAAATGACACTAGTGGGTATTCCTGACTCTTGCCGCTAATTTATAGATAGTTAATAACTATCTATAACTATCTATAACTATCTATAAACTCCTATAAACTCTTATAAACTAAAGAAACCTATAGGATATCTGTACTAAAAAATAATCTTTAAAAAAAGAAAAAAAGTGCCACACATCTGTCTGCGTCAGAAAGTATCATATTATTCTTGGCCTGTCAAACGGATTATTGCGTCATAGTTACTCTTTACTATTTACAGGGTATTCTGTACATATAGCCAAGTCACCCACTCATCTACTTGCACGGAGATATCCCCATGTACAAGAAAAAAGCCCCCACTAAAATGATTAAAGCCAATTGTGGCGCATCCGTAAAGGCCCACGGCAAGATGAAACGTGCCGCCATGCAGTCCGGCGGCATGATCGGCAAGATCAAGAAGAATGAAGTATTCGGGACAGAAGAGAAGCGCCAAGAGGATATGGATAGATATATGCGCGGTACTAAAGGTAGTCGGCTTGCCTACAACAAGGGCGGGGCCGTTAAAATGGATACCCCAGAAGAAGAAGATATTCGGGCCGCAAGACGCAATAATAATAATAATACTAAGAACGGCAACGGCAGCGGCAAAGGAAGTAATGGCCGCCAGTAAGTCACGCCGCGCCCCACTCAACAAGCCTTTCCGTACGCCTGACGGCCCCAAGAAGTTCAGTGTGTACGTAAAGAATCCTAGCACAGGCAATGTCATCAAGGTCAACTTTGGTGACCCCAACATGGAAATCAAGCGAGACGATCCGGCCCGGCGCAAAAGCTTTAGGGCACGGCACAATTGCGACAATCCCGGCCCCAAGACAAAAGCAAGGTATTGGTCATGCAAGAAGTGGTAATGGAAGTAGAGGAGCCTCAATACGCTGTAGGCAATAGTTATGGCCTCAAGAAGAATCGTGACTATTCTGACCAGCAGTTAGCTTTCCTAGAGGCTCTGTGCGCCCCAGAGAATGAAGGAAACATTCGGCGTGCAATGGATATTGCAGGCTATTCGCGGGCCACACGGCCCCATGTAGTCCTATCTTCTTTGCGCGAAGAGGTAATAGAGCGTACGCAACTAATGATGGCCTTGAATGCGCCCAAGGCCACTCAGCGGCTTCTTTCTTTACTGGACAACCCTACGGCACTGGGCGCAAAAACATTGCTGGCGGCCACCAAGGAGATTCTGGATAGGGCAGGCGTAACCAAGCAGGAAAAGCTGGAGATCAAAGGCCCAGACACTGGCGGCGCAATGTTTATATTGCCGCCCAAGACTGCAGGGGCAGAACAAGCGGATGACTGACGCAATAAAGCGTAAGAAGCGGCCTAAAAAAACTAAGAACGGCAAGATACTGGGCGCTAATTCTGGGGAGCGCCCCCAGTTACAGGAACGTAAGCGCCAAGTAACGGAACTATTCTATCCGGCCAATCCTGCGCCGCCAGAGGTTCTGGAAAACCGCGCATATGAAGGGATGACGCCAGAACAAGTCTATGCCGACATCTGGAAAGTCATCAACCATCCGATACATACCCCCATAGGGTATGTCTTGTACGATGCCGCCAATAAAGATTATGCCCGCATATTTGTGCCGCACTGGCCTAGCGTCATTGTACTACATGAGGTGTTCGACAAAATTAATACGGGCCTTTCTTTCCAAGATGCGGCCAACTGGCTAGTTACGCAGCCGCCCTTTAATACCCGCAAGTCTATGACGGCAGCGGCATTACGTAATGTCTGGCTTAAAGTCTATAAGCGCAAGGTAGATAATTTTGAGACAGACAGTGAGATAGGCTTGCGCCTCAACCTGTTGCGCGACAGAAGTGATGCGCTCAAGCCAAAGGATTCCGTACAGAAGAAAGCATTTGAATTGCGCAAACAGCGCAAGGCGGCAGCCAACAAGATAAGCAGGCTAGAATCTAAATTAAGGGAGTTACAAGATCCAGCGCCCAAACCAAAACCAAAAAAGACTTCTGGGCCTACTGCGGAGCAGTCAGAAGCGCCAGAATCACCAGAAGACTCCCCCAAACCACGAGGCCGCAAACCATCCGCAACAAAAGAAATTATCTTTGAGCCAAACCCCGGCCCACAGACGGCGTTTCTGGCCGCGCCAGAGAGAGAAGTCTTGTACGGTGGAGCAGCAGGCGGCGGAAAAAGTTATGGACTGCTGGCAGACCCAATGCGCTACTTTGGGCACAAACAATTCAATGGATTGATCCTGCGGCGCACCAATGATGAATTGCGCGAACTGGTCTGGAAATCTCAGGAAGTATACCCTAGAGCCTATCCGGGCGCCAAGTGGCAAGAAAAGAAAAGCCAGTGGGTCTTTCCATCGGGCGCACGCTTATGGATGACGTACCTAGAGCGCGAAGAAGACGTATTGCGTTACCAAGGCCAAGCATTTTCGTACATAGGATTTGATGAGCTAACCCAGCATCCTACGCCGTTTGCATGGAACTACATGCGCTCTAGGCTACGTACGACTGCGCCAGACTTGCCTATCTATATGCGGGCCACATCCAACCCCGGTGGGCCGGGCCATCAATGGGTCAAGCGCATGTTTATTGACCCTGCGCCAGCCAACAAGGCATTTCCAGCCACAGACATTGACACGGGCAAAGTTTTAGTATACCCAGAGTCGCATGCGCGAAGTGGGCGGCCCCTATTCTATAGACGCTTTATTCCGGCCACGCTGCGCGACAATCCGTACTTATACGAAGAAGGTTCATACGAAGCAAACCTACTCTCCTTGCCGGAAATGCAGAAGCGTCAGTTGCTGGAAGGGGATTGGGCCATTGCAGAAGGAGCCGCATTTAAGGAGTTTAAATATTCTGATCATGTAATAGAGCCATTTGAAATACCGCACACTTGGCGCAGGTTTAGATCCTGCGACTTTGGTTATTCTTCCTTTAGTGCCGTCCATTGGTTTGCCATTGACCCAGCGTATGACACTCTGTATGTATACAGAGAGTTGTATGTGTCTCAGTTTACTGCTAAAGAATTAGCTGCAGAGATTTTAGAACTTGAACAAGGCGAATCAATATCATATGGCGTACTGGACTCTTCCTGCTGGCACAATCGCGGCCAGATTGGCCCCAGTATTGCGGAAGAAATGATCTCTATGGGCTGCCGCTGGCGGCCATCGGATCGTACAAATGGCGCAAGAGTAGCGGGCCGCAATAGGTTGCATGAGCTACTTAGAGTCAGGGATGATGTAACAGAAATGCCGGGCATTGTTTTTTTCAATACGTGCCGCCAGATTATTGCGGATCTACCTGTAATACCTACAGATCCTAAAGGCACAGACGATATTGATCCGCGATTTAAATCAGACCATGCGTACGATTCCATACGGTACGCTGTTATGTCGCGCCCACGGGCGCTATCGCCATTTGAAGATTGGGATTCATCAGAAAGAGGCGCGTCTCGCAAAAGTTGGTCGCCCGCAAGCATTAGATTCGGATACTAAAGAAGTAAAGGTGTATTATGGCTATTATGTCCAGTTCTAACACAGAACAGATGCCGCCAGATAGTACGGATTCCCCTAATTCCATGTACTTGGATGAGGCGGATGATGATTATTATGCGCTGACGGATTGGGTACAGTCCAAGTTTAATAAATCAGACACTTGGCGCGAACAAGATGAACGCCGCTGGCTTAAAGCCTACCGCAATTACAGGGGCTTGTATGGCCCAGACGTTAAGTTTACGGAAAAAGAGAAATCTCAGGCATTCATCAAGGTCACAAAGACTAAAGTGCTGGCCGCGTACGCTCAAATTGTGGATGTACTTTTTGCGGGCGCTAAGTTTCCGGTAGGAGTAGATGTACCCAACGTGCCGTTAGGCGCAGAGGATTCCGTATATATTGATCCAAAGGAAGTAAAAGATCCTGCCAACAATAAAAATAATGTTATATCACGCGAAGAAATACGCCAGCGGCTAGGTCTGTATCAAAAAAGCCTGTCCAGAGTAGAAGATGACTCCATAAATAAAGGGCCGGGCCTGACAGCAACGGCATTTACGTTTGAGCCTGCCAAGGATACGGCGCGGGCAATGGAAAAACAAATACATGACCAACTAGAAGAGAGTAATGCCAGCACGCATTTGCGCAATTCCGTATTTGATATGGCTCTGTTTGGCACAGGCATTATTAAAGGGCCGTTTGCATACGACAAAGAGTATCCACATTGGTCAGAAGAAGGTGAATATTCCCCAGAATTTAGGACAATTCCTAAAATAGAAACTGTGTCTATCTGGAATTTTTACCCAGATCCTGACGCCAAGAGCATGGATGATGCTGAATTTGTTATTGAGCGCCACAGGATGAGCAGATCTCAACTTAGGGCACTTAAAAACAGGCCATTTTTTAGAGATGAAGCAATTGAAGAGGCTATAGATAAGGGCGTCAACTACACCCAGAAGTATTGGGAGCAGGCGCTAGAGGATCAGCAGACTTCATACCAGATCAATCGGTACGAAGTGCTGGAGTATTGGGGTGTGATAGATAAGAATCTGGCAGAAGAAGCAGATTTGGAGATCCCAGCGCAATATGATGATAGGGATCAAGTACAAATCAATGCTTGGGTCTGTAATGGGGAAATATTGCGCCTTGTACTTAATCCATTTACGCCTAGTAGGATTCCGTACCACTCTGTTCCGTACGAAGTAAATCCATATTCTTTCTTTGGCGTAGGCTTGGCCGAAAATATGGAAGACACCCAAGAGATTATGAATGGGTTCATGCGCATGGCAGTAGACAATGCGGCGCTTTCTTCCAATCTATTAATTGAAATAGATGAAACAAATCTTGTGTCAGGCCAAAGTTTAGATATATACCCCGGCAAAGTCTTCCGCCGACAGGCTGGCGCACCGGGCCAAGCTATTTTTGGTACTAAATTCCCTAATGTAACCAATGAATGCTTGATGATGTTTGATAAGGCTCGCCAGCTTACGGATGAGGCTACAGGTATGCCATCCTATGCGCACGGTATTAGCGGCGTAATGGGGGTAGGGCGCACTGCATCTGGCATGTCCATGCTAATGGGGGCAGCCGCACAGAATATCAAGGCTATTGTACGGAATATAGACGATTATTTGCTTGCGCCACTGGCTAAAGCGTTGTTTGCGTTCAACATGCAGTTCAATTTTGACCAAAAGTATGCGCAAGGCGCATTTGAAATTACAGCAAAAGGCACAGAGTCTCTAATGCGTAATGAAGTGCGGTCACAGCGGCTTCTACAGTTTATGCAGATGACGGCCAATCCAATTATGACGCCATTCGTTAAGTATGATTATATTTTGCGGGAACTGGCGGCATCTATGGACTTAAATGAGGACAAGATCCTTAATGACCCGCGTGAAGCAGCAATTCAAGCCACCTTGATGGCTAAGATTGCGGCCTTAATGCCGCCTCCTGTGCCTCAACAACAGCAAGCAGCACAGCCTGCAGGGGTACAAGGTGGCAGTATGTCGCCAGAGGCAGCAACTGAGCCGCCTGTGCCGCAAGAAGCAGGCTTTACTGGTGGTGGCGGTGGAAGTCCTCAAGCGGCAGCAGCAGTTCAGCAGGCCCAGCAGCAAAACATTTTACCTGTATAAAGAAGAAAGTAGCTAAGTACCGGAAATAACTTACATATATACAAAGAGAGGCTTGTATGACCCAAAAACAATGGCGCGACTTGTTGCCGTTAGTCAACAATGAAGATTTTTACCAGTTAATTCAGATGTATGCCAAGGAGCGCATAGAAATTTTGCGCAACCAGCTAGAGATGACTAAGGGGGATGACAATTTTTCTTTGGTGCAGGGCAAGCTTTTGGAAGCTAGGCTCTTATTGCTATTGCGAGAAACGGTAATCCAAAATGCCAAGTAATAATACTGTCTTAAATAGATTTTCCAACTCTCCAGACATTACTACTACTAGGGAGCAAGAAAGTTTTGATTTTTTGGATTTATTAGGGGGGCTGGCCTCTAAAGTATCCAAGAAAGGTAGTGCGGTATTTGATTTTGTATCTAGCCCAACTGAAACAGGTTTGGATGAACCCTATTATGATGACCAGAATAGGCTGGTGGTCAAAGAGCCTGTACAAAGAAAAATCAATTTTGATAATTGGTTTAAAGATTCCAAGGTTGTTGGTAAAGACGGCAAGCCTTTGATTGTGTACCACTCAGGGGATTTTGATGAAAATTTAAATCCTATATTTAATGATTCGCTTCAAGGCATTCATTTTGGCACAAAAGCGGCTGCATTTGATAGGTTCAAAGGCAAACCCACAGAAGATTTTGTACGAAATGCAGATGTCTACTACAGTGATCAAGAAGGTGGATGGGTGTGGGACAGTGACGGCCAAGAATCTTTAACTTCATTTGGATCAGAAGAAGCGGCAAGACAAGACTTGGACGCTGCGGCGCTAGAAATAGAAGCTAACATTGGTGAAATAGACGAAGATCAATTCGATCAAGACACTACAAAAGTGTTCTTGTCTATACAAAACCCAAAATATACAAATATTGATGCTGGGTCTGATTGGTCTGAAGTTATAGAGAAAGCTAAAAAACAAGGGCATGATGGGATTATTTACACTAATAAATATGAAGATCCCGGCTCACGTTCGTACATAATATTCGATTCTAGGCAGGCTAAATCTGTAAAAAACAAAGGTGGGTACGATCCTACTAACCCAGATATTTTAAGTTTTACTCCCTCAAAAAAAGATAGTGTGTCCGCCAATAAAGGAGGTTCTGTGGAAGCTACAGGAGAAATGACTACAAAAGGCCGCGAAGTATTTAGAGAAGGTGAAGTCCAGTATTCTGAACGTACTATTACTTTCCAGATGGAGGATGGCAAATGGATTACTATCCCTTCTGTAGACAAGGAAGGTAATGAACTGACACAAGAACAATTAGAGGAGTTTGTGGCCCAGAATGGCCCAAAAGACCCTGTTACAGGTGAAGAATTGCCGACATTTGATGATGTGGAAGAGGCAGAAAAATATGCTGCGCAAAGAAGCGCAGAGTTACTTCCAGATGACATGCCTATAATGATGTACCACGGCGGATTAATGGGTAGCCAAGAAGAAGGGGCAGAAGGCTGCGGTTGTGCGTCATGTCAGGCGTCAGGAGTAGTTGGTTATGATGCAATCTCTGGTAATGAAGTGCCTGCGGGTTCTGCGCCGATTAATGTTAGAGATGATATACCTGCTGTTCTTAGTGACGGCGAGTATGTTGTACCTGCAGATGTTGTACGCTATCACGGCCTTAAACATCTAGAAGAGATGCGCCAAGAGGCAAAAGCAGGCTTGATGGCAATGATGATGGACGGACAGATCCAGACGCTTGAGGAGGAAGAAGAAGGCTACAAGCAAATGGAAGCGGATGAAGAAGAAGAAGATACATACGAAACAACGGAAGGTACTGAAGTAGAGATGCCGGACGTTAAGGTTACATCGGCTGGAATGATGGTATTCCGGCCAATGGAGAAGTTCGCGTTTATGCGGACATAACAAGTAAATACTAGTAAAGAGAGGTAGTGATGGCTAAATACCAGAACGCTTATCGTGAAGACTTGGATAAAGAAGAATCTTCTTATTCAGAAGAGATTGGGGCCGCTCAAGAAGCAGACGCTCAGTTAGACCCAGAAGAGTCTACTTTTAAAAAGAGGTACGGTGACTTGCGCCGCCACATGCAGCAGACAATTACGCAAAAAGACGCGCAGATTGCGCAAATGCAGTCTCAGCTTGATTCTGCTACGCGCAAACAGATTAAGTTCCCTAAGACAGAAGAGGAAGTCGCCCAGTGGGCGGCACGCTATCCTGACGTAGCTAAAATCATTGATACTATTGCGCAAAAACGCGCCAATGAAGTGATGCAGGCAGGAGAGCAGAAGCTGCAAAAAGTCCATCAATTGGAGTTACAGCTTGCGCGGGATAAGGCGGAAGCCCAATTAAAGAAGCTGCACCCAGATTTTGATGAGATTAGAGAAGATTCTGCCTTCCATGATTGGGTCGCGCAACAGCCTCAGTGGGTACAAGACTCCCTGTATAAGAACCAGACGGACGCAATGGCGGCGTCTAGAGCGATTGATCTATACAAGGCGGACAATAAGATTGCATCCAAGTCCTCTAGAAAACAATCTGGCCCAGCAGCAGCAGCAAATACTGTGCGCAGAGCGTCCACCATTACCCCCAATACAGGGCGGGCCAAGTTTAGTGAAAGCCAAGTAGGGCGCATGTCTGCGCATGAATATGAGCAGAATGAGGCGGCCATCATGGATGCAATCAAGCAGGGTTCTTTTGAGTATGACTTGACAGGCAGTGCAAGATAATTTATTTAGATAATTCAAGTAATTCATATTTGTTTTTTTGTGCTTAAAGCCGTAGCTGGCTCTACCTACCTTTAAGTACATACGTTAAGAAGAATACAGGACTGCTCTAGTTACCTGTACCTCTTAGCCCAATCCAGTTGCGCCCAGTAGGTTTTGGTTGCAGGCGTGGCTGGATTTGCCCACCTAAGACAAGATACAGCCCTAGTAATCCAGACTCTTCTCTAATTATTGGTTGTGTTGCGTAAAGGTACGCGATACGTGTTTGATCCGATTATTTCTGAATAGAAAAGGTTATTATGGCTTTTGCCGCATCCAGTTCTCCAGCATGGCAGAACTTACCTAACGGTAATTTTTCTCCGGTTATTTATAGCCAGAAAGTCCAAAAGGCTTTCCGTAAGTCTTCTGTAGTAGAAGATGTCACCAACACCGATTATATGGGCGAAATCGCTAACTATGGCGACAGTGTCCGTATCATCAAGGAACCAGAAATTACAGTAAGTACCTACGAAAGAGGTACTGTACTAGCCAAAACAAACTTGGCAGATGCTGACTTCACCATGATTATTGATCAAGCGAACTACTATATGTTCAAACTTGACGATATTGAAGTCGCACACAGCCACGTAAACTTCATGGACTTGGCGACAGATCGTGCCGCATACAGACTGCGCGACACATTTGATTCAGAAGTCCTAGGGTATTTGGCTGGCTATGTGTATGACGCTCCAAACAGCCGCTGGATTGTACGTAGCACCACCAATGGTACTAAAGCCAACACTGCTGCAGGCACAGACGAATTGTTGGCTGCCAACAAGTTGAGCATTACTAGTTTTGGTGGGTCTGCAGTAGCTGGTACAACTGGAGCAACCGTCAATGCGCTGACTGCAATTCCTATTGCTTCTACTGCAGGCGCAGCTAATAGCGGCATTGTAACTCCTCTTACGGTTCTAAACCGCATGGGACGCTTGCTAGATGCAGCTAACGTAGATTCTGCGGATCGTTGGTTTGTGGCAGACCCAGTATTTTATGAAGTCTTGATGGACGAAAATTCTAAATTTGTTGATCGTGACTTTGGGGGCGGCCAAGAGATCCGTAATGGGCGCGTAGGGGAAGGCTTGATTAGAGGCTTTAGGGTCTACAAATCTAACAACCTAGCTTTCTTTGGTACTGGCCCCGGCACTGTTACTACCCTAGGTTCACGTACTAACTTTGGGATGGTAGTAGCTGGTCATCAGTCTGCTGTATCAACTGCCCAGCAGTTGTCCAAGACTGAGTCCTACCGTGACCCAGACAGCTTTGCTGACATTGTACGCGGTATGCAATTGTACGGACGCAAGATTCTGCGGCCAGAAGCAATTGTAACTGCCAACTACAACTTGGCATAATTTATTCCCCCGGTCAGGTTGCTTTTTTCTGGTAGGAGTAGCCTGACCTTCTTTCCCCTGCTTAACGCCTCTCTCTTGAGCAGGGGATTCATCCACTCAGTTAAGTTTTGTAGGCTTGTATGGCAGGATCTACTTATTTAAGTCTGACTAATCAGCTACTTAGGCGACTAAATGAAGTTGAAGTTGTAGACGTAGATTTTTCTGGCGTGCAAGGTGTACAGGCACTAGCTAAAGATTCTATCCTTGCGGCTATCCGCAGCATTAATCAGTCAGAATATGAATGGCCCTTTAATGCGGCGAATACCACGCAAGTCTTGTCTGTGGGCGTTAAAGAGTACAGTTGGATCGCTAATTTTAAAGTGGTAGATTGGAGTTCTTTCCAAGTACAAAAAGACGATTCATTGGCGGTTGGGTATTCTACTTTGCGCTACATAGAAAGAGATGAATACTATTCGCGCTACAGGGATACAGACTATAGCGCAGGCGCTACAGGCACATCCGTACCTCTATACGTATTTCCGGCGCACGGCACAGGATTTGGCGTATCTCCTTCCCCAGACAAAGCTTACAGCGTAAATTACAGATTCTATTTAAGTTCGGATCTACTAGTCAATTATTACGACACTACCCGCATACCTACCCAGTACGACTCTATCATTATAGATGGCGCTCTGTACCATATGTATATGTTTAGAGATAATAATGAGTCGGCTCAAATGACCTTACAGGTATTCCAGCAAGGCATAAAGAACATGCAGGGGCTGTTAATTAATCAGTATGATCACGTGACGGATACAAGAGTGCTGTTACCCAAGACATACACATCATCGGCTACATTCTTCTAACAAAATGCCCGATAGAATACAGTCCTATAAAGTAATTTGTTCTGGGGGGCTAAACTCCAATGAGAACCACCTAGACTTATCGGATAATCAGCCGGGCGCAGCTACGCGCCTTGTCAATTATGAGGTTAGTCTGTATGGCGGATACCGCCGCATTGAAGGTTTTACAGAATACAATAGTAGTTATCCAGAAGTAGGCGCAGGTT
>Ga0208767_1001147_pt1 | contig 21103 bp, 41 predicted proteins | sample VirMetDEL_Mar_21_FD_184514 | JGI IMG/M metagenome (GOLD analysis project Ga0208767, IMG submission 184514) | Aqueous microbial communities from the Delaware River and Bay under freshwater to marine salinity gradient to study organic matter... | ecosystem: Environmental > Aquatic > Marine >... | reverse complement strand
GAGATCATGGCTGACCTACGTACACCACCTACTACAACTATCTGACCAATGAAACACATCAGGTCATGGCACTCCATAGACGTTAGCCTACGTCCTTGTGCATTCTTAAATGTCTGTACACTAAAGTTAAACAACTCTATCAATGGGGCAGGTCCACTAGCCCTACCACCAAATGTCTTGAGCCTTGCTCCTGCAGGACGTACCTCTGATACATCCCACTTGGGTATCTCTCCTGCCCATAGCAATGCTAGTAGTTGTCTAAATCCTTTAGCCCATCCCTCTTTGCTGTCTTTTACAACTATCATTGTGTCGCTTTCATACAACTCAGGTATCTCTGGCAGCTTCTGTACGAACTGTCGTTCCACACTGAAGCCTACACCAGTACCACATAGTAGTATAAACATGGCCTCATCGAATGACTTAGGGTCATCCACTGGTAGGTAGCTACAGTTGTATCCTGCTGTGTTATCTCTATCCAACGCAGGTCCACTCGTCATCATGGCTCTCATGCTTGGCATGATTTCTAAGCCTACGATTGCATCACGTATCTGATTAATGTACGTGTCATTACCTGCAACCTTACGAACTACATTATCCATGTATCGTTCTACTGTCTCACCCCAACTCTCACGCCCCTTGCCATCAAAGTATTTTGCGTAACGTGACTTGTGTATAAATGACTGATAGTCAGTCGGTAAATAATTGCTCATTGCTTACTCCGTTAATATGTTAATTGTTTTAACTGTTATCCCATCTATGTCGTAGATAAATTCTTGCAGGGTTTCGTTTATCTCTTCCCTCATTGATCCATCTACAGGCACTGGGTACTCATCTTCATCTATGTTTAAGGTCAAGAACACTTTGAGTTGCATCTAGTTTCTCCAAGTAATAGTTCAAGTACCAACGTGCTTTTAACAAGTCCTCATCTTTATTCTTGTAGTTCTCACGCCAAGTGTACTTCATATTGTTGCCTTTAATATATCCTCTAAATTCTTCTGGTGTTAGTGCAGCATGAATGGCTTCTATGCATTCAATACCTGCGTGATTATAGTGTGGTGGTTTGTTTACATTGTCTGTCATTTTTATCTCCAATATAATAATAGGCGAGTATCACAGGTATTACAGCTAAAGTTACTACATATAAAACCATCACCTTCCTCTATATCTGCATCGTGATCGCCACCTTGTATCATTTCTGTATCACACTTAGGGCATGTAAATATTCCTTTACTTTTTACTTTCATAATATCTCCTATTGTTTGTTACCAAAATCTAAATGTACTACGTTGTCTTCATTGTGTGTTATTATAGGCTTGCCTGTACTTTTTAACATAGTTTCATGGTACTTGTAAAGGGTATCTCTAAAGTTATGATCATCTTCCATAAGGGGTACAGAAGCTAACATAAGATTAGTTAATAAATCTATGTGTTGATAGTCACTATCGTTAAGATAGTTCTCATCAAGCGTCATATAACCAACCTTTAAATCTCCTGACCATGTATCTTCTGCATCTAGCACTGGTGTTACTCGTATAACGAAATCATTTGGTTCGAAGTCTACAAATATTCTTTCATCACCTTTCATATTACTTCCTTTCTATCTTGTTTAGTGGGAAAGCAATTAGGTCTGGATGATTATCTTTTCCTTTTTCTTTCAACCATTCTAATGGTACAACTCTGTCTGCGTACATAAACTTATTACGATCACACCAGAGACTGTAGGTTGTCTTTGCCCCTTTACTTAGCTTACGTCTGGAACTCTCGAACACAAAACGTATGTCTAACTTGGGGTGTTGCTTCTTAATGAGCTTATGTTTCCTACGATCATCTGATGTGAACCGTCCTTTAGTTTCTATTATGATGCCGTTAGGCAACACGAAGTCTGGTGTGTATGTGCGGTACATCAAGTCTTCCCACTCTATCTTTAGTGCTTCGTACTTGATAGGCACATTGTGTTCTACAAGATAATCTTTTACCTTTATCTCTAGCCCACTTCTATAGCCATACTTTAATGCTGCCTGAAACTGCTTTCCGTACACTAGAATTTCCAGTTAGAGTACAGGGGAATACCAAAAGATGTTGACTGAAGACCCAAGTCTTTTAGCTCTTGTCTAACAACAGCATCTGCTTCCTGTCTCGCTTGCATTGCTGTACGTAGACCTGCATACCTTGCCTCTCGCAGTGTTTTCTTTTTGTCTGCAATTTCAGCTTCCATTGCACGAATTTCTTCCTGCATTTCTTTTATTTCATCATCACCTAGCATGTTACTACTCCTGTAATTCAATATAGGCTACAGTTTTAGGCTCACGTGCTTGTGATACCTTGGACGGTAGCTCTTGCATATTAGGCCAACACTCAAAACGATAGTCACAGAACTTGCAGTTATCATTTAGTATCATGTTGCCACTGGGCTTACCTCTGTAAGTCTCAGGAACAGCTTCGAAGCAACGCTCAAACTTATTCTCGTTAACTTTTTCAACTGTCTCTTTTAATTTAGTAAGCTCTTCCTTCATGTTAATAGCGGCAGGTACATACTTAAAGCTGCCATTAGCTTTGTTTACTACCCACCATCCACCTGCACGTTTGTCAGATGCCTTTGCATAACCTGCAAGCTGACCTACGTACCCAAATGGATCGCTCTTTTTCAGTGTGTCATATGAGTCAAACTTATTCCTGTATGACCAATCAGATGCAGACTTTATATCATCTACGGCATCTCCTAGTATAAGATCATAACTACCAGAAACCATAGTATCATTAGAATCTCCCACTTTAAGAGTAACCTTATCAGTGTCATCAAAATCCACACCAGACTCCGTAAGCAGCCCTTTAAAAACAGCTTCAACTATATCCCCTAACATCATGTTCATAACAAATGTAGTTGGCTTGGGTAACGCAGTCTCAGGTTTGTTCTTTTCAAACCACAGTTGACAGGTAGGACGTCCAATGTTGGACATCCGTAACCTGAAATCACCACGTGATTTACCACTACCAAACTGGCGTATGACTGCATCAGCCACCTCTGCACCAATTTTCTTAGCTGTTTCTTCAGAGAAAGTAGTCTTTCCCCCTACAGCATCAGACATAAACTGGTGCAGTTTTAGTTCAGCAGGATGGTGCATTATGCAAAGTCCTCTTCTGTAATGTCGATGAACTCTTCAACACCTTCCTTGTCTACATCGTCATGCTTATGGGCATTCTCATCCCAAGCATTTGATATGTACTGATTGTAGTTTGTTACCCATGCTAGGAAATTACCTAGTGTTTCCTGAGTAGCATCGTCCAACTCCAGTGTAGTCTGCAAGTCGAGTGCAGTCTCTGGTAGATAGAAGCTATTACCGTTTGGTAACGACTGCTCTGCTGTAGTAGCAGTAAACGTATGCTGTGGTGGTAGCCTACGCATCTTGCCTAGCTTGGTGAAGATAGCACCAACAGACTTGAATGCATCACGGTTCTCTACTTCCCAGATGAATGGTGTTTGCGCTTCTACATCAGCAGCTTTACCAGATGCATCTACTGGATCAACCAACTCCACTGTACCGAACACAACACGTACACGCTTGATCTGTTTAATCAGATCCTGCATGGACTCAGGCAATGCCTTGAAGTCCTGTATGTATCCTGCAGGTTTACCACAGTTGAACCCACCGTCATTGTCCTTGAGGTCAATGTTCAAGTTGTCAGCCATGACAGTCTTGATGTATCGGTTAGGTGTATTGTCATTACCTTTTACGAAACGCTTGTACATAAACCTTTGTACGAATGGGCGAATGATTGCCTTAGATGCATAGTAAGTTGGGCCATCAGGTATTTCCAACCTGTATGTACCACCCTCAACGACTTCAACCTTCTTGGTCTTACCGTTTACATCTGCCTCACCCATGATAGGTGAGTGTGATATACGCAGTCGAGCAAGCGTGGATGCTTTCTCTGATTGCTGATTGTCTACCGACATACCCATGAGCTTTGCCATGTCTGAGAAGTTTGTATTCATTGCGACTTGATTCATATATAGTCTCCTTTTCTACTTTACGAATTTATAGTTTTATCATGCAACGTCTTTTGTGTCAAGCCAATTGTCACCAATTTTTGCTTCTAATAATAATGGTACATTGAAATCTATGTTCCACTTCTTATTGACCAACGATGTTAGCATTTCATTAGTTCTGTTTATTACCTTGAGTACCTTTTCTGTTTCATCTGGGTGAACATCAATCACGATACTGTCATGTACTGTGTTTACAATACATGACCACATCTGATTTACACCCATTAGCTTATCTATGTATATCAGAGATATAGGTACAATGTCAGCAGTGGCAAACGATTGGACAGGATAATTTTTTATCTGTGTGAAATATGTCACACCACCAAAGCGTCTGCGTTGTACATCAGGGAATGCAAACTCACGACCAGATGGTGTACGTATCTTGCCAGTGTTCAATGCTTCCTTGGCGAGTGCCTCATGCCACTTGCCTATGCCACTGTATTTCTTAGTGAACTGCTTGTAGTATGCAGCCTCTGCTTGTGTACGTCCAAACCCACTAGCACCATACAAAGGTGCAAAGGTATGCGACTTAGCATCCTGACGTGAGATAGGTTGCCCTGCATCAGAGATAACTTTAGCTGTATAACTATGTACGTCAAAGCCAGTAGCCACTTCATCAAGTGCAGTCTGGTCTTGTGATAGGAATGCAGCAACACGAAACTCCAACTGTGCAAAGTCAGCTTCCATGATCTGCCCACCCTTCCATCGTGACTTGAACACACGCTTCACTGGAAACGTACCACCACGTGGCATGTTCTGCATGTTTGGGTCTGCCCCTGATAGTCTGCCTGTACCTGTGCGGTGCTGTAGTAATCGTACATGTAGCTTACCATCTAGCTTGGTGTGTGTGGCTATACCATCAATAAAGCTACTCAGGTAAGTCTCTACAGCACTCAGTCTACGTACACTCTGTAAGAATGTCTCAGCTTCTGCCATACCCTTACTACGTGCAATGCCCTCAAGAAATACTAGGCTGTCTTTACTTGTGGAGAAACCGCTGTGGCTCACCCACTTAGCTGTAGGTGGAAAGAACTTCAGCCCTGCTACTTGCCTATCATCCACAAAAGTATAACCGCAACTGTTGCACGTAGGGCATCTATTAGTTCTGGCATATGGTGTTCCATCTTTTCTTACCTTTCTTATCTGTCCAGTGCCATAGCATTCATCGCACTTCTTTGCTTTCTGTTTGTATAACACGTCACTGCTGTTACGTACCTGATACCGATAGTCCTGATCACTCATACGTTCCTCAAACAACTCTGCCCAGAACTTCTTGTCCTTGGGCTTACGGCTGTAGATAACCCATGACAACTGCTCTGTGCTACCAAGATTGATAGGGCGATCACCCATCAAGTTACGTACTTGTTCCTCTAGTTTGATTGCTAGTTGATCACGCTCTGTTTCATATTCTTGACGCACACTCTCAAGTGCATCAAGATCAACTGCAAATCCACGTTGGTATATGTGGGCAAGATGTACAGCTAATTGATTGGTCAGCTTCACTGTATCTTGCAATGGCATGTGTTCCTCATATATACGTAGCTTTGTATCAATGTGGTTGTACAACTCCTGTGTAGCATGTAAGTCTGCTGACAGGTAGTCAGACAATTCTTTGTGGTTCATGTCACGTACAGTATTACCTGCATTCAGCCAAGCTTTCAGAGTGTCTTGCTTCTTTGTGTCTAGCTCATACCGTTCTGCACATGCCTCAAGTGACAGAGGTTCTTTCTGTCCACGCTGTAGTATGTACTCGCCTAACATGGTGTCAAAGATTTCACCTTCATAGGTAAAACCTGACTCCCATAGCCACACTAGATCGTGTGCGGCATTGTGCATAATAAGAAGGGAAGCCTCGTCCAGTTTATATTGAACGATGGCTCTCCCCTCTGTGGTGGGTTGTTGCTCTGCGTGATCGAATGTTACAAGGTCTTCGCTACCAAGATCATCTAGCATACCCACCATAACTAATGTATTCTCTGGTTCGAAAGGGTCAAGGTGTAGCTTGCCATTTCGTTTTATCACTGTGTTCTCTACGTCAAGGGTCAGTTTCATTGTGTCTCCTAATAGTCGGGTGTTATGGTTTCATGTGTTGCATCTACTACTAACTCATTTGAGTAGTAATCGTCAAGCGATTTCTCAAATTCTTTTTTGTTGGCAAACTCAGCCATAGCTTGTGTTGCTTCTTTCAAAGTTAACTTGTGCCGTTGCATTGCTCCAAGCAACTCTACTTCTTCTATAAGTGTCTTACTCACCATTGTTTATTTCCTCTCGTTCTTTTGATCGTTGACGTTCATCATCATCAAATGATCTTATTATGGGTACAGTTTTATTGTTGTTGTCGAAGTCTACAATTATACCAGTGTTCCACTTAGCACACTCCTCTTCTGCATCCTTTAAGTTATTAAACAACTTGGGCTTGGGAAAGTTTACAAACCCATGTGTGTTTTCTGGCACATACATTATATCACCATCCACATCTATCACTACCGCTAGTCTCATCCCTCTCTCCTTCTCTGTAGTTCATACTCAGCTACACAAATAATGTTTGTAACTGGATCATTAAAACCTGCTATCGCAATCACTTCTACTGCAAGTGTACTCGCATTGTTAGCATCGGTGACGTATTCCACACACGCATTCTCATACTCAAATGTTTTGTATGGTATGATGAATGGATCACCCATGTATACAGTAACGAGTATGACCCAGTTCATAGGTACTCACCCAATGCTTTCCATGACCAAGGAAAAGCTTTTATCATTACCTTCTGTATCTGCGTAGCTACCTCACGTGTTTCCTGTTGGCTATCTTCCTTGAGGCGTAGGCTACACATCTTTGCAAATGCATACAGGCTACCTGACCAGTACCACTCAGTCATTGTGGACTGTGGCAATACCATACGTGCTTGCTCTGGTGCTACACCTTCTTCAAGTAACTTTTTGTATAACCTACGTTGCCACTCATTACCCTCTATCAAATCACCAAGCAGATTGTCAGGGGCTTGATCCAAATCAATCTCACCTTCACTGCCTTGCTTCTTGTCTTTACTGCGTCCACGCCATACATCATTAGGTGGGTAGTATAACTCAGTCTCACTATCTACATAGCGTCTGCTTATCTCATTCCAAGGCATGTACTCATGCTTCTGTAGCTGTCGTGCCACAAAGATAGGTGCTTTGACATGAAACGTAGCAAACGCATGGTTGAACGGTGACTTGTGTTGATGCTTGGCTAGATAACGTATCAGCTTTACATCCTTTGGTTTCATCTCCCACTTACCTTTTATCATGTCAACACATTCATACTTAGATGTCTTGCCAAATGATACACGTGCCGCATTCACTACTGTCAGGTCATCGCCCATGTGTGATATGTATGCTACTTCAATCATGCTACATACCTCGCAATCTTGTACTCAAGGTCAGTGTGGACAATGCCATGCCAACCAGACAACTTGTTCTTCACGACATTGATGTGTCGTTGGTTGTCCTCTTCCTCTTGCCCCTCGACTGTAGGGTTCTTGGAAATCATTATCATCAGGTCAGCTTCTGCTGCCTTACCTGTACGTGACCCTTCCATCATGGCTTGGTTCAGTACCACCTTGCCCTCTGCCTCTGCTGATAGCTGAGACATGTAGAACATGGCACACTCATGCTGCTTGGCTATCTGTCTTGCATGTATTGCATTTGCCTTGAGTGCTTCATCAGGACGTGCAAACCCACCCATCTTGGCGAACTTGTCACCCATGTCCAGTATCACAATGTCAGGCTTGTATGACTTACATACTGACTCAACCCAGTTCATGTCACGCCCTGTAGCATCCTTGAACATGACGTTCTTACGTATCTGATCGAACACTTCCATAGCTCTCTTCTTGTTCTTGCTAATCTCGAACTTGTCCATGCCTGTGGCTGCTGTAATGTACCTGTGAGCCACCCTGTGATAGCCCTCTTCGTTACATAATATGATACACTTAGCACCTTGCCACGCAAACCCCTGTGGAGAAGCGACAAGAGAAGCATGGAAAGATGTCTTACCTGTATTTGGCCTCGCCCCTACCTCAATCAAATGTCCTGCATTGATGCCCTCTACCTTACGTGTCAGGGTAGGAATGTTGAACGTCCATTGTGACTCCAAATCTGTCATAGACAGGATGGTATCAAGGCTGATGTCTTCCCAATCTACATTGAGATTAGGTGTGAAGTCATCACCGTACTGCTCAAGCATATTACGTAGTGGTTCAAGGCTAGTCTTACTGCCATTCACATAGTCAAAGCCAAGGTTAGCAATGTCCTCGCCCACTACCTGTTGGAATAGTTTGGACAATACTTCCTGTGCCACGTCACTACCCATAGGTGTTTCTTTCTTTACCTTGTGGAACAGGTGACTGTATGCTTGCTTCTGTGCTGTAGTCAGTGTGGGATTGTTTGCCATGAACAATGCTTCTATCTCGTCAGGTGTAACTGTACGTGAGTACCTGTCCATTGCAGTATCCACTGCTTGTTTGATCTTGCGTATGTCTTGACTAAACAATCTATCGGGGCATTTAGCACCACGATGTTCGTCATAGAACTCTTTGTCCATCAAGCTACGTACTAATGATAATTCCATTATGTGTCTCCTAGTGTTGTTAAGTTATCCAAGTCGGTTTGGTTTCGGTATTTAAGGTCATCTTCTAGGCGTAGCACACTTACCTTTGGTACTAGCCCTCGTAATTCTTTTGCGAACTGTAGCGTCTTGGGCAGTGCGTCAGGGTCAAGTGCTACAATTGCTGTTGAGAACTGTGACAAGTGCTTCTTATGCCCATCGGATAATGATGTACCCAACACTGCGACCCCGACAAATCCATCAGTACCTACGATGGCTGCACTCACACAGTCCTCAACAACTACAGCAGTTGTACCATGTCCACAGACGTATGGCAAGCTGCTTTTTCCATATCGTTTCCACTTGGGTATACGTTTACTCAACGATCTACCAGTGGCATCTACCATAGTATTACCCTGCATTACAGGGAACACCACACGATGTTCCTTCACATCATACAGTAACCCCAACACCTTGGGGTCTAGCTTCCATTCATTACAGAACTCAGCTATCGCATCGTTATCTTTCACAATCCACTCAGGCTTGTCGAAAGTTATAGAGTGTGTCTCTTCTGCAACACTACCCAATGATTTGCGTATGTCATCTGCTGTGAGATGCACACGTTTACCACCAGATATATGACACCCTGCCTTATAGCAATTCCAAATCAGAGAACCCATGTTGTTCGTGATAGTGAAGGTCTTGCGCCCACCACACTCAGGACAGTCCATACGTTTAGTATCTCCATTTGTAAGTGTTATATCATTTATAATATTATAGACACTCATAATGTATCACTTTCAATGTTACTCCTTACAGTCGATTGTACAGCAATGTCTCTCTGTGTCAAGGCACTACTTGCACTTTCGTAAGTGTGCTTGTGATATGGCTTCACTGAAGACACATGAGTATGTCCAGATACAGCCATGATTTGTGGCAATGGTACTCCCTTGTCTATCATCTGTGTTATACCAGTTCTCCGTATATCCATGAGCCGTAGCTCTTCAGGTAGCTTTGCTAGTCGCATGATCTTACGTCCAACCTTGGACAGTCTCTCCATTGCGTATGGTTTGTATGCACCCTTCACAGGCTGTGGATGTGGTACTACCCAAGGTTGAAAGCCGAAGTCTTCCTTCTGTTCCTTGAGCATGGCAGTCAGGTTATCTGTGATAGGTAGAAACACATCAGCCCTACGCTTACTCTGCTCCAAGGTAAGCTGTTGTTTGTCCAAGTCAATGTTGCCCCACTGTAGGTTACGCATGTCACCCAGACGCTGACACCACTCGTATGCCATGTGTATAATCAACCCGACATTCCTGTAGTCAAAGTCACTGTACGCCACGTCAAGGAACTTGTTCACCTCACCATGTGACCACACCATCTTACGTTGCTTGGCTGTCTTACGTTTGATCTTACCAAACGGATTCTGCTCTGCGTGTTCCATCTGTATAGCGTAGTTGTACACTCTGCTTGCACAGGTAGCTGCATGGTTAGCAAAGCTAATGCCACGCTTGACCCACTCTTCATATGCAGCCTTGGCTATCTTGGACGTCACGTCTTTGTACTTACGACACCCGATAGTCTGGTGCACGACAGTCAGAAAGTATCTGTAATCCACTTTAGTTGTGTCACGTAACATATTGAAATCATTGGATTGATAGTAAAAGTTTATCAGGTCAGTGACCTTGCCACTTGGCTTTAGTCCAACAACTTTTGCACGTTCCTCACGATACTGGTCAATCAAATCATTAGCATGTTTAGCCCACTGTCTTGCTTTTTTTGGGTCATTACTAAGTTCAAAACGTTCCACAACACCTGCATCTATAAGTGTCTGCGGTGGGTTGAAGCGGTAAGAAATGTCACCCGAAGGTAACACTCTCTGTTGTACATAACGTGGTAGCATCTGCATTAAGCAGCTTCCAATGTTAGGAACTTGCTGTCAGATACCCACTTGCTTACCTCTTGCTCACGACTGAACATGCTGATAGCCTGAGTGTCGTTGCCTGTATTACGTAGGCTGAACCCATTACGATCATCAGCATAGGATGCATAGTTGGTAAAGGCTGAGTACAACGCCCACTTATTGTGACCACGTTGTGAAGCCTCATGGCAATACAACTCGTACATCTTTTCAGACTTACGCTTGGATGCAATCATGTCATCAAGCAATGACTGTACGTTTACGTACTTGAGGTCAGTCTCAGCCCACACCTGCATCTTGGCAGTCTCTTCGTAGAAGTCTCTCCTTGCACGAGTTAGCTCACTAATAAAACCACTAAGTGTAAAGTTAGATGTGTTCTTCTTACGTACCTTGTCGTATTCGCCACGTATCATGCCGTTTGTGCAGAAGAAATCTATCTGTCCAAAGAACACTTGGTTGCTACATGACCCATCAATACCATGTAATGATATGATACGATTGCCCAACGTAGTTGTGTGCTTGTCAGTAGAAATCTCTACCTGCATGTCAGGTAACGTGATGTCTAGCATAGACCATGCACCACCTCTGGCAGTACGCCAGTTGTACTTAGCATTGGTCATCTCAGCAGGTGTGATGTTCTCTGTCAGTGTGTCCATGACACCCCGATAGAAATCACCATGAGATGCACAGGTAAAACCTGTACCCACGATACCCATGTACTCACCAGTGTTACCATTGATGACATACTTCTTGTCCTTTACTCGTGTTGGTTCAAACTCCACGTCAAAGTCTAGCTTTGTTGGGATGTCGAATGTGTTGTTAATGTCGAATGGCATATATAATACTCCTTTTCAGTTGGTTATGTGGCAACTTTGCCATAGTTATATAGTAATGTAAACCCCCACAATTATTTGTAGAAGATGTGTGACCCATGAGCCACAGTTTTGTCATAGTGCTTACGCCACCACGGACTTACGTAGGTAGCATGGTAGTGTGTAGCACCATGTGTATTGTCTTTGTGATGTCCATACAGTGTGTTGTAGGCTACCACTTGTGCAACTATCCAAGACATATTGTCTTTGGGATTGTCTGACTTACCATCACAGTACCACGAGAACTGGCATCTGTGCCTACCCTTATGGTATCCCTGCTTGACCACCTTACAGGCATCGTCAGGGAATGCGTCATCAGCTACACGATTGAGCACTACGTGGGCAACTGCATACTGCCCATCCATAGGCTCACTACGTGCCTCGTAGTATACGTTGAGTGCAAGGCACGTGAGAAACATTTCAATCATCTGGCATCAATCTCCAAGCAAGCCAGTGTCTCTGAGCTATGGTTCACCAGAACCACTGCTTCCTTCAGAGCCAACTGACATTCCTCTGCCTTACCATATGTTCCCAACTGGTAGTAATCAACTCCCTGATTTGTCACGAGTTGCATCCACACTAGTATCCACATCATCTGTACTCTCCTTAAATTTATCTCTGGCTACGCCAGTTTCCTTAGACAGTGCATCAGCCATAGCCTTTGCAAGTTCTTTGTCTCCACAATCAATTATTATTTCCATTAGTTTTCTCCTTCTTTGTTAATTCCAATCCTTTACGTAGCATTTCTTTTGCATCGTCATACTGTCCTCTACACATAGAGTCGTGACTCCACCTAATCCATGACAATGCTTCAGGTGTTAACGCCTCACTTTCTCTCTGTTCGTTAGGTATGTACACCTCGTAGTGTGTCTCAGTCTTATCGTTACTAGTATGAGAGCCAACCTGATTAAAGTTAAGGAACTTCAGTAGGCTAGGCTTGTCCACTGGCACATCGACAGTGCTGTAGTCTTTGCCACACATCTTACGTGCATCGGCCTGTGTTCCTGCCCATACACCATTGCTATTCTTGTATAGCTTCATGCTACTTCCTTCCTACATATCTAAGTCTATTAGGTTTAAATCAAATTGATTGGCGACAGCTACTCTTGCTTGCGTGTAACAATCATCACACAAAAGAATATTTATCCACTGGTGAGTCCAATCATCTGTTTCGTCACGATCATAAGACTTCACTCCGCATCCACCGCATGTTGTTTTTGGTTCGTTACTCATGTTTACTCCTGTTTATTTTGCCTATCCAATGTGTGCAATCATCACATGGATCATCGGGTGGCATGGGTTTCTCTGTTGGTGGTGGTTTCCGTTTCATCTACCTTGTACACAAGGACACGTATCTCGAATGACATGTCAGCATTGACAGTCGCCTCTGAACGTAGCCCCACTGTGTCTCCCTCACTAGCAAACTTACGTAGGTTCTTGATAGACAGTAACCTGTCACCTCGTGGCCTACGGTACAAACGTACCTCTGTTGGTGTATCGTCCTCATACAACGCATCAATGATAACTTTATCACCATTGGCAATCTGGTTGTATGAATAGTTTATTTCATCAGCTAATTGTTGCACTGATTTGTTGGCATCAATGATTGACTTGGTAAGCATACGCTTAGTCAATTTAATTCTAGCTTCTGTGTCTGTTAGTCTATAGCTTTCAGCTTTCATGTCTGTCTCCTTACTGTACTGCATACGGTGCTTCGTATATGAATGGGTATGATTTGTACTCATCCATTTCATACTCACCGCATTCTAAAAAATCTATGTTCACTGCATCTGGGTGTATGCTACGAGCAAGGTGCATTGCAAACTCTGTAGCACTGTGCCAGTCAACGATTGATGGATATGTATCGTCTAGTTGTATAAGACTTTCCATACCATCAACATCAACCTTCACATCATAACCCATGACTAGCATGGCTCTGCCCCCTCTGCATATATGTACGGCCTGTACACTGGTTCAATCAATGTAGGTTTCATCATCAGATAAGCACGTTTGGCTTTACGCACTGGTGTCTTATCAATAAGCTTTATGAAACTGTCATACTTGTATGGGTTGTACCCAACATTGTCCAACGTTGGACAGTCATACTTACTGAAGTACGTAGCTTCACCACGCACAAAAGCATGGACATTCTTCTTTCCCTCACGCAAGACACGTTGCCTACCACCTTGACGCACCACAAACTCTGGGTTGTGTATGTGTACTCTGTCAGTGTGTAGTATCACCCTGCCCGACCTAGCTGATCGGACAGAGAATAGATGCTTGTGTAAATTAAAATAAACTTCAACTCTCATCGTCTTTCTCCGTTTGTATTTGTTTTGCATAGTCTCTGCATATACGTTTATTGTGGCATATGATGACAACCTTACCGTCATCATCATACACTGTGTACTTGCGTCTATGTAGCAAGATGTTCACTTACCCTGCAAAGTGCCAGAACTTACGCTCTGTACCCTTGTTACGGTTGTGCTCAACGTACAGGCTGAACTTGCCCATGTGATGTGCAGTCATGCAATCACTACGGTTGAACAAAGACAAGCCACGAGACTTGATACTACGCTTACGTAGCAATCCCTTTTGTCCAAGTAAGTTGAAACGGAAACCTGATGTTCCATCGTTGAGTGGTTTAGTTGCGAATATTACAAACATGATATATCTCCTTGTGTTTGTGTTGAGTAATTAGTTTAACGTTATACTATTTATAACACTTTCATATACATTTCAAGTGTTATATAATAGTATTTATTTAGCGACCTTGCGTTGTAGTTGTTTTTGCTTACGTGCAATCTTACGTTCACGTTTCCAATCGTCATTGTGTTTAGACTGTCCAACCTTGGACGCTTTGGTTTTAGAAAACTTAATAAAGTTTTGCATCTCGTATCGCATTTTGCTTTTCCTTTCTTGTAAGCTTACGCTTGTTACCTTTTTTGGGTGGCACTACTTGTGGCGATTTACGTTGCTGTAGCATTGCCCTCGCCACTGGGTTTATGTATGTCACAGTTTTACGCATTGCTACCTCGCTATGTTGTGTTGTCTACGCCATGCTACCCAAGTGATAGCTTGCATCTGAAAGCCTTTGATGCCAACAGCCTTTCCTGCTTCAATGTAAGCATTGGCAATGATACCATACTCTCTGACACCTACGTTGTTGTTCTTGAGAACCCTACGTATTCCATCGTGTATGTTCTTAGCATGACCATCGACAGTGACTACATCAATGCCAAGTATGTTAGCAAAGAAAGCTGTAGTCTTTTTACCATTGAGCTTAGTCATCAATGCTTTCCTACGTACCATACGTTGCTCAAGCATATCCCATGCCTTACGTTTGTTGGCAGGATAGGCAGAGACAGTCACATCATCTATAGTGCAACCTCTGACATATGCATCGACCAGTATGTGTGTAGCCCTGACATTGACATTCCATTTCAAGTTAGGTGACAATGCAGAAATTACACCAACGACAGTGTTTACACTGACACCAAATTCCTTGGCAATCTTGGTAGCATCACGCTTGGCAAGCTTGTACCACTTGATGCCATGTGTCACCTCATCAGGTGTGGCATTGTGGTATGTAGTGAGAATATTTTGTACAGTCATTATTCATTCCCTCCGAATGTTGCATCCCATTCTTCTGATGTAATACCAGAGATTAGAAACTCTCGTACCTCTGAGCTAAGATGTGGAAACGCATCCTGTACTAACGTACCTGTGTCAACCATATCATCAATCTCGCCTTTGCTTACTGGCAAAAGCATACTGCTTTCTTTACCAGTGAGGATAGAAGCCTTTGTTACACGACAGAAGTGCTCATCAATTTTTACTACTTGCATTTTATTTACCTTATAAAGTGTCCAACATTGGACGGTTTCAGTTTCAGTGTTAATGTATATACATGTTATATAACACTTTCAATATAAATCAAGTGTTATATAACTGTAATACTATTATTTTACATCCTTCCATCCACTATCGTAGATAAGTGTAGGCTCTTTAGGATATGTGAAGTGTCCAACCTTGGACGGTTTAGCCTTGTCTAGCTTTGCACGTAGCTCTGCTACCCTGTCAGCTTTGGGTGTAGGCTCATACAATCTAGCAGAGCTAGAGTTCACAATGAAAGAACGTTGCTTTTTAAATTTCATCTAAAGTTCCTTTAGCCAGAATGTGAGGATTGCCAGTGTACCGAATGGTACAAGTACAGCAAGAACGATGGGATCAAAGTTGTATACAACTACAGCGTATACCATGAACGCTACAAGCATTGTCATAAATGTCCACAGCAATGCAAATACAATACGAAATAATAACATATGAATAATCTCCGATTAGTGAAGTAACAGCTTACGCTGCTACCTCAGTTGATGTTTCAGTGTACTGAACATACTTGCCAACCTCTGAATGATCTATGATCATCTCTGCAAGCTCAAGTATATCAATGCCATTGGCATCGCATACTTTCACAAGCTTGTCAAACACTACCTGTTTACTAACAGGAGACTGTCCAACATTGGACGGTTCTACTTTAGTAGGTGTAGCTTCCACTGGCTCTGCTTTAGCAGTAGTTGGTGCTTCACTCTCAGCTTCCTTAGAAGCCTTACGCATTGAAGCTTGTAAAGCTGTGAGAGAGGTAAAACCCTTTTTGCTTTTAGCAATGAAGTCACGACACTCTACTTCGTTTTCAACGAACCACAAAGCTTCGGATCGTCTTCTACGATCAATGATGTGAACTCCATGAGTAGTAAGAGTTTGTCGAGATATTTGACCACTGTCAACTGGTGATGAAGCCTTCAATTGCTGTAGCAATTTGCCAAGCCTTGTGTCAAAGCCTTTAGCTTTCGTAGTATCCTTGAGACTGTTAGTCTGCTTCCAGATTGTAGCAAGGGCTTTGCCCTCTTTGATCATTGCATCAATAGTTGTTCCAACTACTTTGGTTTGTGCTTTTTTCGAGTTTGCCATTTTGGTCTTCCTTTACTATCTAATGTTTTTATATGAGAGTTACATATATCTCTCACAAATAGTGAGATATATTAACTATCATTAAAAACAATTATTAGATAGTAAGTTTTGCGTGTAGCACATGTGATCCTCTGCGCCTGTCGTTTCCCACGTGACTGCAAGAATACTGTAGGTATTCTGAAGTACATGCGCCAAACTCACGAGGACTTGGATGCCACAAGAAAGTGTCCAACATTGGACGGTTTTCCTCATGCTGTGATCACATGATGTGTACAGCTCTGCCAATGGAACAAACAGCCACACTACCCTATAGGGGTAGGGGTAAAAATGTAGATTGTATCTGCAACACACCTTCAGTGTGACAATTGCTTTCAATAACTCATGCTAAAGCATGGCAACTGATTGCATAACAGTTGTTGTAGACAACTAAGTCACTGAATTTGTTACCATCTTTGATGACATGGTGGATTGTCTCACTGTTTACTGCTTCACCAACGCCATGACATTGCATTATGCAGACAATTGCACGGTGAAGCGAGGGGGTCGGCAGGGGCCAGTGGCGGTGGGGCGGTATATATGCTTGTACAATTACACAGATCAGGAATAATGAGTGTTAACCACATTACATATATGGTGGTTTACACGTACTTGTGATCACAAAACTAGGATGACACTTATATGTGATCACATAATAATGTATAGCATTGTACGATTAGGGGTTGACATGGGTCATAGAATGTGTAAAACTACGTTAGTAGTTAGTTAGGTTACACTAACAGTGATACATGTACAATGTAACACTTACTATGCTCTTATATAATACTCTTATATATACATTAACTATAAATACACTTAGATAAACATGTACAGTGTATATGCCGTTAGGCGAGAGCTTTCGTATTTAAATATAATTAATTGTTGACAATGGCAAAGAAATCAGTAAAACTATATACAGACAATGTAATAGAAGAGTTCTATTCTCATCTAGTAAATGGTACATTGAAAGATTTACATATCCCCCATAGTGATGTATTCTACGTAAGAGAAGCAGTACAGAACCATTATGGGAGGCCATTTACGTTGGAACACGTAGAGTGGGCTATGAGAAAAGAAGGTTGGACAGATGTCAATTCCTGAAAGAGTTAAAACTAAAATGAAGGAAGAGGGTTTGTCTGGGGTTAACAAACCTAAACGTACTCCTAAACATCCTAAGAAGTCACACTGCGTAATGGCAAAAGAAGGTGACACATATAAGTTTATACGCTTTGGTCAGCAAGGTGTAAGTGGTGCAGGTAAAAGTCCTAAGTCAGCTAAAGATAAAGCACGTAAGAAAAGTTATTATGCTAGACATAATGCACAGGACTCAAAGCCAAGTAAGTTAAGTGCCAGATACTGGTCACACAAAGTCAAATGGTAAGGAATATAAAATGGGTAATCCTATAAAAACAGGAAGTAAACTTAATAGAGCTAAAAATGTAGCTCAAGGTACTCTTGAAGATATAAAGAATAAACCACTAGCAACAGGTGCAATATCTGCCAAGACAACTAAAGCAGGTAACAAACCATTGTCTATGGGTGCATATCGTTCTATGACATCAAAACAACGTGCAGATGAAAAACTAAAAGCAAGTCAGATGTATCGTGCAGGTAAGATTACTGAAAATGAAATGGAAGCTATTCATAAAAAAGTTGATGATGCAAATGCTGCAGAAGTTAGAGCATCAGCAGCTAAAGGAAGTGGTAGTAAAAAGAAAGTAACATTAACTGAATTAGAAAAAGGTAAACCTGATAGAGAGCTACGTAAAGGTGGAATGCCATTTAACAAAGGTGGTATGTCTTCACACAAAGGTAACTTCGATATGCGTAAAGGCGGCATGTTTGCAAAGTGAGCATAGAGCTTGACTTACGTGATTGGTCAAAGACTGTACTAGAAGTACCCAATGATGCACTCAAAGGATTACCTGCCTGTCCATATGCAAGAGAGGCATGGAAACAAAACAAAGTAAATGTAATTGAAACTGATAACATAGGTATTGAAACCATTTGCCAAGCTAGAAAGTTTGACAATACATATGATCTGGTAGTTGTAGCTTCCTACACATTTCCATCCCCCTACGCATTTACTGAGTTTATAAATTTTTTAAACAATACTTTTACAAAAGAAGATTTGCACATCATGGGGTTTCACCCTGAATACGGTGCAGAAGATGCAGACTTAGACTTCTTGTATGAACATGAGTGGGAGTCTGCGATAGAGAAAGAATATGCCATGTTGTTTATTCAATCTCTTTCAAAGGTAGATGACGCAAGTTTGAAACTGGAGAAGTTAGGATACTATAATGTGTATCCATCTGAAGAGTATCAGACTCTTGTATTAGATAGAAGAAAACGGAGAACAAGACAATGGCAATGAAACCTCGTGCAATGAAAAAGATGAAAGATGGTGGTGGGGCTACTAAAAAAGCAACACCTTCAGAATTTAAAAAAATGTTAAAATCTTTAGGTTTAACTCAAGCTGAAGTAGCAGATATGTTAGGTCTTACTAAAGCAGATGCTACTGGCGTAAAAAGAAATATGATGCGTGGTGGTACACCTAAGAAACCAATGATGCGTGGCGGCATGTCTAAGAAGAAAAAATAAATGTGGTTAGCCGTATTATTGGTGTGTACAAACCCATCAGCATTATCCTGTCAGGTTGTAGCAAAGCCAGAACCCTTCTATACAGAACAAGCCTGTAAAGAAGAAACTATTATGGTAACTAATGACTTAGTGGCAAAGGGTATGTACGCAATGCCAACATGCGTTAAAATTGGAACTAACTTATAGGAAACTAAAATGAAGAAACTATTATTACCAGTTGCATTTGCAACTATGGCAACATCTGTATCAGCTATGGACTTAGGATACGGTGTATCTGTCGGTGCTGAAACAGAACTAACATATACCACAGGAACAGAACTGTGGACATTAGATGTAACACCATCAATGGGTATAGGTGCATATGGCGTTTCCTTTACAGGTGAAACAACTATAGATGTACTAGACCTAAACAAGGGTGACATCTTTACAGGTGTAGATTGGAAAGCTGAGTACGTATGGAACGGCATGACAACATACACTAAAGTATCATCAGACGCAGACTTTGAGTTTGGTGATATTACCTTGGGTGCAAAGATTAAATTCTAAATGGCTAACCCTGCTACAGCTAAATACTTTACAAAGGCAAAAGACCTTTCCGCAACATCGGGTGGTGCTAGTGGTGATGTAGTGTACACGTGTCCTAATAACCATGTGTCACTCATCACTTTTTTGCATGTATCGAATGGTTCTACAAACAATAAGAAGTATAGTCTCCAGTGGTATGAACTAGCTACAACTACATATCACTTTCTTGTAGATGAGCATAGCCTAGCAGCAAACAGTTTAGAAGAAGTTGTACAGGGTGGTGGATACCTAGCATTAGCTGCAGGTGATAAGATCATAGGTTTTGAAGACAGTAGCTCTGACTTTCACGTAGTAATCTCAGGTGCAGAGTATTACCAACCGACATAACGGATATGCAACTTTTGTGAGTACTCATAGGTAAGTACTTATGATATAACTATCTCCATACGCTACATTGTAGCGAGTAACACTAAAGGAGATAGACATGAGTGTAAAACAATTTTTTAAGAATGCTTGGAAGAAGCATGAAGTCGCTCAACAAAGACGTGCAGATTTTAGATTGCTACAGATGATGAGTGACAAAGACTTAAACGACATAGGTATAGGTCGAGGCGATATAAGGAGAATTATATATGCCAAAGAAGAAAGCAACTAGAAAACTTTCTAAAGGTGGTAGCACTGTAAATGCAGCAGGTAACTATACCAAACCTGCAATGCGTAAGAAACAGTTTTCCAGAATAAAAGCAGGTACTAAAGGTGGCGGTGCAGGTCAATGGAGTGCTCGTAAAGCTCAAATGCTTGCATCTGCCTATAAGAAAGCAGGGGGAGGATACAAAAATTGAAACGTTATCTTAAAAGACTATGGTGTGCTTTAATCAATCGTAAGTGTAATCCACAGTGTGAGTGCTGCTAAATGGCTAAAGCTAAATCCCAACAAAGCTTAGAGAAGTGGACAAAGCAGGAGTGGGGAACTAAGAGTGGAAAGCCTAGTGCTAAAACTGGTGAGAGGTATTTACCTCGTAAGGCTATTGACTCTCTTAGCAGCAGTGAGTATGCCGCTACAACCAGAGCAAAGCGACAAGGCACTAAGGCAGGTAAGCAGCATGTGGCTCAACCTAAAGGCATTGCAAAAAAGACGGCTAGATTTAGGAGAACCTGATGGTAGAAGAGTATGACCTAGATAAAAACGGTAAGCTAGACGAAGAAGAACGTGCTATCTATTTAGAAGATAGGCGTAGAAAAATGGAAGATGAAGATGCCAAGCGTGATGCTCAACGTAATATGACTTGGTTTGCTCTATCAGGTATGGTATTATATCCTATGGGTATTTTTCTATGTACCCTTATTGGAATGGATACAGCAGCAATGCTAATAGCTGACATAGCTAATATCTATGTTGTATCTGTGTCTGCACTGGTTGGTGCATACTTTGGGTTTTCAGCAATGGGAGCAAAGAAATGATACAGGGTTTACTTGGACCTATAGCTAGTCTGGCAGGTACTTGGCTGAATGGTAAGGTAGAACAGAAAGCTGCACAGA
>Ga0208767_1001146_pt1 | contig 21111 bp, 34 predicted proteins | sample VirMetDEL_Mar_21_FD_184514 | JGI IMG/M metagenome (GOLD analysis project Ga0208767, IMG submission 184514) | Aqueous microbial communities from the Delaware River and Bay under freshwater to marine salinity gradient to study organic matter... | ecosystem: Environmental > Aquatic > Marine >... | reverse complement strand
CTGCGGCTGTAGCACTTGAGGCTGCGTTAGTTGCTGAAGTCCCAGCATTAGTTTCACTTGTGGCTGCATTAGTAGCACTAGCTGCTGCATTAGTTGCTGATGTAGAAGCACTAGTTGCACTGGTTGCAGCGTTTGTTTCTGAAGTACCAGCATTAGTTTCTGATGTAGCTGCTGCTGTCTCACTGGCTGCTGCTGCCGTTTCACTCGCTGCTGCGTTAGTCTCGCTAGTGGCTGCATTAGTAGCACTGGTAGAAGCATTGGAAGCGCTGGTTGCTGCGTTAGTTTCTGAAGTTGCAGCGTTGGTTGCGCTAGTAGATGCTTCTGATGCTTTAGTTGTTGCTGTTGTAGCACTACTGGCTGCATTTGTAGCCGAAGTTGCTGCGTTAGTCTCGCTAGTGGACGCATTGGACTCGCTAGTAGATGCGTTAGTCGCTGATGTAGATGCGTTGGAAGCACTAGTTGCCGCATTGGTAGCACTTGATGCAGCGTTAGTTTCACTGGTTGCTGCATTAGATTCTGAAGTAGCTGCATCAGTTGCACTGTTGGCTGCTTCACTAGCAGACGTTGAAGCTTCATTTGCTTTTGTAGTAGCAGTTTGAGCGTATGTAGCTATTTGACTGGCGTAAGCATCCGTAGTGCTGTCTCCGGACCCTCCGTCACCTCTAAATAACGCCATAGCTTACTCCGCTGCTACAAAAACAAAAAAAGGACAAGTAGGGGTACTTGCCAAAGCTTTCCCCCTACCCGTTATTAGAGACAGGCTTAGTTGTTTACAGCCAGTACAAAGCCAGCTTCAGGACGCAAGACTTTAACGCCATAAAGCGTGTCAGCCGTAAAGAGCGTACCCAAGAACTCTTGCTTGTATTGAGTCTGTGAACGTACACCTACTTGTTCAGCCATAACGAAAGCGTCACGGTGTACAAGGAGAGCGCCACGTACAGCGCCGCCAGCAGCGTTGTCGCCAGCAGTTTCAATGGTAGGAACATTGCTGGTTACATATACGTCAATGCCGTACAAGTTACCGATCTTACCATTATTTACACCGCGTCCGTCTACGAAGTCGGAAGACACGTATCGGTCAACACCCATGATGGCATTACGCAGTGAGGGAGGAACCACAAAAGAACGATTGTCCATAGGAACATCGTTGTCGTCCATCTTTTGAATCAAAGCGCGGAAACCAGCGTCCGTAAATACATCGGCAGAAGCAACAGTGTCTACTGCATAAGCAGTTAAACCTGTTGAAGCGTCAATGTAGTAAGAAGCACTGTGTACCCAGTCAGCCCCGTCGCTGTCACCCAAAGATTTGCCCAAAGTGAAAAGGTCATCGTCTACTTGCTTAGCAAGAGCGTAACCAGCGTCACCCGTGTAGAATTGACGCAAAGAAGCCAAAGCTTGTGCTTCGGTGATGTCTTCAATCAAGCGTGAATATTCAAAGTGCTTGTTAATAACAATCTGTACTTCACTTTCAGTATCTTGTTGAATCGTTACCGCAGTGTTTTCAACTTTAGCATTTGCAGTACCACGAACAGGCTTAGGTACGTGAATCGTATCGCCTTTCTTGCCCTGCATGGACATTTTCTTGACGAGCGGAGCAAGTACAAGGTTAGACTGATAGGAAGCGACAATTTCGTCACTCCAGATTTCGGGGATAAAAGTAGCCGCAGACGAGTTGTCTACAGCCCCGCCCATAGCGGGATAGGTTGAAGTAGTTAAAGCCATATTAGTTAATCCTCAATTTTGATTAGCTTCTGACCCTTCCTTCTTGATAAGCCTTCATAATTTCATCTGATAAAGACTGATAGCGTTCAGGGTCCGTTCTCATTAGTTTAATAATGTCTGCCCTTCTGTAGATCTTTCTAGCCGGTTTTTCACCGCTACCTTTAGCATTGCCTGTAGACGCAGCTTTAAGTGCTTGCTTACGTTCCGTCTGCTCTACTTTAGCTGTCTGTTGAACTACTTGTTTACGTTCCTTCCACAAAGAAAATAGTTCATTGGCAGCTTCATAGTCATAGTTACGGTCAGCTTGTGCAAATAACTGAGTCCGGATCTTAGAAGCTTTAATCCAATCAGCAAACTTAGGGTCTTGAACAATTTGTTCTAAGTCTGGATGATTAGCCTTGAGTTGATTAAGTGCAGTAGTCTTACGATACTGAGTATTAATCTCTTCCGCTTCTTTAATCTTTGGGTGATTTTCAATCGCCCGTCTAACGGCAGCTTCAGGGTCTGAGAAGAAATCCACATCTTCAACAGGCTCTTGTTGTTGTGGTGCTTGTTGTTGCGAGAGTTGTGTCTGAATATACGAATCAACAACCTGTCTTAATTCACCGACTTCTGCACTTTGCCTACCAACAAGTTTTTCAGCTTCTTGGTGCATTCTAACAAGATCCTCTATGGACTTGTTTTTGTACTTATCCGGTAATTCTTCTACAGCTTGATTTTCCTGCTCTTCTGTGTCAGAGTCAAACTGGTCTTGTGTTGGTTGTTGTTCCTCTTGGTCTTCTGGACGCTCGTCTAAAAGTTTAGCCATTATTAAATCTCCGTACTAATCTAGTATTGTGGAGTAGCTGATATGTCTACTACAGGTCTTAGATTATTCTAAGTTTGCCTTACGTTCTAGTTTAATCTTCTGTTGGCGTTGCTTAGCCCACTTCATTGTCGCACCTACAAAGTCTCCACTAACGGGATCAAGCGAGCAACGTACAGGAGATATAATTCGTGTAGCCGTTTTGCTACAAAGTCCACACAAATGTTCCGTCTCATCGGAGGCCACAAGAGCCTCCGTGATATGGTTGTCTGGACATCTGAAGTCAAAGAGTAGCCGCATTTAAGCAGCCTCCTCCTCAACAACTTCTTCAGCATTTTCACGTTGTTCTACAACGCTTTCTAGCTGAGCTTCAAGATTTAGAACATTAGCCATTACAGCTAATTGTCCCTTTCTGAAGAATAGATCCTCAGCGTCTTTGGTTACTTCCACTGAGTTTACGTTAGGTACGCTATTACGGATGTCATTTTGAAAGTATTTCCAACCTTCACTACGAAACATCTCACGCATTGCCCGAACGTATTCTTCAAAATCTTTGTCTTCCATCTGTTTCTCCTAGTAGGACAGTTAATGGTATGTACTTATGTACATCTTTATTATACCATAAAATAGACAAAAAGTCAAGTTATTTTTTAGGTTTCTTTACTTTGGTCATTTTTTTGCCGGTACGCTTGGCTTCCTTCTTAGCAGCCTCCATACCAGCTTTAGTGTACGAATAGTGTTTTCCACCGACTTTAGGCATTACTTTTTCCTCTTTGCTGTTTTTGCTGCTTGTTTGAAGTCCTTTGCACTGGGTCTACCTTTGGAACCCGCTGGGCGCATCTTCTCGCCGCTACCAGCAGCAATTCGTTTGCGCTTAGCGTGTATATTTGCATATAGTCCTTTTTTAGCCATTACCATTTTACCTTGTCTGCCCAATACGCTGCTGACATCTTGCCTTTGCTAATGTTCTTAGCGTGGCGAGCCTTGAAAGATTTACGTCTGGCTTTCTCTTTATCCGTTTGCGGGTTTTTACCTGCACCGCTTACGCCTTGCTGTCCAAAGCGTATGGTTTTTGTTTTGTCTCCTTCTTTAGCAACGACTACGTGGCTCTTAGTCGGATGGTTTGGTGTCCTCTTCGGCTTGTTGTACCCGCTTACTCCTGCTCTTTCTAGCTTCGGATCTTTCTTCTTTGGCATTTTCTAAGGCTTCCAATCTTTTAAAAATTAGATCAAAGTTTCTGTTGACTTGTGCAACGACTTCTTCTAGTTCTCTACGGGTTATCATATATGTTACCGTTGTGGGAGTGGGACTGTATTGTTTTTACGCTTAGAGTCTTTTTCTTTAAGCATTAACTCAGCGACTTTCATCCTACGCTCAAACTCTCTGTCGTCCTCCGTACCCGCTTTAAGGTTAGTCGTAACTGCTTTAACACGGTCAATCTCAAGCTCTTGAGGCATAAGCTGGGTTTCCACAGCAATCTTCTGCGCCCTTGCTTGAGACTCTTGTGCTTGTCCCATAAGAGCCGCAGTTTGTGACTGCTGGAACTCCATCTGAGCTTGCTGAGCTTGTTGAGCAGCTTGTTGTTGTTCCGGAGTAGGTTGAGAAGCTTGTTCCAGACGCTGAATGAGTTCTTCACGATTAGATATGTTCATATTATCAATAATAGCTGAGATCAATGAACCGTACAACGGAGAGTCTGCCTTCATAGTCTGTAGTAGTTGAACAAGCTGAGTAACTTCATATTCACGAGCCATAATGCCTAACGTAGACGTAGCATTAAATTTATAGTCCGCAACGGGGTAATGCTCAGGGTCAAACTGCATGTAACGATGTGCAGCTTTGGTTACAAAAGGAATTAGGAAAGACTCTTGGAAGTTAATCAGAGTGCGCTTGTGGCGCTTAATAATAGCACCAAGAGACATAGAAATGCCAGCTGCCGTAGCTTCACCATTGATAGATCCTGCAATACCCGCAGAGTCAATAGCCCCTGTAGAAGTCTGTACCATCTTCTGTAAGGCGTCTGCCTGTGCGAATGTGATTTGATTGACTTGACCAAAATTAAAAGGCTGTAAGATCTCTGATGGTCTACCGTTGGTCAGAATAACTTTACCTGCTTTAATTTCTGGACGAGACCCTCTGGGTATACGAGTAGCGTCCATAGCCATCATGGGATGGACTGTGAGGGCTAGAGCGTCAATACGAGCACGCAGTTCAGCGTCCAAAGCCTTTTGGCTGTTGTAGCCTTTCTCGCATACACCCCGTCCCCAGAAGCGAGACGGTACTACGTCCCAAGGGAATGCTACGATTGGTCTGTCCTGCATCATGTAGGGGTTTTCTTCTGCCTTCAGAAGTACCCCACCATTAGCGATAACAACAACAGCTTCTACGTAATAAGAACCATTTTCTTCCGCTTCCTCAACCAGCAAGACTTCTTCTTCGTCTTCTGATTCCTCGTGGGACTTTTTGAGCAGGTGTCTAGGTACAAGGCCGTAGTATTTAGTAAGACGGATCTTATCGTCTAAGAACACCGTTAGGTCTTGATCCGGCTCAATGTCAAAGTCTGGAGAGGCGTTGCCTAAAGGTGTGTCAAAGTATACGCCGGATTCTTGCAGTTGTTCTACCAAATGACGAGAAACAAACTCATCCACAGCGACACCCAAAGCGTCTTCAATGCTGGTGGCTACAGGGTCAATAAGGAAGTTCTGAGGCATAACAGGACGGAGTTTACATACCGTTCTGTCCACAATGTTGACCCCTACAGCCGTTAGATCTCCACCCATAATAGGTTGAGTAGCTGGCATCATTTCCTTTTCTTCGGAAATAACGACTTCAGCGATTCCTGTACCAAAGACAGCCGAATTGATAAGGCATTCAGCAACGGCTTTACGTACCTTAGTACGCTCAAAATCCGTATGCAGCTGGTTACGCAGATATACAATGTCAGCTTTATCAGGGTCGTTTGCATCGTCTTTAATGTCGAAGAAGCGGCCTCTGCCAAACGTAGCTTCCTCAATTTCTGCCACAGAGCTTTCAACGGCCTGTTGCAGCGCTGGGCTAATAATTTTAGATCGTTCCGAATCACGAGTTACGTCCTCTCTAGCCCATACGCCCCGCCATAGGCGATAGTATTCATCAAACTTCTCTGCGTAGTTGGCTTCAAAGTGGTCCCGCCAAGAGTCGCATTTGGTTATAACCCAGTCTTCCAGAGCTTCTTCAATGATTAAAGGCTCTGTTGATTCGTTGTAATCTTCCATATATTAGTATCCCGATACTGAGTCTAAAATTTCGTAGTCGTCCAATTCTTCAAAGTCTCCGCTGTACGCTACTTTTGCTAACTGATCTATGTATGCTAAAGCGTCTACTAAGTCATCATGAGTCAGTGGGTCTGGAAACTGGAACAATTCATCCAAGAATCTGCTGTTCCATTCTCCTTTGTTTAGAGTAACAATTCCATTCTCAAAGCGGCCCTGCAATGCCCACATTACACGGTCAGTCTTCTTCTGATTGCCGTGAGTTAGTTCTTCCACTCTAAAAAAGAACCCATAACGCTTCATCATGTCCATTAAGGGAGACATGACAGCTTGTTTGGCAATCCCTCTTTCTATGCCTACGCTAATTGGTTTATAGTCCCTAACGGCTTGAAAGATCTTCTGTGCAGTCTCCTCCAGTGTCCACCTACCGTAGATCACATTGTCTACGTACCAACCGTCCTCATTGACTAATACAACGGCTATGGCTGTATTATCTAATTTACTGTTCTTTGTTCTCTTTTTGGATACGTCTTGAAATCCCGCCAAATCCACAGCAATGTAGCAATCATAGTATTTAGGTTTGTCATCACTAAACTTAACCCAGTCCTCCTTGAACATCTCAGAGCCTTTGGCCTCAAAGGACGCCATGAACTCCTGTCGGAAGGCATAGCTGGACATGGACTTCTTAGCGGTATTAATTTCCTCCTCGTCCAACAATGGGTTATCATAGCTAGTAAAATGCCAAGACTTGTAGGATTCATCGTCACTAAGCTCTGCGTACTTGTACAGTTCGTAAAAGTGATTACGGCCCATTGGCGTACCAATGAACAGTGCATGACCCTTTTGGTCAGCTAGTGCAGGTCTTAGAATCTGTTCCCATACGTCCGGCTTAATGTCAGCGTATTCGTCCAGTACCAAAAACTTTAGAGAGACACCCCGCATAGTTTCCGGTCTGTCTCCGCCTTTTAAACTAATCGTTGCACCATTGACCAGTTTAATTTGTAAATTGTTAATATGGCTAGAGGCTATGACGGGATGTCCTAAGTCCATTAGGGTTTCCCACATAATGTCTCTAGCTTGGCCCTGTGTAGGCGCTACGTAAAAGACAGTTCCTCTGTCCGTCTGTAAAGCATTTACAATCAACATCCAAGCAGCTAAACGAGACTTACCTGTACGTCTACCAGCTGCTACAATCTTAAATCTTGTAGGGTCTTCCCAGACTTCTTGCTGCCAAGGCAGTAACTCAATGTTAAGATCCATTAAAGTTAGGAAAAGCCGCAGGTTCACTCATCAGTTTAAACGTAAAGGCAATCTCTACGTTACCAGCAGATCCTGTTTGTGCTTTTACTACGTCTCCGTTATGTAGTACAAAGATTGGTGCATCTGCTTGACCACCTAAGATTTCTTTGGCTCCGCTATTTAATGAATTGTTGTCCAGAAAGTACAACTGATCTACACTAGCACCGTCTTCCCACCAACAGGACACGTTATTAGTGCTGCCGCCGTGGTTAGCTATAAATACGTAGTTTATCCATAAAACGTAACCAGTAGGGACTGTGAACAGAGTTGTTTCTGAAGTGTTTGCTAAAGTTTTATGTTTGGTGTAGTACATCTTAGTACGTCCACATGACTGGAGTTGTTAGTCTGTCGTCTACGTGGACAAAGGTTTTAGCTACACCTATGCCCTTAAAACCTAATTTAAAGGCTTCTTCCACAATCTTTCTACGCTGTACACCGTCCGCTACGGCAATGTCAGCGGCTACACCAAGGACATGCTGCCCGACAGTTTTCTTGTGTGCTTCGGCACTATGTTCTCGTGATCTGTAGCCGCTTGTAATTGTAAAGGGGAAACCACAGGCTTCTCTGAGTTCATCTAAGTGATGAATAAACTTATCGGACATTTCATTCTTACCTGTCTCTTTACAGTTAAATTCATCAATGTTAAAATATTTGAACTCACTATTCGGCATACTCTGTGTAGTCTCCGTCTATGGTGTTATTAGTGTCTATGGTGGCTTCTGAGTTAATCCCAGTTATCGTAATGGAGACACTATTCCTACCACCACTAAGCTTATCTTTTTCAAAGTAACTAATGGGCAACATACGGTCCATTAGTAATTTCCATGCTGCTGCTTGATTCTTATGGTCATCATTAAGCGCAGCATTCATGATGCTATCTAAGACTTTTTGGGACTTAGGGCTTGCTAACATACGAGCTTTGTACTCGTTGATGATAGCTGCATCCCCTTTGGGTCTACCTATGGCCCCTCTAGACCCTCTTTTATTGGACTTAACTAAATCTTTCTTAGGTCTACCCCGCCTCTTTGGAGTAGACACACTCTCTAACTCTATACTTTCTTCGGACAATAGTATTCCCTCCGTATTTTCTTTGGAGATACTTAAGTTACTATAGGCTGCTTCAGAATGTTGATTAGTTTATTCCTTAATTTATTAATTAAAGAACTAACTGAAAGCAACCTATGGTATATGCTTTATATTATAGCATATTTTTTAGCAAAAGTCAAGAACTTTTAGCTACTTTTGGTAAATAAAGTGTAGATTTGTCTTACACAGGGGCTTGCCTTTAGTTAGTAAGCACTAACTTACGTATTCCTTAGAGGAATCAATGGGATATCATTCATGAATAAACTTCACTTTTACCTATTTTTTACTCAAATTTGACCTATTTTGTGCTTGGGGTGCTACTACAAATAAACCGTCAAGTAATCTCCCCTCCCCCGTGTCTTAAAAAAACCCCCTCAGTAAGTCTAGAGACACGCGGGCAGGCGCGGAGTAAGGCGCAAGACATGCCAAAAGCGGGCCATGCGGTAGCCACAAGGCAAACATGCGAGAGGCTAAGCGGGATCCTATAGCACCCCATCGATCCCATCTCACAAGGCAAATCTAAGCCCGCCTTGCTGACATCACAAGCAAGCCCTCAGCAAGCCTCAAGAAAGGCAAAGACGCGGCAAGTGTAAAAAAATTTCAACGATAAACCATTGAATCGAAAGGCATTTCAAAAAAATCAAAAAAAATTTAAAAAAACGCTTGACAAACCATAGGGCCTTGATCCATCCTTTAGCCATGCCTTGAGGTAAAGGCTTGCGGGAGAAACAAGTAGTCTTAGGGTCGCACCCGTGGTGCGTGAGTTTACCTAAGACCAAGCGAGCAAACACTACAAGGCACCCTAGCATAGCGCTTAGCGACGCATACTAGGCCACGGGATACCGTAAGCCGAGCGAAGCATACTAGCTAGGGATAAACGCTCAGCGGATCCGCTAGCATGGCTTGAGAATGTCCTTTTGGATTGGTGTAAGAGTTAGGCGGGTCCATTGCTGAGCGTTAGCCTATGGCAAGCAAGCGCTTGCTATAGTTTAACGCTTAGAAAAGTGAGGTTAGACAATGAAACAGCACAAGCATGATTTCGACAAGCTTCGGCACGTTGCTACTAAATACTACCGCGAGACAAATTGCTGCGCAGTGATTGCAGTAGCAGCGGCGGCTCAGGTAGCCTTCGGCAAAGCATATAGGATAATGCAAAGGCTAGGCAGACCAGACCGAAAAGCCACGCCGCATCATGTATATGAACAAGCGCTTCGGGAGCTTGGCTATAGGATAGTGCCTTGTGATATACCAATGGGCAAGACGCTAGTCACAGCTAAGCGGAAGTGTCCAAAGCGTGGGACGTTTCTAATCTTGACCCATAGACATATCACTTGCATCCATGATGGTGAGATGGTAGACTGGGCGGCAGACACTAATAGCAGAAAGCGTATCATATGGGTGCGCGAAGTAATCAAAGACAATCTCAAGAGAGGATAAACATATGAGCGACAACACATATAACGGCTGGACCAATCGTGAGACATGGGTCATCAATCTATGGATGGGTGATTTCTTTCAGGAAGTGTCAGACGAAGGACAACAGCTGCTCGCTGACTACATCGAAGAGACAGTATGGGACATGTTCAACGAGGCAGACATACCGCCTATGTTCGCTGATATGATAGACTTAGGTTCTGTCAATTGGCGAGAACTAGCAGACCACTACACAACAGAAACAGAATTTCAAACTGAGGTTGCATAACATGATAATTGAATTTGAAGCTGACACCTACAAAATACCAGCGTTCGCACTGTCTGCGCTGGTGAACAATGACTACACCGGAATACTTGACGACGACGAGGCGTTCGTGGACAATCTCTGCGAATGGCTCGACGGTGAATATGGGCAAGGCAACTGGCACGTTGGCAACGTGAGTGAGCAGTATTTTGCACGCGCTGACTTTGGTGGCTTATCCGGTGATGTCTGCGACGTAGAAATAGTATACCGAATGGTGGAGGTGGAAGCATGATTCACACTAGCGAAAGTCTACGGTCACAAGATGGTGACTTTGAAAACTACCATTATCAGCTAGAAGACGGCGAACGCTACAGGCTGACAGATAGCGAACTAGGATGGCTAAAGTTTGTCTCAGGTCGCTACAGCATAGCGGACCACATTAGAGACAATCTAGAAGACGGTGTTTATACTGTGGACCTAGAAGGCATGAGCGAGGCACTAGAGGATGACGGCATGTTTCCGAAGGCTGTTTGCTTGTCAGACGATACGGTGCTACAATCCATCTTTTTCTACAGTGCGGCAGAAATAGACTAGCCTACTGACGAGCCGGTGAAATTCCGGCGAAACGTCCAGTTTCTCTCCTTAGCTGGACGTCTGGGTATTGACTCAAAATGATAAACTAACGGAGAAATACAATGGCAACATTTAGAATTCAAAGAACTCGAAAAGCACCTGTCCCTTCAGTTCAAAAAGCTAGAACAAATACATGGAAAGATTTGTTTGAGAGTATGGAAAAAGGACATTGGTTTATTGTCACAAAGACAAACTATGGCAAAGTTTCTCAAGCGGCTGCAACGTATCTCAAAGGAAAATATAAGCTTTACAAACATCCAACGAGAAAAAACTGTCATGTTTTTATGAAAAACGCTTGACAGATCAAAAAGACTTGATATAATAACCTAAGAACACCTAAGAATCTTTAGAAATTAATCTATAGAATAATATTCTAAAGGTTCTTAGGTAAACTTTAGAGAGGTTGAGAGTATGTTTTTATGGTTGTTTCTACTGTGTGTCGTTGTCATGACGGTACATCAAATTGCAGAACATTTCCGGAGCAAATAGCATGAAAATGATTGAACCAAAACGAGAGGAACTTTTGACTACTTGGATCACGCTGTATAAACTACAGGTCAACGGGGTAGCAGATAGAGACCAATGCCAGAAGATAGCGGACATTTTGCGCCTAGTGGACAAAGAGCAAAGTAGGCTATTAAATGATAAACATTGAGGGTAGAGTCTTTCACCCATCACAGCAAAAAGAAGCCGTGGCATTTCTAGAAGGCATGGTGGAAGAATTGCAAAGGCATGTCTTCGTAGAAGTTGAAGGCTACCCAATGCTTCTAGACGATCACAAAGACTTGGAGAAATTGTTAAAAGATGAACCAGCACTATTCCTTCATTAGTAAATACTCACTCAACGAATATAGCTTTGATCTGAGGCACTGTTTTGCTGACGATATGCTACGCTTCGATAATCTGCGGGTAGACGGTGAGCCTATGAATGATGAAGACTTGACCACAAGTCAATATTCAGAGATAATCAGCCATCTTGAAGAATACAGGTATGAATTGCTATGAACTATTTTTATGTGGATGAAGACGCAATGACAGCCGCTAGGATGCTGTGTGATAAACACGTAGTCAAAATGATCCTAGAGACAGCCCAAATGCTGAGTACCGCTCACAGGCTCCTAGAGACGCCACAAGCGCCTTTTGTCTATAAGCCTACCCATACCAACCACCCTAGCACAAAGTGGCTCAGATCGTCTCAGATTGCGTATAAACACGGGTTGCATCATTTACGTGGTCTTTTGCTTGAATACGAACTACGCTATAACAAACTCCACAAGACTTCAGGGCTTTTGTATCACTTGTCTAACATACCGGAAGCACTACCCGTTATGCCCTTTGTTGATCCTCCTCAGTGTGTCTATGATGAATGTAAAGGTCCGGACACTGTGGCAGCATATCGGGACTACTACCGTATGAGACGCAATGAAATAGATATGAGATGGACTAAACGGGAGGAACCAGCATGGCTGTAGAAGTAAACATAACCGAAACAATGGCTGACTATTATTTAGAAGCCTATACAAAGGACTATAAAATCAACGAGGACAAAACTATAGAGGACATTGGCGTCACTCGCTTGGCCTATATCGCTGGATACAGAGACTATGATATAGGTGAGGAGGAGCAGTTAAAGACATGGCTAGACTTGAGGAACAAACTTAAGGAGGCTTATGAGACTTATCCCGATGGTGAGGTCACAGTTAAACTGGTAATCAAAGATGAATGGATAAACTGTATATGAAAAAACTAATCATAGCTTCGGTTTTTGTCTTGTCAGCAGGGTGTGCTGGTTATGCTGAGAACCCCAACAACATACCACAACAAAAACTAATACCCATCAAGTCTGAGACAGTGTGCGGTAAACTCAGAGTCTTGGTCTGTGACAAAAGATTTAAGAATTGTTGGTGCATAGATCCATTAGCAGACCACAGTAAAGCAAGGTACGTATAATGAATATTTTTAAAAGAATATACAAATGGTTCTGTGTGGAACTTAAACTAATCTATGAAGACTTTACTGGAGGATACGTTAAGGCAAATGATGAAATTTGGGACATTGTTTTGTTCGGAACTGGTCTAGCAATGTTGGCCATAGTGATCTTATTTTTAACGGAATCAACGTGTGGAGTGTTTGATATATGACGGATATGACAGTGGACCTATTAGACCACATGGGTTCAGATTTAACAGTGGTCAACGCAGCAAGAGTGTCTTTTAATAAGCATCATTCTAAAATGTCAGTAGGTGATGTAGGGTTGATTAAATACCTTGCAGAGCATAATCATTGGACCCCCTTTGGACACGTACAGCTACAATTCAGGGTCAAAGCACCTGTGTTCGTCGCTAGGCAGCTAGTGAAGCATCAGGTAGGGCTAGTGTGGAATGAAGTCAGCCGTAGGTACGTAGACAGCCCACCGGATTTTTATAATCCTCAGTTGTGGCGTATCAAGGCAGACAATAAAAAACAGGGGTCTTCTGAGTACGTGTTGGAGCAGGATTCTTTAGTCTTCAAAGAGTATTGGGAACTCATGACTAAGGCAGCGGAACTGTATCAGCACATGATAGAAGACAAAGAAATAGCACCGGAGCAAGCCCGTATGATCTTACCGCAGTCCATGATGACGGAGTGGTACTGGACAGGCTCTTTACCTGCCTTTGCTCGTGTAGTAAAATTAAGGTCTACACCGGACGCACAGTTAGAATGTAGATTGATTGCAAATCTTATTGACGAGAAGATTATAACCCTGTATGATTTAGAGACAAGTTGGACAGCACTCAAGGAGAATTTCAATGGATGAGAACATAATGGATGAGTACGTAACGAATGTAGACGTAGAGCGTATGGCTGAAGATTTAGCTATAGACGAGATGTACAGCCTGTCCTTTTCAGACCTACAGTTTGTTCTAAAGGACTTGCTCAGAGAGAAATACAAGCGTATGATACCTACAGAACTGTATACTATGCACAGAGAACGGTTCTATTACACATACAGTGATGAGGTGTTCGATGAGCCGGTGTAGAGCCTGTAATAACCTGATGTCCGATACAGAGATGAAGCGTAAAGATCCTAACACCAAAGATTATACAGATCTGTGTACAAGTTGTTTTATGGCGTCCGTACAATCGTTGGTAGAGATGGAGGGGTACATCAATGATATTGATACCATACAATTAATGGAAGAAATGGAGGTAGACATAACAGAAAATCGTGATAAAATATTAGGCATCTACTACAACGTGGATAACAACGAAGATAACTACTAATTGGAGATACATCATTATGGCAGCACAAAAATATGTAACTGAAGGAACCGTAGCCTTTCAATCACTGCGAGAGCACGACAGCTTCAACGGTCAATCCACAGGTAAGTACACACTAACCTTGACATTGCCGGAAGACAATGCAAAGGAGTTGGAAGAAAACGGGGTTAAGCTGAAGGACTACGAAGGTAACTCTCAGCGCAAGTTTAGCAGCAAATTCTCCGTACCCATTGTCAATACAGACGGTACTCCGTTTAACGGCAATGTGACTCGTGGATCTAAAGTCCGCATTCAGTACCAATACGGGAACTCCCATCCGGTACATGGAGTCTCTACGTACCTGAACGCTGTTAAAGTGCTGGAAGTTGCTGAAGCAGCCTCTGACACTTCATTTTAAGGAACCCATCTCATGTCTAGTGAAGAAAACAAATTCGTTAGGCATGAGGAATGTCCACAATGCGGCAGCAGGAACAATCTAGGACGCTATTCAGACGGACACGCATACTGTTTCTCCCCAGAATGCGACTATTTTGAACCTGCCACCGCTGAGTTTTCCTCATTGACTAATGGAACCCAGCAAAGGGTAGTGGTAACGGAAATGATAGGAACTATCGCAGCGATACCGGACAGGCGTATCTCTGAACGGACTTGTAAAAAATACAATGTCCGCGTGGAGTACGACTCGAAGGGTATTATCAGCAAACATCACTATCCTTTTACGGACGTAAACACAGGGGACATACTCTGTACCAAAGTCCGCAGAGTGATAGACAAACAATTTACAATCAACGGATCGTACACAGGCAATTTAGGTCTCTTTGGACAGGAGACCTGTAGGGGCTTGGGTAAGTTTATCACAATCACAGAAGGAGAACTGGACTGTCTCTCAGTTGCTGAAATGTTTGATAGGAAGTACGACGTAGTGTCACTGCGTACCGGCGCACAGTCAGCAGCCAAAGAGATTAAAGAGCAGCTGGAGTGGCTGGAAGGGTACGACAATGTGGTTCTGTGTTTCGATAACGATAAAGCAGGACAGATTGCCGTAGACAGTGTTAAGGATCTCTTTAGCCCTAACAAGCTGAAGATCGTTAAACTGCCCCTGAAAGACGCCTCAGACATGCTCATGGCTAACAGAGTCAAAGACTTTACGACTAGCTGGTGGGACGCTAAGACTCATAGGCCGGACGGTATTGTCGCTGGGGTGGACACTTGGGACCACCTAATGAACTCTCGTAAAGTCAAGTCCATACCGTACCCTTGGATTGGTCTTAATGATCTAGTTAAAGGCGTTAGACCTTACGAGCTAGTCACGGTGACTTCCGGTAGTGGTATGGGCAAGTCTCAGCTAATCAAAGAGATTGAATACTTTCTGTTTAACGCTACGGAAGACAACATTGGGATACTGTCACTGGAGGAATCATTGTCCCGCACTACTCTTGGTTTGATGTCTATGGCAGCTAACAAGCCGTTACATCTAGATGAGGATGCAGATACAGAGGCTTTCAAACCGTACTGGGATGCAACAATGGGAACCAATAGATTTTATTTGCTGGACCATTGGGGATCTACTGGAGAAGAGACCTTGATGTCTCATATACGGTACTTAGCCAAAGCTCTGGACTGTAAGTGGATCATCTTGGACCATCTAGCCATTGTAGTCAGCAGCCAAGAGCATGGAGATGAGCGTAAGAACATAGATGCAATCATGACCAAACTCAGAACACTCGTGCAGGAGTTAGGAGTCGGTTTGTTTCTTGTCTCACACTTAAAACGCAGTGGCGGTACGTCCCACGAGGAAGGCGGTAAGATATCGCTGTCTGAACTCAGGGGGTCACAGTCCATTGCACAGCTATCCGACATTGTTCTAGGTCTTGAGAGAGACCAACAGAATGAGGATGAGAACATTAGGAATACGACGACAGTCAGAGTGCTTAAAAACAGATACACGGGCCTCACCGGACCCGCTTGTTATCTGAAGTACGACAAGGAGACTTCTCGTATGTTTGAGACAGTTAAACCAGCGGAGGTGAATGGTGATTTCTAGTATGGATCAGGTTGTGGAGAGAGCTGTAACGACTCCCATCATGACTAAAGCACATGAGAAATCTGTGGAGATGGGTGCATTACGTAATTCTTTAACTAATGGGGAGGGTAATTTAGTTGGGTTTGTAGGAGAAGGTTTGGTTCATGAATATTTGTTGGAACAAAGTCAGATGTCTAGCTGGGCAAACACCTATGACTATGATATAATATTAAACGGTGAGGTGACGATAGACGTTAAGTCTAAAAAGACAGGGTACGTGCCTAAGTTAGACTATGAATGCTCAGTGACTGCATTGAATACAAAGCAGCAGTGTGACGTTTATGTCTTTACTCGTGTCAAGAATGATATGTCTGTTGGTTGGATTCTAGGATTCCTTCCAAAGAAAGACTACTTTGACGCAGCTACTTTAATGGAGAAGGGTATGATTGATCCTTCTAATGGTTGGAAAGTAAAGTCGGATTGTTACAATGTTCCGATTAATGAGTTGAGACCTATTAATGAACTTTTTGAGAAAACCACTAATTCTTGACATTGAGACAGACGGACTGGACTCTACGAAGATCTGGTGCTGCTCTACGAATCTGTTTGGGACTGTGTACAGTGAGGAGGAATTTAAAACTAAACTGGCTCAGCATCAGGACATAGACGCAGTGGTTGCCCACAATGGCATTGGGTTTGACTTTCCCGTCATGGAGAGACTGTGGAATGTAGACTGGTCTTCCTACAAACTGTATGACACACTGGTCCTTTCTCGCTTGGCTAATCCATCTCGTGAGAAGGGACACTCACTGAAGCAGTGGGGAGAAGTCTTAGGCTTTCCCAAAGGTGAGCACAATGACTGGTCAAAACTAAGCTGTGAGATGGTCAAATACTGTCAGCAGGACGTAGCCGTAACTGTTCGAGTCTTACAGCAGTTGACAACGGAACTAGCTGGATTCAGCGAAGAGTCCGTAAAACTGGAGCATGACGTACAACGAATCATTCAGCAGCAGATAAATAACGGCTGGCTGATAGATCAACGCCATGCAAATTTATTATTGGCAGAATTAAAGGAGAAGCTATATGAGCTTGAGGAAACTGTCCAACAAACTTTTCTACCGTTACCGACATTTGTTCGGGAGATTGTACCGAAGATCAAAAAAGACGGAGAGATTTCCACAGTCGGCCTAAAGTTTTTAGGGGATGGATGGACCCAAGTATCCGGTACGTTTTCCCGTGTGGACTACATACCGTTTAACCTTGGGTCTAGACAGCAGATCGGCAGGTACTTACAGCACTTTGGCTGGAAACCCCAAAACTTCACAGAGAAAGGACACCCAATCGTAGACGAGTCTACTCTTGAGAATGTTGAGGGGATTCCGGAAGCCAAACTAATCGCTGAGTACATTATGGTGCAGAAGCGCATAGCACAAGTACAAAGCTGGCTGGACGCTGTACAGGAGGACGGTAGGGTACATGGGTACGTGAACTCTAACGGGGCTGTAACGGGACGTATGACTCACTCTAGCCCTAACATGGCTCAAGTACCCGCTGTGTACTCTCCATACGGAACAGAGTGTAGGTCTTGCTGGATTGCACCGGAAGGTTACAAAGTAGTTGGGGTGGACGCAAGTGGTTTAGAATTGCGTATGTTGGCACACTATATGAAGGATGAGAGATACACTAATGAAATCGTTAATGGAGACATACACACCGCTAATCAAAAGCTTGCAGGACTTGAATCTAGAAATCAAGCAAAAACTTTTATTTATGCCTTGCTATACGGAGCAGGAGATGAGAAGCTTGGTTCGGTGGTTGAACGAGGCAGGGCAGATGGTGCAGAGCTTAGAGGACGTTTCCTCAATAATCTCCCATCATTTAGAGATCTTAGAGACAGAGTTTCGAAAGAGGCAAGAGGAGGGTACGTCAAAGGATTAGACGGTAGAAGAGTTTTAATCAGATCAGAACATGCAGCCCTGAATACCTTATTGCAATCAGCAGGTGCATTGGTCATGAAAAAAGCTTTGACTCTTCTGGATCAATATGCTAAACTATGGGGTATAGATTACAAGTTTATTGGAAACATTCACGATGAGATACAGGCAGAAGTGATTGAGGACAAGGCGGTAATCTTTGGAGGTCTTGCGGTTTCCTGCATACAAGCTGCCGGACTAGAATGGAAGTTAGACTGTCCACTTGACGGTGAATTTAAGGTAGGAGACTCATGGGCACAGACACATTAATAGACGATATCTATAGGTTGGTATCGACACATGAAGTACCGGACAACGTAGACGTTGAAGCTGAGATTGAGAAGTTTGGGGAGGCTATGAAGTCCCTCATGCGGTCTGAGTTTAGCAGAGAACGTACAGAGGATACGCGGAAACTGAGACTGTCTATGATTGGTAGACCGGATAAATACATCTGGAATAGCTTTCATGGGACAGTCAAAGAAGAGATTATGCCTCATACATACGTCAAGTTTATGTATGGACATCTGATTGAAGAGATGCTGTTGTTCTTGACTCGCATGTCTGGACATGAGGTTACGTGTGAGCAGAAGAGATGCGAAGTGGAAGGTATTGCAGGCCACATGGACTGTAAGATAGACGGAGTAGTCACTGACGTTAAGTCTGCCAGCACCTTTGCCTTCAAGAAGTTTAAAGAACGTAGAGTACCGGAAGACGATCAGTTTGGATATGTCGATCAGATCAAAGCATACGCCCATGCAGAAGGTGAGCGTAAGTTTGCTTGGTTGGCTATGGACAAACAAAACGGACATCTGACCTTCTGTATGCACGATCTAGATGACACTACGGACCCTATGCACGAGCTGCTGCAAGGAGATATTGCAGAGCGAGTACGTTCCGTAAAAAAGCTAGTAGAGCAGGAGGAGCCGGTCTCTTTCTGTTATCCAGATGTACCGGATGGAAAAGCTGGAAACATGCGTTTAGACGTTGGTTGTTCTTACTGTCAATTCAAAGAACATTGTTACCCAGAATTGCGTACTTTTATCTACGCAAATGGTCCAAAGTTCTTCACAAAGATCGTTAAGGAACCTTTCGTTGTGGAGGCAGTAGATGGTTTCTAAAAAGTATGGACGCTATAGATCGGGGCTGGAGAAGAAGTTTGCGGAAGCTCTGCCCCGTAAGTTCATGGAGTATGAACCATACGACATAGACTATGTAATGGAAAGAAGGTACAAACCTGATTTTGTCTTTCAAGATTGGTTGTTTGTAGAGTGTAAAGGGTTCTTCAGGGAGGGAGAGGTACTCAAGTACAAGTCCATACGGAACTGTCTGGACACAGATCAAGAGTTAGTCTTTGTCCTGTCTGACCCAAACAAGAAGGTACGTAAAGGGGCCAAGATGACAATGGGCCAGTGGTGTACTAAAGAGGGATTTAAATTTTATACCATAGCCACAGTTAATGAGTTGATTGATTATGCCAATGCTGGTTGACGAACTAAAAGAACGCATACTACAGGAATATGACGTAGATTTGCTGTGTGAGGTTTTAGACATCAGTGCCGAAGAACTACTAGACGCATTTGAGTACAGACTATTACAGAATCTACACAAGTTTGAAGATTTAGAGGAATACTTCGATGAAACAGAGGACTAAGTATAGGCTGGACAATGCAGCTATAGACAACGCTAAGCCGGAAGAGTGGGACGCACTGGTGCATAAGCCTCCTCACTATAACAAAGGCGGTATTGAAGCTATAGACTACATTAAGCAGCAATTAGGCGAGTGTATTGTGGAATACTGTGAAGGCAATGTACATAAATATCTACACAGATGGCGATACAAGAACGGCATACAGGATCTAAAGAAGGCTCAGTGGTACTTGGACAGAATGATAAAAGAACAGGAAGCCTATGAATGAAAGTAATACAGGGAAATTTTAATGGGAAGTCAGAAAAGATTCCAGTACCATCAGTATTTTCAGCTGTTACTTCAGTGGAGGATCTAGAGAAATACGAGGACGCCTTCTGTATCGTGAAATCAGAGGACTTTGTAGTCATCTCTACGAATATAGACACACAGGATCTTTACTTTTTACTGGACCAAATTAAGCTAGCATTGATTACAAGAGGAGACTACGAAATCTAATGGACCAATATCAACAATACATACATAAATCAAGATACGCTAGGTATTTGGACGACGAGCAACGTAGGGAAACATGGGAAGAGACTGTAAACCGATACGTCGAATACTTTTGGAAAAATAGAGCACAGATTACGTCTGATGTTGCAGCAGAGATAAAGAAAGCCATTTTGGATCTGAAGGTGATGCCTTCTATGCGCTGTATGATGACAGCTGGCCCTGCTCTGGACAGAGACAATGTAGCAGGGTTTAACTGTTCGTATCTGCCCATTGACAGCCCCAGATCCTTTGATGAGTTGATGTATATACTTCTCAACGGTACAGGTGTTGGCTTCAGTGTCGAAAGAGACTACGTGCAGCAGTTGCCTACAGTGGCAGACACATTTCATGACACAGAGACTACCATTGTTGTGTCTGACAGTAAGGTAGGCTGGGCAAGTGGCTTCAGAGAGTTGATTAGTTTGTTGTACGCTGGAAAGATTCCTAAGTGTGACTTGACTCGCGTTAGGCCAGCGGGAGCTAGGCTAAAGACCTTTGGTGGCAGAGCGTCTGGTCCTGAGCCTCTTGCGGATCTGTTTAACTTTTCCGTAGACCTGTTTAAGTCTGCTGCTGGACGCAAGCTTACGTCTCTTGAGTGTCACGATTTGGTCTGTAAGATAGCTGACATTGTTGTAGTAGGTGGAGTACGTAGGTCTGCTCTTATTAGTTTAAGCAACGTAACAGACAATCGGATGGCTAATGCCAAGAATGGCGAATGGTATCTTACTAATGGGCAGCGAGCGTTGGCGAACAACAGCGCAGTCTATTCTGAAAAGCCTGACTTTGATACTTACTCATCTGAGATGAAGAGACTCTATGAATCTAAGTCTGGCGAGCGTGGAATCTTCAGCCGTGTAGCAGCACAGAAGGTAGCAGCACGTAACGAAAGGCGTGATGCGACTCATAAGTTTGGAACCAATCCTTGTTCTGAAATTATCTTGAGGCCTTATCAATTCTGTAACCTATCTGAAGTGGTTGTACGTGCAGACGATACAGAAAATACTCTGAAGGACAAAGTACGTCTCGCTACCATCATGGGTACGCTCCAAGCGACTCTGACGGACTTTCGATACTTGAGAAACATTTGGAAGAAGAATACGGAGGAGGAAGCACTTCTAGGTGTCTCTCTGACGGGGATTATGGACTGTAAGCTAACCAATGGGTCTACTGGAGAAGAGGCCCTCAGCAAGCTTCTAGACAG
>Ga0208767_1001142_pt1 | contig 21189 bp, 30 predicted proteins | sample VirMetDEL_Mar_21_FD_184514 | JGI IMG/M metagenome (GOLD analysis project Ga0208767, IMG submission 184514) | Aqueous microbial communities from the Delaware River and Bay under freshwater to marine salinity gradient to study organic matter... | ecosystem: Environmental > Aquatic > Marine >... | reverse complement strand
CTGAAGCGAGTTTATACTGTGATGTGTCGGAGAATAACAGTAAGGTCTCGTTGAATGATATTGAATTTCTTAATACGTTTACAGTTGTACCTGAAGCTGCAACATCTATAACATCTGTATCTAATACTTGTGTTACTGTAGTTGCAAAGAAATTAAAGTAATCAGCATTACCTGATAATACTAAGTTCTCTCCAGCTAATATACCTAGTCTATTTTTATAGAATGTAAGGTTCTGTATTGTTTGTCCTACAAACGTAGGGTCAGGGTTTGTTGTTTCATCCCCAGCGTCTCTTTCTGTATAGCTTTGTTTAGCAAAAGTAAATGTACCATCATTATTATTAATAAGAGCATGTGGCATTGTAGCGTCGTTTAGCCCTCTATTTGTGTTAGGTGCTATACACTCTTCCCACACACCATTGCCTACATAGTTAACATAGTAATCTGAGGTAGTATCACCAGCGTCACCTGTTACTTTAATCTTATCATTTAACTTTGCATAATAAGGTAGCTTAGTGAAATCTTGTATTTCATCTTTAACAGCATACAGCTCACTGTTACCAGCACCATCATGTGTCTCTACTGTGTAGTTAGCGTTTTGGTCTTTTACATAACCACGTAGTGAAGACTGGTGTTCTGTAAATGAAAACTCTGTTCTTAAAGTTGAATATGTGCTTAAGCCTTGTGTTGTAGTTAGTGTTGCCCCTGTGTCTTCTCTAGTTAATTTAAACTCTATACTAGAAGAAGAGTCCCAATAAGTACTGCTTGTACCATATCTAAAGATATCTATTAGCTTTGCTGTGTCTCTAAACTGTGTGTCATGGTTAGCATCACTGCCATCAGGCATTTGTATAATTGCATTAATACCATAAGGTAAGTCAGGGTGAGTAAGGTGTATTGCATACTCTCTACCAAAGTTAGTTACCTTAAACACTACATAAAAGTATTCGTTTTTATCTGATGTAGTTGTGCCATTTTGTGCTGGTGTTATAGATTTGTTAGATACAAAAGTATAGTCAGCAATGTTGACCATCTTGAGGTCATCTTTAGGATTGGTGGTGGTAAGATAAGATGTACCATCAGGATAGCTTACAGTCTTCTCATTACCTTGTAAGTCAAAAACTTTTACCCCACCGTTGTAAAATGCAACAATGTACTTATTGTTCTCATCTCTTTGTATGCTCCATATCTTTGTAGTGTTAGGAAACACGTTTGTAGCATCTAGTGTAGCTATGTATTCTGATGGTGGGCGTTTGCCTAAGCCTTTGATTATATTGTTTTGACAATTAATCTGTTCTTCACCTTGATTAATACCACGTTGGGTAGGTGTTTGTTGGCTTATACCATTCAGAAAGTTAGGTATCGACTGAGAAACTACTGCCATTAATAAGTCCTTCTAGGTGGTCTGTTAATTATAGAATATGTATTTGCATCACCTTCTAGTATGTTTACATCTTCACTTCTAGAATCAGATTGCTTAAAGTTATTGTAAGCTTCCTGTTCATCTATGCTCATTAACTCAGATAAACCAGCATCACCAATAAATCTAGCTGCAAAACGTCTAGCTGCTTTTACTGTAATGTAGCGTCTAGCGTATTCAGGTAGTTGTTCAAATTGTTGTATCAATACAACATCTAATGGTGGGACGATTGTAAAAACGTCTGTGTGGTTATCCATGTCATACAGTTTACCATCACGTATAACTACGTTTTGATATCTGTGTGTTGCGTGAGCGTCAGCTTGGACGCAGTTGGAAGGTAATGGAATCTTACTATCATCATCTATTGAGTAAGTTACATTGTATTCTGTGTTAAAGTTCCAGCCTTCACTTTGTACAGAAAGGCTAGTTTCATCTAAGATATTTATAGCGACAGATACATCTACGTTTGTTACGCCGCTAATTGAGTTAACAGGTGCTTCTCCAATAGCAGAGAGCATGGTGTTGATAGCTTGTAACTCGGTAGTTGGTGTTATTTGTGTTGCCATAATTTCCTCAGTAAAGAGGGGACAGCATAAGCCATCCCCTCAAGGTTAAGTATAAGAAACGATTAAGCTTCTTTAATACCTACAGCTGCTTCAGGTCTGAGCACGCCGTGACCCATAGCATATTTAGCTACCATCAATGTACCTTGACGTCTTATGTCATATTCCATTTCAGTTGCTAAGTCCATGAGCTTAACAGTACCAGCTGCTGAAGGGTGACAAACTAGAGCAACATAGTTAGCTAAGTTAACTTGTTGTGGGTTTGAACCACCAGCTGTAGCAGAACCGCCATCAACGTTTGTTGAAGCTGAGAAGTCTGAAGCCACAAAGTGTGGTGTTGGTACTAATTCAATACCAGCAATCTTCAATACTCTACCTTCAGCAATAGAACCTTGACCACTAAAGTCAACATTCACAGCGTTAGTAGCGTTTGCTAATTTGTAATACTCTTCAAGTCTGATGAAGCACTTACGTCCTTCTCTTGGCACATAGTTAGCGTCAAGTTGTTTTGCAGCGTTGAAAAGTTCGTCAATCACAGCGTTAGCAGCTGTAGAAGCTGTAGCACTAGCGATTGAAGTGTTTGTTAACACAGTTCCTGAAGCATAGCCTGAATCAGCTACGTTTGCAGAAGCTTGTGCTGCTTGTCCGATTGTTTGTAGAATGTGCTTATCTTTTTGGAAAGCCAATGCTCTACCGATTTCGGATGAATAAGAACCTCTAACATCATAATGATTCTTTGCTTCTTCTATGTTAGAAAGAAAGACAGAAGATATCAATAAGTCATTGATTGTTATGATTTTCTCGTTGTGGTTTACGTCACTACCAGTGATTTCTGAACCAGCGGTATGATAAGAAGCGTCAATTCTGCCCATTACAGGGAATTGTGCACTTTTACCATTACTGATTGTACGGACAGTTTCAGCTCCTTGAGTTACTGAAGCACGTTCAAATGAAGTTAAAACTTCGCCTGAAAATACTTTAAGAAATAGAGCGTCTTCTGAACCACCAGTGTTGATTTTACCGACAGATACTGGACTAGCATTTGCCATAATAAATCTCCTTTGGTTATAGTTTAGTTGTTGTTGAACGCCTCTAAGTTTCGTCCCCAAGATTGTCTTCCGCAGAAGGTCAAGTTACTACTACTTGTTGGCAGCTGCCATCTAACGAGATAGCACAGCTATTAGCACTTCCATTTACGTAAAGCTAGAGCCTTACGTGTTGGCTTTCCATTTGGTTTTTTCATTGCACCTTTAACACCACTCATTCTTGCACAGAAACTTTTACGTCTCCCAGCTGCTTTAGAACCTCTTTTAACTTTTCCTGTTACAGGTGCTTTGAGGTTAGCCCCAGTCTTACGTTTGTAATAACGTCTACCAGCGGCATTTAATCCGCCACTAGGGCTTTGGTGTTTCTTTGCTGGCATTTACTTTTTCTTCCTCACTGTTTTCTTTTTAGGAAAACCAGCTTTCATATTAGAATAAGCTTTCTTACTGATTGTAGATTTAGACTTAGGTCTGCTTGTACCAGCTTTCTTACGTGCATTTATATTTGCGTATAGTCCACGTTTAGCCATTACTTACCACCTTTTCCTTTTTTCTTTTTCTTATATCCACATGCCATTGTATATCTCCTATAAGTTACTGTTTGCTAATTTCTCCTGTACTTCAGCTTGGAACGCTGGGTCTTTAGCATATCTTGGGTCGCCCATATCAGCTTGTACTTGAGCCCATGATTCATAGCCACCTTGTGAAGTAGGGGCTGCTTTACCTGATAGTAATTTAGGGTCAGTACCATTAGCTGCTGTGTATCTAGCTTGTAAACCAGTAACAGCCAGCTTGATAGTTTCCATATCACCACTGTTAACAGCGTTGTTATAAGCTGTCTGTTCAGCTTCAGTTAAATTTTGTCCAGCCCATTGAGTCATTTCTACGTAAGCTTCTTCTCCACCTACTAAGCCTTTGACTTCACTGCCTTGTTGTAATGCTCTAGCTTCTTGTCCAGCAATAAACTGGTCTACTATATCTCTACTGATACCAGCTTTCTCTAGTCTTTCATAAGACTCATCAGCTAGTTGACCACTCTCAGCATACTCTGCACTGAGTGAATCCATGTCAAGTCCAGCAGACTCAACAGCTTCATCAGCTTGTATTTCTAAATCACTCTTAGGTTGTTCTTCAGCCTTCGCTTCTTCCTTAGGTTCTTCTTTAGGTTGCCCTAATTTAGATTCTAATTCAGCGTATGATTTAGCCATTGCTTCAACAGATTCAAACTTCTCAGGTAAACCCTCAGGTCTAGAAGATTCTACTTGTTGTTCTTCTACTGGGGCTTCTGATGTAGTTTCATCTGATTGTACTACTACTTGTTCTACCATTTATTTCTTCTCCTTTATTGTGGTTTAGTCATGTTATTAGCAACAGGTTGTACTACATCCTGTGCCATATCCATCATTTGTTGTTGAGCCATTTGCTGTTGTGCAGCTTCTTGCTCTTGAGCTAGTTGCTCTTCACTCTTAATTAATCCTTCAGTATCAATACCTAAACTGGTAGCAACACGAGTAATCAAGTCATTAGGATTTAACACCTGTACTATTTCAGGACTAATCTGAGCTAGTTGTCCTATCTCCATAACAAATTCTCTTAGTTTCTGTAGGTCATTACCACGTCCTAAAGCTTCTATACCTGTGATAATAGTAGGTGCTACAGAATCTTTTGGAAGCTTTGGTATCTCATTGGATTGAGACATACGCTTCATTAATACTTGTACTAATGGTAACTGAAACTCTTGAGATAATAATGAGTATATACCACCCATACTAGTCTCTAACTGTTCAGCCATGTATCTAATCTCTTGTGCTGTAACACGTTCAGCGTCTCTTTGTATTGCTGTGTGTAATAAGAAAGCGTAAGACATACGTTCTTCTAAACGTCCTATGCTACGTTCTACAATACCTAAATCATATTGCTTCTCAGTTTGCAGGCATGTTACGTCGTCTCTTTGTCCTGTAATTATGTCCCCGTTTCTAGTGTTAGCCAAATCTCTTTTACGAGTGACAGCGTTAGGTCTAACCATAAATACTACTTTACTTGCAGCTGCTGATGATTCTACTAGTGATTGTGATAGTCCCTCTAGTGACCTTAGGTCTCCTAGAAATTCCTCTACATAACCACGACCGTAGTCTTCACCATCTACTCTAACCATACGCAATGCTTGGTAAGGCATGTTGTCTGCTGGGTATGTACCTACTGAGCTTGGTATTTTGTGTCCCATAACTTCTTGACATACATAGTACTTGCCATCAGGTAATCTGTATATATGAGTATATATCTCACAGTCCTCATCTTCTTTATAATCAGGATACTTACCTATAATTTGTAGTGTCTCTTCATCTAGTGCGACTGGACTAATGCTTTCTTTAATAATTACTTCTAATAAATTACCATCTTCATCCCTTCTACAAACAAATTGTGTTATACCATACACACGCATGTTGCCTTTCTTAGGTAGATATGTTAGTACATTACCACTTACAATAAGATGTTTTAGTGCTTCAAATACAGATACTCTAAGTGCTAGGTTCTCTATTTTTTTGTGTATCTCACGCTCAATTTTGGCTAGAGACTTCTCAATTTCAGATTGTAATTCAGGGTTCTGCTCTAGTTCCTCTTTAGTTTTACCTGATAAAGATAATCTAAAGAAAGGTGAGTTGGGTGGTAATAATAATAATAGAAGTTTGGAAGCTAGGTTGTTAACACCTCGTGCTCCCACTGATTGAAATGGGGTATATAGTTCTGAGCTTGACTCGAAGCCGTCGTCAGGAATAAGGGTTGGTATTGTAAGTTCTGAGCACTCACGGGCTCTGTCTAGATAATGTTGTCTATCTGCTTGTAGCTTTTCATAGCGTTGTTTCGCTGTCTCTTTCATCATCTCTTGCATAATTAACTAATGTTTAATCCTGACCCTGAAGTAGGAATAGATAAGCCTGATGTTTGTAAAGCTTTTGTGCCTTTACGTTTGACTTTCTTTTTTCTTTCTTCTTCAGTTAACTTCTCTTCAGCTACCTTAAGTGTTGGTGCTATTTCTTCTCCTGATGGTGAAGCGATAGGCGGAGCTGGAGTAGGTGCTGGTGGTGGAGTAGATACTTTTGGACTACCTGTGCACATATTATCTCCTTATTATTGTGTTGGAATTTGTAAGCCAGCGTTTGACTTGTTTAAAGTACTTGTACCAACAGCTGACTTAGATGTTTTGTTTTTTGTTGTTTTTTTAGTTTGTTTTTTAGAAACAGTTTTTGATGGTGCTTTATCATCTTTAAGAGAAGCCTGTGATGTCTTTGAGTCTTTAACCTCAGATATAGGAAAAGGCTCATTAGGATTTTTTTTCTCCCAGTTCGCTTTTAAGGCACTTCCTCTTCTTCCACTACACATGTTACTTATCTCTTTCCTTTAGTTGGTTAATAAAGCGAACAACATCACGTTGTCCAGCCTTGAAGTATATGTCCTTCATTTCATCTGAGATATCAGGTGATTGCTCAGGATATAAACTATTTAACAGCTTAATAAACTGTGGTACTGTCTTAGGTAGGGTGGTTTCTTCTTCATCCTTGCCTACTATATCTTTTATAAACATATTTTATCCTTCTAAAACGGGTACTTTAAGTCCATAGTGTACCAGTTATTGTTCCTTTATTGTATTCAGTTGCTCTATTCTCAAAGAAGTTAGCGTGCTCAACACCATTAAGTACCCAGTCTAACCACTCTAATGGGTTATCTTTTACTTTGTAGTTAGGTTTCAATGATAGTTGTAACAGCCTACGGTCAGCAATATACCTTATGTATTGCTTAACTTCCTTAGGTTCTAGCCCACGAATACCCCCTTGCTCAAATGCTAGGTCAATAAACTTATCCTCTAGCTCAACCATGTCTCTACAGGTTTGATAGATAGTTGCTTTGAAATCATCATTCCATACGTTTGGATTCTCTTTAATCATTTCTTTAAATAGTTTAATCATACTCTCTACATGATGTGACTCATCACGGATAGACCATGTAACTATTTGACACATCCCTTTCATGCGACCAAAGCGTTGGAAGTTAAGTAGCATAACAAAAGAAGCGAACAGTTGTAGTCCTTCACCGAAGGCAGAGAAACAAGCTATGTCTCTAGCCAGTCCTTCTACTCCTTTACCTTTATCTTTAAATAAGTATTTATGTTTGTCAGCCATCTCCCTATATTCTTGAAATGCTTTGTACTCTGTCTCAGGTAATCCGATAGTATCATTTAGTAATGAATAACTGTGAGCATGGTTAGCTTCACTGGCTGCAAAAGAAGTTAACATCATGCGTACTTCAGGTACTTTAAACTTAGGTAAGTATTTATCTAAGTAAGCCTTAGCTATATCTACATCACCTTGTGTAAAGAATTTAAGTATCTGATTAATAAGATTCTTCTCAGGTTCTGTTAGCCTTTCATTCCAGTCTCTTACATCTTCATGTAGAGAAACCTCTGAAGGTAGCCAGTGCATCTTCTGTTGCATGTCATAGGACTCAAACGCCCAGTCATATGTAAATGGTTTATAGTGTGTACGTTCTTTAAATAAATTCATTATCCCTCGCAAGCTATACATTCCCCATCAGGAATGATTGTTCGTTCTATCTTTTGTGACACTAGTTCTGCTCTCTTCATTGCTTCTGAGCGACAGTAGTAAAGTGTCTTGAGTTTTCTTTTCCAAGCCAACATGTGTATGTCATGTAGTTCACGGATGTGAACATCAGCTGGAACGAATACATTAACAGATTGTCCCTGACAAATAAACTCTTGTCTGTCTGCTGCGTGTTCTATTACCCACTGTTGGTTAATCTCTATGGCTGTCTTGAATGTATCCTTCTCATAATCAGTAAGACCTTTGAGTTCTAATACTGAACCTCTGTTGGCTAGTATCTTCTTCCATGTCTTCTCATCATTCATACCTTTGCTTTCTAATAGTTTCTCTAGGTGTTTATTCTTAACCAAGAATGAACCTGACATTGTCTTCTGCACATAGGCATTAGCCCTGTATGGTTCGATAGCTGGTGATGTAGTACCACATATGATTGAGCTAGAAGCGTTAGGTGCGATAGCAAGTAGGTGAGCGTTACGCATACCAGTGCCTTCCATGTCAGGTGCTTCACCTTTCTTAATAGCTAATCGTTTAGATTCTTTGACAGCCTGTTCCTTAATATGTTTAAACATCTGTAGGTTCTTAGACTTAGCCAATGCTGATTCAAATGGTATGCCTTTAGATTGTAAGTAAGAATGGAATCCCATTGCACCTAACCCTAAGCTACGTTCATTCACAGCAGAAAACTTAGCCTTGTATAAAGTGTCAGGTGCATTGTCAATAAAGTGCTGTAGCACATTATCGAGAAAGTGGATTAAATCAGGTATGAACATTGGGTCAGCTTTCCACTCATCATACTTTTCTAAGTTGACTGAAGACAAACAACATACAGCTGTTCGTTCTTCATTGGTGGGTAAGGTTATCTCTGTACATAAATTAGAATGGTTTACTTTTAAACCTAAATCTTTTTGTGCTTGTGGTAGACCATCATTAACTGTGTCACCAAACATAATGTATGGCTCACCTGTGGCTACTCTGTTTTCTAATATACGCTGCCATAACTCACGGGCTGATATAGTTCTTACTATCTGATTTGTATGTGGGTCAATTAGATTCCAGCTATCATCAAACGTTGGTTCTTTGATACAGTTGTCAATCAATTCCATGAAGTCATTAGATATGTTAATACCATGATGTAGGTTCAGACACTTCCTGTGTACATCACCGCCACTAGGCTTACGCATATCTAGAAACTCTATAATCTCAGGATGGCTTACGTCCATGTAAGCGGCATAGCTGCCCCTTCTAGTCTTTCCTTGTGAGAAGGCTAACATCTCTGAGTCTACTACATGTAGAAAAGGTATTGACCCTGACGACTGAGACCCATTACTTGTGCCAGTTCCATCTGAACGAATGTGTCCCCAGTATCCACCGACCCCACCACCGACAGAAGCCAGCCATGCGTTTTCAGTGTAGTGTCCAGTCAGTCCTTCTCTACTGTCAGGTACATAATTAAGGAAGCATGAAATAGGCATCCCTCTATCTGTACCACCATTAGTTAAAATAGGTGTAGCGTACATAAACCATAGCTTAGATGAATAATTATATATACGCTCAGCCATCTCATCATTATCAGAGAAAGCTTTAGCCGCTCTCATAAATGCCTCTTGTGGTGAGGTCTCTTCAGGTAACAAGTACCTATCATGTAAGGTAGTCTTACCAAACGAGGTTAACAATTCATCTCTGCTATAATCCATATCCACTCCTATAATATGTTGAGAGGGTTCACATGTGTGTTCTCTCTAATTAATATATCTATATACTCTTTTGCTTTCTTTAAGTCCTCAAGCTTACCTTCCATGTCCTTATGCTTAGTACGCCAACGACATACATACTTGATAACGTTAGCCTCACAGTAAGGTATCTCATTCTCAATGATAAACGTTACAGGCTGTATCTTGTACTTGGCATAATGCTTGGGGTTGATTGCATTTATCTCTACCTTCTTCTTGGTTGCCATAGTTTTACTTCTCCAGTTTTTTTGTTGTACTCACCGTGCCGTAGTATACGAGCACACCTAGCTTGCTGTAATGCTTCAGCTTCTGTGTATCCCTTCTTATCATAGGCTTGTAAAACTTTGTCCCACAGGTCTAAGAGGGGTACATTAATATCTGTCCCTAGTATCTTCTCAGCTGTCTTGATACCCACAGTAGGACACCCAGTGTATCCGTCTACTGCGTCACCAATAAGTGACTGAGTCATGAACCAGTAGTCAGCTTCATATGGTGTGACCCTTTGGATGTTAACACCATCAGAAGATACACCCACTGGTATTTGTTTTAAGTCTTTATCAATAGATACAATAACTTTATCTACATCAAAGTGTGGGTCAGGTGTGGTAGCTAAGATACCTAAGACATCATCAGCTTCTATGTTGTCCCACATAATACCTTTGTGATGTTCCATAATATACTTACGCAACACTGGAAGTATCAGCGGCTTACGTTTAGCTTTACGATTGTCTTTATATGTAGGCAGTACATCCTTTCTAAAATTAGTAGGGGATGTTAAACATATCTTAACTCTGTCTGCTTGTAAGTCTTCTTTAAGTTTCTTGATAGCTTCATCTACTAGACCACAGCACTTGTCTTCATATGAATGTAGTGTCCATAGTCCATCACCCCAGTTAACTGCTTCTTCATTTTGAAGAGCGGTCTGATAAATAAGAATGTCACCATCAATAAGTATCTCTCTCTTAGTACCCTTAGGTACTTGTGGTTGTCTATCTGTCAATGTGTTTCGCTCCAGTTATTACCGACTTTATATTCACCAGTCAGTGGTATTCTTAAATCAAAGTACTTGCCTGTTGCTTCGATAGCTTCAACAGCTTTCTCACCAATAATGTCAGCCCAGTCTGAGCCACACTCTACTTGTATCTCATCATGTACCCACACTACTTGGTTAACATTCATGTAACCTTGTACTCTTTTATTAAACTCAACCAGCCAGCGTTTGCATACCAATGCACCACCTGATTGTAGTAATGTATTCAATGCTGAATGTGCTGAGCGTACCTTAACGTTCCTACCATCTAGTCCTTTGATGTAACCTTTGGCTGCTGCTTTTTGTACAGCTTCTATAAGTTTACTCAAGGCTGGTAAGTTGTTTAAGAATCTTTGTTTAACTTGCTTTGCTTCCTTTACTGTCTTACCAGTAACATCAGCTATCTTGTTCACGCCACCACCATACAAGAAACAATAATAGAAACGTTTAGCTAAGTCTCTTGAATCTAGACCAGCTAGCTTCTGTGTCTCTGTATGTATGTCACCGTCAAGTACCACCTTAGTGTATGCACCGTTGTCAAACTTAGCCATGTAGTGTGCTAACATTCTGACTTCCAATGCTGATACATCTATACCCACTAGCTTGCGGTTGAATGGTGTAGTAAATAATTCTCTACACTCTTTACCGTAAGGTGCGTGAGCACTGGGTACTTGTGCTAAATTAGGGTAGGCATGGCTGGCTCTTGCAGTCACTGTCGAGTTGGTGTTGCAAGTGCCGTGAAGTCTGCCAGCTTTAACAAGCTTCAACCATGCCTGATTACCTGTGGCTAACTGTCCAATCCTTTTATCTAAAAGGAAATGTTCAGCGAGGAGTTTTGCCTCAGGATAATCTAAACTGTTTAGTACTGAGTCATCAACCTTAGGCTTACCATCAGTTGTATACTCATCAGGTTTCCAGTCATACTTATCTATCAGTCTTTGTGATACGTGTTGTCTACTGGATGGATTAAATGTTTCTTCATGCTTCTTAATAAATGGTTGACCCTTAACATACCCTCTAGTCTTGTTGTTAACTTTAGGTATGAATGTTGTCTCTTTAATTATAGGCGGGAACAGTTCTTGTAGTTCCTCTTCTATCTCTAAGCGTCTAGCTTCTAGTTTACCATAGAGTTCTTTGGCTTTGTCTTCATCAAACATAAAGCCATATTGTTCTTGGTTGAATATAAGTTTAGCTACGTCATGCTCTAGTTCCATAGCTTGTTTAGAGTAACCTTTCTTTTCTATTGCTCGATACAAACCAACGTTAACATGTACGTCTTGCTTACAGTACTCTAACATTTCAGGGGTAAATGTTTTCCAGTCTGTTTCTATGTGTGCTTTATACTCACCAATGCGGTGACCCCATGACTCAAGACTGTGTCTACCTATAAGCTTAGTGGGAAAGTCATTACCACGCTTAAAGTCTGCGTCTCTAATGTCAGGGAATAATAAACGTGTAGCGATAATAGTGTCAAAGATTTCTCCTTTAGGTTCAAAGTCATAAAACTTTTTTAACATAGGTAAATCAAACTTAACTATGTTGTGTCCAATTAATAACTTAGCACGACTCATTAACTTTATAGCGTCCCAGTTATCAACATGTATTATTTCATCTTTGTCTATATCGTACAAGATAATACAATGTATCTTAGTTGCTTCATCCATGAGTCCATCAGACTCAATGTCAAACACGTATCTCCTCTTCATTTAAAATGTTCTCCTTTGCTTAACTGTTTTCTATATTCTTTTAGGTCACGCTTGAACCAAACCTTTTTAGTTTCAGGACAGACGTAAACTATTTTTACCCCAAGCTTATTACCCAGTGCATTAGTAATGCGTGAAGTAATCCATCCCTTTGGGTTGTAGTATGCACATTTGAAATCAATGTAGATACATTCATGTGTCTTCTGATTAATGGCAACACAATCAATTACACCTTGCGGTGCAACGTTAGTGAATACCCAGTAACCTTGCTCGATTAACCATGCCTTGCCGAACAGCTCAGCCCAGTGCCCCTTGTCATTTTTCTTCATAATTTTATTTTAATTATTTTTTGTATTACGCAAGTCGGAATGATAGTGGTGTTCCCGATATCTTTTATCTTACCATCACTATCTATGTTGAAGTCACTAGCGAGCCTAGTCACCTTGTTATCTTTTTTAATTAACCACCCACTAGAAATACATATAGGTAGCTCATCAGTAATAAGGTCATCAATGTCACGCCAGTTACTATCAGATTCTATATCAACCCAATAGACCATAACGAAGTCATGCTTGATAAGGTCTAGTTTAGGTAAGTATCTTTTCTTTTCCATTAGTGCACTGGATGTTTCACCACCTCTACTTGCAACGCTCTTGTGTCACCTTCTTCTACTAACATATCTAGTGCATTGTTTAATAATTGTTCTGCGGTATCAGTGCCTACTGGAATTTGGATAATATGATTAGTCTCTTCAGTCTCAGCTAAAGCTTTCATAATTACCTGTGTCCATTGTACTGTTTTGTATTCCACGTTAGAAGTCGTCCTGTACATCTCCATCTGTCTCCCGTAAACATCCTGTTTCTAAATCATAGTAGAGTGTACAAGCTTTGCCTGTCTCTCCACTAAACCTATTTTTCAACACGTTAACCTGAGCCAAGTTCTTGTCTGACTGTAAGTCTCTAGACATACTTATTATCATATCAGATAACTGACCGATTGACGCACTTCCACGTAAACTATTCATAGATACTGCAACCCCATCCTCATAACCTTTGTTTCCTTCAGGTCTCTTAAGGTGGGACACCAGTATTAATCCAATGCCTGTCTCTTCTACTAGAGTCCTAAGCTTTGATACTGTATAATCTATAAGTTTACGTTCGTCACTTGTAGTCTCATCACCAACAGCTGACAGTGCCATGTGTAAGTGGTCAAGTATTACGAAGTCAACGCCGCAACCTTTAGCTAAGTATCTTATCTTAGATATTAAATTGTCACTGGCTGTTGAGCCAAAGTGATTGTACAAATAAAACTTACCACTACCCACAGTGCTGTCGAATACTTCTTTAAGTTTCTTATCGTCGACACCTTTGCGGTCTAAGTGTAATGGCTTACCCATTTCTATTCCCATGATACCCAATGCACTACGCTTGATAGATTCCTCTAGTGCTATGTAACCAACGCTGAAATTATTTTTCAGTAAATGTAAGGCTACATGTCTACAGAAACTAGACTTACCTACACCACTACCAGCAGTGACAGTAACTAGTTCTCCCTTGCGTAGTCCATGTGTCTTGGTGTTAAGACATTCAAATGGATATTGGACTGTAACATAGCTATCTTCTTTTTGTATATCATCCCAAAGGTCAGCACCAGCTACAATGCCATCAGGCTGGTAAGCCTTAGCTGACCAAACACAATCAATTAACTGTTGTCCTTTACCAGCACACAGCATTTCGTTTGCGTCCTTCAAAGGCAATGAACATATCTTTGCCTTGTTTGGTGAGAAGATTTTTGCACATTCAGTGGCAGCCTCTTTACCAGCTGTATCATTATCAAACATTAGAACGACAGAGTCGAAACCCTCAAGCCATTCTAACTCTTTAAGTAAGTCACGCTTAGCCCCCTTAGCTCCAGTCTTTACTGATACTACAGGATATTTATTTTGATTTACTTTCGAGACAGAGAGAGCGTCAATCTCACCTTCAGTAACGATAACCATTCTTCCCTTATCACGCCATAGGTGTTGACCAAATAACTGAGCGTCTTTAGATTCGCCAATCCACTGAAAACTTTTATCAGGGTAGCGTAACTTCTGAGCTACTAGTTCATGGTCTTTGTTATAGTAGTTAGCTATCTGCACTGGTCTCTTATGAGCTGTGCCTATTTGATAATCAAACTTCTGTAACGTATCGACATCTAGTTTGCGTTTGGCAAGAGCGGTGACAGTCCCGCTGACAAAGTCAGCAGTGTCTTTTGTGGTGGTAGGTGTTGTCATTGACTCTCCATTTGTATGATATCCACAACCAAAACAATAACTGTGTCCATCACTGTATATTGCTAAGTTATCCTTAGACCCACACGACGAACATGGTGCATGGTGTAGAAATGTGCTTTCATTTTGTTCCATTCTTATAGGGGTACTTAATCGTACGGCTTTCTATCTTGTAGTTTTTTGTAAGCTTGGTGTACTAAGAACGCCACCTCACCTGACCCACTTCTAAATGTTTCTTTAGTGATAGCTTCTAGCATACTCTTTACTTCATGTGTTACTACTACTTGTGTGTATTTCGATTTTCTTTTTTCATTTGCGTCCATAAATTTTTTCTCCATTTTATTTTAATAATTCTTGTACATTAAAGTTAGGTTCACTTGTATGAAAAATGTCTCTGTGTCCCATGACTTCTATAACGTCAGGGTATTCCATCTTTAAATCATCTACTGTCCACTTCAATGCTTTAAATTGTTCAAGAGTGTAGTTACAGTCGGATGTGCCATCCTCTTTATTACCACCCACTAACACAATTCCTATAGAATTTTTATTGGTTGGTTGGTGTTTGGCTCTGTTCATATTGTAATGTAAGAAGCCACCAGCTGAATCAATATCTCTACCGTCTTCTACTGTGCCATCTCTTCTTATTATTTTATGAAAGCCACCTTCGAGTAACCCTTCCTTGCGTCCTTCTATGTCCATCTCTCTGCTGCCCCAGTCTGTATTAGGTGCAGTATGAGAACAACAGACTACTATGTACTTGGTTTCTTTCCTTTGATTTCGCATAGCCATTCCTTTGGAATATGTTTAGTAGCATACTTGAAGCCATACTTTTCACACCACATACCATACGTGGTCTTACTCCGTTTATTTATCTTGGCTTTAGCATTGCTGAATAAGAATCTAATATCCAGTTTAGGATACTGTTCCTTAATTAGTTTCATTTTTTGTCTATCTGCTGTCGTAAACAATCCCTTAGTCTCAATGAATATGTCTTGCTCAGGAAGATAGAAGTCAGGTGTGTAAGTATGTAGCTTCTCAGGTTTAGTATATTTTAATTTAGTTTCTTCAAACTCGTAACTAACACTCTCACTTCTAAGTTCCCCAGCAATACGTTCTTCAAGTCCTGACCTGAAGCCGTAAACAAGTCCGACTTTTTTAGAAGTCAGAGGTTTCCGTTTCAGTCGTGCTCTCCATGTCATCTTTAACTTGTGTCTCCTGATGTTCGTAGCCATCTGTTTCATCAAACCCAAAGCCTTTAGCATTACCGCCGCCGCCTTCTACTAGTTTGATTATTTGTACTGCTCTCAATCTCATAGAAACACCAGCACCAACCATAGCTGTGTAGTACGGTATCAATTCAGCTGAGACTTTCATCTCACTGCCTGACCATACGTTCACATCTTTAGGCATTGGCGTACCCTTAGCGTCAAACAATGCAACCTTGTTAGGTATAATTGTGCCGTCCTTAGATACTATCTGTGCTTTGCATTTGAATTTAAAGATAGTGTTACCAGTTGGATTACCAGCTTCATCTACTTCTTCAAAGTAAGGTGCGTCAGCTTGTTTAATCTTCTTACCCTTAGCTTTTTCTTGAGCTATCTCCTTAGAAGTTTCCAAAGCTTTATCAATGCGTTGCATTAACTCTCCAGCGTCCTCAGTTTTTAAGATGAGATTAGTTTTATAATGTCCATTCTCATCAAAACGAGTATCAGGCTGTGTTAACCACGCATACTGACTAACGCCAATAGGTGTTACTACTTTTTCATTTTGTTGTTGTGCCATTTTATCTCCTTGATTATGGTTTATTATCTTATATGGGTACTTTATGCAAAGAAGAAGTCACACTCTCTCAGCTTCTCAATGTCCAAGTTACCCTTATCTAATTCTTCAGGTAACTCTTCATGTAGTTCCACTGGTAGCTGTGCTTTGACATCTTCCTTAAACTCTTTAAGTACATCCGTTTCTGTAAACGTTTGAATAAATGCTTCCTTCAATGCACTACTCAACATCTCTACATCTGCCGCCGTAGTTCCGAAGCTATCATGCACATTACAAAAGTTTCTAATACCATTTTCATATGCAATGTTAACTGTCCTCATCATAGCTGCCGAGTCGAGTGAGTGTACAAAGTTAGGTGCAACACCATTACTCATACGTAGTTTGTCTGTCTTGTCAGTCTCATAGTTTACTCTAGGTTTGATAACCTCTCCGAGTAACATGGTCTTGACTCTCTTGCTCTTCATTTCAGGGTAAGATTGATAGACAGGAAAGCCGACAGGTGTTATCCAATGTATAGGTAATTGCTCTTTGGATACAACCTTAGCTATCTTTTGTAGGTAGTCCATACCCATACGAGCTGATGTCAGATTGTCTCCAATGCTGTCCCATATCACTCCAGCTAAATAAATAGCTGGCTTGAATACATCAGTCTTGAACGGGTGGTCTTCCCCCTTATCTTTACGCTTGGTCAAGTCTTCTACTACAAAGTCAGTGCATGAGTATCTCGTAGACCCATAGCATATAGTCATAATGCTACGCTTAGTGGTACTACGTTTGATTCCATACTCTAACCATGCGTGTGCATAAGGCTTACCCTCAAGCTTATCTTGTTTCAGTTTCTCTATTACTGAGTCAGCGACAAGCTGGTAGATGTCCTGTGGTGTATCACTAGGGACAACATTGACCAGCTTACCAGCTGTCTCATCACGTAACATTAGCGAGTATAACTGTAACCCATTACAGCTACCGTCTATCGAGACAGGCAAGTGTGATACATAGCCGTAGCCTGTATCTTGAAACTCAACCCACTCTTTACACCAAGCGAGGAATTGAAAAGGCGAGTCAGCTTCTTCCCATTCTCGATTGACGATAGGGTCTTGGACTATGCGACGAAACATCTGCATATTGGTGGTATCCATAGACCAGTCTGCTCTCTGTTCGAGAGTAATCTTATCATTACCCCACACGTTAGCACCGTGTACGGCTAACCAAAAGCCACCACTGTTGTCTTCGGTTATCTCTTTACCATGAGAAAAATCTAACAGTGCCTTAGCACCATTGATACCCTGATAGTTTAGAAATGCTGGGACACAATAGGCTCTACCCCTGAAGTCTAACTGCAAGGGAAAGTATATGTTGTCATAATCTTTAAACTTATCAGCTTCCCATAGTATCTTGGCGTATAGTAATCTCTTACTAAACATCCTAGAGTTCTCAGTGTGACAGATGACAGCTTGTTTCTTCCACTCCTTACGTGCTTCCTCATTAGTGTCAATGTCATGTGGCTTGTTAGGTATCTCCATGTTCTTAATTGGTGGCATACCACCCATAGCAATACCATTGTCCCAAGCGTGCTTCATTACATCTAGTACAAACTTGTTAACCCTGAAGCCAGTCGACTGCATACGGTTAACTGCGTTGTATACTTCAGGCATATCAAAGTTCTCTAGCTCACGCTTGAATAACTTATTCTTTTGTTTGACTAAGTCTAGTTCAGGTAACTCCTTCGTCCAGTATCCACCACCTGTGACTGTCTCCCAGTTTCTAGGCGGCATGACAGTTGGTAGATACTCAGGATTCAATAGCTCATTAAAGTTATTTCTATTTTGTATCCACTCTCTAGTCTTAGCTGTCTGCTTGATTATCTTAGTACGCTTACGATTGATAACCTCAAGTCCAAACTCAATCATACCTGTAGCTGATTGCATAAACTCAATGAGTCTCATGCCTGTGTGTAGCTTCTCTTCCGTAGTCCACTCTTCCCACATAGCCACACTGTCACGCTTAGCTGATTCCTTCAGCTTACGTCTCTTGTATGCGTAGTTCCATGAACGCTTGTCTAAGTCATTCTTGACTGCGTCAAACAGTTCAGGGTTTAGGTTCTTAAAGTTACGAAGAGATGTCTCAGTCTCAATCTTACCACCCAATGCAATACTCGTAGCCGTCAATGGCTTATGCTGAGTGATAGTATTGATGACATGCTTAGCACATATCATGGCTGACACCTCAGGCTCTATCTCTCTTAGCTTAATAAAAGCTTTCTCAGGCTGACCCTTAGCGTCAGCATTAGATTCAAGATAGTCCTGTATGGCTTGTGCCAGTGGTCGTATGGTATTAGCCACCATGACTTTACCATAGCTGGTCACTGACTCCTCTTCACGCTGGACATGAGAGACCCTACGCTTATTGACTCGCTGTTTACCCAGCTTAATCATCTCTGCTTCATGGTCTAACTCATCAGCGTACTCTTTTATATTCTTAAATATCTCTACCATGTATACTCCTTAGGTTAATTGTGTATTGGTATCTTATATGGGTACTTTAAAACTCAGACCCATAGTCCTTTTCATTCTTACCCACATGATATGGTTTCTTTAGGTCATTAGGATGTACACCCTTAGTTATCCAAGTCTCATACATGTGACGGCGTACTGCGTCAATCTTGCTGAAGTCATGCCAGTCAAGAGTCCTTAAGAATTGTTTGTAGTGTCTCTCTCTTACTGGATTCCACCCGACAGGCGATTTATTAGCTGGTGTGTCACTGTTTAATTGTTCTATTGTTAGTTCACTCATAGTTATTCTCCTTTGTTAATATTGTCCAAAATTATAAATTTTAGCATTTACTTTTTTAACCCATTCACATTCATCTGTATATGAGTAGCCATGACTTGTCATCAATTCGTGTTCTATTTCAAACCAATATGCACCACTACCTGACTTAGTCCACTTGTCCCACTCTTTATTCAACATAGAGTCTAATTTTTTAAACTCTTTTGTTATATTTACACTCATAGTTATTCTCCTTAGTATGTGTATGTGTTGTCATTCCACCATATAGGTGTTGCTAGTTTCCACGTAGCAAAGTCCCGCTTGTCCTGTCTGTAATACGTACGATACGCAACGACAGGGTCAGTATGTTTATACTGGTCAGGCATAGCTTGTGGAAAGTCAGTTAAGTCCTTAAGTGGTAACTCTTTAGGTAATGCTGGTAAGCTTTTTATAACGTCCCATGACTTATGATTATCAGTTTTGTTATAGCGTAACTTGTACTCAGCATTGAGTCCCTTAGCTAGTTGTCTAGTCCATAAGTAATTATTCCTAGACTCCTTGAGCCACAGCGTACATGGATGTTTAGGATGTGTAGACTTGTAAGGTGTCTCATATCCTAACTCATTGAGTACGGTGCACATCATCTGAGCTGTCTCAAGTATCATCTTGACTACGTGTTTGTCGCAATGATACTTAGCACAGATACGTGGATGTCTGTCTAATATAAATATATTCATATTTATTCTCCTACTTTATGTTCATATACTAGAAACTCGTCTTCTTCTTCCCATCTAGCACCTGTTTCTATTCCGTCTTTATCATTGATATTAGCTCCCCTACTTTCATTATGTTGGATGAGCCAGTCTTCCATACTCAATGTTGTTGTACCCTGATAACTTGACTCTACGACAGCTTTCACCGTCATGTCAAAAGCATGGTCAATAGGGTTATCAATATAAAATATTGTTCTAACTATCATTTTTAACTTACCTCGCTATGTTATTGTTAAATAAGGAAACAGGTGTTTAAAGTACCCATATTAGTGTAAACCCCTGTCTCCCCTAGCTATATATAGCTATTATACTTCCTTGTTATACATCTAAGTTACTAGGCTTATGCCCATACCTTAGAGAGTCCTGTAGATACCTAAGCCTCTTCTTAGGGTCATCCCCCATAAGAATATCGAAGAGCATATCAGTACGGGTACGAAAACGCTTGTCAGTGACTCGCTTAAATCGTGACTCATACTGTCTACTCTTAATGACATAAGGCTTAGTCTTATACTTAGACGCTATCCTAATCACATCATCTTTAAACAGGTTATTAAGCTGTCTATTGATAGTGCTAGGCTTAATGTCAGGAAAAGCTATTCTCAAGTATTTGAGTAATGGACGCTTCTTGAAGACGACTAGCTTACCCTCTTCATTAACTTCCATAATACCGTCTTCCTTCATTACTAATAGTATCTTGTTTTGTATATCTTCAGGCGAGTCAACCTCATCTGTGAAATACGATTCAAGATACTTACGACTTGTCATGTCTACCATTTTTTACCTCGCTTGTTAATTGTTAAATTTATTAGATAACTCACCCAGTGCTCTAGTCTTACCGTTTTTCATCTCAAGGATTACACTTTTAGCACCGTCTTCAGCTTTATAAAGCTTATACTTTAACCCTAGAATAGCTTTGATATGCTCGATATTGTCTTCACCAATACCCCCCATTTCTAAGATATTAATTAGCTTAAGTGCTGAATAGTCTGATAAACTTATTTTTAAGCTTGACCAAACTACATTAGGCTTATCTATGTGTTCAACTGTTTTCATTTTTTACCTCGCTGTTAATTGTTTGTAGTACTGTCTTTTTTAACTAAATGATATTGAGAATAGTGACGCTCTGTTTCATTTATAGCGTCCCATACCTCATTAATCCAATCAGCCAAATCCTGTCCCTCTTCATCATCAAAAACATGGTCAGGAATTGAGTTATCTAAGTTACTCATAGCTGTTTTTAGTTTAACCCATACCGCTCTGTTATTTACTTGCATTTTTTACCTCGCTGTTAATTGTACTAGAACCCCGACACTTTACTGGTCAGGGGTTTCGGATATTCAATCCTCGTCAGTAGTACTGTTTTACCTCGCTGTTGTTTACCAAAATTCTACATATTTAATTGAGTCTTGATATTCCCACCAAGAATTAGTCAATAATGTTTCCATTTGTTCCGTAGTATAAATATAATTTTCTTTTACATATTTTACTAATTGA
>Ga0208767_1001141_pt1 | contig 21194 bp, 38 predicted proteins | sample VirMetDEL_Mar_21_FD_184514 | JGI IMG/M metagenome (GOLD analysis project Ga0208767, IMG submission 184514) | Aqueous microbial communities from the Delaware River and Bay under freshwater to marine salinity gradient to study organic matter... | ecosystem: Environmental > Aquatic > Marine >... | reverse complement strand
TTTGAACTGTGCAGCGCTTTCGAAGATTTGTAAGCTCCTTACGCGAAAGATTTGCAACCTTGACCTTAAAGCCAGAAAGCCCAGGAAAATCTACCCAGACTTCTTTAACGTCGACCATTAATTTTTTTAATTCCATTAAAACCACTCCTTAAATAGTGTTGTATTGTAAAATACTACTTAGCGTAGTATTGTCTGTTAATCTCCAGTCAAACATTTGTGCATAGACTGGTCCTGAAGCTGCCCTGTTAGTATATGAAACAGAAGGCATATTAAAATCAAAACCAGCAAAAGTACCTGAATATTCTTGCCCTGCTTTAATTCTAAGTGTTGTATTAGTATCAAAGTTTAGAAAAGTACTTTCTGATCCATCCTTTAAATACTTTCGAATATTTCCAGAGAATATCTTGCCTTTTATGACAAAACCGCTGGGGTACATTGCATTCGAATTATCTGTAGCAGCTAATCCGCCTTGCACTGTTTCATAGCCAACCCACTCAATATCATTTTGCAACTCAGCCGAAATACCGAATACACAATCAGTAATATCAGTTGAATCTAATGTTACTGAAATATTCGGTATAATACGCGTTAAAGAAGAGGGGTTGGATACAAGTGATTCAGAGCGAGCACTAACAAAGTTATTAAAATTTGTTTGTGGTGTCCCATCAGTGTTGTTTGTAGCTGATCGAATTAATTTTTCAGCTTCGCCTTCTACGGTTAGCTTTAGTATGCTAGCTTTAGAAATGGCAAACTCACCGTTTGTAAGTACAGCATTTTGCAGCTGAAAAATACTTTCGTCGCTTATAAAAAACAAGTCAAAAGCATTACAATCAATAAGACGATCGAACACTATACTTTGACTAGCTGAACTCTCCTTTATGATATTTACAGTAAATGAAAAAGATGCCGGATTTGCTTTAACAATCGTTGATCGTTCAAAGTACTGGGGAGAGTGTACTGTATTTACAGATTCTGTAGATTCTGTAAAAGTTTGTGAGAAAGATATATCATTTTCGGGCTGAAGCTCGTAAATATTATTACCGTACACCAAAGCTAATTTGGTATTCTTTAGAAAGTTAAAGGCCGGCATTTTTTATCTCCTCATAATATGGTATATTACTCCATTCAAGATGTTTTGTCAAGAATTATTTTTAGAAGGTGAATAGAAAAAACGGGCCGTAGCCCGTTTCAAAGTAGTTAAATATTTTATTATGCGTTATGGTATACAAGAGTGGCTTCGTTGGTTTGATCCAAGCTTGAAGGAAGCGCATGGAAATTAACTTCAAGACCGATAATATCTTCGATCTGATGAGTTGGAATCTCCAAGTGAGCCGTTGGAATGTCAATTACAAGTTTTGGATTATTAGAACCGCCAATGCTAAATAGCAAATCAGTTGAGTTACTAACAATCGTCGTTGCGCTTGCAAGATCGTCAAACAAGTCCGCACTAGTACCCGCACCTGAAGCAGTTCCACCGTTCAAATAACACGTAAAACTTCCTGAAATATTTCTTGTTCCTGTTACATTACCCAGAGGCTGGTTTACAACACAAAGCTCTTCTGGAGTCAGGAAGGTAAGATTGTTCTCGAAAGAAATACTACCACCTGTCAATGTAAGCTCGTAGGAAGTTTGTGAGTAAGGAGCGCTGCCGCCTGCCGTAGTAATCGCAAGCGTTGAAAGACGATTACGAATAAAGTTGTCGTTGCTGTGGGCGATACCATCACTAATGATATTACTATCCCATCCAACAGGCATTGCTGCTTCTTCTGTAATTAGAGAACCAAGACCGCTCCAATCCAAAGTAAGAATACCATCAATATCAAAATCCATTGTAACAGAGTTACAAACGGCTTTTGAAATCTTATAAATTGTTTGAGGGTTGCCCGGACCTGCTGAATAAGACGCAGGGGCGGTTCCACAAGCACCAAGTACAAAGTACAAATTAAAAGTCCCGAGAGCTGAAACGTTACTGCTGTCAAAATCCATCGTTACATTACTTGGAGTGGCTGCTGTTGTCTTAACTAGGGCATTTGCCCAAGTACGTGAAGCATGCGTATACGCACCAGCATTTAAAAAATTAGCCCACAAAACTTCATCAGTAGTGTGTGCAATATTTCCGGAACTAATTTGGTGAGGACGAGCATACATCTGCAAATTCCACTCTGCAGGCTCAAATGCGTCAGTGAACATTTTACGGCCACGACGTGAAACAGCATTAGCTGAGGCGTCCGCCATTTCATTAACAGCTACTTCAGTAGTAGCCGTAGACTGTGAGAAAGAGAATCCGTCAAGAATAGGAAGCTCCCAGAAGTAGCCGTCCTTTTCCGCATAGACATGGGTATCTCTAGATAGTTGTAATTGTGCTGCCATAGTATATCTCCTATGATCTTGAAAAGGCTAGGTCGTGAATCGTTTGATTCGTGCCAGCATTTTCTTAGTAATGAACCTGTATCAGAACTTCTCCTACTCCGTACGGTTCAAGAACTCCTTCGTCAGTTTCTATATTGACGATTTTAATATCGTGAGTTTTTTGTGCAAGACCTTGCTTATCAGTGTAAGATAGCGCACCATTTTCATCTAAAACCGTTTCTACGTCTTCAATTAATTTATCTAATGCTATTACAGCATCCTCTTCTTGAACGTAGCAACGTATTGTTACACTTAGGTATCGGTCTCTATAGCCTGCACCTTGATACTCTCGTGTTTCTGATCCTGCATTAATATGAAGTGCAGGAAACTCTTCAATTTCATCCCAAAATTTTAAGCGTGGATGAACATTATTAAATACATCTGTAAGAAAGTCTCCGCTTCCGTCAATTTTCTTTAACTCTCTAACTAAAGCATCTACTATTGCAGAGCGGCGAGTTGTATAAGGTCTTCCGACAAATGACTGTGACACTTACACTCTCCTAGTATAAAATCTTCCAATAGCAAACTGAACGGCTATTTCTCTGATTGACTTATCAATTAACTTTCTAGGATCTCGATCTACACTACCTTGACGATTTCCCTGCTCAAATGTTTCATATGGATTTCTTTGATATGTGTAGCCAATACTTGGAAATCCTTTTGCAGTTCGAGTAATGTCTGTTACTCGAACACTGCTTGCAAATCTTCCTGTTTGATTTTGTAAAGCAGGAGGTATCATATTTTTTTGCACCACTCCCGGCAACTGTTGATTAAATATACCAATGTAACTTGCTATTGAGTAAGGCGATTTTTGTGTTTTAGCTACAGGAAATTTTGTTTTTGGTACTTTTGCTTTTCCGAGCGCCGCAGTAGAGGTCTTTTTTAACTTAGAGCTGCTAGTAGAAGAAGCTTTTCTTGTTGAGTTTTCTATCTTAGGCTCTTTAGAGGTTGTCACCCCTTTTTTCTTTTTAAACTCTTTTAGTACAGCTTTAGTTGCTTTTTTCTCAAATCTCTGAGTAGGGGTATCGGAACCTTTTAAACCAGCAATCGGTTTTTTATTGTTTAATCTTTTAATTCCTGCGCGAATTTGAGCGAGTAGCTCATCTTTCAACCTTGCGCTTTCAAAGCCAGCGTTTCTATTGTCCATTAGGCTTTGGGCGCTAAATATAAAACTTTCTGTGGAATCGTCTCGTATAAGATCTAAATTAATTCCTAAAGCTTCAAGATTAGACATTAATACTTCTCGACTAGCTTTTGAAGTATAGTTTTGATTTATAGCAGTATCAATTGCATCTCTGACTCTACTTTCTAAAATTCCAGCGCCCTCCATGTGGCCGCCTTCAACAAGATCTGTACCTTTTGTTATTTCTGTTTTGCCTTCTTTCATGCGGTCATTTCGTATAAACCGCTTTTTTTCTGTATCAAAGTATCCGTCTTTTACAGCTTTATTCAATCTTCGGTTATATTGCTCTTTTAAAAACTCATTCAACCCAAGTACAAAAGTATTTAATTCTGATGTGTATAATTTTTTTAACTTGTCAAAATTATTAAAGTTAGGGTTTTGATCCGGTGTTGCTTTAGGATTTGCAGTCTCTAAAAGAGTTACTTTAATAAAATGTTGATTTGAAACTATCCTAACATCTCTTGTTTTTTTAAAACTTTGAGCTTGTGTTCTACAAGCTTGAAATATGTTATCTGCACCAGTCTCTACATAGTTTTGAACGTCTTCTTTTCCAAAAAGATTAAGAATATCTCTATGTTCAAATTCTTTTTTTATTTCTTCTACAAACAATCGAGGAAGAAAAACAAAATGGTTTGTTCGCCTATCAGCAGTTTGTCTTCTATACGCATCACTAGTTTTTGATAGGTCTTTTTCTAAATCAAGTAAAAAAGCCTCTAAGCTAGAACGAGACATTAAAAGTTTTTATACAGATCAAGTACGCGTTTTATATGGTCAGGAAACGCTACACTACTGTCTTGGCTGCTAGTTCCGGGATTCTGTAAAGTTGCACCTGCAAGAGTTTTTCTCTCCTTGTACTCATCTCTGTAGTAGTAAGTAATTAAATCAATTACCGCCAGCTTTAAATCGCTAGGCAGAGTTGAGTACCCAGCACGATAAGTAACTTTTACAGCACCTGGTCCTCTCGGCCAGTTTCGATAAGAAGATCCAGTCACATAGAATACAGTATCTGTGTTTTCGTCCAGATAGTAATTTGTGCTTGTCACAGCCTGATAACTAGAGGTGACTGAATCTCTTGTTTCTACGGCACTTACCGATACTACAGGACTTTCAGTTAGTTGTACTAAATGAGTATTCCAATCAATGGTAAATGTCTCAACTTTATCTGTAGAATAAAAATCTACAAATGTATTTCCACAATAAGTTTTTACTAATTGGCTCACAGACGTAATAAGCTGCGAAAGATTGTAATCATCTTTCGGATTCTGTATGCCTTCCATGTCTTTATACTCAGTGAGAGTTATTAAATTAGCCATAAGTCAATTAATAAAAACTTGGGGAGGTTGCCCTCCCCAGTTCAAGATTATGCGTAGTCGAGCTTAACAGCAGCAGCCTTACCAGCTACAGAGTCAAACAACTCGTCAAATCCAAGGTGTTGAGTACCAACAATGAGGCGTCGCTGTGCAGCAACTTCATAGTCAGTCTCTACTGATACACCGCGGAGGCGTGGCATAATAAAGTTAGAAGTGTTTACGGCGATAACACCGGCGTTCTCACCAGCAACAGTAGTAGCCGTAGGAGCTACGAAGTTGTCAGAGATAACTACGGGTGAGCCATAAACTGCACCAACTTGACCAGTCAGCTTCAGAGCGCGGTCTGAACCGACTTCGAAGACGTTGTCAAACTCAGGATCATTAATCAGATCATGATACGCATCTTGTGATACGATGTAAACAATGTCTTGTGGCATGAGGCCATATACACCCATTGACTTACGGAGAGATACAAGATCAACCGCAGCAATAGTTGCAACAGAACCGGCAGCAGCAAACTTGTTACTAGCACCAGCACCTGAGTTACCGCCAGCAATCGCCATAGCGTCGAGACCAGCGATACCTGCACCATTACCATTCAGGATTGCCTTATCAACAGCGCGAGCGTGTGAACGTGCAATACCTTGAGTCAGCATAGGCATAAGATTTACAAGGACTTCCTCGTCGATGTAGTTGTCCATGTAAGTAGTAGAAATCAAACGATCTACAGTCAGGATCTTCTGCTTTGCATTATAAGTACCCTGAACGTCATCAGTTGATTCACGGTTGCCCAAACCAGTACCGCCAGCAGCCTTAGAAGCGTTAGCATCTTCGCCGCCAGTTGACCAAGTTGCAGTGTTAACATCAGTCTGCAGAGGAATAACAGTAGACTTAGAGTTTACAGTCATTTCACGGAACAGATTTGCAACACGCAACTCAAGCTCGATTTCCTTCTCAATTTGAGTAGAAACCTCTTGAGCAATATCAGGAGCATTTGCAGCGCCTGTGTAGCCGATACCAGCTTTCTCAAATACAGATTTAGCATAGTCAGTATCAAAGCCCTTCTGAGTCATAACGCCCAGGAGGTGTGCATACATAAGCTCTTTGTTGCCCTTGATGTTAGCGCCACCTTCACGATCAGCGAATACACGCTTTGACTCGCGAATTTTGGTGAGCTCTTCATTTTTCTCTTGAAGTTGTGCTTGGAAAGATGCAACGACTTCTTCAATCTTTGCGTCCTTCTCAGCCAGCTTAGACTCGATGTCTGCCATCAGGCGATCAGCACCTGACTCAACACCTACACGAATAGCTGATTGAACTTCTTCTTCTTGAGCAGCTTTCTCAGCAGCTTCTTGAGCCGCCTTCTCTTCTGCTTCTTGAGCTGCCTTCTCTTCGGCAGCTTTTTGCTCGGCTTGCTTCAATGCAATCTTAGCAGCAGTCTCTTCTGCTACTTTCTTCGCAAAAGCTTCCAAGTCGACTTCGGGAGTTTGTACTTCCGACATAATGATCTCCTTGTCGGCGGATTTTTCCGCTTCGTCCGGTGTTTCACTAGCTACCGATGAATTTTCATCCTTAGCCAGAGACTGACCGGCTAGATCTACACGATTGGTGAAAGTTTTCTTGAACTCATTATACTCTTCTATAGAGTCAAATGATTTCGCCAGAGAAAAAGTTGCTGCTTGATTGCAAGGTACCGATACCACTGATACTTCAAACAACTCAGCATCCTTAATCTTTAATCCGTCAGTTTCCGTTAGATAATCAGCATCCTTGACTCGGAAACCAACAGAAAAAGCTCCAAGAATGCCTTCTTTTACTAATTGCGCCACATGATCTGGTGCAGATTTAGAAATTTTAGCCTTTAATTCAAGACCGTTTTCAGTGACTTTTAGTCCTGTAGCGCGTCCGATTGGCTTGTTATAGTCATGATTAAAAAGAATAATAGGATTCTTTTCAAAATTGTTCAGACCACCCTTTGTCCATGCCTCCGCATCAATAGTATCGCCAGCACGATCAAAATCAGTTGTGCTAGCCATTCCGCAGATATGAACTCCTCCATCGTCTTCATCTAGAGTTTTGAAGGTAGAGGTAAGATTGAAAATCTTTTCCATTAGTCCTTACTCTTTGGTGCTGCTTTAGGTGCAGGCTTGCTCGCAGGCTTTGATGCTGCCTTTGGAGCGGGTTTTGGAGCAGGCTTAGTAGCCGGCTCTGCCGCCTTTTTAGTAGAAACTTTATTTACTACGGTGTCTACATCAGGGTACTGCTTTTTTAAAGAACCCATTACACGAGGCCAGCGCCCCATAAACAGTTTCTTTAATACTCTTCGCGTCATAGGAGCATCAACAGCTTTACAGTATTCTTCATAGCTAATATCTGTTGTCAAACCAAACATCTGAAACTGCTCATAAAGTTTTGCCAGTGTTGAGGTTCGTGCTCTACTTGAGGTAATTTGTAAAGGCATTATTCTTCTCCTTCTCCTTCTGGTGGTCTGCCACCTTCTTCTGGGTTTACGGCGCTTCCTGCAATATTTGCGGGCACTCGTAAATCATCGTAACCATCTACAGGCTCAAAGTTTAACGCTGCTCGTGCTTCGTTCGGACTGATAATACCCGTATTCACAAGAGCCTGATAATAAGAAGCCTGGTCTCGCAGCTCAGGCTGCAAAGCTGGAATATTGCTAGCATCTTCTACAACTTCAAATCCGAAAAATCTTTCTAGTGCAAAATTAATTTTACGAATAATCGGCAAAACTGTTTCGAGATAGTAAAGTCTCATGTTTGGACGAAGATTAGCGTTATTACCAGAGTCTAAAAGAATTGGAGGAATACCCAATGCTTTTAGTATAATTTTTTCGTTTTCTTCAATAGCTTGTTGAAAGTCTAGCTCTTTGAAGTTTACATTCGAGACTTTGTCGATTTCAATACCGCCATCCAAAATAAGAGGACGACGACCGCCTGCATCAGGACGATAGCGAGCTTGCCAAGACTGAACCATTCGCTCTTTAATTTTCTCTGAAAGAGTATTAGGAGACTTCAATACAAGCCCGGGAACTGCTCCATTTTTAAAGAAGTTATCTTGAAACTCACGCATCCGCTTAGTAAGTACCATTGTACGAAGTGCGGGCTTCAATCTAGATACTCCTCGATAAATAGAGTAAAAAGAATTGTCTTTAATATGAATAATTTCTTTAGGGGTAAAAGTTACTACTTCGTTGTAAGTAAACTTTTCAATATAAGTAGACTCACTAGCATGAATAATCATTTTGCTAGCAGGAAGATGATATAGATGTACTCCGTCGTAGTATATAAAAATATTTCCGTCAATTAAATAGTCAATTAGCAAGTTACGACGAAACGTACTAATATCTTGAAATAGGTTGGGCTCTTTATTCAGTAGAAGCTCAACTCGAGATCTTTTAATTCCTTTTATTACGCTTTGAGTAGGAAGCTGCACTCCAACTTTTACATTGATTTCTGCGGCATCGTCAACAAGCATATTTACGCCACGATTTACAATTTCTAAATCTTCATACGCCTGCTCAAAGCTAAACGTAGGCTCGCGGCTGCTTTCAACTTTTCCGTCGAAGTATGGCTGAGCAGGATTGAGTTTTTCCTCATCTGCTTTAGGAGTTCTGCCAATTAGTCTGTCATACCATGCCATACTTTTCTCTTTGAATTTCTACCCAGCGCATTTGCTTCTTTGCCGTTACTAAGGCTGGATTTCTGCCGTACAATCTATGCAGCTCCAAATGATGTTTATGGCAAAGCGTGACTGTGTGCTCGTACAGCTCCGCCCATTTGTCTTCTATAAACTCGTCCCGCCAGATAACAATATATTCGTCCGTGTAATGTGCGGGTCTTTCTTTTTGTTTTTCTTTGAGCCACTCTCTGAGGAGTGGAGCTAGAGTGTAAAAGTGGTGAAAATCGAGTTCGGTATTAGCGCCGCAAATGTGGCATTCTGTTCCTTTTTCGTACTTTGATTTAGCTCGATCTCGTATGTATTTTACCGGATCTCTTTTTAGCTTTTTCATTTTGAATTATAGCCTCTGTGAGATAAATTGTCAAACATTATTTTTTGCAGGTATCTTTAAAACCCGCTCTGCGTTGTTTCAAAAGAATACAGTGCGTAACGAAGCGCATCAGCCATGTGAGACGCACGATTATGTTTTGGCTTTTCTTTTGCGAGATTTGGATTAGGATCCCATTGGTACTGGTCAAGACAAGATAGCACTTCACCGCATCGCTGATCGACCATTAGTCTGTCGTTATCAACTATTCCCGCTACGTGTGCGATTCCGTCTAATACTGACTTTTTAGCGTTTACAGTACTAATATCGTAATTTTGTGCGAAGTCAAATCGAGTTTGCTGAGCTGCGGAATCTATGTAAATATAGTCGATATCCCACTTGTCAACCATTTCACGAATTACAGCAGCATGTTGCTCGGTAGTCTTTTCGGCGTCAAGGTACTCATCTAATACATAGTACAGCTCTTCGTCCCAATCATATGCTACGACCATAAAAGCAGTTGGATCACGATAACCAACGTCGAGACCAGCAAATACATCCATGCGGCGAGTATCAAGCTCTTCATTATTGGCGATACAGGTTTCGTGATTAAAGTTCCAAATTTGACCTTCATAAGTGTTAAAGTCCGCTTCATACTCTTGTCTAAATTCTGCATCGGACATCGATTTTTTAGCTTCTTGTATATCCATCTCAGACATGCGCGGATTATCATGATAAGTCGCTCTGATGGAACACCACTCCGGAAATTCGTCATTAAACCCTCTATCAAAAAACTCGGCAAACCAATTGTTTCGTCCACGTGGTGTAGATATAAATAGTGCTTTCGAGTTGTCCTTATCTAGTGTTGGACGTAAAGCTACGTTAAAAGCGTCTTTACCGTCTGCCAACGCCGCTTCGTCAAAAATAATTAAGTCGTAGCTACGTCCAACACAAGAATCTACCTGATTCACAGATCCCATTCGTACAGTGGATCCATTACTCAGTTCTATAACTTTGTCCTTTGCGTTATCTTTTGTAATCTCAAGGTCAAAGTGTTTAATAAGTTGGCGTTGTAAGTCGAAAGAAATCTGAGACAGCGAATAGTTGGGAGACATGATTAAGATGTTGGAACCAGGTACTAGAGAGACTAGCTGCCCGATTATGTTTGCGATATAGGTCTTGCCCTGCCGCCTTGAGACTGCCGCGCAGACAAATCTGTACTTATCATTATTGATCGCGTTAATAATTGCTACTTGCGAGGGTAGCGGGGAGACACCGAGTAGATCTAAGTATTGATCTACTGGCAGTTTGAGAAAGCGTGTCTCAGATTGTAAATCTAGTATCTCATTGGAAGATACGTCAGCTCGACTAGTTTGTACAGCCATAATTTAGTCCTGTTTCTGATCTTCAAGAACTTCTTCATTTCGCTCAATCCAATCTTCAGAGTCTGTGTCTTCATCGCCCTGTGTTGCTTGACGATAGTAAATAATAATTTCTTTTTGCTGCCCTATGTATCGTTTCAACTCTTGTAGGTTGTACGCCATATTTTCATAGTCTTGTGGCGTAATACCAAAAACGACATAGGAGCCTCCCTGCATTTTTTCAAGTCTTTTTACTTGTTCTTCAAAGTTCTTTTCTGTAAGTACAAAAAACTCTACATCTCGCAAATCAATTGCGTTGGGTAGTGGAGGTTGGTATATTTCCAGAGTTTTATACTCTGTTACCGTTTTAATAATTGGTTCTGGTGCTGGCAAGGGTTGTGGTTGTAGTAAAGAACAACCTCCAAGGGAGAGCAGAAGTACACTACTGAGTATCCGCATTCTCGACCTCCTTGCTTGCTTCTTCGATAGAACGGAAAACTGCTTCTGTTCCTCGGTTAATTCGTGGCTCGATAAGACCTGGCTTTGCTCGAGCAAGTTTTGTCATATCATGACGAGCAAAAATAGATAAGTATCCATCCATTTCTTTTTGCATTGCGTTATTCTTTTCTGTTAGATCGCCTACGGCTTTTAACTGAGACTGTAGGTTTTGTTCCGATCTTTCACGCGCTGCTGCTTCTCGTTCAAACGCAACTTCTAGTCTGGCTGCATTCTCTTTTAACGTAACGGCATTTGCTTCTAGTCGAGCGATTACTGCGTCTTTTTGGCTTACCACTGTTGTATGATACATATACCCACCTCCGGCGAGTACAATCAGTAGTGGCAGCATTTTTAACATTGCGAACATTATTTTACCTTCTTAATTTGAAAGTTAAACGCTTCTTGCGTTCGTAACTCAAAAGGCTCTCCAGATGTAAGTCGTCCTTTTAAGTGAGTTGGCTCACATTTGTCAAGCCATTTAAAATTGTAGTATGTTTTCTTTTGTGGGTCAATCCAAATAGTAACTTCCCACTCGTTGAAGAAAAAACTAACAATCCACCGTAGCGGCCAGGATACAGTTTTCAATAAAGTTTTCCCAGCGCTTTTCAATTTCTTCCCGCTCTTTGTAAGTAGCATATAATGCATCCTTCTGGCTATCCGGTACAGTGTGATACTCTAACCACTCTTCCGGTGTCATAAATTTCTTTTTCGGATATGAGAAGTGTAGTTCAAAAGTATAATACTCAAATCCAGTAACAAGGTCTTCGTGTGTCTCGATGTTTGGAGACATTGCGACACAGCCGCTCAAAAATAATACAGGTATTATTTTTTGCCAGACCATGCTTGTGCTCCAAAGAACGCTGCAACAATACCAGCAACAGAAACAAAGTATACGGCTGCCATATCTCCAAGAATTGTAGCGGCTTGGTGTAAATTCATAATTTCTGTAGTCATTACAGTAGCAGGGTAAAGAAGCATACCTGCAAGGGCAAACCAAGTCATCTTTCGCTGCGCATCTCGCATTGCATCTGCATCTTCGAGTTCTTTTCTCTTGAACTCAAGATACATTGCACGCTCTTCGTCGTCTACTTTGTTATCTCCATTTATATCTGCAGGATGGTACCCGCTTTTTTCAATTTCTTCACCCATAGCCTGTACTAGTTATTGTCTACCAGAACAATGTCAAAAATGGCTCCACCGCCTACATTATTCTGTGAAAGACCTTTGACTTCTATATCAGTCTTTTCTTCGAATTTTAAAGGTACAGGATAGTCATAGTTAAAACCAGAAGCAAATACCCCAAACTGCCCTTTTACATTAAAAGATTCTCCAAACGGTCTAGCATAAAGTCTAAAGAGAGCATCATTATTTGAATCAATAGACCCGTTAACTTTTAGTAGGTATCCTGTTTTACCTGCAGGAATTGTATACAAGGCCATAAGAGTCTGGCCAGCCCCTGCTTTTATAATTGCTTCGTCTGTGCCTCCATTCTGAATACGAATTTCATCTACATTTGTAGACCCCGTATTTGCAGTAACCATTCGTGCTCGAAAAACTCGAAGAAATTGAGCCGTTGAAGCAGCCCCGCCAATAGTTAAAGTTTCAGTTACAGGATTGTAATTTTGATCAAGCCCCTGTACTTCTACAGTGCCATTGTTGTCCGAGCCTGTGTTATCGGCAACAGCACTTACAACTGCAGCGGCACTATATACATAGTCTGTAGTACCATCCCAAACTGTTTGAAAATTATTTGGAATTGTGTCTCGATATCCAAACTTATTAATATGAGAATACCCTTCTACACTTCCTGCAGCAATAGGAATATTTGCAGACGCTCCAAAACTGTTTAACAGATTTCCGTCTTTATCTGCAAGCATAACTACTTGGTAGTGGACTTTGCCACCACTAGTTGTTTGCACTATCTTTGTTACGGTTTTATTTGCCATGCTACCACTTTACCTTGTCTGCCCAATAAGCAGCGCTCATTTTGCCTTTTGCAATGTTCTTTGCGTGCCTAGCCTTAAAACTTCTACGTTTTGCTTTCATAGCCTCACTTTCGCCTTTCTTTGGTTTACCCGCAGTTTTAGCGCCTTTTTGACCAAAACGAATAGTCTTAATTTTATTACCGACTTTTGCGACAACTATGTGAGACTTTTTGGGGTGCCCAGGAGTTCGCTTAGGTTTGTTATACCCAGAAACTCCGGCTCGCTTTAGTCGAGGATCTCTCTTCTTACCTCTCTTTTTTCGTGTAGCCATTATACTATATAGTCCAAATAGCGAACAGTTGTAAATACATCTAGTCGTCCGCCCCTGTCATAAGTAATGACGTTATAGATAGAATCTGTTATCTTGTGCTTGTTGTCATCTACCTTTGCAACTTCTTGAGTTTTATACTCTTTTGAGTATGTAGTAGGAACTGGGGATACTGGAGGTATTTCACTCATTTTTTCTTACCTCGTCTCTTTCTGCCTTTCTTTGCAAAAGTACGTACCATCGTAGGACGCCCCTTTACACCTTGAGGCTTTGCTCTTTTTCTACGAATTGCGGACGCTCGTTGAGCTTTTGTCATACGAGCAGCTTTAGATGCGGGCACACACTTTGGATACCCTTTGCGACTTTTTTTCGCCTTTTTGCGTCCGCATTTTTGATACCCGCCGCCTTTTTTAGGGCGGCTGATATCAACCCAGTCCTCTTTAAACCACTTAGTTAATCCACCTGCTCTAGCCACGACGATACTTACCCCCTCGTTTTTTGTACTCACGTACAAGCCAAGCATTGGCGTATACACTAGGGTACACAGCGAACTTTCGTTTTGTAGCAGCTTTTACTGTAGCGTAAAGCTTTTTATTTGTTGGAATATTTTTAGCTGCTTTTCTGCGGCGAGTAGTTTTGCGCTTTCGTTTAACCGCCATTTTTCTTGCCGATAACTGGAATCATGTGGCCCCACTTTCCCCAAGCCCAGAAACCTACTGCACCTACTACTACTCCGATTAAAAATTCCATTACAGTTTCTCTGGGACTTTTAGTCCTCCGCTTCGAGTGAGTCCTCGAAATTATCTAGCCAATCTTTTTCTGGTACTTCGATATTTCTAGTGCCAGGAGCTGCTTGAGCTCCTCCTTCTACAGCCTCTGCCCAAGCTTCTGCCTCTGCTTCAGTAGCAAATTTTTTGGCCGGCCCTTCTTCAGGATATACTTTCCACATATTTCCCCATTTAACTATTTTCATATTATTTCTTGCCTCGCTTCTTTTTCTTGAGAAGTGCTGCACGCAACGCTGGCGGCAACTTCTTCTGCTTGGCTGTCAAGCCCATAGACTTCTTTTTCTTGCCGCCTTTCTTTGCGGGCCGCCCACGCTTTTTACCGTAAGTACCTTTACCTGCTGGCATCTAGTTTCTCCTATGGGTATCCCCATCCTTTATCCAATTAACAAAGTTACAATCACACCTGAAAGAAACAATATCATGCTTCCTGCTCCCATGATTAAACGACTTTCCATACGCTTAATACCTTCTTCAATATCCATGAGACGATTGAACGTAGTCTTCCACCGCTCTTCACACTGCGCTTCGTGCTGGGACAGCTCAATTTCAATATCTCGTACTCTTTTATCTACGTCAGTCATTTTAATGCTGCCAATACTAAGAACAGGAGGGGTATAACTACCGTTGCTCCACAAATTACATAAAACGTTGCCATCGCGAGTTCAGCCATCTCTTTTCTTTTTCTTGCTGCTTCTCGGGCTGCTTCTTCTCGCGCTTCTTTCGCTTCCTTTTGAAATTGTAACCAATCATCCCACATTCCAGGGCGACCAGCATAAATCATCTGCTCTCGCAAATGCTGTTCCATTTCGTTGAGTTTTTCAAGTTCCATGAAAGCTTGAAGATCACTACGGTAGCCATTCTTGTTTGCTTTCTTTTGCAGTTCAGTTTTAGAATCAAAGAAGCGGGTAACCTGTGCTCCTACTTCATATATTTCTTTACCGTTCCCGATTGCGCTTTTAATAACTTGAAATGCTGCATTTGCTGCTGCAATTTCTGCAAGCATGATAGTTTCTCTAGGTTATCCCTCCTTGAGAAGTTTTTCCATCAGCTTTCCATAATTACCTTGGCCGAACGGTAAACCCTCACTATTGATTTGAACATTATTTTGAGTTTTAATACTCGTAGTTTCTGCTTTCATCAGATCCGCTTGGGCCTTGATTTCATCCATACGCATCTTGTGTGCCATCTGAAGTAGATCGGCGAGATCTTTTGAAGAGTACACGCCAGTTTCCTGCGCTTCTTCAAGCTTGCTCTGTATCATTTCGTCTAGAACAGATGCGATGTTGTTTTTGTTCCGATACCCCATGTCTAGGTATACAGTATCAATATACTTTTTAACTTCACGTTTGTTAAGTACATCTACCACTTTATTTTCTGGGACGTTCATATATTCACAAACGGCACGAATGTTGCCGAACTGCAAGTAGGCATTTGCAACTTCTAGTCCTTCTGGGGAGATTGTAGTAATTTCTTTACTCATCTGGGGTGTATTCCTCAACTCTTACGATTGTGGTCTTTATTATATCTTTGTAAGTCCCGTCAGGTTGTAGAACAACAACGCGATCACTCGACCCATTATTGCAAGGTTTGGGCATCTCGCCCACAACTTCCAGTATGGCCCCACTTTTCCAGTGTTTGTAAGTTACTTTTAACATTTTCCGTGCTTAGATTTCTATTTCTCAAATTATATTTTAAAGGAGCTGAAATGTCAAGCGCTATTTTTCCGAGGTACGAAAAACCCCAAAGTTGTACGTGTGGGGGAGCGCGCGCGAAAAAATTTGTCAAGGGTCTCTTAACCGCCCCCTAGATGAAAATGATTATCATTTAAGATCTCTGACTTTTTTCTCTGCGCGACAAAGGGCAAAACTCGCGCGAAAAAATTGTGAAATATTACCAAAAAATAATTCAAAAAAACTTGCGAAAAGGTATTGACGGTCGGGCCCGACCTATGAGACTATTACCTCATCGGATGTCGCTACCCACTGGGAAAGCCCCGATCGACCCGCCGCCACCATCGCGAGGGTCGCAAAAAATCCAGCTGGAAAAGCCTCTCAAAAACGGCGACACGAGGGAAACAAAAATTTATTTGTCAACACTTTTTTATGAGGATTTACTGACATGGTGCATTGATACGGCTGAGGCTCAAAGGTCGTGAGAGCCAAGACTAACCCATATGGGTTATTTACTTTTTTCTAATTTTCAACTATAATTCACCTTCTCTTAACTATTGAGGATTTTGCTTATGTCTAACTACACTTCTGCGATGGTCGCTCGCATTCAAGCGTCCGCTCCCCTTAACCTCGCGAAGGCGAAGGAACTCGCCGCCGAATTCGGCTCGGTTACTCACCGCTCGGTGATTTCCAAGGCGCAAAGCCTCGGCGTTGAATACGTCAAGGCGACTCCCGCGCCTCGCTCACCTCGTGAGGCTACGCCTACTAAGGCGGATTATCTCGCGGCGATTCGTAAATCGCTCGCGCTGAAAGATCGCTCTGGCGATCTCACGAAGGCGGAATTGTCCGCCGTGTTGGAGTCGATCGGATGATCGGCTTTTGCGCTTGGGTTGGGGCTTTGCTAATGTGCATCGCCCCTTTCATCATCGACAGCGATGCCGGTAAGGGCGTCGCGATTGTCGGGCTTTTTCTTCTGACCATTCAGGCTCACGCCACACGGTCGCACAATTTGATACTACTCAATATTATCGGCATTGGAGGCTATTGCTATGCGATATATTTTTGATCTAGATCACACCGTGATCGACAGCTCTCACCGTCAAGCTACACTGCCAGACGGCTCACTTGACCTTGACCATTGGCGCGAAAATTCCACCGCTGGAATGATCCGCCGTGACAAGCTATTGCCACTCGCGAGAGCATGGCGCGAGCAATTCGCACGGGGCAACGAAATTGTCGTCTGCACTGCCCGCGTTATTGGTCAAGCCGATATGGATTATTTGGCGAATGCCGGCCTTCACTTTGACGCGCTACTGTCACGTCAAGAGGGAGACCGCACACCGGATGGCGAACTAAAGCTACGAATGCTCAAGCGCTACGCTATGACGAAACGCGGAAGCTGGAAACGCTTTTGCGCTTTCTCAATTATGTTTGATGACAATCAATCGGTCATCGAAACCATGAATCAACACGGCGTCAAAACTTATGACGCAATCGAAATCAACGCGAGGTTATCCGCATGAAAAACACTTTTTTGGTTCTTGACACTGAAACCGCCGATCTGTCCGGCAATGTTTACGACATCGGCTATGTTATCTGTAACAAGCGCGGCGAAATTATCGCGGAACGCAACTGGCTGGTGGAGGAAACTTTCACCAATGCTAAGGTAATGATGGGGGCTTTCTACGCTGGGAAGCTCTTTACTCACTACGCTGGGATGCTCCAACGCGGAGATATCAAGCTCACCCCATGGGCTGAGATCGTCGGCAAGCTCCGCGCTGATATCTTGACCTATGGCGTCACCGTCTTGACCGCTTACAATGCCGGTTTCGATTTTCGCGTCATGCGAAACACTCACCGCGCTCTAGGCGGCAAGGGATCGGTTTTGGTGTCGCCTCTCAAGACTCTTGATATTTGGCAATTCGCTTGTGAAACCAAGCTATCGCAAAAGCAATATAAGCGACTCGCTCGCGCTCAAGGGTGGGTGTCATCCGCTGGCAATCTCAAGAGCGGTGCGGAATTTGCTTACCGCTTTTGCTCTGGTGATTATGGTTTCATTGAAGACCACACCGCGCTGTCGGATGCTCGCATCGAGGCGGCTATTCTGGCGCAATGCTTCGCACAGAAAAAGCGCGTGCCGTATGGCAAAATCAACGGCGCTCCATGGCGCATCATTCAGGATAAGGCCGCTTGACGGCCTTTGTTCCACGTGGAACACGCCGCGTCCCTAGCACATCGGGAGACGCGGCGCAACCCCTTGACAAATAATTTTTGGCGCGGCGGCGCCAGTAGTATGTCAACTATTATTTTCGGCAATAGTGCAAATAAACTTACGCGGCAATTACCCCAAAAGGGTTAGTCTTTTTTGGCGCGCGGGCGCCAGTGCGAAAGCGAAGTATTTTTTCGAAGGTGTTGCCCGCGCCATTTTACCCGAGTGCGGATTCGATGTCAAGTCTTTTTTGCGGCATTTGTGCAAATTGTTTTGAATCGGCAAGTCTTCGTGGCGCCGATTATACAGTAGTAGACCGACGATGTCAAGTACTTTTTAGGGCAATTGTACCAAATTTTTCGCTTGATAGTCTTCGCGGGGTCTGTTAAGATTATGGCAGATTTGGTGGGAAAATTCACGAAAATTTTGGTAAATTGGTGCAAATAATACTTGACACGCCGAGGTCGTGGACGGCCCCCCGGAATTCGGGTGCGTTCTTTTACGACCAATTCGGAAAAAAGTTCTTGACTTGAATTACCCCAGGTAGTATAATGTACACATAAATCGGAGGAGACCTGCTATGGAAAAAATTATTGCTGTAACATTCGACATCGCTGACCAAAAGTGCAAAATGTACAATGCGCTTGAGTGGCACAACTTTATTGCTGACACCCGTGAGCAGTGCCCTAATGCACCTGCTGGGCTGGAAGAGTTGTTTGACTATGCTTACGGTGACGAGTTCTGGTTTGAAGTAATACCTAACCCGTTTGCTATCTACCAAGTAGCTTTTGACCTGCGCTCAGAAGAGTTTGTACTCTGTCAGAGCGACACAGAGTGCGAGTTCGTCATGGCTATGGCGGAAGACTCAGGCGACGAAGACGAAATTTTTTGGGCGGAATGATAAAAAAGTTCTTGACTTTACCGCTCCAAGTATGTATAATATCTATATTGAATCGAAACACTAACTAATTTTTGGGAGAAATTTTTATGGACGTAACTGCAAAAGCATCTGCTAACTACTCAGACGCAGACATCACTATCATCACAGACGAGTACACTCTCGAGCCAACTCGTGAGACTGTTGACGCCCTGGCTGTGCGCCTCAACAAAACACCTCGCTCTATCATTGCAAAGCTCGCTGCTCTTGGTATCTACCAGAAGGCTGAGCGTGTAACCAAGCGCGGTGAGCCTGTTGTAATGAAGGCTGAGCTGGTAGCACAAGTACAAAACGCTATCGGTCGCGAGTTGCCTTCGCTCAACAAAATGACCAAGCCTGACCTTCAGTTCATGATCGACGCACTGGTAGGCTAATGGCTATCGTTATGAAGCTAAAAGATGACGGGTTCACTAAAGAGTGGCTCGTCTACAATAACAGTGGTGCGCTTGTACTGGTCACCACTAACGAACACTTGGCAAGGGAGTGGGATAAATGCTATCAAGAGAAGAAATGATCGCGGTCATTGATCGCGCAAGCGCTACTGATGCCGGTGGATATCAGTACACAAGCGTAGTAAAAATACGAGACGAGCTTACTTACCAGTGGGCTTTTGAAGACTTTCAAGTGCGTGCTATCATCTTTGATATGCGTAACGCAGGACTATTAGGATATGGAGACTAGCTATGGCAAAAACTATGATTTACAGTAACGAACTAACACGTTATTTTAAAACTACTGGACGTTTCAAGGGTAAGAAAGTGACTTCTCACGGATCTTATCGTGCAAAGCGTAAGCCTAACTCACCTCGAGTAAAGAACTGATGAGGGTATCAGTAGACAGCTTACGGCATCACCTTGATGTATTTTTATGGGAAAACCCCGGATGGGCTAAATGCGATGTAGTGATGGAAGCTACACAAGGAGGACGAATATATGCACGACGCGCTATTCATGGAAAAGGATTTGACATCACCTGGGAGGAGAAAGATATCTATGTCTGCCCTACAAGACAACCCGAAAACAGTATCTAATCGAATTGCTTTGCACTTTGGCAAAGCACGCTTAGACCCCGCTCCGATTCTACATATGAATGCGGATGCGCTAGTTATTGAGTACAATAGCTTTGACACTGGACACAAACGCTGGGAAACTATTTCCAAAGTTGCGAAAAAAAGTTCTTGACTTTTAATCTCGAAAGAGAGTATAATATCTTCATAAATCGCGGTGGGTATAGAAGTCTACCTTAGGGCCACTACCCCGCGTCGCTGTTCATACTATCCAGCGTTATGAGAGTATGCGTGCAGTTTGGTGATTAGCTCGGAAAAAGATCACTAGGTGGACAGTGGGTTAGGCATGGTTGGGGCCTCCACACTTATTCGACATAGCAAGTCCGTTGCCCGTTTCATACGGGCTTTTTTATTCCTACCTCACCTAAAAAATATCTTGACATTTTTCTTCAGAACCTGTATAATTATTATTCAGATGGGAGAAGTACATGACAAAAATTCTACAATTTCCAGAAGATCGTTCGCTTCGTAGTAAGCTCGACGGTATGCGTGAAGACTTGGAAGAGCTTTACGATGTACTAAATCGAATCTACCAAGCTGTGGACAATCTGGAAACAGACATATCAAAAACAGAAAGTACCTACAATGAAGTGCTAGAACTATATGCAAATGCTGTAGGTATTGAGAATATAGAAGTAGGATACCTAGAGTATGCTACTAAAAACCTTAAAGTGAGTGAGGACGGAATTAGCTGGGAGAAAGAACCCGACGAAGTGGTTTTTACTCCCTGGGAGGAAGAAGATGAAACGTAAATGCCGTAAGTGCGGTAAAAAATTTAATGCAATACTTGATGTATGGTATTGTAGTGGACAGTGTGAGCGACTCGCTGCCAACCCCGTTGCGAAGTTTATTCGTAACCGCTTTTCAGTACATAAACCAAAGAAAGGCAAGGGAAGCTACACACGTAAATGGAAATTAGCAAAGGAACTTTAAATGTCAACATATACAGCAGAAATGACAGAAGCAATAGTGGAAGAGTACGTAAACAACCCTAATCCCGAAACTGTTGAACATCTAGCATTTCATTATGGTAAAAGTAAGAAATCAATCATTGGCAAGCTCAGTAGAGAGGGCGTGTACAGGAGAGAAGTGTATGTATCGAAAACTGGTGAAGCACCTATCACGAAAGTGGAAATCGTTAGTAATATCGCTGAGAGTCTTGGACTTGAAAATACAACTCTGGCTGGCCTCGAGAAAAGTCCCAAAGCAGCATTACGAAACTTGGAAAAAGCAGTGGCGGGGTTAGCACAGACCTGCCAAGGCTATGAAGAATTCTGTGAACACAAAGATTATCCAGGCGGCCTATGATGTGCGGCGAAGAGGAGTTTCTTTTGAAAGGACCAAAGTGGAAATTTGAAGATCCTGCGGATTTGCAGAAAGCAGTAAAGATCTGTGAGCGTCGATTACCAGTAAGAAGCTGGCGAGTAATAGAAGAGAAGAATATGATTGAGTTTGAGAGTGTAAAAGCGGAAGAAATGTATTCGATTGCAAAAGCAGTAGCGGG
>Ga0208767_1001134_pt1 | contig 21258 bp, 37 predicted proteins | sample VirMetDEL_Mar_21_FD_184514 | JGI IMG/M metagenome (GOLD analysis project Ga0208767, IMG submission 184514) | Aqueous microbial communities from the Delaware River and Bay under freshwater to marine salinity gradient to study organic matter... | ecosystem: Environmental > Aquatic > Marine >... | reverse complement strand
AGAAGTCGCTCCCCAGTTCCGGGGGCAGAACCTTGCGCGCGTTGGCTTTACCGGGACGGGCGGAAATACCGCCTTCCTCAAGTCCCAGCAGGCGGGCGTGGTCGATGGACGGAATGTTGTAAAGTTCGGCCAAGGGGAAGCGGGGCTTTCGCAGGCGTTTGAGCGCTTCATCAATGATGCCCTTTCCACTGGCGTCATCAGCGTAAGCGATGAGAACCGTCGCTTGATTGAGCTGGCGGCGACGGGAACCGGGGACTTCGTTGAGAACCTTGAGGAGCTTATCTCCCGGAGCCAGCAGTTCAACGCGGGGCTGGAGGCGTTGGCGCGGTCGCAGGAAGATGTAAATGAGGCGGAGCGCGCGCTAGAAGCCATCGGGGAGGCGTTTGATGAGTTGGCGAGTGAGGCGGAATTCCTTGGGCGCAGCCTTTCGGAGGTTGAGGCCGCGCGCCAGAAGGCGATAACCGATTTCACCGAAGGATTTGTGACCAGCATTCAGGACCAGCTTCTGGCTTTCGAAGACCCGCTGGCCCTCCAGCTTCGGCAGTTGGAGAGGGCGCAGGAGGAGCGGATTGAGGCGGCGGAAGCGCTTGGCGTCTCGCTGGTAGAGATAGAGCGGTTAAACGCCTTGGAGCGGGCGCGCGTGGTGGAGCAATTCGGAAGTCAGGCAAATGACACGCTTGAGGCGATCCTTATCAGCCAGCAGGCTTCCTCCTCCAGCCCACTGCCCTTGAGCGAGTCACTGGGAAATGCGCAGGCTCGCTTTGACCAGCTTCTGGGACAGGCCGCAGGTGGAGACGCCGCAGCGCGCGAAGACCTTGGTGGCGCTGCAAACAACCTGCTTGACCTCCTCCGGGATCGCTTCGCATCAAGCTCAGAGTTCTTCAGCCGCCGGGATACAGTCCTTTCCGGGATCGCTTCCGTTCTGGATGGCGGAAGTGGCGGAAGTGGCGCTGAATCCAACAGTCTCCTTCAGGCAATCGGAATAGAGATCACCCAAGGAAATGATGTAAGCACTCAAATTCTAGAGGCAATTCAAGGACTTGTTGCCTCTCAGAACCGCCTTAACCGGCGGCTTGAATCTCTTGAGGCGAGGGCGTAATGCTGATTGCTGGAGCGCCACTTTCGTCACTTCCCGTATCCGCCTCCCCTTATGACTTCTCAGTCCCGACGACATTCAGCCAATTTCTTCAGAACATCGGATCGGAGCATCTGATATATCTGGTTGAGATGTCTCCGATTGTTCGGGATACCAGCGGCCCAACCGTTGATACGAAGCGCTACAGCATTGGGAGCAATGTCCCGGACTATGACGGGGCGCTATGGGAAGCGCGGCTGCTGGAAGACCCGGAGATTGACACCCGCGTCTTCTCCAATGAGATAATCGGGGGGCTGAACCGCCCCTCCTTCTCCCCCATTGAGCTTTCGAACGGGGACGGGGAGCTTGATGCGCTCCGCGATCTTGAGTGGTATCGGCGCGATGTGAGCGTCTATCTTGGCGGGAGAAATTTTGACTTCTCCGACTTCCAACTTGTCGTTGTTGGCGTAGTCGAAAGCCTCCGGTGGACCAGCGGGCGCATCGCCTTCAACCTGACGGATCGCCTTGGCGCTCTCAATACGCCCTTTCAGGAGACGCTTTACGCGGGGACGGGCGGTGATGAGGGCGGTGATGATATCAAGGGGACGCCTAAGCCGCGCGCCTTGGGAAGTCCGAAGAATGTGACGCCCGTTCTGGTTGAGCGGGCGGAGAATGTCTTCCAGTTCAACGACCGCGCCAGCAATGCCGTCATCGACGTCTTCGATCAGGCGGTGTCAATCTCTCCTGCGAATAGCGGCGCCAATGACATAACCGATCTAGGGATTGCTGATGTGCGCGATTGGACGCCCGTTGCGGGGCAGTACATCACCGATCTTGAGAAGGGGCTTATCCGGACGGGCGCAGAACCAGCGGGGACGTTGACCGCAGACGTTGAGGGCGATCTAGATGGGACGATCTTCCTCCAGTCCACGGCGGATGTTGTCCGGTGGATTGTCGCCGGATCGCCGGATGCGCCGCTGGTTGATCCGGATGATCTTGATGCGGCATCCTTCGCTGATGTTAACCTCCGGCAAGGCGGGGACATAAGCCTATACTCAGTTGATGCCGGGGTGACGATTGAGCAGTTGGCCGCGCGCCTTATGGCCGCAGCCGGGGGATACCTTACGGTGACGCAAGCGGGAAAGCTGAAGGTGGACATTCTCCGCTTCAAGACGCCTTCCAATTCAATCCCGTTTGAAGACGTCATAGAGCTTGAGCGCTCCGATCCGCCGCGCGCCTTCTGGAGGCGGAAGTTGTCCTATGACAAGGCGTGGACCGTCCAACCGCAGGATGATATTGATGAGAGCGCGGCAACGGATGCGCGCAAGAATTTTGTCCAGCAGGAGTTCCGCTTTGAGACGGATGAAGACCTTGATGTAAAGGAGGAGCTTCTTGAGAGCCGCGACGGGGAGGCGGAGACCTTCTTCGACAGCAGCGCGGTTGCTTCCGCAGAAGCCACTCGTCAGTTAAACTTGCTCGGGACGCGGCGCGATCTTTACAATATGCGACTTCGCGGCTGGGCGTGGCGATTGGAGGCTGGGCAGACGATAACTGTGACGCATCCGGATATGCGGGTCACCACCGGGCAAGACCTTATCATCGGTCGCGTTGCGGAGACCGGCGGCGGGACCACCGAAGTTACCTGTTGGGGTTGATATGTCAAATGTGATTATCGGACGGGCGGAGTTCAGCGATGAGAGCACCATCACCGCCAATAATGAGCGCAGCGCCTTTCCCGGAACCAACCTCCAGAAGCAGCAGGTCAGCCGCATCTGGAAATCCAATGGCCTGAGCAACGTCTATTTCACGGTTGACCGGGGCTTCGCCGCCGCGTGGACCACCGTCGCTCTGATGTACGTCAATGCGACAAGCACTGCGACTTGGCGCATCCGGGCGGATGATGTTGAGGGGAACCTGTCCGGTGGGAGTGCAACCTACGACAGTGGGGAGGTTACATTCTGGGCGGAGAGCGACATGGAGTCATGGGCGCTCCGTCATGGCCTCCTTCACCTCACCAGCGCCCAGACCACGCGCTTTATCCGGATTGATCTTTATGACACCGACAACGCGAGCGATCTAACGGCGGGGAGGCTGTTGGTCGGGAACTTCTGGCAGCCAACGATCAACATGGAATACCCGCTCCAGTACGGGCCGGAGGATGATGCGAGGCTTGAGCGCAGTCAGGGCGGCGCACTTTTCGCGGATCAGAGAGATGCCTACAACAAGGCGACGATCCGGTTAAACTTTCTCGATGAAGATGAGATGCTCAACAACGCATTTGATCTTCGCCGCCACGGGAAGGCGGACGACTTGCTGGTGGTCCTGAATCCCGCCTCCACCATCCACCTTGCGAAGCAGATGGTCTATGGTCTGGTGACGCGGAATCAGCCGATTGTCCACCCCGCCTTCAACGTCTACTCCCATGTCATAACGATAGCTGAGATGGCGACGATTGCGCGCCTAGACCCAACACAACCTCCGCCGGAGTATGCAACGGAGTGGGATGGCACGAATGATGGCGCATCCTATTCTGGCGGGCCAACTGGCCTCTCCGCGACTGAGGATGGAATAACCTTCTCATTCTTCTACAAGACAAACGCCGTCGCCTTCCACGGAATAGTTGGGACGCCATCATCAAGCAATCTTTACATTGTCATCAGGAACAACGGCTTCTCGAACTTTATCGTCAAGGACAGCGCAGGTGGCATTATCCTGTCCTATGTCAACGTTGGGCCAAGCAATCTTGACGATGGGAACATCCACCACATCATAATGTCCTTCGGGCGGACGGCTAACCGCGTCCAATTGGTCATCGACGGGACGACCTACGTCAACACGACCTACCCAACTGCAAATGATATTGCCGCTCTAGGCGGCGACATGGACATCGCCATACTTGGTGGTTTTGAGTTTGACGGGGTGTGGTGGGAGTGGTGGTTCGACAACACCAGCTATGACGTGGTGACAAATCTGACGGTCTGGAGGAATCCGGATGGAACCCCTGCGGACCTAGGGGCGGATGGCTCAGCACCCGGCGCACAGCCGATTATCTATTACCCTGATGGTAACCCCGCAGACAACAAGGGGACGGGTGGCAATGCGACTATCTCCGGCGCTCCAACGCAGATACTGAGGCCAACGTCATGAGGCAGTATGTAAAAATTGACCTTACTCACAACGAAGCCCAGATAGCTTTGGCGCGCTGCGAGGTGGCGTTTAAGATTGCCCACCCAACAAATTCCTTCTCCTGCAATATGAACCCGGAGGAGACGCTTTGTTGGGTGCTGACAACGCCTTATTCCAGAGTGGAAGTTGGCGGAGCAGTTCTGGATATTGAGGTTGGGTCGAACTTGCGCGCTTCAAATGAAACAAAAGAGTGGGCGCAGGGGACGCTTAATTGACACGCCACCTTCCATTCCTTTTCGCGCTTGCGGCGTTCGCATGCTCCCCGGAGCCGGTGACGGAATTCCCGAGTGGACCAGTCGTTGTCCCGCCTGCCCCGGCGCTTGAGCGGTGTCTTGATAAGGATCGGTGGTCCAGCGCCTTCTGCAACAACCGGAGGCCGGAATGACTGCTGATGTCGCAATCGTCCAGCGCATCCACCGGAAGATATGGGAGACAACGATCTACCGCCCAGATCCAATCGGGGAAGACATCTGGGGGAGCTTCTCTTGGGAGGGAGGAAAGGTCGCAGGGGACTGTGAGGAATGGGCGGAGAGAGCCGCTAGCGCCCTCCTTGGGGCCGGTATAGCCCCGAAGGACGTAGCGCTGGCCCTATGCCACACGGAGGGCGATTATGGATACAATCACGCCATTTGCCTAGTCAACGCTGAAGGGCTAGGCTTGATGAACTGCGGTGATTCCTTTGATGAAGGAGGGCCAAGGCCGATCCGGACCACCGGCTATTCCTTCTCCCGGATGATGCGTCTATCGGAGCCGGGGGTTTGGCGAGTGGTTCCAACCGGATGGCCCTATAAGGTGGAGGGATAAGCGGTGGCATTTACCGTTGTTGAGAACGTCCAAGAGACCACGCAGACAAGCGGGACCGGAACCCTTACGCTGTTGGGAGCCGTCAGCGGAGCCTTCGCATTCAGCGATCAGCTTTCCAACTCCGATACGACCATCTATGTAATCTCAGATGGGACGGATATTGAAATTGGGATCGGGACGTTCACCGGCCCAGACCAGTTAAGCCGGGACACCGTTCGCTTCTCCACCAACGGCGGAAGCAAGGTAAATTGGGCATCAAGTGGAACCCGGAACGTCTATTGCGCGCTGGACGGAACGCCGCTGTCCACGCTCCTGCTTCCGAGCGCAACCGGGATGGTTGCCAAGACAGCCGCCGCGACCTTCGCCAACCGGACGATCACCGGGGACAGCACCATCGACGTAACGAACGGGGATGGCGTCTCCGGCAATCCAACTGTTGGCGTTGCGAACGACGCGGTCAACCTAGCGCAGATGGCGGGGCAGACGCGCGGCGATCTTATCACCTATGACGCCAGCGGCGATCCGACCACGCTGGCTGTTGGGGCCGCGAACCGGGTGTTGGGGACAACGAACGGGACAGATCTTTCCTTCTTCCAGATCGTCACCGGAATGATCGCAGACCTTGCGGTGACAACTGCGAAGCTCGCGGCGGCGGCGGTGACGAACGCGAAGCTTGCCAACATGAATGAGAGCACCATCAAGGGCGTTCCGGCGGGGACGGGGAGCAGCGCCCCATCCGACCTGACGGCGGCGCAGGTTCTTGCGATCCTTGGGTATGAGAGCACATCGAGTACAGGGAACGCCATCCCTGCCGCTGGATCAAACTTTAGCTTTGCGCATGGCCTTAGCGCCGCCCCTAATGAGTTGACAACCCTCCTTCGCTGCACCATCGCGGACAGCCCTTTCGCGGTAGGAGACGTGGTTAATATAAGCTCCCACCTGTCCATTGATGGCACTTCGGAATTTGGCGCCATGGCCATGGCGGATGCGACGAATGTCAAGGTGGTCCGGGGCGCAAACAATCTGAACATCTACAATGAGACGGATGGAAACGCCTTCGCCATCAATACGTCAAATTGGGTAATTGATGTTTATGCGAGAATTCTCCCCTGATTTGGAGCGACAAGCTGATGACTTCAAATGAAGTTCTAGAGGAGCGCCTTGAAAGGCTTGACGCCCGAGTAAAGGAGCTTGAGGATCAAGACAGGGAAATTCGCTCAATCATGAATAAAGGATATGGCGCGCTCTGGGTCATCGGCATCCTTGGCAGCATCATCACATTCTTTCTTGCTTTTTCGGACCGGGTTGCGAAGGTATTGTCATGATAATGTTGAAGGCGCAAATCGCAAGTGCAGTGGCCCTTGTCTTTCTTGTCGCCTCCGCCGCGCTCTTTACAACGCTAAAGACCTTTGAGGCCAATGAAAGGGCGCAGGAGGCGCAGGAGGCGGCGACAACCTCTGGACCGCCCGTCACCATAACCGGGGCGGAGTTCCTTTCCTATGACGGGAAGGTTGTTGACATCATAGTCACGGCCCACCGTAACCGGAACTGCTCCTTTGAGGTATCCTCCCAATGGGCAACGGAGGATGATGTTCTGGTTTCGCAGCGGGGGACGTCGCGCGTCACCCTTGTTAGCGGTGAAGAGAAATCCTTCCAACTTCACCTTCGGAAGCCTGCCGCAATATTGGATCCGCCCTTTAGCGTCCGAAGCGTTGCGGAATACTATTGTGACAACGGGATATTTGTTGTCCCAACCCCTTGGATAGAGGTGGAGAAGAATGGGGATTGACCACGGGCATCTTCAGGAATATGTGCTGGGGCCAGCGGCGCGGCTCTTAGGGATCGGGGACAGCCCCGCAGCGCGCGCCCTCCTAGCGGGAACGGTCGCGGTGGAGAGCGCCGGAGGTCAATGGCTCCACCAGAAGCAGGGACCAGCCATCGGAATATTCCAGATGGAACCCGCGACCCACAATGACATCTGGGACAATTACATCATCCACCGGCCAGCGGCGTTTGGGCGCATTGAGAGGCGTCACCCGGAGGCGATGCACTGGGACTTGCGATATGCCGCGATCATGGCGCGCATCCATTACCTTCGCGTCCCAGAACCCCTCCCTCTCCCGAGCGACGTTGAAGGGATGGGCCTGTACTGGAAGAATCATTACAACACGCTGCTGGGCGCGGGGACGGTGGCGAAGTTTGCGAAGGCTTACAGGAAGTACATCAAAGGAGGATGACTATGACCGACGACAAGCCGTGGTACGGATCGCGAACGATCCTGCTCAACGCCATTGGAGGGATCGCGGCGCTGGCAGCGATCTTCGGGCTGGAGCTTCCGCCGGAGGCGCAGGCGCAGCTTGCGACCCTCATCATGCTGGCCACCAACCTCGCGAATATCGCGCTTCGCTTCATCACAGAAAAGCCGATCCGCAAGAAAGGGCAGGGAGACACCCTCCGCTGCTCCTTCCTCTCCGTTGGCACCCTTATGGCCATCATCCTCCTGCTGGCCGCCTGCGCCCAAATTCGACCCACTAGCGTTGACGCCGGAGACAGCGCTCAGCAGGTTGTCTTCGCCGCGACGGCGGACTATGGGGCTTTGGTGACGATTGCTGAGGGGTATGAGTCGCTTCCGCGCTGTGGGCAGGAGGCGGAGACCTTTGACAACTGCTCCCGGACCATGGTCGTTTCGGTGATCCGCGCAATCGACAATGACGCTTTCATCATCCTTTCGGAGGCCCAGAAGGCTGTCAGGGCAGAAGGGGCGGATGAGTCAGCGCTCTCCCTCTGGGCGAGGCGCGCGCAGGGAGCAGTCAGCGCCTTTCGAAAGGTTCTTGAGAATCACGGCTTGATGGGAGGAAATTGAGATGCTTCAGGCAATCCACTTTGCAACGCTCGCAATGCAATGGGCGCAGACGCTCGCGGAGACTGGCGGGGAAGTCGTTGAGATGCTCGGGTGGGCAAGGCCGCTGGTCCAGAAGATGGGCGAAGACCACCGGAACCCGACCCAGCAGGAATGGGATGAGCTTAACAGGCGCATCGCGGAAATCCGGACGCGCCTGCACAGCGATAACGTTTAACCGCCTTTTGCTCTCTCAATCGCCGCGTTCCCCTTGGTGATGGCCGCATCTGCGCATTCACTCTCCAAAGAATCACCCCAGCCGCAATAGTCAAGGTGGTCCCGGAGCGCTTCCGCGATCTCAACAACTTCCTTCAGCGTCTTCATCAAATCATCCATAGTCATCTCCTCCTGTGTTAAGCTAGCCAGCTATTCGGCGGCTTCGCAAATTCGCTGTGCGATGTCTGTCAGCTCAGAAGCAATGCTCTCCAACTCATCAGCGATGGAATCCATGGCTTCGCCCCGCTCGCTTTGCTGAAGACTCTCAGGAAGGTTGTCAAATGCCTCGCGTTCCTCATTTCCGGCATCCTCAATTTCCCCCGCCAGCCTTTCCAACTCCTTTTCAATCAAATTCAACTTCGCGCGTCTTGCCTTGTTCATAGTCATCTCCTCCTGTGTTAAGTTCAATCCGGCGAAGCCGGGGCGATTAGCCCCAGCCCCACTTGCCCTGGCAGATCGGGCCAATGCCCAGCTCAACGCTTTCCGGGTTGGTGAGCTCCCGACCGCAGCAGCAGCACTGGCCCGTTGCGTGGCCGTCCATCTGGGCGGCGGCAAGGGGATCAGCAGCGAGCTTGGTGAGGGCGTCAATGTGATCCTGCGTTGCGGCGCGGGAGCGGGTGAAGGTTCCGTCCGGGCCGATCTTCCCGAGGTATTCACCGGCATCGGTGACGTAGACAAAACCCGCGTTGCGCCCGTGGTCCGGGGCCATCTTGAGTTCCATGCCCGCATAGCGGAGCTTGGGACGCTTCAGGCCAGCCTCCTTCGCAGCGGCGAAGCTCGCGACGATCTTCTCGAAGCCACCGGGATCGTTGGCGCGGCGCGCTTCCGCCTCCGCCTTCCGCGCCTTCGCCTTGGCGATGCACTTCTCAGCAGCCGCGACCTGATTCTCAGTCAGCGCCCCGTACTTGAAGACGCTCTCAAGCAGGGAGCGCGCGAAGTCGAAGGAGTTGAAGTTTTCCCGGAGCCAGTCGGCAATCTCCGGGTGGTCATCAAGCCAGTCCTGCGCCACCCCGTCCTTCTTCTCCGCCGCCTTCGCGCGCTGCTTCGCGCGATGCTCCGGAGAAGTCTTGTACTCCTGAACGCCGCGCCCCTTGCAGGTGAAGCAGGGGCCAACCACGCGCCCCGCATAGCTGATGAAGGTTCCAGAGCCATTGCACTTGAGGCACTTTTCGGTGAAGATCGCGGTCATCTTGCTCTCCTGTGTTTGAGTTCCGCTATTCCTCATAGATACGCTATCATGACTTAAAAGTAAACCCCTCAAGTGCTGAGAAGGATTGCCCGGAAAATTTCCATCCAAAGCATAATCGCCGCCACAAAAAGGGCGATTGCCAGCAGCCCCAGCTTTATCCTAGTCACCTCAACACCTCATAATCCTTCTGCACAAACCCAATCCCGGCATCGCCCCTCTGGTGGGCCTTCTTCCACCAGCGCTTCCTCCCGCAGGATCGACACTGGTACTTCCTCCGCTCCTCAATCTCCTCCCAATCATGGGAGCAAGGGGTGGCGCTCTCCTTCTGGCTCTGGCACCAGTGGCCCCGGACTTGGTGCGCGCGAACCGGGCCACGCCCTCCGGAGTATATCTCCTTGACGCGGTTAAACGATCCCTCCCGGCTCAGGTGGATTGTGCAGCGGCGATAGGCCATGAAGCTCCGGCGCTTGCCCTTTCGGATCCCAGAGGATCGCCCCACTTCTTGAAGATGAAAGATCGGGGAGGATGGCCGCGTGAGAAGGAGGCCAATGGCGATGATGCGCGCTAGGTCTCCGGCGCTCCCCAAGATCATCCGTCGCAGGACTTCTGGCTTTGCCAAATCAAAATTAGCGTGGAACACCGCCCGGTTCCGGGAGCATACATCGCGCGCAAGCTCATCTGATACTTTATCGCCACCTGCGCCTGCCAGCGCCAACCGATAACCAACCCGGCTGAGCTGGCATCGTTCAGCGGATCGCGCAATCTCCTCCTCTGGAACGTCAATGCCAAGCTGGTAGAAGATCGGGAGCGCCTCCACCGTCTTCTTGTCCCCTACAATCGTTCCGTCACCCTTCTTGAGGAAGCCCCGGCTGAATGTTGAGACCCAGTTCCCGGTGACCAGAAAGCCAACGCTGTCATCCGCGTCCGAAGGCAGAAATCCCTCCCGGAAGTATCCCTCCTCATTCATCTCAATCCAGCAGGGATCATATGGGAAGCGACACCACCGATGCTGGGAGAGGAGTTCTGGCCCACTTTTCTTGATGACTTCTCCGACGAAGGCGCTGGCATCCGCGTCCAGAACGAAGGCGCTGGCGCGGCGGAGATTGCGCAGCCAGCCCTTTGCAGTCTTTCGATCAATCATCTCATTGGTCTGGACGCGGGCGATGGCGGCGTCAAGGAGGGTGGGGAAGTCTGACATCACGCCTGCTCCGCGACTTCCACCGAGACATTCAGAACCTCCTCCTCAAGATCAGTGAGCATCTTCATCCAGCGCTGGTACTGCTTCCGCGCCTCCGGATAGGAGGAGAAGCCGTGGGGCGGATAGTCGCGGCTGTGCGGCGCGGCATTCTGAAGGGCTTGCCGGGTGGCGCGGATCGTCGTGAAAATCCCGCAGTACTGATCAATCAGTTCCTCCCTTGAGGTTCCGTTGAAGTTGACGGTGGGGTGGATGATCTTCTTCATGCGTCTCTCCTGTGTTCGTTGTTTCGATAAGCTGAGGCTATCCGGGGCGGGCGGGGAAGTAAACCCCTTATCCGCCAGAGACCTCAAACCCCTTCCGGTTGGCGTGGGCCACCGCCTGCGCGCGGGTATCGAAGGAGGGGAACTTCATCTCCACCAGATCGCCCTTCGCGTTCTTGAACGCGCGGCCACCGACCACGGCGGACTTGTTGGCGGGAACCTCATATCCCAAATCGCCGGGAACTGCTCCGACGAAGCCGAAGCGACCGGAGGGGAACTGGATGACGTGGAGGCCGACGTTCTTGCCGAGAATGGATGCCATGATTTCTTTCTCCTGTGGTTAAGCGAGGGTGACGATGTCGCAGACGCGACCGGGCCGCATGCCGCCCTTGGCGCTCTGAAGGACGCGGCCCTTGATGATCTTGAAGCCAAGAGCGTTGAGGATGGCCTTCTGGTCTGCCCAAGCGCCGGGGAACTTGAGGTGGGCCATCCGAACCTGCGCGACGACATGCGAGAGGCTTTCCCCCTCAATCGGGTTGCGCTCCGGATCGGTGGCGCGTCCGCTGGTGATCGCGTTGAGGATCGCGTCCTGCGCCTTCGCGACGTACTGGGGGCTGAGGCTATAGTCGCGGTTCCAAGCTCTCACAATCATCTTTCTCTCCTGTGTTCGTCGTTTCGCAAGTTGAGATTAAGGGAGGCTGGCGGAGAAGTAAACCCCTATCGGATTGATTCCACCCCAAGGAGGCGAAGAATTCCGCCGAGCGCTAGGATGGCGAAGGTGGACCCGCCAAGCGATAGCGCAAGCTGTTGGAGGTAGCTGCGCGTCTGGTACCAAATGAGTATCTTGAGAATCATGGTCTCCTCCTTGGGCTGGATAGGTCCGGGGAGCGCTGCTCCCCGGAGGGAAGGGGTTGGATTAGAAGGCGCTCCTGACCCAACCGATAGCGGAAATGGCGTCCATGACGGCCTGAACATAGTTCTTTTCGGAGACGCTAATCCAGAAGGAGACGCCAGCGTCCATCGCGTAGTAGGCTGCTTCGGCGTCTTTAATCGGGAACCACTTAGCCATCTCAATCTCTCCTGCGTTCTTCGTTTCAACAAGGAGAGTATCGCCCGAGATGAGATAGAAGTAAACCCCTTATCTCATCTTTTTTCATCTTTTTTGATCGGCCCACCCGAGCTTTGGACGGGTGGGCCTCCCGGACTAGCCGCGAACCATCGCGGAGCCTGCGTTGGAACACTCCGGATCGGGACAGACAGGCATCGCAACCTCAATCCACTTCGAAGATGTCCGGACGATATAGCCGCAGTCAGGGCACTCGCACTTGAGCTGGCGGATTGTATCCTTCTTCCGCGCTCCCGGACCACCCAGCTCAAGCGCTGCTCCCGGCATTGGGCCGGCCAGCTCAAGGATCGGGGTGGCAGCTTCGATGAAGTCCTTCCCCGGCGTTGTCGCAGTCATCTTCCCGGTGAGGCCGATCCCCAGCGCGATCTTCCGGAATTCCTTCCCGTGTCCGTATCCCGGACCAAGCGCCGCGTGGATCAGTTCGTGCGCGAGAATTCCCGCAACCTCCATCTCATCCCGCTGGTCGATACGGATGAAGATTTCTGCGGTCGCATCGCCGCTGGCATCCTTGTACCAGCACTCACCAATCCGCTTGCCCTTCCGTCCGGTGGACGGGAAGCCGATGGCCGCGCGCCACTTCGGGAATTCCTCCAGACCCGCGACTTCCGCGATGATCGGAGCGAGCCTCGCTCCGACTGTGTGGAGCCATTCTTCGCGCGTCGTGATTCGATTGATCTTGGTCACGGTACTCTCTCCTGTTTCCTGCTTACCAACAAGGAGAGCATCGGTTAAACGGAGCGAAAAGTAAACCCCTTATTCCAACTTTATGAAAGACAACCCTGCCTCCGCCGCCATAGCCCTTGCCGCCTCCGCATCCTCCGCCGGGATAGAGGTGGACCCGCCGCCAAAGAAAACATCAGAAATCCCGGCTTGGATTAGGAGCCGGGTGCAGATGCTACATGGCAGGTGGGTGACGTATAGGGCGCAACCTTCCGTCTTGACCCCGGCGCGGGCGCAGAAGGCGATGATGTTCATTTCCGCGTGGCTGGCATAAAGATACTTGGTGGGCCTCTCAAAGCGCTCCGGGGCATCTCTTACGCCTATCGGTGGACCGTTGTACCCGGTTGCCCGAACCGCCCCTCCCTCGCCCACGAGAATTGCTCCTACCTGTGTTCCGTCCTTGCTGGCGAGGGAGACCGCCTTGGCGAGGGATAGGTAATACGCTGGGCGGGGCATCAGAAATTGTAGTCGTAAAATTCAACAGCGGTATCCGGGAGGAAGCGGACGCCGCGACTGGACCACATGAACTCCTCCCTCCCAAATGGAGACTTGACAAGACGGATCGCCTTGGTATCCTCCTTGTCAATCCGGTCAAATATCCAAGTCTGCTCCGACTGGTTTGAGCAGTTGGCGGTGAAGCCTCCGGAATGGAACTCTGGCTTCCAATCCGGATCGCGGGTGACGTGGACCCTCGCGAGCTTGACAACCTTGCTGCCCCCTTCGATGACAACCCAAGGGTGCCTATCGCTGTGGCCGCACTCAGTGAAATATTCCTTCCCGGCGGGAAGTCCCTTGATGTTCGTCTTCATGGCTCTCTCCTGTGTTAGGGAAGGGGAGAGAATAGCGTGGGAGGGGAGGGGAAGTAAACCGCTAAGGAAGTCCGGGCCACGCCCCATCCGCACACAGGAGAGCAAGCGCAGGAGCGTGGCCCGGTGGCATCGCGCCGAAGCACGATTGGCGGCCAAGGGGAAGCGTATAGGAGAGGCGTGGGAAAGGAAACCTATTTTTCCCAGCGGCAATGCTCGGCGCAGTAGGTCCATCCATTCACCTCAGCCCCATGCCGCTTCGGCGCGCTGCGAAGCCTCCTGAAAAATTCATTCTGGGCATAAGAGAAGTTGATGGAGTTGTCCCCGATCTGGGCTAGGAAGCTATCAGAAATCCAATTCAAATTCATCGGTACTGCGCAAGCCATCAGCCATTCTCCTCCGGTTCCCGCGCCAGATCCACCTCCAAGACCGCGCGCAACATCTGTCGGTCGAGAAGGAAGGAGCTAAGGACCGTCGCCCCCTGCGCATCGTCTTCCGAAAGACGCACCTCGATGGCGCGGCCCTTGTCGGTGTGTATCAGCGCGGCCTCCAGGCGCAGCGCCATGAGATCGGCCATCACACGTCCTCCGGTGGGGGCGGGAGGGGGTGCCAGTGGGTGAAATTTTCGCAATCTTCATAAACGCGATCCTCCACAACCCACCTGATGAAATCCTCTTCAGGCCGCATGTGGTCAAACGTACCGTCGGGCCAGCACCATGCGTCAATGGCGTAGCCCCCAGCCATTCCGACCCATCTGCCAAGGATCACCCGCTCCCACGTTCCAACGGGCGATTTGGGCCGGTAAAGCAGCACCCATGTGCCATCCCTTGGCGCGCTCTCCATCGTCTGCCAGCGCGCGTCAAGTGCGTCGGCGGCTTCGGTCATCAACGCCTTGGCCCGGTCAAGGTATGCGGACAGGACGCGCACCCCGTGTTCATCTGGCGTCACGGTTTCGCGGTGTATGGCGGCATCACGCAGCCGCTTGCTCAGGTCAGCCATCCGACCCTCCCAATTCCGCAAGAGCCTCATCAATCAACTGGTCAGGATGGACCAGTTTATTCTCCTTGATATGCCAAAGCGCAGCCGCTGCGATCTGCGCCTTTCGCTCCGCCTTGCGAAGCCGCGCATGGAACTGGTCCATGGTGATGCGGTGCTGCTCGTGGATGGCCTCCAAATCCTTTATGTACTCGCTGACGAACAGATCCGCGTGGGCCTCAACGATCTTCCGGCGGACCTCTACCGCCTTGGGCTCATAGGAGCCTGCCCCGGCGCGAATGTGACTTCGGCTGTCATAGAGCGAACTGTTCAGCCCAAGGATGCGCTTCAGCGTAGCGCTGTTACCGGCGATGATTGCCTCAACGACTTCGGTCACCTGCGACTGGATATGCCACGCGATGTTGACCCCTGCATCGTCGCGAAGCTGGTCCTCCATGGCGTCGAATTCCTCCTTCAACGCCTCCAGCAGCTTGTCGCGCAGCGGCTCCAGAACGCCGCGCTCCCCGATCTTCGAAAGGCTGTTCGAAAGCGCGCGGCATAGCTCAAAGCTCTTGTCGCCGCTCATCATCCGTCTCCTTCCGGGAGAAGGGCCAACGGGAAGGTCTTCGCAGCATGCGGGTTGGAAAGCTCCTTGTCCACCTTCTTCTTCCGTTCCGCGTGTCGCGCCGCCGCCTCGCTCAGTCCGATGGCGTCAGCAAGCTCCTCTATCGTATCAACCTCAAACTCCCGCTTGATGCTGTTGGCGAAAATACCGTCGCCATAGCAGATGTTGGACCAGTTGTCGTGCGGCGGATAGCCCTCCAGCATGCAAAGTTGATCCCAAGCCTCCGCCTTCTTCTCCGTTGTAAGCTCAATCATCTTTCTTTCTCCTGTTGCATTTGGGGCAGGTTGCCGTCCGATCCTTATGGATTGTCCATCCGGCGGCGCGCGCCTCCCTTGCACACCCGGTGAAGGTGCGCCCAAAGAACGTCTCCTTGTGGTCATCGTATTCAAAGGAGCGTCCCAAGTTTCGGCAGTACAGGTCAAGCGTGTACCCGGCTGCGTATTCAGTTGGGCGGTGGACCATCGCCTTTACCTCCCCGCCTCCCGCAACGCCTGCGCGACCTTGGCCATGTCCTTGTGGAACTGCTCGCGGTCAACATCATGGGGGCAGACGTCTGGAAGGCTGACCTGCCTCAAGGGGTCTTCGCCATTCCTGTACGAGTCAAGTCTCCCAATTCGCACAGCTTCACTCACCCCGCTTGCGCCCATTGGGGCGGTGAGGCGAACGCCTGATAGGTCAAGCGCGTGTTGAACAAATTGGACGGTTTCCGTTGGATCAACCTTGAGCGTCTTCGCCATGACCGCCCCGGCAAGGCACACCGCGCACTTCTTAGGTGCCAGCGGCGTATCGTACTCATGCCAGACCCCCATGTCCACCTTGTAGCGCTCATCCGCTTCAACCTTTCGAATATCAGCCAGCGCCAATTCGATCAGGTCGCTGTCCTTCTTGGGAAGCATTACTTCTTCAGCCATCATCATCTCCTGTTGATATTTTTCAGGACGCTCCGAAAGGAGAGCGCCACCACCCAAGGGTTCCGCTCCCAGAGGTGAGCAGCCTTCCGGCTTCGCTTCGCGTCCCAATCCTCCGAGAACTGAGGAAGCCCTTTCGCTCCCTCCGCCATCGCGTCTTCTTCATACATGTCGTTTAACCGATGCAATTTCACATCGGTGATGATCAGCGTAATGCGGGAGAGATGGCGGGGCATCTGGACCCCAGATCGCCACTGGACCTCCCGCTCTTGAAGAATTGACCGCTCATCAAATCCGTGGCGCCTGCACTCCTCCTCATAGCCGTTTGCGCGGTAGAGAACGGATGGCAAATCCAAGTCCCCGACAAGGGCGAATGTCTCCTTGACATAGAGGTGGTCTCCGGGCGCGCAAGGCGCTTCCGCGAATAGAGGCCCAAGGCGATTGTCCTCTGTCCATAGGTGCCAGTCCCTGCCCATCCCGCGCGGGTTGTCCGGGGAGACGGTCTCCCCGCAATAGGCGTCAAGGTAATATCCCGGCGAGACGGACTCAAAGTTGGTCTTGATCGGGATGCGGTGGGCGGACTTCTCCTTGGAAAGGATCGCCTTGATGTCTCGCTCCGGGAAGGTGATGGGAAGCTCAGTCATGATTACCCCTCCAATATCAAATTTTCGCCCCAGCAGCCATGCCACTGGGAGCGCCGCCGCCAGCGCTTGTGAAGCGCAATCATCTCCGGGATATCATCCTCAGAGACGTCGCCCCAAATGTCCGACCAGACCACATCGTACTTCTGCCCCTTCGGGCAATAGTCGCGGAAGTCGGCTTGGATGATCTTGAGGCGTGGATCGCTGTAATGCGGCCCCACCATCGCGATAATATCCGGATCAATCTCAACGACATGGACCAGTTCAACTTCGGACTTCGCCAGAACCGCAGCGATGCACATTCCCAGTCCCAGCCCTCCGATCAGGACGCGCCCGCGCGCCTCCTCTACAAAGGGCAGGTGGTCCAGCATCTCCGCCGGAGTATCGGACATCATCAGGCCGCGATCCCGGTGTACCAGTCGGGTGTAATCTCCGGGAACTAGGTGACGGTGTCGGAAAAGAATTGCGCCCTTTGGGACGGTGAACTTCTCCACCTTCCAAGGTCCGCGCTCCATCTCTGGCAGCTTTACCTTCTCCATGTCACTTCTCCTCCATGACCAACTGCCAACCGAAGAAGCTCAGCAGGTTGATGAGCGTCCGGAGTTGGGGCTGCTTCGTCTCCCGGCAATGGATGCGCGATACCGTCGCGGGGCAGACGCCGCAACGCTTCGCGATGTAGCCCATGCGGTGGCCTGAATCCCCGATGAGGCGGGAGAGGATGCGAATGACCGCCTCCTTGTCATCAAGGACGACGCGCTCATATCGCGGCTTTAGCCGGTGTACGCTCGCCATCACAACCCCTCCTTCAGGAAGGCATCAATCCTCTCTGAGATTGCCCAACCGGCGGGAAGGGCGTTGGACGCCTCCACGAAGATGCGCCGCGCCTCCCGAAGCCTTGCGCGGAGATATTCATTCTCCTGCTCCGCAATCGGGCGCTTGTCGTCCGGGTTCGGTCTGAACATCATTCTCCCGCCTCCTTCAATGCGGCGCGCGCAAGATCGGCGTGATCCGCCTCCGCCCGCGCAACCGTCTCCAGTGCGCGGCGGAGGATCGCGGCCTGCTTGTCGAGATGCTTGATCTCGCTTGCCGCCCTTCCGCAAAGGGTGTCCGCGCCCTCCGATCCAAACACCGCGCAATCCTCAAGGTGCGTTATGAGCCACTCCCTTTCCTTTTCCATCAGCCCTTCTCCGCCATGTTGACCTTCACCGGGTGGCGCGCGGCATGCTTTACCGCCTTGCAGATGATTTCCGCCGCCTCCTCCCGCGCTGAAGCATCCGGAAGCCCCTCAAAGAAGGCGTGGACGCTGGTCTGGATGGCGTGGACGAAGGTTGCCGGGGAAACTGATCCCATCCCCAACGACGCATCATCTCCATCCGTCCCGCGCGCTGTAATGATGAAGCCTTCAATTTCATCCACGTGGCGGGCGATTTCCTCAAACGCCTCCTTGAGGGTGAGGTTGTGGTAATTGACGCCCTTGAACGGGCCAGAATCATTCACTGACATTGTCGCCCTCCTCCGCTTTACGCTTCGCGACGTGGTAGGCTTCCCACGCGTTGACTTCTTCCGGACTTCCCCAGCAGATTGCGGGGAGATGATTGTAGAGATAGGCGACGATGGCGGGCAGGTTGACGATGTGCTCATCATCCGCGCGCCCCACCGCGTTCTTGAGATCATTCTCAAGGACTGCCTGAAGGAAGTCTCCCGGACGCTTTCCATCCGCAACCCAACGCGCGATTGCGTCGTGAAGCCGCTGCGTCAGGTACATGCCCCGGAAGTGGTACGGGAAGGGAAGCTCCACCCCTTGTTGCCTTGCGCGATCAATAACGTCATCCATCTTTTTCTCCTGTGTTAGACGGCCTTCTAGGGTAAACCCCTATATGGGGTGAAGTAAACCCCTTATTCTGTATCCAATCTTGCGATCCTCCTGACAACCTTCCCAACATATTGCTTGCTCACTCCGAAGCGCGCGCCTGCTTCGGAGTAGGTCAAGCCCTCAACGAGAACCGTCTTCGCAATCTCAAGGCTGCGCTCCGAAAGCTGAGTCATCCTCCAACGGCGGTCCACTTCCTCCGCTCCCATCCGATATGGCCTTGTCATCTTTCGTTATCCTTCTGATGTTTTGAACCTCAATCCGCCGCCAATCGTCCTTGATGCTCCCCTTTATCAGATACCAGTCCTTCCCGATCTGGCCTGACTCCGCGATCTTCCGCCCCAGCTTCTCAAATCTGTTGCGGGGGATCGTGCAGATTATCGAATCAGTATCATCCTCAACATTGAAGTTAAGGAATAGCGTTGGCCCCTTCATCTCATAGCCGCGCTTCACAACCGATCCGTATTCATTGTGATCGCGCAGGTTCCTGTCCGCTAGACGTCCGATGAAGACGTATGTTCCGCGCTCCTGAACGTCGATTATCCGGGAGACGGGGTGGTTCAAGATGTTGTGGGCGCGCGGGTTCTTGTAGAAGTCCCCGTAATGGGTCTCTGCGGGCCAAAGCTCGCGATAGATAGTCCCCTGCTGGTCAATCTTCTTCTGCTGGGCAGGGGTCAGCCCGCGCCCCTCCTCCCGGCGCTTTATTATGTCTTCGCAGACCTTCGGGCCAATCCCCTTGATGTTGGTGAGCGGGCCATAGATCACCCCGTCGCGGATGACCCAGCGATCCGTCGAAGCCTCCTTGTCAACGTCAACATACTTGTGACCGCCGGAGACGTACTCCCGAAGCACCTTGATCCCCTGATCTTCGCTCTTGAGGTGGTTCATCGTTGCGACGGTGAATGCCGCCGGGTGGTGCGCTTTGAAGTACCCGCACCAGTAGCTTATCAGCCCGTAAGAGACCGCATGCGACTTGTTGAAGCCCCACGATCCGAAGGTCATGACGTTGTCCCAGACGGATCGCGCCTCCGCCTCCGTCAACCCCTCCTCCATCGCTCCCTTCCGGAACTTGACCCAGAAGCTATTGAAGAACTCATCGCCCATGGTATCGCTCATGGTCTTCCGGATCATGGAAGTATCCTCCCAAGAGAGCCGCCCCACCTCCCGGACGATCCGCATGACCTGCTCTTGGAAGACAATCGTTCCGTAGGTCTCCGATGTGATGTCAATGATAGCCGGGTGGTCATTGAGATAGGTCACGGGCTGGCGGCCCATGCGCCGCTCCGCGTAGAACATCGCCCCGCCGTTGTGCAGCGGGCCGGGGCGGGCAAGCGAGGTGATGGCGACGATGTCATCAAAATTCTCAACATTCATGACCTTCGTAAGGGATTGCAGCGCGTATCCCTCGAACTGGAATATTCCATCAAGCTTCCGCGCGGTGAATACCTCGAAGGTCTTCTCATCATCAGTCGGGAGATTGTAAAGCCACTCAGCATCCTTCCCGATCTCATCAAGCGTGTCCTGAAGGATGGAAAGCGTCCGGAGGCCAAGGACGTCAATCTTGAGAAGTCCTGCGTCCTTCTCCGCGTTCCGCTTGTCCACCATCGCAACGCCCGCGCGGGTATCAATCCCGCAATAGTTCCGCAGGGGAGAGGGGCAGACCACGACGCCCGCCGCGTGGACGCCGGAGTGGCGGGCGTGGCCCTCAATTTCCTGCGTGGCAATCATGGCGGGATACTTCTCAATGAACCGCCGCCCAACGTCCGTCTTGAACGTATCCTCAAGACACTGCGCCGCCCGCGCATCGCCGCCAGATCGCTCAATGATTGCGTCCTTTAGCTCCGCCGTCTCCCAAGGCGGAATACTCATCGCCTTCGCAAATTCCCCAATTGCGCCCTTGGGCTGCATGGTCGATATGGTGCCGATCTTCGCAACCCGATCCGCCCCGTACTTCCGGACAAGATACTGGATGACATCATCCCGGCGGCTGTCCGGGAAGTCAATATCAATATCCGGGAGGTTGTCGCGGTTGATGTCGATGAAGCGCTCAAAGATCAAGCCATGCGGGATCGGGTCAATCTCGGTTATCCCAAGGATATAGCAGACCAGCGAACCGGCGGAGGAGCCACGCGACGGACCAACAAGGATGCCATTGCGCTTCGCCCAATTGCACATGTCCGCGACGATGAAGAAATAATCAGCATAGCCCTTCTCTGCGATCAGATCTAGCTCCCGTCGCAGCCGCTTCTCATAGACCGGATCGGAAAGGTCCACGCGGATATTGGAGGCGCGAACGTACTCCTCAAGATCGTGGCCATGATAGGGTTCCTTCCGGGTCAGAGCCTCCGGGAAATCATACACCACCATCGGCGCGCGCCCCGGCATCGCCTCCGCCTCCTCCAGAAGATCGCGCGCCGCCGCAATCGCCTCCTTCCCCTTCTCCGGGAACAGGTAGAGGTATTCATCCTCCGTCAGGATATGCTGATTCTGCCCCTCAAATCGCTTGTCCGCGAACAACTGCCAAAGCTCGTAGTCTTCAAGCGTGGGATAATAGTTGTCTAACGCGGCCACTACTGGGTCATTCGTGGCCGGAGAGCTTAGGCCGGGGGAGAGTTGGCCATATAGGCGCGGCGTATCTAGGCGGCTGGTATCCGGCCACGTCCCGGAGAGCTTCGCGACATCAGCGCTCAAGGCGTTGATATGCGAATATCCAACGCGAGGTTCAAAGTAGAAGTGGTCATAGGACGTCCGGACCAGTTC
>Ga0208767_1001131_pt1 | contig 21271 bp, 39 predicted proteins | sample VirMetDEL_Mar_21_FD_184514 | JGI IMG/M metagenome (GOLD analysis project Ga0208767, IMG submission 184514) | Aqueous microbial communities from the Delaware River and Bay under freshwater to marine salinity gradient to study organic matter... | ecosystem: Environmental > Aquatic > Marine >... | reverse complement strand
TTAATGCTGTCGGGTCATTTGTATATCCAAAGTCAAGCCCATAACCTAATAATCGTGCTGTTTCTGGTACAACTGCAATTTTATCCCAATTCGCGAATATCACTCCGTCAAGCTTTCCTGTCAATCCCAATCCGTAGACTCGCCACCAATTCGCCCAATAAGGAGAAATGATATTGCTATCGTCGAATATTTTATCTACCGGCAAATACGGGTCCTTGAACGCCTTGTCACGTTTAATTAACATATCCTCAAGCGTTTCATGTGGTATCGCTTCATTATCAAGATATGTCAATGTTAAAAATTCAGAATTTGGTTCAGTTAATACTTCAGTATGAGCCCAAAATTCATTGTCGGGATTATAATCTAAATATGTTTGTTTAGAACGAATCATCAACGCATCAGCGATTTGATATGGGACATGATTCGCCTCATTGATAAAAAGGATATCCCGTTTACCTGACGCTTTAGCTTTACCTGCAGTATCAAATGATTTGAATTGAATCCGAGTTCCGTTTTGAAACGTGTATTCCATTGGTGAACCTTTCCAACCTGATTGGCGCCATCGATTCGTTTCCTGCATCACTTGTTGAAATATGTCAACGCAGCCGTCTTTGACAGCAGGGATTGTTTCAGCAACCATTGTGATTTTTATACGGGGATTTTTTGCAGCTGTATCAATCAATATGGGCACAATGCCGTGAGTTTTACCTGCTGACGTTGAACCCTGAATAACTTTTTTACGCGCTTTCATTGCACGAATTTTTTTAATCGCTGTAGTATATTGAAATGTATTTTCTACGATATCAATCATCTCCAAATAATGGTTGCTCTTTTGTTATCGATAATTCAGTTTGAACTTTCTCGCTGAATTTTCGAGGATTGATTTTTGATAAATACCATTTACGAGTGTCGACTTGTAAACGACGGTGGGCAATCATATCACTGACCGTAATTTCATCCCCAAATTTTGTCGTCTTGATAACTGTACCTTTTACAGGAGTATCAGCAATCAAAAGCATCTCATCAAACATCGCTTCAGCACGTATTTCCTGAGCGCTCGCGTATTGTTTGGCGAATGATTCATCTTCTCTTAGCCACTTAAAAAAAATATTAACTGATACGTCTTTATTTTCATTAATTAAATCCCTAACAGGAGTTTTTGAATCGATTATTTTTTGAATAAACAATTCTTTATTTTTCGTTACCTGCGTCGGCGTTAATCTTACGGACTTTCGTTTCCTTATTGTCTTCGTTTTTTTCTTCATCCTTTTTATCTTTTCTGGCATCGATAATCAATTGAATTTTAGCTGAAACATGGTCTTTTATTTCCGTTAATTTGATTGTATCAATTGCATCGCGTGGATTCAATACTTCAAAAGCTACCGTTTGTATCGGTATCGATACGACTAAAACATGATATTGTCCAGCTAATTTTGATGTCAAATCGTTTTCGACATTTTTCAATTGTATTTGGTCATCGATGTATGGAATATAAGCAACAAGTATCGGTTTAATTATTCCTTTTGTTGTTGTGTTCCGTTCGTAATAATTCTTTTTATTTTTATTTCGTTTCATTGTGTATTATTTACATTAATATTTTACCGACAAAAAATTGGTCGTCATCGGCTAATTGAGATATGTATAATTTAAAGCCCCGATATGAGCCATTTTTAAATAAAAATTTCAGTTTTTCGTAATTCGATTTTGATACATAAATTTCTTTACGTTCAATTAATTTATGAGTTTCGATGACGTTATCTAAATTATCTAAAAGTATTTCATCGTGTCCTTTGGATAACATTACATGACCGATAATGTAAGCTGCTAAGCCAACAAACAGAAACGTAAATATTAAAAATAATGCTATTGCTTTCATTTTTCAAATTGTTTTAAATTGTTAATTAAATTTTTCCACTCATTATGAGTTTCGGGATGTTTATGAGATCTTAAATATCGTACATTGAACACTCGTAGTATTTCGCGTTCATGTTTACGTAATACGTCCTTCATGGTAACTTTCAAAAGTTTCCAAATTTTCAAATCTTTTTGATTGAATTTTTTTATTGTTTTTTTAGTTTTTGCCATGCGTTATATTTTGATTGTAATTTTTTTCTTAATTTCGCTTTAGTTGTTTTAACCGTATTGAATAATGAAGTGATTGTTATTTCAGTTTCAGCTTCAATTTTTCGAAATGGTTTACCAGTTAAAATTTCATCGATACGACCACACTCAGTCTCGAGTGTTTTGCCATTTTTTATTTTGACAATTTCACGGTCGTACCAATGTAAATTTTCTAATTCAATATCCAAAGCAACAAGCAAATCTTCATGAGCCAAAATCTCTTCTTTTGACCTATCAATTGATTCTAAATTCAAATGTTCGATACCGTTATCAGAATATAAATCTGCTTCTCTCATGTAGTCAATGAAACATGAGTGTAAAGCTTTGTAAATATAGAACGAATCAAATTGATTTTGTTTGCCGTATTTATGAACTTTTAAATACATTCGTTGAGTGATTTCATCGGCAATTTTCACATCGCGTGAAATATGTAAAGCCATTTTTCGCCATTCAGCGTCACGTTTTGCAAGTTCATGTAGCATATTAATACGGGATTTTATTAAATTCTTCAAATTCAACTTCGATGTCAACAATTTTTCTTAATGCCCAACCAAATTGAATCGGCACCCAGCGCCATTTTCCAGATGCGATTTTTTCTTTTTCGATTCGTTTGCATTCTTTTAATGATGCTAAAGCTTTTGAGCGATTGCGATTGAAATAATTGTCACCAGCTAATTTTCTGCGTGGTGCTTTTTTGATGTTTTTCATTGTTGTTTTCATGGTTTACAAATTTTAAAAATTAATATTAATTCATTGTTATTTTTTTATAGCTTTTTATTAACGTGTTAAGTTGAAAAGCCTTTGGCGAGAAACTTCTTTTGTGTTTCCCGTCGTTTCATTTTTGATGACGTCAATAGCATTTTTCGCTTTGAATCCGTCACCATAGCGCGTCGCAATAATTCTATAAGTAACTCCGTTCGTTACCCATTGAATTTTTATAATCGAATAATCGTTGTTTACTATATTCATGATTAAAAAGGAAATTCGTCGTCTTCATCAGTGACAGGAATCATGGTATTTGAATCCTGAACATCAAAAGCTTCGTTTGGTTGAACGTTCTCAATTGGTGTATCATTCTCATCATCTTCAAATTCTTTTGTCATGTCGAACATCGGAGCGGGTTGGTTCATGTCGTAATACCTTCCCGACGGGTTGTGGTATTTCATATCCAACGAAGCACCTATTTCGCCTTGAAAAGAAAATTTCGTTTTTAAATTTATAAATGTCGAATGTCCTTCGATTCCGATTTCCTCATCGGCAAACGTTCTGTAAATGCAATATCCATCGTGGGTTTGATTCCTGAAATCAGCAGAACCAGATACATCATACAACGTAGGAGCAATATATTTTCCAGATTCATCTTTTTGCATTTTCGTAGGATGAGCAACCAAAAATATTATAACATTATTCATTTGAGCGAACATCGTTAATTTGGTTAACACTTCATCAATCCTTTGTTTATTTTGCCCTGCACCGTCAAATTGTAGTTTATTAAATGCATCGATGACAAAAATATCAATTCCATACGTAAACATTTGCTCCCTAAATTTTTCAAAAAGCCAATTCCAAGTTGGAAATTCTCCTTTTTCAGGCGATGTCAAATATATTTTTTCTTTTGACCATTCCTTGTAGCGATTTATTTCATCCATTGAAATACGAGGGACGCCTTCGACTTCTCCCCAAAAGTTTTTACCAAACGCTTTTTGTATGAATGTCGTTTGATGTAATTCCATCGGAGAATGTTCAGGCGAAAAAAACGATGCTTTCATTTTATAATCTTTAACCAAATTCATTGCGTACCAATCAATATGGTTTGATTTTCCATGAGAAGGAATCCCTGTGATTGTGCAAACGTGTCCTCTCATCGTTTTAAAAATGTATTTTAATTTACCGAAACATCGATGTTTTGGATATATTGTTTTCGGCAATCCATCGTCATACAATCGGACTACATCTTCATACAAATCTTCCATTGTGAATGTACCAGAAATCGGATATGATTTTGAATTATCAATCACGTCCTGTAAATTCCCATTTATCAAATCTTCATTTGCATCTTTGCCCTGAAAAACCAATCGTTTGCATCGATACCTACCAAGACGTTGGGCGATTTTTTCAGATACTTCATTTCCTTTTGAATCGTTATCGGTTGCGATGTAGAACATTTCAATATCTTTCATGTATTTTTCAGCGTGTTTCCAAAAATCGTCATTGTCATTTGCACCGTTCGGCAATGAAACTACTGATTTGTGTCCCAATTCATGAAACGACATAGCGTCAATTTCGCCTTCAGAAATTATACATTGTTTTTGACCGATGATTGAATTGATGTTATAAAATATTGATTTAGTTCCGGCTGATTGCGTGAATCGTTTACCACCTGAGCGGTATTTTTTATTGATTAATTTTTCGCCTTCAAAGGAATTGAAAACAATATTAACAACTTCTTTTTTCAATGTCGGTTGATAATATTTTTCTTCAGTTATTTTAAAATGTTTCAACGTCGATTGAGTTATTTTTCTTGATTCAAAATATTTAACAACGTTATCTGATAAATCGGTATAATTTTTCCAATTTTGTTCCGGCAATTTATATTCGATTTCATTTTCTTTTGGTTCGAATGCCAACGCGTCGCAATAAAAACATTTTCCATAACCGTCGTTATGATTGATGAGCAATGATTTATCCCTTTTGTCAGTTCGCGTTTCATCACATGACGGGCATCTGACTTTTTCTTTACCCGTATGTTTCTTAAAATTTAATTCATTCCAATTTATAAAATTCATAATTATATTGTTTTAAAAGGTTAATTTATTTCTGACATCGGTATTGACCCAAGCATCTTTGTAACTTCGCCAACCATTTTCACACATCGTTTTTAATATCCAATTTTTGTTTCGTTTCGATTTATTAATTTGATTTATTAAACCATTAAACGCAATTTCACTTAAAGGAGCTTTTCTTGACCGCCTTATTTTTATGTGTGCATCAACTAACGTTTCTTCAAAACCTAAACCAATCATCGATTTACGAAAATTAAATTTGCTATTTTTTTCTTTTCTTTCTAGTAATACTGGTTCTTTAACTTCTTTATACTTCTTAGTAGTGGTCGTTTGTGGTTTCATCTGTGGTTTCATCGGTGGCTTCAAATATTGAAACGTTTTCCAATTTTTTATAATGATATGTACAGGTCCCGCGGCTTCACAAGTACGGATTCTTTCAATCATTCCGTCATTTTCAAGTTCTTTTAAATAATTTTGAACTTTTGACGGTGACCATTGTAAACGCGTACCAATATTTCTGATTCCAACGGTTACAGTTCCTTCATTGTATTTTATTTTTTTACCTCGGTATCGATATTCCCCAGATTGATAATTCGCGAGACATAAAAGTACAATCCAAGCACTTGCTTGATTAGCTTTTTCGTCATTCATCAACCAATGATTTAGGAATTTTCGATTTAATTTAATATAATTTTTCATTTATAATTTTTCAAGTACAACAATTCGTTTCTCAAGCGTTTCGATTCGCGAATGTAACGTAGCTAATTGAGATACCATAATTCGATATTCATGTATTACTTTTTCAACTTCAGTTTTGTCGATATGACCTTCAATTCTTGTTTCAAGGATTTGTATCAATTTTTTAAAATCTTTATCCCATTCTGTTGAATTTTCAACCACTTTTATATTATGAATTACTGTAGCATGATTGCATCGAAATATCCTAGCAACTGCTGATTTGGTTAACTTCGATTTATGATACATAAAATACTGGCATATTTGACGAGGTTCAGCGTAAATCATTTTTTTAGATTTGCGAAATAATGAATTATCTTCCATATCGTAATATGCTAATACTTCTCTAATTACTTTTTCAAAATTTATATTGTTTGTCATAATGTTTATTTTTAGGTTATTATTTGTTTTTCATATATTTTAAAAGCCCGCTCAATGATTTTAGCGGCTTCTGCCGGGTCTTTATTCGAATTGTATAGTTTATCCATCCATAAGTTTTCTACGTCGCTATCCTCAAAGGAAACGGGCAAAGCTGACGTAAAATGATTCCATACAATATCTATCCATAAAAAATATTCACTTACCGGTTCTGTGGTTAAATATCGGTCTAACGCGATGTTAAATTTATTTTTCATTTGTGTAAATTTTTTCGATTTGAATAATTTCTTTTGGGTTGTCAATCAAATAATCGTGAGCATATAATTCTGCATCAAATAAATCATTTGATTCATATTCCAATTTCGATTTTATCAAATAACTTTTTTGATAAACTTTTACTAAATATTTTGTTTTCATTTTATTGTTTTTTAAGGTTATTATTTTATTCTGTCATGGTCTTTAAATCGTGACAATCTAGGCGGTGCAAATGCAACCGTTTCTCCTAAAAATACTTTCATTGAAATTTCAATAGTTGATAATGAAATATGCTCGAATCTGAGCGGCTTTAACCATTTTTCATCGGTTATAACTGATAAGGCATATTGCCTTTTTTCTTCAGTTGAGGTCAATTTATTAAATTCGAATCTGTGATTTGGTTTTCGTGTATTTTTCATAAAGGCATTGATATTTGATTATCATCAATAATTTGACTACAATCGATTTCAATTTCTATCCCTTCAGAATTTCTATCATTGCAAACTATACACTTAATTTTAGATTGATATTGCGACAAAAATAGCGCTTGTCGTTGTTTTCCGTTACTTAAAAAAGTAAATTGAGTACCTATTTCCATAATTTGTTTTTTAAAAAAGTGAAACTTGATTTTGTGCTACGTCTTTATAAACGTGATTTTTGAATAAAATGATGTCAGTATCATCTTCAGATTTTGGACCAATCCATTTATAGGATTTTGTCACAGCATTTCTGTATGATAACATTCCACCCTTGTCGGCATCTTGCATTTTATCCATCCATTCAGAATTTAATTTATCCTGAGTTACTTCGGTTGTCATGTGCCAATTGGCTGATTTATCGCGATGAGCCCATAAAGCAGGATTCGATGTTTTGACGTACATCGTTCTACCTTCAGCTGCATACAATGAAGCGAGATAATCTGTTATTTTTGAGCCAATTCCCAATCCTTGATAATCAGGCATAACAACGGTTCTTGACATTCGATAACCATCTTTTATATTACCATGAGGAAACGGCAAAACAGCATTAAAAGCAACCGGTTTGTCGTTTATCATTGATACGTACATAATACAGGCTTTATTCAAATCTTCTGTTAAATAATGATATTGTTTGAATATTTTCCAAGTATCATATCGACATCGAAATAGCGATAATTTGAGGTCTGGTCGCCGAAGACGTGACGGTCTCTCGACACGCCCTTTGAGTGGTGAATAAGTCCAATCTGGTAACAACCATTCCATAATATCAAAATGACATGATGCTAAAATAATTTTTTTATTATGTCGCCTGATATATTTTTGCAATGCATTTGACATCGCTTTAGCAACGTCGCGGTCAACTACAGATGTATATTCGTCAATTAATATAACATCATTTTCCTTCGCTTTAGCGACCTTATAAGCGAGTGATGCCCGATACTGTTCACCGTTAGATAATAACCCAAATGGTCGCAACCAGGTAGGCACTGATGACAGTCCCATTGATGATAATAAACGCGTAACTTCTTTTGGTTCTAACCATTCAAAATTAGAAATTAAAGGTTTTTTGTCATCAAATGAATCATCGGCTAAATCGCCAAATTCTCTTAATAAAGTTGTTTTGCCGGTTCCAGAACCGCCATAAATTACACCTATATTCCAATCGAATGTTTTACAATCTCCGAAATTAATAGGAATTTTTACTGATGTCGATTCTCGATTTTGAATATCATAAGCTTCATAAATGTAAGCTGTATACTCATCATTAAGAATTTTGTTTGTTCGTTCAATGTATTTCATAATTACTCATAGTTTTTAATTAATTTTTTCATTTTATTTTGAATCGATTTTAATTCGTCAATTGTCCAATTTTTGGAAGTTCGTTTGCATCTTGCAGCTCGTTTTGCTAAATCAGTCGCTTTATCGTTTCCTATGCGATTTGGCAGGTTTAAAATATAATTTGTATGGTCACCTTCAAGGAATCGGTTAGCGTGAACTGACTGCCCATGAATATTATCTAAATCAAATTTTAACGCAGTATATTTATCTGCAGGATAACAATGACCAGCATCAAAATCAGGTTTATATGAAATCAATGAAGAAATACATGGTTTACCTACATCGCGTAAACGTACAAATTTATGAACTAATTTTTTAGTTTTTTCAAGTTCAACCGATAAAGTACGACGTGAATGTTTTTTGATTTTAGCTTTTTCTAATGCTTTACGGTCTTTTGTTGCAACAAAAATTGATTTAGCCATTTTGATTTTTCCTTGTTCAGAATTTAACAACCAATTTGAATAACAACCACACATCTTTCCGAGACCATAAATTCGATGAGATGTTAGTTTCCCACAACCGAACCCCCGAGTTTTTTCTAAGGAACCTTTGCAAGGTTTTGCTTTTCGTTTTATCATTTTAAAAATACTGTTCGACGTTATCAATAATATCTTGACGGTCAAAATTAAAATATTTAACAATGACATCAACCGTCCTTGAGTACAACTCCGTAAACGCGTGCTCATCCATTTTTGCGAATGAAAGCGAATCGGGTTTTCTGATTTCATGACCATTTATATCTTCGCGAATCGTAAAATATCCACATTCAATAATTATATCATGTCGCAAATCTTCAAGATGTTTATATCGTTCTTGATTTTGAAAAAGTAAATTCAACAAAGCAAAATATTTTTTGTGAAATTTATAATTCCTAGGTTTACGTATATCACATTCCAAAAAGTCGCCCACTTTCAATTTCTTCATTTTTTCATAATCATTGTCGTAGGCGGCTTTGAATGTATTATTTAATTGCTTTACAATCGTTAATTTCATTTTTTCGATTTTAAAACAATAGATGATTTGCCGTATTTGACCGTAGGCATTGGTAATATTTCGCCTGTATCTGGGTCAATTCGTGAATGTTCAAATCCTTTTTGAACAGCTTGGTACATCGATTTATATTTCGATTCAATTTCTCGTTTTTTTGTATCGACTTCATCCCATTCAGGAATGCATTTAAAATCGAATGTAGTTCGACCGGACCTCAACTCAAATATTTTGTCACGATAACCTTCCGGATAATTTGACATTTCATCTATTAAAAGATGTGAATTATCATCTTCGTATGATTTAATTAAATCTAAATTTTGATTTAATAAGTCACGTTGAGCACGTAATTCTATAAACGTGTCAAGATGACTTGCATCTCCCATTTCAGCATCGGTAATTTGTTGCATCAAATGAGCATTCATTTTTGTAAAAATTTCTCTACTAAATCCCATAATTGTTTTGTTTTTTATTGATTAATTTCAAATAATTTTTCTAACTTTTCTGCAATCGCGTTTGACACTTTATAAGCATCGCGTATTTGCTGAACGTTGGTAATAACTTTCGTTTCAATTTTCGCTTCAATGTTTGACCATTCGCGAGTTGGTTCTCCAGTTTCTCGGTCTGTATCATTTAGCCATTTCTTATCTGCGTCTGCAACTTTTTTAGTTGAATTGTTTGAAACGTTTTTAGGTTTGTCAACAACTTTGCCCGAGGCTTTATTAGCATCATCATCTTCCGCCTGTAAAGCGAGAAGTGATTGCAATGTATAGCGACGGTAATAAGTCACGGCAGAACCAATCTTTTGCGGATCATTCAATGCAGGTAAATTAATTGATGATTCAACCAAATCAAATGGGTCCTCAAGATTAATTAATTGAGTAGTTACTTTGTCATCAATAATCGGTTGTAAAATGAGAATTTTTTCTTTCTCAAGTTCGACTTCGATATTCTCCAATAACTGATTAATGTCGAAGTACTTTGACTTGTAAAAAGGGTTAGTAGAATCTTTCGAAATCTTACCGACCCGTTTTTTAATTTTGTTTAATTTTTGATAAATAGTTTCCGGAACTTTAATGTTTGCCATAATCGTTTAAAATTTAAGGTTAATAAATGTTTTAAAATTAATTTGTTTGCGAATCTACGATTTTTTTTAATACGTATCAATTCTATTTTTTTTTCAATGACCTCATCGAATGATATTATTTTACCTTCATTCATCATTTGAATCAATCTGAAATGCCTGATTTCCTCAGGAGTTCTTTCGTTAGCTAGATGTTCATCCAGATAAAATGCATTTTTATTTTTCATAAAGTGTATTTTTAGTTATTTCAAAACTTACTAATATTTTGAAAGTGTCAAGCAATTTACCTTTAGGAATTATTTTGAATCCATTGAACCAATTATTTTGAATTGAATCGGGTCGCATCTCAAAATACTTTCCTAAAAGTCCACAAATTTCCTTTTGATATTCGCGAGAAAATTTATTATAAATGTTTTGACAATTAATTGTCATATTAGCATTTTTGTCACTATTATTTTCTTTCATTTTTTATTGGGTTTAAAAATACCTCTTTGGTATCCAATTTAACTTCTATTCTGTACGTTCGCTTCAACCCTACAAAACGTTCAAACGTTTCGAGCATTGTTTCGTTGCGAAGTGTATTAGTTTTAAGATAATGCCTCATGACTAAAATGAATGATGAGCCAATCGAGGCAATAAATTAATCAATAAATAGATGCCAATCAAAGCAGCTAATATTAATATTCGACTAAATTTTGATATTTTAATTTTCATAATATTTATTTTTAAAGTTTTCATAATTTTATAATTTAAGGTTAAGAATTGTTTGCACTTTCGATAAATCAATAGGAAACGATTTACCGGAAGCAAAATTAATTGATATTATATCTATATGCCTATCGTAGTAAGCACCAACCACTTCGAGCTGGTTATCATGGGACCCACCTATTTGAGTTCCTATGACCTGTGAAAATTCAACTTTGATTTCAATTGATGTTTCATTGTCAGGTAATTCTAATAAAAGGACCCGCCTATCAAATGATTGGTTCAGGTCCAGTCGTGAATGTATATCCACATTTTTTTCGATAAAGTCATAAATTGATTTCATTTATCTTCGTTCAAAAAGGTTGTGAATATTTGTACCGCTAAATGGTGTATGCGGACTGTAAAATATACGATGTATAATATTACATTCTCCTAAGGTCAAATCATCGACCCAATTAGTATATTTTAATGTCGTTTTCAAATTTTTAACAGTTGCAGGATATTCTTTTTCTTCAATATCCAATATAAGTTTTTTGCCTTCAAGAAGACGTTCATATAAATTTCTCATAATTAATTTGTTTTAAAGGTTAATATTATCCAAAAATCACATCATTTAAAAATACAGTTTGTAAAATGACGTCTGCAGTAACAGCATCGTCAGTTTCATTTATCATATCCATTAAATGACATAATGGAGTTGTTTGCACACGTTCGAAAACATCATTTAATTTTATTGAAAAAGTTTCTTCGGCTTCAGTATCAATTAATGATAACGTGCCACCTGTTTTCAAAATTTCAATTAATACATCTTCAAAGCATATTGATTCTATTTTTAAATTTCGTTTAGCCATTGAATAATCATCTGGTGAATATTCGATTTCTAAACCATAAGCTGAAACGTAGCCTAAACCGTTGCAAAGTGCGTTGTAAAAATAATTGATTGATTCTTTTTTTGTTAATTTAACTTTCATGGTTGTTTTGTTTTTTAAAATTTTCATAATTGTTTTGTTTTAAAATAACATAAATGCTGTATCGTAGCTTCTTTCGAATTACTTGGAATGTTCATCTTTCCGTCCCCGATAAATACTTTTTAGAACATAGGTGTAGGTTCAGCATTTATGTTTGTTAATATTAATTTTCAATTTCTAGATGTTCATAACCATCTTCATTAAAATTTTTCATCCATTTACCCAACGTTTTAGTTGCGTCATGTTTTTCAATGTCAAATTCATCTAAAATATAAGGCGTAGCGCCAAACATATTTGTAGCACCTGAATTTCTTAAATCGTTTAAAAAATTGAAAATGTCAATTTCTAGTTTTGAAAATGTTTCTGTTTTTGTGTTCATAATATATTTGTTTTTAAGGTTAATATGTTAAATAATCCGATGCATCTTCGCCGATGCCTTTTCCGTTCTTGGTTATTTCGTAATTCGGGTCCATTCCCGATTCTAATATACCGTCAATCAATGCATCAATAGACGCAAATGATTTTTTGTAATATTCGCATTTCAACGAATATTTATCTGTACTTGTTTTTTCATGTGCTCCCATTAATCAGGTTGTTTTAAATTCGACCATTGTGTTCTTAAATCATGTTCGTTTAAATCTTCGAACTGTATAGCGATTTCTTGAATGACATAAAGTAATTCAATCGCAGCTATCATTTCAGCATGAGAAAGTTTCTCACCATCAATTAATGATGAGAAACAATTTTGGTTCAATGTATCTTGGCAATCGATTAAATCAGCCAAGGTATTTCTAAATTTACAATAAGACATATTACTCATAGTTGTTTTGTTTTAAAGATTAATAAATATGTAATTCAATTCGATTGTTTTCAACCGTCAAATAAGAATTGAATGACATCATTTTTGTAATTAAATTAGTTGAGAAAAAATTCATTTCATTTTTTGATGAAAATACAATAATTCGTTCTTTACGTTTTTCGTATTCTACATTTTCACATCTAAATTCTGTCGAACTTCTAACTAATAATTCAATAGTATTTACGCGTCGTTTTTTGTCATTTAAATTTAATGATGATTTTCTAATTTTTTTCATGATGTTTATTTTTTAGTTATTTTTGTTGTTTTTTTCTTAGGCGTTTGAGTTATCAAAAATGCCTGTTTGATACGTTTCAATTTTTTTATACCGTCAGTTCGATTGCCGTAAACGACACCATCTTTGATACAAAAAGCGTGCTTTCGAACCAATATAAAATATGTACCTTCAGGCCAGTTTTTTATAAATGATTCAGTAGTATATTGTCGCAAACGTTTTCTTGCTTTTTTGCGTTTACGTTCAAAATACGTAATTGGTTTACCATTGATTATTTTAGTTCCGACTTCAGTAATACTTTTACCAAAAGCGTTTTTCAAATTTCTCATTTTGTTTGCCGTATCAAAATTACCTTTGCGTGGTTTACGGTTAAATTTCGTTTCAATAAATTTATGAGCACGGTCATAGTCAATATTGAAGGCGTAAGAAAATGCACGTACTACGCAATCGTTATTTTCTGATTTTTCTAATTTCGTGGGTTTTCTTTTATCAGCTGCAAAAGTTAATCCACTGTCCATTTTTGTCATTTCAAATTGTTTCATAATATTGTTTTTTAAGGTTAAGAATGTATATGATAAGAAGAAACAGCATATAATATTGTACCGTTTTCTAATTTAAGGTCATAGTAATTTGGGCAAGCTTGTTCAGCAGAAATAATTGTCATGCCATTCAATGCTTGAAATTCATCTTCCGTATAAATGTCTTCAAGACAAAATTCACGAACGGTGAATCCTTTTAAATTCAATTTTAAATTGTTCATAGTATAGTTGTTAAGGTTAATAAATGTTTTTCAGTCAATGTTTCTTTCTAGGGAATACTACAGCGCATTTATTTTATGTTTCATTGACTGTTTTGATTTCACTCAAAAATTTGAACGTCATAAAACATTCGATGTTTACATAAATTCTATTACAATTTATTATATGACGTTTTAAAGGGTTGCCCAATGGGGACTTCGTCTTTATGTTCGTCGCCGTACGTCCAACTTACCTTTGAAATTTACATTTCGTATTCGATTGCCTTGTAGGTAAATTTTGGCAGGAGAGTCGGATTTCGCCGACCCAACAATTTTAAAACGATGATTGTCAAACGTTTAAATCAATTTCGATGTCATTTTTTCGTCCTTTTCATTTGATTTATGATGCAATATAATAATAATAATTGAATCCTACAAGCTAATAACGCTTTATTTTCTAAATATATTGTGAATCGCGTAGCGTAGCGCTGGAATCAAACTACAAAAAACCCGTCAGCGACTATGAAACACTGACGGGATAAGTAACCCTAAAAAACAAACCAATATAATTATAAATCCATCGTCAAGCAGATAAAATGTTATAATTGACTGCAATACTATAAATAAATTTAATTGATATCAAATTTTAAAAATCTAATTTATTAACATTGTTTTAACCATCATGAAATCGCGATAAGCTGAATAAGACATTTCATAAACGTATCCACATGAATTACAACTCATTTCAGGTTTGATGGTTCCTAATGCAGTATAATTGAATTTATTTAAAACAATATCATTATTATTTCCACATGACGGACATGAATGTTTAGCCCCGCCTGTATGAGCTCCGACATGAGTCATGTTCTTCACATATTTTTCTAATTGAAAATAAACATCTTCAAGGACAGTTATATCGCCATCGCAATATTGAACCATCGCTTTCAATGCTTTTTTATCTCCTGCTTCGACAGCATCCCACATTTTAATTCCTTCATGTTCAATTTTAGCGCCAACTCCTAAATATTGTGCAATCGTATCCAAACGATTATTTGGAAAGTTGAAATATGCTTTTGCTTGTTTCAATGTATCAACTGACCTATATTTTGGCTTCATCGGCAATCGATGAAATAAAGCACGTGTCCTTAACCATTTCACATCAAAACGGTCTCCATTATGTGCTACGATTTCGTCAGCTTTATTCATTTCAGGAATGAATTTTTGAAGTATTCTTTTGTCATCCATTTCTTTACCCCAATGAATGTTATGTATTTTATCTTCGCCTTCCCATTTCCAACTTACGCATATTATCTTAGCCAATTTAGTTACGTTTTGATAATGTAAATTTAAATTATATCCGATGCGAAAAGATTTGACTTCATACTGAGAAGTTTCTATATCATAAAATAATCGTTTAATTTTGTATTGTTCTAAATCTAAATATTTTTTTAAATTTTCTTTGTTTAAATAATATCTTCCTTCTTTGTTAATTTTTAGGCCTAAATGTCTGGCAGTATGCGAAGACATCCGATACCTATTGGACGGATTCAATTTAATTTTTTTCGTCATAAATTTATTTGATAAATTTTAAAAATGGTACGAATTTTCTGAATATCCACAGTAAGGTTCCAACATTCAATACAACTGACCACCAGACCCACTTAGGAATATATTTACTGGTAGTTTCGATTTGTTTGATATCCTTACTATCAATTTTTGAGATCTGCCGGTAGGATTTATCCTCTTTCGAAATCGTGTCTGTTTTGAGTTCGACAGAAAGCACGTTATTTCTTCCACGAATTACTACCTCGCCAACACTAAAGCCCATTTTTTTTGTGAACATTTTTAAGCCTTTGGCTGAATCACATGGTCTTTCAATTTCTAATGATGAAATTACAGGTAGTAAAATCGTCTTAGTTGTATGCATAGAAACTGAATCTCTTTTGATAACTGATTTTTCAGAAATCGTTTTTTGAGATTTACACCCAACAATAAAAAATAAAATAATTATTAAATATTTCATGGAATAAATTTATAAATTTTTGGATTTTTTTCTTCTGAAATTATGTCAAGGTGGACCCAATTCACACCTGTTTCTAACCTGATTTTAAAAGGAAATATTTTTTGATTTGCTACAATCCAATTTCTAACTTCAATCGCAGTCATGCCTTGAACATCGAAATCTACTGCTTTTCCTAAAACGTGTGCTGATAAATATAAAATTCCTTTTTTAAATTTACCCATGAATATTGAACCTAAATTAGTTCTTAATCCACGTTGTTTAAATGACCCGCCCCAGTAATAATTATTGATTGTTATCGGTTTATCTATCCAATACCTTAAAACATCAATTGTTTGTAACAATCGAATATCAATAAATTTCCAAGCATCATCTCCGTATTTTTTATAAACTTGAGGACCTACGAATTCTGATATATGAAACTTTTGCTTAATATTGTGTAATATTTCAGCGTCCGTCATTTTCATTTTACAAAGAACCATTTAATCAATGTAACTAAACCACCACCTACAGTCATTGCAATTGCAACAATTAAAGATTTTTTTGCCACACCTATTTTCTCACGTTCTTCCAATCCAAAAACTCGTTTGTTAACATCTGCTAAAGTTTCAATAGCTCCTTTTTGATTTACTTGAGGATTCGAATGAAGCAATGCTTTCATGTCATGCAATTCATTTTTCATGATTGAAACATCGGTTGACATTGCTAAAAAATCTTTAGATAATTCTTCTAGTTTTAGATGCGTTATAGCTGTTGGTGTTAATTTTCCAGAAGCCATTATTTCCAAAGTTGTTTTTGACCTGAGTCAGTTAATATAAATACCAATTGCAAACCTACAATCAATAAAGCTAAAATTCCATTTACTTTACCCATTACAAATCCAGCTAACAATAATGATGCTGGCACAAACATAATCGGTGTACTAATAATCTTTTTTAATAAATTCATTTTAAATTATTTTATTTTTTTTTCGAATAATGTCAAACCTATTGCAGTCCAACCGCCACCTATTAAACCATACCACATTTCAAATGGAAATTGCATCGTCATCGGTTTGCTTGTAATTGCAAATACTATCTCAACAGCAAAATAAGCCATTGCCATAACTAAACCTACAGCAAGGAATTTACCTGCCCAAAATCGTTTTGAACTTTCTTTGCCGTTAATGTCATTTTTCATACTCATAATTTCTAATATTTTAATTCATAAAAACCAACCCGATTCCCACCGGGTTGGACAATCACTATGAAAAGAAATAAATTACCGCTTACTATTATAACGGTAATGTTTTTAAAACCCTTGCCGGGCTTATTAATGTTTCGCCATCGATTGTTTCAATATGTTCACGAATGACGTAAGTTGTTTCTGGTTTTAACCCTTCAATCCAACGACCATGAGCAAAACGATTCCATTTTTTTCGCGATGCATTAAATCCTAAAGGCGTTGGTACGTTAGTCCAGATTGTATTATTTGAACCAAATATTCTATATTCTAATTTTGTTATTTGGCATTGTTTTGTGTAAAATTCCCTTAACCTAATTCGATTCGAATCAATTACAGTTTCAGGTGGTCCTGCCATTCGTACATAATCAGGAAACAATCTTTTTGATTTGACAATATAAGTTGAATCGCCAAATTGATGTACTGTTTCTTTTAATCGGAAATAAACCGGTTGATGCTCATCTGCATATTCAATCGATGCGCTGTCTGTCATTGAAGTAAAACTTTGTCCGTCGCCATATAAAAGCACCAGCATGTTCCCCGGTTTATTGTAAGTTTCTGAAGGTGTAGCTAAAACTACTGCCTTTCGTATTGTGTCGCGTTCAAAAATTGTGATGCTATCAGTTGGTTTTATCGCGTTAAATATATTTCCTACATCGGCATAAATTTTACCCGTCGATATAATTTCAACGTTTGCAGATGGGTTAAGTTGTAATTGATTCAAATACGCTTCTAAAGCATTCGATTTATTTATATGAACTGATACCTCAACTTCATCAACCAATACTTTGTATCTAAAAGTATCTTTTATGTCGATTTGTGCAATCGAACCAAACGAAATTAAGAAAATTAATATTGTTATTATTTTTTTCATGTGAAAATTTTTAGTTTTAAAATTGAAACGATAAATAATAGTAAATTTATCATGTAATATATTTTAGGAATTTTATAAAAATAACCTTCAATTCCCGCGTTAGCGATATAAAAAAAATTATTTCGTTTCCTAATTTTATTTATTATCGGGTTAAATATTAAAACCGTCAATGATAATGTCATCAATATAAAGAACAACAAATCTATTGATACGTTGTAAATTGGATACCCAATCAATGTAAAAAATACACCTTGCATACCACCTTTGAACCAATGCCATTTCCTGTTATGTGCTGTATTCTTTGAATCGATTATGTTTAATTCTACATAACCGAAACAAAGACCCAGCAAAATGATTCCTATGATGATTCCTATCAATATTTCAATCATCTTTTTTAATTGAATTATACACAGCAATTAAACCAAACAAAAGCACGATTCCCCAAAATCCAAAAAATATAATTTTTTCTATCATTTTTTATGGATTATATGATTCGCCAGGACAATAATCTAAAGTTGCTAAATCAACTGTAGTTGGTTCAAAATACATTGACCACATAGAATTATCTACGTAAGTTCCACCTTCATCGAATGTTTGTATTTGCCATTCTAAATTATCGTCATCATTTAAAAAGAATATCCATAATGTATATTGACCTGGAATGTTTGTAACTGATTGTAATATCATTGCATTTTCATTCTGAGAAATTAACGTGACAGGATATTCTTGAGGAATGAAATCAATAACCGAAAAACATTCACCAAATGCTGAATATAAAGTTATAAAAAAAGGATTGTAAACATCTAACGTCGGAGTTAAATAAATTTCCTGAACGTTGTTTCCGTTTATAATCATTTTCCAATTTTTATTAGCGATAATTAACGACCTTGTAAATATTGCTTTTACTTCATCTTGAGGAGCATCAGCAGGTCGCCTTTCCATGTCAAATCTTTCAAGCGCACTTTCAATAGCGATTTGTTCATCGGATTGAATTTCAAGCACATTGTTTTCACATGAAAAAGACATCAATGCAATTAATAAAATAAATAAATAATTTTTTAGTTTCATATTATAATTGTTTTTAGTTAATATTCGTTTTTTACGAAAGTATGAAAAATAATTAATCTTCAGCGACTATTCGAAAGCCATCTATTAACACAGATTCACCAACTGTACCAGTTGTATCATTTATCCATATTTTTAAAGCAGAATTAGCCGTCGAACTTGCTGTAACTTGACCTGAATAATATTTCCAATCGGTTGAAGTTATAGCGATGTTTGGAGAAACGGTTACATTTGTCCAACCTGATATTTCTTGACCTGTGCCAGTCGCTCCTCGTTTCGCCCACATTCCCCAACGATAAACAGTACCGCTAACCATCGGTACAAGCGCTTCCATGTGATTTGTAATTCCGACAAATGTAGTTGCTTCAATCGAATAATCACCATGAGCTGAATCGTCAGAAACTGACATTGTTGCAAAAAATGCTTGATATACAGGAGCTGCAGCCGTTTGACCCAATTGATTGTATTCGTCATAAAAACTAGCTGCATTTGCAATCGGTGATATATCTAAATCATCTTGTCGAATCATCATTCTGTCCCACCAAATATCGTCGCCATTTGTTGCTGGTGTTTGGTCTGCCCTAACAACAACATTAGCAGGTCCGTAATTTGTGTCCCGTTCTCCTGAAGCTGTGTGCTGAGTCCATGTTGTATTGTCTACATTATGATTCGTATTTGCTGACCAACCGACAGATGATGGCAAATGAATATCTTGTAACTGATTTGCGTCAACTTTTGCTTGAACAATAATTGAATAGTCAATCGCTGGCATCAAACTATCAACTGCAATTGCAACATTTGAAAAAGTTGTAGGAGTTGCAGATGTTGCTTTGGCTGATAATCCATAATCGATTCCGGTATCGGTAACGTTAGTTATCCCGCGTTCATCGACCCATTCATTCCAAGCATTTACTTCATTGATTGAAACATAAGATGTTTGAGGCATAAAATCAACCATTGCATATTTAAAAAACGTGTCGTTTGTTCTATCATTGATATAAATTTTACCTGTAGGAGTAATTGTCCAACCATTTGAATTATCTAAATTAGTTAAATCGACAGTTGAAATATGAACAGCGCCAGCTAAAGCATTTTCAGTTGGCAAATAATACATTTCAAGACCATTGATGTTTGATTCCTCAAGTATTGCATATCTTCCGTCGTCTGAAATCCAAAAATCGTGAATCGTATCTCCTGAAGTTCCTAAATAAGTTCCTACAAGAGTTAATGACGATGTAGAACCAGGAGTTGATGCTGTAAATTCGTGAACAGAATCAGTTGATAATGATGTTACCCAGCATTTTTTATGGTCATAAGACCATGTGATTTGCAATGGGCTATTTGGTACAGTTGGAGACGTAGTCCAAATTGTCGAAATCGTAACTGTAGAAGTTAAATCATAAGCAACTGAAGTTGTAAATTCGCGAATTGCATCAGTTGTGCCAGAATCAGCAATGTAAAATCTTTTACCTGTATAATTCCAAGTAATTCCTTGATTCACAATACCCGTTGCTGTAGTTGTATAACTACCATCTAATGTCGCAGTTGTTAAGTCGCCTGGCGTGCTTAATGAAAATTGAAATATTTTATCTGTATTATCACAAGTTACATAAACTTTGTCTTCATTTGGGCTTACTTTTATATCGGTAGGATTAACCGATTCTCCAAACGGCAAAGTAGTTTCTTGTAATTCGTATGCTGTAGCGACGTCAAATGTTCGAATCAAAAAAGGTTGTGAAGTTCCGCCACCTGCAGATGCCCAATCGGTTGATAAATCATCTCCCCAATCGGTAGTTCCATCCAAATCTTTATCGCCAGCATATTGCACAACTAAACCGTCTTGAACGTCATCAATATCGTCATTTAATGAAGCAAATTCTGTCGCAGTTAAAGGCCTATCCCAAATCATTACTTGAGCAACTTGACCATTCATTGTTGTAGCGCTTGAACCTCGTGTACCAATTCTAAAAGTAGTGGTTCCTGTTCCGGTTGCATCCCCATCTACTTTTGAAGCAATTTCGATTCCATCTTGATATAATTTAATTGTAGTGCCGTCATAAGATAAACCGTATTGATGCCAACCATAATCTGTTATAGTTGTGCCAGTCGAATTAGTAACTGAGCTAATATTTGTAAAATTCGTACCATCATAAATTTGTGCTGTAATTTCGTCATCGGCTTCAAATTTTATATAAAAACGAGTTGATGAACTTCCGCCAAGTAAACATCTATCCGTATTTGTTGAATCCATTTTTGCTAATGCAAGGAATGACATTTGGTCTCCTAAAGCATCTAAATCATAATCGCCAAAAAATTCAGCTGTAAGCGACCCATCAAAATCATAATACTCCTGCATATCTCTTTGAACTGATATTTTGAAATTATAAAATCCCTCATCGGCATCACCATTTATGCTATTGAAATCAGCAGT
>Ga0208767_1001130_pt1 | contig 21294 bp, 31 predicted proteins | sample VirMetDEL_Mar_21_FD_184514 | JGI IMG/M metagenome (GOLD analysis project Ga0208767, IMG submission 184514) | Aqueous microbial communities from the Delaware River and Bay under freshwater to marine salinity gradient to study organic matter... | ecosystem: Environmental > Aquatic > Marine >... | reverse complement strand
TATGGAATGTTAAAAGCCGTTTTAATGGCGGTTTTTTATTAAGTGGATTATTTTATTTATATTGCGACCAATAAAAGTCAATTCATGAATATTAAATTCACTAGAAAACAGCCAAACTCACATTATTTAGAAGTTGAAAATGGCGCTAGAAAGTTTGAGTTTAAATTAGCCCTTCTATCCGATTTACATTGGGATAATCCAGATTGCGATAGAGATTTGTTAAAAAAGCATTTAGACTATTGCAAAAACAACGATATAAAGGTATTACTTAACGGTGATACCTTTTGTCTTATGCAGGGTAAATACGACCCTAGAAGTAATAAATCTAAGATTAGACCAGAGCATAACAAAGCAAACTATTTAGATGCTGTTGTGGAAACTGCTGCCGAGTGGTTTAAACCTTATGCCGATATTATTTTATTAATAGGGTATGGTAACCATGAAACAAGTATAATAAAGCGACAAGAAACAGATGTTATACAAAGATTTGTTACTTTATTAAACCATATAGCAAAACCAATTATACCAATAGAAGCTGGTGGATATGGCGGTGCTTTATCAATAGGATTAGGACATAGCAAAAACAATAAAAGAACTTACAACATACATTACTTTCATGGTTCTGGAGGTGGTGGAGTTGTTACTAGAGGAAGTATAAACATTACTCGTATGCTTGCTATGGTAGATGGTTACGACTGTGTAACTATGGGACACGTTCACGAAAGCAAAGAAGAAGTTATAATTAAGAATTACTATAATAATCATTCAAAAACAATCAAACAAAGAGAAGTTTTAGGAGTTATAACTGGTACTTATAAAGATGAATACCACGAAGGGCAAAAAGGATGGCACGTTGAAAGAGGAGCACCGCCTAAACCTTTAGGAGGTAGGATATTAACATTAAATTATAATAGACCTGCTGATGGGTTAATAGATATTATAGCTTATACAAATAAGTTTCCAGTTTAAAAATTTCTTTTTATATTTACACAAATTATAAAACACTATGGTAGAAAAAGACAACACCCCTAAAAAGAGGGGAAGAAAGCCTAGGGCTAAAAGCACAACTTCACAAAAAACAGCAGAGAAAAAAGTAGAAGTAAAAGAGGTTAAAAGCGACACTAGAGATATCAAAGATAGTGTAGTAAATAAGCTTCAAGATGCTAAGGATTATATTGATGCTGTTGTAAAGGAAAACAGACACTTAGCAATTAGATTAAATCCAGTAAGTAAGGAGTTATTTAGGGCTATAAACAAGCTAAAGTAATGTTGGGGATTGACATTAATGGGGTTAGCTATCAAGTTAGAACTGATTGGGCAGATAATACTGTCCGTCAGTTCAACTTAGCTTTTAACTATCTTAATACTATTTCAGAGGACTTAAAAAAGACCATATACCCAGAGGAAGGACAAGAAGATGTTAATCCTACCAATGAGGAAATATTTAAGTTTTATATTGATTGGATAGTTTTGTTTAGTGATATTCCAGAAGAATTACTAAATAGGGATATAGAAATAACAAGCGAAAGGGATGTTTCTTTAGATCAATTATTTAGTTTGGTTAGTCATTTTTTATATGATCCTAAATTAGATGAAATAGAGCCTAAAGCTATTATACATTTTGGAGGTAATATTTATAAGCTAGCAGAGGACGCTAAGAGTCCAAAAGGATTGGAGAAGATGTTAAGTGGTTCTACGTTTCAACACTTTGTAGAAGCTCAAGCATTAGCTAATATATTTCCAGAGGTTAAAGAGGATAAGTTTGATAACCTAGCAAGACTAACAGCTATATTGTTTAGAGAAGAGGGAGAGGTTAAATACGACGAGTCTAAGGTAAGAGAAAGAACAAAGCTTTTTCAAGATTTACCTATGTCTGATATTTACTCTTGTTATTTTTTTTTGTCCGAGCATACAGCCAAATTAGTAAAGTCTTTGGAAACCTCTTTAGCGGAGGAGGTAGCGGAAGCAAAACGGGAAGCACGAGTGAAAAAATCGTCAACAGATCATACTGGGAAATCGAAGCTATCGAAATGGCTGAGAAAGGTATTTTTACCCAACAAGGATTAACTCCTTTAGATAGTGTTTATAATACCGGCGTGTGGAAAGTATTTGAAGTATTAAGCTTATTAGCTGCAAAAGAAAAGTATAAGTACGAAATTGAAAAGATGGAGTACGATAAAGCAAACAAAAAGAATAAAGTAAAATAGTTATGAACCCAAGCGTATTAATAGCAGCTCCAACAAGTGACGTTAAAGATTATTGTTTTGATAAGTACGTACAGCAATTAAAGTCTTTTACATATCCAGAGTATGATACTTTTATAGTAGATAACTCTAAAGATAAATTCCATATTAAGAAGTTTTGGAAGGAAGGTATTAACGGTATTCACTATCCAGTTAAAGGGCATCCTACACAATGGCTAACAGATTGCCAAAATATTATTAGAGGGGTTTTCTTAGACGCTGGATTTGATTACTTATTCATGCTAGAGTCTGACGTGTTTGTCCCTGATTGGTTTATATGGGAAGGTATAGCTCAACTAGAAGCGCAGAAAGCCGATGTTTATACATGGACGTATGAAATAGAGAAAGATATGGAAATGACTCCTTGTATTCATGGTGAATGGAAGAAAGGCGCAAAGCTAACAGGTAAAGTGCCTAGTAGGGGTGTTGGTTATAGTTGGCTAGGTAGAGGTTGTGTAGATATTGAAAGCTTAGGTTATGGTGATTATAAGGCTTATGGTGCTGGAATTGGCGCTACAATTATAAGCCGAAAAGTTTTGGAAAGTGTAATTTTTAGAGTAGATTTAAAAGTAAGTAAAAAAGCATTTAGCGATAGTTATTTTTATTACGACACTAAGAGGCTAGGATTTAAAACGATTATAGAAACTAACCAAATAGCCGAGCATGACATACGAGGTGGATTTAACAAATGGGGAAACAATAAATATAGTAGTAGCAAAAGAAACTAGCAACGATGATGAAGAAGAACAGGAGTTGTTACACTTATTTGATGAATATTGCATAGCACAAAGTTATAGTTATAGAGAATTAGTAATGTTTCAAAAATTAAATTAATATTATGAGCACAAGAATAGATACACTAAAAGAAGAAATTGAATCTTTACAACACAGAAATGAGTTTTTAACAGGATGGTGTCAACACATTGATTCTACTTATCCAGCAGGAGAAAACTTTAGTCCAGATCATTATGAGATTAGAGATAAGCTGTATAAGCTTAAAAAAGAAATAGAAGGGAACAGTCATTTAATTGAGTCTAAGAAAAAGGAAATAGCTTTTATTGAAAAGGCTACGGATGAAGCTAAAATGATAAAAGAGGAATACCCTAAGCTAGTAGAGGAGTTAGAATCTGTTAAAATGATGGAAAAAGCAGATAAAACAATGTTTAAAGGTATTAAAGATAGGTTAGCAGTAGGTTATACTAACCAAAATGAGTTGGTAACAGACTACAAGAACGCGCAAATACTTAAACAGAAGTACAATATTCTTAATTCTGTAAAGTGATTTATTACAATATTCCATACGATTTAGATAAAAGCTTGGCAAATGCTTACAATAGGTTCATGGAAATGCTTCCTAATGATGATGATTTCGCTTGCTTTATAGATAGAGATGCTATGTTCTTAATGCCTAATTACGGCCATTTGTTACAGGATATAGTAGATAAGCACCCAGAATGTGGAGCTTTTACTGCTAAATGTAATAGAATAGGTAGTAAATGGCAATTAGCTAACGTAGATTGGAAAAATGACAATATTAAATACCATATAGACCAAGCAAATAATGTTTTTCGTAAATATGGGTTAAATTGCACAGATCACGCTAACAGTCAATTAGGTAGTGGTTTTTGTATATTACTAAAGAAAAGTGTTTGGGCTAAGATAGGAGGGTTTAGTGGTGATGGGATGCTAGGTGTTGATAATAATCTTCACCTAGCACTTAGGACTAATGGAGAAAGGTTTTACTTAATGGAAGGTATATATTTGTTCCATTGGTATAGGGGAGGAAATCAAAAAAATAAAGCACATTTATTATGAAAAAAGCAGTAGTAACAGCGTTAATAGGAGATTATGATAGGTTACAAAGGCCTAAGCATATTAATTTAGACTGGGATTACCATTGTTTTACTAATACAGATTTTAACGATGGTTTCTGGGAGGTTCATAAGTTAGATTGTGATAACAACGTAAAGAATGCTAGAGAAATTAAAACACAAGCCTTTAAGTATCTTAGTGATTACGATGTTATATTATGGCATGACGCTAATATACAGATTAATATCAACTTAAATGAGTTTGTAGACAGATACCACGATAATAATTTTACCATAATGAAACATCCATCTAGGAACTGTGTATATCAAGAGGCAGATGCTTGCATAAGACTGAACAAAGATGACAAAACTATTATCAAAAATCAAATATCTAAATACGAAAAAGAAGGCTTTCCAAAAGATTCTGGAATGGTTGCTAGTGGGGTATTTATTTATACTTTATCTCATAACGTTGTGGAATTTCTTGACTCTTGGTGGTTAGAAATAAAGAAACATTCTAGGAGGGATCAATTAAGCTTTAATTACATTGCTAATAAGTTAGGTTTTAATTACAACCTGATGCCCTATGATATATTAAAGGATGAATTTGTATATTACAGTCATAAATGATATTCTTAGTATTAGCAATAATAACCTATGTGCTTTTTAAGCAATTATCTAAAATATTTGATGATATAGATGAATAATAAAGTAGTTTACACTTGTATTTATGGGGATTACGACGACTTGAAAGAGCCTACTATTTTATGTGAAGATTGGGATTATATCTGTTTTACAGATCAAGACATAAGTAGTAACACTTGGAAGATAGTTAATGTAAGACAGCATGAAGATAATAGAATAGCTTGCAGAATGATGTGGGTATATCCTTATGAATATCTAAAAGGGTATGACATAGCTTTAAGTATTGGCGCTCAAATACAAATAAGAACAGATTTAAATTTTTATTTAGAAATGTTTTGCGACATGGATAAGCTAAATGTGTTAAAACATCCTGATAGAAATTGTGTATATCAAGAAGGTTTAGAGATAGCTTTAAGGGGTAAGGATAACTGGGATAAAGTTTTCAACACTTTGAAAAAATACAAGTGTATTGGTATGCCAAGGAACAACGGATTATATGCTACTGGAATAACTGTAAGAGATTTAAACAATGATACTATAAAAGTTTTTTGTAGACATTGGAGGAATAATTTATTTTATGGTAGTTTTAGAGATCAATTAAGCCTAGCCTTATGCGTTTGGAAGTACGATTTCATCGGAAATATGAATCTTATTGATTTTAGTCACTTATATGGAAGTTATTTCAAAATTAAAAAACATAAAAAGAATAGCTTTGGTAGGTAACTCACCAACTTTGCTAGAATACCCAAGAGGACAATATATTGATAGCTTTGACGCTGTTGTTAGGATGAATAATTACAGTATATGTCCTGAGTTAGTGGATTATACAGGAGATAAAACAAATATATACGCTTTTACTTTTCATAATGCTTGCCAATGGGAATATAGAACAAGTGATTTAAATATTTGCGTTGTTAATCCAACAGGTTTAAAAAATCATAATTATAAGCACGTTGATAACTTAACTATACTTAATAAAACGGAGACCGAATGGAATAATGAGTTTGGAACTCAACCGACTACTGGAGCTAGGATATTAAGTTTTTTAAGTAAATTTGAATTTGATGAAATGTATTTAACTGGATTTTCTTACGAGAATAAAAATTATAGTCATTATTACAATACAGAAAAAGTTAAAAATCAAACTGGACATAATTTGAATTTAGAATTAAAATGGCTACAAGAAAATAGAAAACCTTATATGGAGTTTGATGAACATATCAAAAATAAATTAAGATAAAATGACAAGAACGCAATTAATAAATAAAGCAATAGAAAATAAAGGTTATAAAACTTATTTAGAGATAGGGGTTCAAAAAGGAATAAACATTAGAGGTGTTAAATGCTCTAATAAAACAGGAGTAGACCCAAATCCTTTAAGCGATGATACTACTCACGAAATGACTAGCGATGATTTTTTTAAAACAAATAAAGATACCTTTGATTGTGTTTTTGTAGATGGCCTACATGAGTCGGAACAGGTTTATAAAGATATTACCAACGCTTTAGAGGTTTTAAACGAAGGTGGGACTATATTATGCCATGATATGAACCCAACAAGCGAAGAAATGCAAAAAGTACCAAGAATTAGTAATGTTTGGACTGGTGACTGTTGGAAGGCATGGGTAAAATTAAGGCAAGAAAGAGATGATTTAAATATGTTTGTAGTTGATACTGACTATGGTGTAGGGGTTATTACCAGGGGTAAACAAAAGAAGCTATGTAATAACATTGAAATTACATACAAAAATTTTTCGAAATTTAAAAATAATTGGTTACATTTGATAAGCACAAATGATATTAAGCACTATGAGCCGTTTAAATAGGTTCAATGGCTTGGATAATTACCAATAATAACAACAGTATAACTTTCGACGACGGTAGTATATCGTATGATATACAAAAAACCGATATAAGTCTGAAAGAAGATGGTAAAACAGTCTTTGTATTTGTAGACAATCAACAATTAAGAGGGTTTAAAAAGCTAGAAATAGATTTTAATGATGTTTCTAGTCCTGTCGCAACAAGTTCTTCTAATCTTAGAGAAACTTTAACAAGTTACATAAATAGTTCTTCTAGTGAAGATTTAATTGATGAGTTGAGTTCTGTGGCTATTGATTCCAGTAGAGCAGAGGTGACTTTAAATGATATTTTAGAAGAAATCAAGCTAACTAATAAGTTGTTAAAAAAAATATATAATCCAGAATAATGAGTTTTATAGAGATCATAGATGGTAGTGGAAATGAATACAGAGCCAAAGTAGACTCTAGGAATAGACTTTTTTCTGATTCAATCTCACGTAGTCAATTAGAATATGCTATATTAACTGGTAATGGTTACAATGTTTCTACGGGTTCAATACCTCTTACAAGTGATGGTAATAGCGCAGTAGGTTATTTTAAATATACAGGAGATGCAACACTAATAGTTAAGGAAATACTTGTTATCCTAGGTGCTTCTAATGGTACTGGTAATGGTACTATTACATTAGTTAAAAACCCTACAAGCGGAACAATTATAGATAATGCTTTACCAGTTGCCTCTGCAAGTAATAGAGATTTTGGAAGTAGTACAAACTTAGAAGCCGTAGCTTATAAAGGTGCTGAGGGTCACACGTTTACAGATGGAGAAACATTTGCTGTAACTTCAAGAGATAATACTGCTCAAGTAGTTCCTTTTGATGCTGCGCCTATTGTGTTAAGAAAAGGAAATAGTATTGGAGTTAAATATACTCCTCCTAGTGGTAATACTTCTCAAAGTGTAGTAGTAGCAGGTACGGTATATGTTGAAACAGTTAATATTTAAAAATGAGTAGAGTAGAATTAATAGACGGTACTGGTACTGGTAAAAGGGCAAAGGTAGATGGTAACAATAGATTAGAAACTTTTGCAGTATCAGAGTCAAGAATGGCAGATATATCTGTAAGAGATGGAAAGTCTTTTATATTGACTTCTGACTTTATAAACTTAACAACTACGGGTTCTTTTAGTGGTGTGTTTTATTTAAAAAATACAGATGCTACAAAGGTTATCTATGTTGATAAGATTAGAATATGTGGTACTGGTACAAGCATGGGTTACGTTCAATGTAAGTTGATTAAAAACCCTACAACAGGAACATTAATAAGTGACCAAACTGATGCAATAGTAGTACCCGCTAATTTAGGAGCTAATACTGATTTTGTAGGTACAGTTTACAAAGGTGCTGATGCTAAAACAGTAACAGACGGGACTCAGTTTTCACAATTTACCGTTCATTTGCCCGGACACACTATACAAGAGTATGATGGTGCATTAATATTAACTGGTGGTACTTCCTTTGCTATTGAGGTTAAGCCTAGTTATGCTACGGAATTATGTATAGAGGTTCAATGTTGGATAGAAGATAAATAAATAAAAAATGGCAGAACAATTATTAGATGGTACAGGCTCAGGTAGTAAAGCTAAAGTAGGTGCTGATAAAAGATTACAAGTAAGAGCAATTACAGAGGACGAGGTTATTCATAATGCTGAGTTAGGTAATGCTTATAACATTAATACAGGGTTAATATCTGTAACAGGAGATTCCACATTAGTTTACTTAAAGAATAACTCTGATGATAACTATATTTTAACGGATATTGCTATCGGTGCTTTTGATGGTTTAACTCATACGGATTTCCCTTATATCACTTTAGTAAGAAACCCAACTGGAGGAGATTTAATTTCAGATGCTACTGCGGTAGATATGAATGAAAATAGAAACTTTGGTAGTTCTAAAACTGCTAACGTTGATGCTTACAAAGGTAAAGTAGGTGGTACTATTACTGGTGGTAGTGATATAGCAATATTACAAACTAACAAAACAGGTAGAAGTTTCTTTGGAATTGATTTCCTTTTACCTAAAGGTGGTGCAGTTGCTGTTAAATTAACGGCTAACGCTTCATCAGGTACGGCAAACTACTACTGTGCTTTGATTGGGTACTTTAAAGATGATTTAGACGCAGAATAATGATTACAGCTAGAATAGTAGGCGAGGACGGCAAGCAGCTTAAAATTAATGGAGAGGGTGAATTATCAGTAGTGATACACCAGCACCCTCCTATTGAGGAAGATGTGGCAGGCTTACCGTTTAGGCAATACTTTACTACTGATGGTTTAAAGTCAGGTAGTAATGATATGACTGTTAATGGTGCTACTAATTCTGTTGATTTTTACATTACAGCTTCTCCTGATTTTGACATCTATATTAAATATATTACTGTTGAGATTGGTGATGGTGGAGCGCCTGCGTTAAATAAGTTTGGAGCTTTAAATGCATTAAGTAATGGAGTTGCTTTTTATTGGGACACTCAAATAGAGCCTTTATACGAGTTGCATGAAGGAATAAAAACCAATAAAGAGTTTATTCGTATTGCTAGTGATACTGGTGCTATTGGTACGGGAACAGATGCCTATCTAGCTGATGTATCTGGTGGAGGTACTGAAAAGAGTTATCTACCTAATATTGACATGAAAGAAATATACGGCCTTCCATGGGGTTTAAGACTAAGAAAGGGAACTTTAGATAAAATAATATTTAGGGTTCAAGATGATTTAACAGGCTTGACAACCTTTAACGCTATTGCAACAGGAACAAGGATATAATTATGGCAACAATAAAAACAGTTATAGACGAATTTCAAACTATTGCTAATGCTTTCACAGGTGTTGAGGAGTTTATGTATGATAGACCTAGCCACATAAACGGTAGGCTAAATGAACAATACCCTTTAATACTTGTTAATTCTTCACCTAATCACACTAGAGGAGATGTTAATAATAGTTTTCTACCTAGAAAAAAGAGATTTACATTAAATGTTTTTTGCTACGACACGTATAATGAGGATGAGAAAAGCACTACTACACTACAAACAAAACAGGCTAATGTAGATGAGTTGCTAGATCAATATATCGCAGAGGTTATGCGTAGAAACGTTAGCGGTTCTAATGGCTTTTATTTATCCGACCAATCTAATATAAATGGATTTTTAGCCCATGATGTTCATAACGGTAGATTTGTTCAAAGCACATACACTATAAATGTTTATTTAGATAGCGAGTGTAATACAGGAACTTTTAATTATTAATGGGATTAATAGAAGATAAACTAGGTATGGTAGGTTTGTTTGTTGTTAGATCACTACAAACAGAACTTAAAGAGCAGGGGCATGATGCTTCTGGCAGCTTATTAACTTCTATTGAAAATGAATTAAAAACAAATCCAGACGGGTTTGAGATAGTTGTAACCTTTAATGATTATGGTAAATTTGTAAACGAAGGAAGAAGGGACGGAGGTAAAAAAGTTCCCATTTCTGTATTAATGGAATGGATAGAGCGAAAAGGTATAGCTACTGGACAAAAAGAAATAAAAAACGCTGCTTTTGCTATACAAAGAAAAATTGAACAAGAGGGGATTCCTACGAAAAATAGTTTTAAATTTACTAATAACGGTAGGCGTGCTGGCTTTGTTGATTTCGTTATCAATAATGAGTTAGTGAACATATTTAAAGAGGTAGAAGAAGCTATATTTTTAAGTTTTTCAATAGATTTAGAAAACTTAATTAATAAAGCAAATAAAAAGTTATCCTAATGGGAGTATTAGATTCAAATATAACGGGTGATCCATTTGTAGCTTATAGACCAATAGCTATATTAGTTCTTACAACTGGTAGCCCAGAAAGGGTAATAACAGACGTTAAGAAGAACGGGACTAGCGTAGCTGTATTAGATAATACAATTTATACTAACTGGCTTTTAGAAATATCTTCTGTTTGTCAGCAAAACCTAAGTTTTGAACATAAAACTTTAGATAGTTCTGGTTGGATAGCTGATACTAATGGTAAAGCAGATTTTTCTCTAGATTATTACGAGGTAACAATAGATAGTTCTGGGCTTCCAGTTACGGCTTACGATCCAGACGCTACAAGTTTAACTCCAGATGCTACTAGCAATCCTTTTACAGTAGTTAATTGGTCTTTACCTGTTGATGAGTATCCTAGTGGTGTTTTATCTAGTACCGCTGGAAATTATAATTTATCTGATTGGCAGATGACTACTGGTGCAGAGAGGTATTTAACAAATGCACCTTTAATTAAAGATATAGAGTTAGGACAAAATGAGTTTTTAGGGGTTTTGTCTAATACTTCACCAGCTTTTTATAGAGTTATTGTTTACGATGCTAATGGTGTCGCTTTAAGTGATAACCAATTTAACTTTGGAGCTGGTACTGTTGACTATCACGATATAGCAATAGGTACAGCTAACTTGGTTGCTGCTGGTGTTAGTTTAACAGGCGCGTCATATTATACGGTTAGGAATTACCATACAAATACATTTAATGCTACTAGTGAAGAAAGAAGGTATAATATAGTTCCTTCCTGTTCTAGTGATGTTAGAGTGCATTGGTGTAATGAGTACGGAAAACAAGATAGCTACACTTTCAAAGGCAATAAAACAAAATCGGTAACAACAGATCAAAGGATTTACAAAAGAGCGTCTTATAACTTAGATGAAATAGGGAATCAAGTATATGGTAATAATAAGCAAGAGGTTTTAACTACCTATACTAAAACAGAAAACCCAGATACGATAGAGTGGCTTAGTGAAATGCTTTTGAATAAGAAAGTTTGTATAGAGCAGAATGGAATATACTTGCCTATTATAATAACTGGTAGTGATTTTAGCGTAACAAATGACGATTCACCGATAGTTCAATTTAGTATTGAGTATATAGTTTCTAGTCAGCAACCTAGCTTCCTTTTTTAATATGAAAAGAGTATCTATAAAAATATTTGACGCTAACAATAATTTAGAAGGCGCTTTAGATTTATACGATGATGGCAACTTTCCTTTGTCTATTACTAAAGGAGTTTCTAATATTGACAATATAAGAGAAAGGTTGGGAACTTATAGTAAAACATTTACTATACCAGCGACTAAAAATAACAACAATATTCTAGGGGATTTATTTATAGTAAACATAAATAAAGACAACGGAAACTTATTAGATAAGAAAACTTGTAAGGTAGTAGTAAACGAGGTAGAGGTAGAAACTGGGTATATTAAAGTTACTTCTGTTTTAGGTTCTTATCAACCAGTTGAATATGAATTAGTATTTTTTGGTGATGCTACTGATTGGGCATCTGATGCGGATGCTTTAACCATAGATTCTATTACTTTTAGAAATAATACTCAAACGTTTGATATGACTAATATAAGGTCAATACAAACGCAAACAATAGCAACCACAGATATACAATATCCTTATGTTAATAGGGGTGTTATAACAAACGCTGGAGGTACTATATCGGATAATGATTTTAGACCTACATTGTATTTAAAAAGTATTATAGAAAGAGGTTTAAATGAAATAGGCTGGAAATTATCTAGTGATTTCATGAACACTACTAACTTTAAAAACTTAGTATGTGATATTTCTGGAGCTTTTGAGTACAACGATACAACTTTACAACAATCTAAGACAAAGGTAGGATTGCTAAGTAATTTAAACTCAGCGGCAGCTAGAGGTGTTATAACATGGGATGATGAGTCTGGGCAGCCAACTTTTGAAGATACAAATAACAATAATAGCACATTTACAGGTCAATATACAGCACCTTTTACGGGTACTTATAAGATAGAGGTTTATATAAAAACTAATGCCCCTAGTACAGCGCCTACTCAAGATATTACCTATCAAATAGTACAAAATTATGATTTAGTTAATTTAACTGGTAATATTTTAACATCTGTTACTAGGCAATATACATCCGCTTTCGATCATAAGTTTAATTTAACTGTAAACTTAAACGCTGGTGATACTATAACGACGGTTTATTTAAAAAATATCGGGCCAAATTTAAGTATTGCAACTACTGCTTCATATAGTGATATATCTTTAGCTGCTACGGTAACAAGTGGAGGTACTTACCAGATTAATAATATTATACCTACGGATATAAGCCTACTTGATGTTATAAATGATGTTTCAAGAATGTTTAATTTGTATTATTGGACTGATACAAGAACTAAAACCATTTATGTCGAGCCTAGGGATGATTTCTACAAAGACAATTCTGAGGCTATTGATTGGACTGATAAAGTTTCAATGAACCCTCCTTATGAGATAACTTTTGCAACGGATTATTCTAGGTCTTACGATTTAAGATATAAAGATGATTCTAATGACGGATGGTTAGAAAGATGGAACAGAGTTAATAAGCTTACTTACGGTGAGTATAATCATACATTTAGTAATAGATTTCCGAAAGGTTCTGGTGCTATTGAGTTAAGTGTTTTTGCTCCTACTTATAGTATAGAAGATATTCAAGGCAATCCATCTAGTGTTAATTTAGAGGATCAACCAGTAGTTGCTAGGATATGGGAGGAATACGATATAGAAACTAATCCACCTAATGAAGTAGAGGACTATTTACCTAGGATATATAATTATGTTTATGGTGGACAGTTAAATGAAAATGGCGGTAATAGGTCTATGGATTTAGATATAAATGGCCTTGTAACTAGCACTACTGTTTTACCAATAGCGATAACGGAAACTTATAAGGGTGCTGTTGCTCCTATAAACTTAAACTTTGCTGGCGTTGGTGGTTTGGCTGATGAATATTATTTAAAAACTCTAAACACAGTAGAAAAAGCCACTAAGTTAAAAGCTTGGTTTAAATTAACGGCTTTAGATGTACAGTATTTTGACTTTAGAAAACCTATTTTATTATCTGCTATTGGAGATGTAAGTGGTGTTTATCTTGTTGAAAAGATAGAAGATTTTAATTATATAGAGGAGGGTTTAACTTTAGTTCATTTATTAGAAAATAAAAACTTTGGAAAAGCAACTTTAGGAATAGGAGGTGTTAATAATCCACAAGATAATCTAAAGAAAAGCAATCAAGAACCTAACCCTATTTATATAGATGTAGCAGGAGAGATACAGCCAGTTTTCTCTTATGTTAATGGTAATTTAGAATTAGTATTTAAAGATGTAGCAGACGCATAATTATGGCAGACAAGGATATAGCAATACGGATAAAGATTCAAGGAACTGGAGAGCAAGAGAAAAACCTTAAAACTCTTAATTTACAACTTGATAAATTAACTAAAGAAAGAAATGAGTTAAACAAAGCTCAAAAGAAAAATGTAATTTCTTTAGAGCAGGCATCTGCTAAAAGGGCTAAGCTTAATATTCAAATTAAAGCAACTAGAAACGCTTTAAGAGATACCGAGCAACAGATACTTAAAAACAATGGCGCTTTAAGAAAAACAGGAGGGCTAACAAATATATTAAGCACTGGGTTTAAAAAAGTTGGTCAGTCTATTAGTAGTGCTTTTATTGGACTATTTGCTATACAGCAGTTAATAGAATTAACTCGTAAAGTAATAGAAGTTAATAGGGATTTTGAGCTTCAAATGTCTAAGGTTAGAGCCATAACTGGAGCTGCGCCAGAGGATTTTGAAAGACTTTCTAAAAGTGCTTTAGATTTAGGTAGGTCTACCCAGTTTACAGCAACACAAGTAGGAACTCTACAAGAAGAATTTGCTAAATTAGGTTTTACAACTGATGAAATAATAGCTGCTCAAGAGGCTACACTAAACTTAGCGATAGCTGCTCAAACAGATTTAGGAAATGCTGCCACTATTGTAGCTAGTACATTAAGAGCATATGGAGAAGATGCTAGTCAAGCTACTAATCTAACGGATATAATGGCCGATGCGTTTACTTCAACGGCTTTAGATATATCAAAGTTTGAAACAGCTATGGCTATTGTTGGCCCAGTAGCAAATACTGCGGGTGTTAGTATAGCTGAAACAACTGGTCAATTAGGAGTTTTGGCTAATGCTGGTATTGATGCTAGTACAGCAGGAACTGGATTAAGAAACATTTACTTAGACTTAGCTAAAAGCGGATTAACATTAGATCAAGCTTTAACAAAGATACAAACTTCAACAAATAAAAATGCTACGGCTATGGATTTGTTTGGTAAAAGGGGAGCTACTGTTGCTACTGTTTTATCTGACAATATAGAACAAGCTAGAGAATTAGGTGTTCAGTTTGGAACATTCGAGGGAGAAGCAGCTAAAATGGCTGAAACAGTTGGAGATACTTTAGACGGTTCATTCAAAAGACTTGATTCTGCTGTTGAAGGGTTATTTCTTTCTTTTCAAGATGTTCAAAGTGAAGATGGAGGTTTAAAAGGTTTAAATAATGATATAGCAGAGGCTATAAATAAAGTAACTGACTTTTTAAAGGAAACAAACGGTTTAAATGTAGCGCTTAATTTAATGGTTGCTTCTATAAAAGCTGGATCAACTCCTTTACGTGTTTTATTCCAGTTAATAGACGCTATTGTTTCTATTGTTTCTAATCTAGGCGAATCTGTTACTGGAACTTTTAAAGCTATTAGGGATCAATTCAACACAACTGGTAAGACTTTAGGTTTATTATTTAATGCTATTAAATCGGGTGACTTTTCTAGTATTGGTGACATTATAAGTAATTCTTTTAAGGAAAGTGCTAAAAATGTTAATAATTATGTAGCTGCTCAACAAAAAGGATTTCAAGTAATAGCTAAAGAAGCAATAGAGTTTGGTAATGATACCGCAGATATTTTAACTGGTGTAGGTGATGCTTATGTTAAAGTTTATGATTCGATAGGTGCTAAAGTACAAGATATACAAAAGAAAAATGTAGAGGGAGCTAAAAAATCTGGTGAAGAACAAAAGAAAACCCAAAGAGAAATAACATCTGTAACACAAGAAGAACTAGATAAAAGGAAAAAGCTTCAAAAGAAAAGAGAGAAGGAAATAGCAGACGCTAATAAAAGTATTTTAGAAAAAATAAGAAAGATAAGAGGTGATATTTCTGTATTAGAAATAAATGATGAAAAAGAAAAACAGTTGAAAAAATTACAAGTTCAACTAGAGTCTGATAGACTTTCTATAAAAATGTCTAAAGCTAATCAAGAAATAAAAAACGCTGCTTTAAAAGCTTTAGATGATAAATATTTATTAGACAAATCTGCCGTAGAGAAAAAGTTTAATGATGAAAAAGTAAAAGCCGATAAAGCAGCTAACGATCAGATATTAGCAAACAGGAGAGAAGTTAATAATCAACTTTTAGAACTTGCTAGTAATGCTACTACAACATTAATTAACGGAGCAAAAACAAGAGCAGATAGACAGAAGGATATTGCTTTAGCTGGGCTTCAAGATCAAATAGATGCTGGGATAATAACACAAGAAGAAGGGCAAAAGAAACGTGAACAAATAGAGCGAGAAGCTTTTGAAAAGAAGAAGCGTTTAGATTTAGCTTTTGTAGCAGTAGAGTTAGCAAAACAAATCGTTAGTATTCAAACAGCGGCAGCGGCTAACCCTGCTAATGCTGTAACATTTGGAGGAGCTGGTGTATCACAAGCAGCAGTTTTAACGGGTATTGCTATTGCTAATGCAGGTATTCAAACCGCAGCTATATTAGCTCAAAAGTATGCTGATGGTGGTTTATTATCTGGGCCAAGTCACGCACAAGGTGGAATACCTTTTACCGTTGGAGGCCAAGCAGGATTTGAAGCAGAAGGAGGTGAAGCTATTATAAATAAAAAATCTACGGCAATGTACGCGCCTTTGTTAAGTGCTATTAATGAAGCTGGAGGTGGTGTTGCTTTTGCTAAAGGTGGATTAGCTAAACCTGTTTCTAAATTCCAAAGAGGTGGTGTTGCTAGTGTTCAAAGTTCTATGATGAGTACAAGAGATTTAGAAGAAAAGATAATTAAAGGAGTTACAAGGACATTGAAATCTATACCAGTAGTTAATAATGCTGTAAATACAGCAGATCAAGCGGTAAAGGTAAGTAATATACAGCGACAAGCTAATTTCGGATAATAAAAAAGGAGGGTTAATTACTCCCTCCTTAATATAAAACCTAAACTATTATTTAAGCGTTTAAAAAGAACTTCTGCTTAAAATTATTTTGACTATTTCAAATATAGATCAATTAATCCGTTTTAAAAAACTATCATATCTATTTATAATCATTCTAAATAACATTAATTAAATTTTATTATATTTGAGTATGAGTTTAGGCATAACTTCAAAATCTGAAAGGAAAAGAAGGCTAGATATATGTAATGGGTGTGATAAATACAGGCCAAACGCTAAGTTTCTTTTTGGACTAATTAAATTAAAAGGGAAACCACAATGCAAAGCTTGTAAATGCCTTATTAATAATTTAGTTATATTTGAAGATATTAAATGTTCGCATCCGTATTTTGACAAATGGGAATAGAGGAAACTTTAAATAATTTACCACAAGAAGAAAAGGAAAAGATTAAATCAGCTTTTCTAAAAGTATATAATAAAATGTTTGCAGACAGAAAGCAATACGATTATTTAAAAAGTATGTTTTCTGAGTATGTAGAAAATATAGAACAAGATTGTAGCAAATGCAGAAAAAGGATAGTAGGCTTCTGGCATCAGAGGTTAAAGAATTGGAAGATGCTTTGATGGAAACTTTAGTTGAAGAAACTAAAGACGCTTTAAGTTTACAACACGCAATGCTAATTCTAATTCAAAAAGGATTAGTTAAAACAGATGTGATAAGAAACAATTCAATTCGAAATGAATATATAGCCTATATGAAAAATCCATTGAATAATATTAAAACAATGGACTTGTACACTCATTTAGCTGCTAGATACGATCTATCACAAAATCACATAAGGACAATTTGTAAAGGATACTAATTTTTGTTTATCCGTTAGGCATATTTTATAAATACTGTTTATTTACTTAGCGTAGATAAATACGTATTTATGAATTGGTATAATATAAAAAACCGCATTGAGGACGATTCTACTGTAATTTCTATTGATGAAGAAATAGGTAGTTTTGGAATTAGTGCAAAGGGTTTTATAGATGAAGTAAAGTCTATGAACCCTGCTGCCATTCATTTAGTAATAAATTCAGGAGGTGGAAGTGTTTTTGATGCTTTCGCTATTTACGACTTCTTAACGACTTCTCGATTTCATGTTAGCGTAGAGATTCAAGGAATTGCTGCTAGTGCTGCTACTGTTATTGCTTTAGCTGGTGATGCTAGACCAGTAATGACGCAAAACAGTTTCTTTATGATACATAATCCATTTGTAACTATGATGGATATGGATGCTTTTGAAGCAGAGGAACTAAGAGAAAAAGCTAAGAGTTTAGAAAGTACCGCTGATTTACTAGATAGAATTACGGATAAGCTAATTAATATTTACGCACAAGCAACAGGTCTTAATAAGGCAGATATTAAGCAGATGATGGATGATGAAACATGGCTAGACGCTCAACAAGCTTTAGAGTTAGGATTTTTAAGTGATGTTAAAGGCGCTGCTAAGGTTGCTGCTTATGCAAGTATTAAGGATTTAGCTAAATCGGGATACAAGAACATCCCAGAGAACTATGTAAACAAATTAAATTTAAATATGTCTGATAACAACAAAAATTTGTTAGAAGAATTAAAAGCGTTCGTTAAGGATACTTTTTCTAACAAAACAGAGGAAGCAGCTCCAGAGGCTGTTGAAGCAGTTGAAGAAACTGTTGAGGAAACTTCTGAGGTTGACGCTCTTAAACAAGAGTTGGAAGCAGCCAAGGAAGCATTACAATCTAAAGAAAATGAGATTGTAGAAAAAACGGTAGAGTTTGAAAACAAACTTTCTGAAGTAACTAACAAATTTGAAGCATCTTTTAAAGAAGTTGTAGCTAAAGTTGAAAAAGCGACTGCTAAGCGTGTAGAAGCTCAGCCATCTGCTGATGAAGTAGAAAGCGAAGTTAAAGCTAAGTCTGATTCTCCTTTAGGTGACTATATTAAAAATGTGTTTAAAACTAACGGATTATAATAATAAATTAAACAGATAAAAAATGGCAAATTTTATAACAAAATCATTTACTCACACTTACGCGGGTAAAGAATTGATCCAAGAGTTATTCTATACTCCACAAGAAGGATCACAAAACGTTTTCGCAAACTACCGAGTTTTACCAAACGTTAAGACTAAAATTAATATGTATCTTCCGGGTACTCTTAATGACATTGTTAGAGAGTACACTACTTGTGGATTTTCTGCAACTGGTAGCGCAATCAATGTAACTGATAAAGTGCTAGACGTTGAGAAGCTAAAAGTAAACTTAGAGCAATGTGTAGATACTTTCTTTGATACTATTTTCGAGGAAACTATGGGAGCTGGTATTGATATTGACAATGCTCAAGGTACTATTATTGAAGAAATCGCTAGAACTAAAGTTGTAGATGGTATTAGAGATGACTTAGGTAAGATTGCTTGGTTTGCTCAAGATGGTGCTGCTTCTGCTTCTTACAATATGTTTGACGGATGGATTCAGTTATTTGTTGACGATTCATCTTCTTTAGGTCAATATGTTGATATGGATACTATCGCTGGTGTTGAAACTACTGGTGTTTTAGATACTGATGGAGCTTTAGCATTGTTGAGAAATATGTACGAAAACCAATCTAAAGAGTTAAGACAGATTCCAGCTAGAGATAAGAAGTTCTACGTTACTGCTACTGTAATTGACAACTTAATGACTACTTACGAAGATACTCAATCTGGTACAGGTTTATTAAGATTGATTGATGGTGGTAACATGGCTTTTAGAGGTATTGAAGTTGTAGAGGTTACTGGTTGGGATACACAATTAGACGATGTGAATAATCCACAGGCTTCTTTAATTGGTGATAACTTAGTTATCTATACTTCTCCATCTAACTTGGTAATTGGTACTGATGTATCTGCTCCTGAGAATGAGTTGAAGTTTAGATTTAACGACGATGACGATGAGTTATTGAAGATTATTTCTAAGTTTAGAATGGGAGTTCAATATGTTCACCCAGTATTAGTATCAATGGCGTACTAAAAAATAATTCCTCCCTTCGGGGAGGGTTTTTATAACTAATAAAATTAATTAAAATGGCAGAAATTACATCGGATATTTTAATAGACTGTAATTCGGAAAACCGAAGAGGAGGTGGAAAAAGAATATTTGTTGCGAATATTGACAACATTAGTTCTTTTACTGCTGGTTCTTTACACGATTATACTGCTGTAACAATGGATACTACGTCTGACGTTTGGTATGAAATTGAGGCAGAGTTTGAAACTGTAAGTGCTAATCAAGAAGGTTCTACTGAAAACGGGTCTAACGCTGGTGAGAATACAATAGAAGCTTTTGTTCCTAAAATGGATAAAACTAAAGCTAAAGCTATCCAAGAGTTATTCGAGTCTTGTAAAGTGGTAGTTATTGTAGAAACTTACAATGTGGCAACAACTTCTAATCTTTCTTTTGTATATGGATATGATGAAGTATTGAAAGAAAAGGGAGCAATGAGAATGTCTGTTACTTCTACTTTAGAGGCAGAGATTCAAGGCCAAAACGGCTATACTCTTACATTTACTGGAATGTTTGCAGAAGTAGCTAGAGAGTACGTAGGTACAATCGAAACTAACGCAAGTGGTACAGTTACGCTAGGTTCTTAGTGTTTTATATACTTTTTGTGCTTTGGGGAGGCTTCGGCTTCCCCTTTTTTATTTTAAAAGTATGCCATTAAAACGGCACATAACATTCCATAACTGCAAGCTATCGCAGACAGTTATTTCAATGTTATATGCAATTATTTTTTACCCACCGCACTCGCAAGAAGAAACTGTATCTCCTTGTTTACACTTCTTACATTCTTTTTTGCGGATGCTTCTATTTTTTCAAATAGTTCTTCTGGTATCTCAATTAGTTTCTTTTTCATAGTTATAATATTTAGCCACTAATTAGCGTTTAGTGGCATTTTTTAGTTTTTTTAATTCTTTTTGAACTTCTATCCAAAACTCTGTTTGATAATCAGTTAAGTTTATTACAAAACTTGTTAAAATTTCTGTTACAAATAAATTACATAACTGTTTAGTAGTTTTATCCATATCTTCTAATGGATTGCTTTTATCAACTATTCTAAAAAACTTTTTGTAAAGTGCTTCTGCTTTCTCTTTTGGTGTCATAACCTTATTATATCGTATCCATCGTTTATTAATATATTTTCTGCATTTTTAAAATAAAATCCAGTTCTAATATAATTACCAAACGAATCAAAATATTTTATTAATCCGTTTGGTAAAATTTTTGCTTTTGGTTTAGTCTCCAAATCTTTCCATCCATTCATTATCTTCTTCTTCTTTATTTTTAAATGTAAATAATTCTTCAACTACTTTCCATCCGCAGTTTTTATAAAGTTCAATTTTTGAATCTTGTACTTTTATTGTTTCGTTATTTCTAATTAAAGTTTTCATATCTCTTTGTTTTAATGTTCTCTACAAATATAGATATATATTTTATATATACAAACAATATTAAAAGAAAGTTTAAAAAAAAGCATATAACATTATATAAAAAACATTAAAACGATTTTTTATATATAGCGTTATAAGTAATTAAATCTGCTTATAATCTTTCTCTAAAATCTTATCAGTTGTAACATCTTCTTCAAACTCATAATCAATATATTTATCTAATCCATTATGA
>Ga0208767_1001129_pt1 | contig 21295 bp, 25 predicted proteins | sample VirMetDEL_Mar_21_FD_184514 | JGI IMG/M metagenome (GOLD analysis project Ga0208767, IMG submission 184514) | Aqueous microbial communities from the Delaware River and Bay under freshwater to marine salinity gradient to study organic matter... | ecosystem: Environmental > Aquatic > Marine >... | reverse complement strand
CGAATGGACTGAATGAGATTACAGATGATGGATTATTAAAACCATCAGCACCCGACCCTGCCATATAATTACCACTATTCAGTAAGTCAGAATGGACTGTAGAACCAATCTTACCAAACGCCTTCATTAATTCGGTGTAAGCGCCCGACTTATTTGATACAGCATTACATTCATTCGGAGTCGGTGGGTAGCGAGTAGCACCAATAGACAACTGAAATTCAGTAAGATTATTATGACCGAGAGCGGATGTATTGAATTTAGACTGTTGCGTTCCACGCTTATAACCAAAGAAAAATGATTTGATACTACGGACTCGTGCGGGGCAATTAATAGCAGCGGATGTAGCAGTGGCGGTCACCGTTCCTCTAAAACCTCTGTAAGACTGACCTGCGATTTGTAAAACACCACCAGACGACTGTTGGACCATACGGAGTCTGTCATAGAATGAGCGCTCTAAATCAATTAAATGCGCCGCATATCGCAGTTTAGTAATTTGATAACTGAAATCGCGTCCAACCGCAACACCGACTTCATTTACTGGGGCAAATTCTATTTCCAGCGTAATACCCGCGTTCATTAAAACTAAGGGCAAGTATTTATCATTATCAAGCAGTCCTGAGACGAGTTTGTAATGTTGTTTGCGAGTCTCAGTATCACCAATAGACCCATCATTAGCAGCGATATTACGAGCAGCACCAGAGTAGCGGAGAGTTTCAAATGTTCCATTAGCATTATTTGATGCGTAAGCATTAACAGAATCACGAATAGCAGTTGCGACAGCACCATCACCACCAGCACCGATTAATACTGTGCGTAGAGAGTGATTAACCGCAGCGAGAATAGTAGCATCTATATTCGCTGCCTGATTCGGACCAGTCGTATCAGCAACAGTAGATGCGCCGAGACCACCAGCGCCGAAGGCGACAGCACCGGGGCGAGCAGCGATACAGTTAGCATCCACTTCCGCTTGCGTGCGAGATGTAAAATTCGCAGAGAAATCAATACCCGTAAGATTCATAGATTCATAATGTAGAGTCTGGCGACCAGCATTAGATGGGACGAGAAACCCCCCTACTAAAGTATTGTAGTCGTGTATTTCCTCCAAAACTACGCCCCCGCTACTTACAGTTAATTTTTTGATGGCAGCGTGTCCTATATCCAAAGACCCAGCAGCACCACAATTATTTGTAATATCAAATTCTAAATAACTCTGGGCGGTGTCAAGCAGTCCATCATAATTAATATCAATACGTGCGATATTATTACCCGTAGCAGAGTATGTATCACCCGTAGTAGGGAAAAATAGTCGTTTCTGACTCTTCGCTTCAATACCGAGAGGGAGTTGGTCTCCATAATTAACCGAGTTCGGTGCGCTTACAGCATCCATCATTTGTCCTTCCATTTTTATAATCTTATAAATATTTTAATTTGTATATAATTAATTTTTAATTTTATATTCCAACTTCAACGGGGTCATCATTCGTCATAGGTTCTAAAACAATTTCAAATCGTCCAGTTCCAACCATAGGGAGCGCATCATCATTAGCATTCATATTCGCGAGTAGAGATTTTTGAAAGGTTCGCGCTTTCAAAGTATTACCCCACGGACTTCCTATAATCATACAATTACCATCATTCATATTTTTATTTTCATAACAATATGCTACACCGCGACGGTTTCCATCACTCGGGCGTAACTGAGATATTTTCATAGTCACTCTCTTATCTAAATTACCAAAAATATTTTGTCGTCCATCCAACCAATGAGTATTTGGATATAAATTCTGAGCGGTCGTTCCGTTCGCACCACCTCTTTCTATAATAGTTCCTAATGCGTTGTTTGCGGGTGGAGTTAATGTCGGAGCGAGTGAGAAAAAAGGCACTTCATCATTAACAACAGCGTCGGTGCTACCACCAGTCCCACCAGCGCCGTTTGTCCTTGCGAGATAGTTCATTTTATTTCTTATGAATATAGTTCCAGCGGGGTCAGTTTCAACAGACTGATAAAACGGATATGCGGCAAGCGCTGCCCCAGCGTGTCCTTGCGTATCTAAAATAGCGCCCGAAAATGTATATTCTACATCAAATTCATCATATACTATTGTTTCATTATTTATTGGGAGACAAAATTTAGCAACTGTTTGACGATTATTCTTAAACTTTTGCCCCGCCACTCCACCAGATATATCTAATGTAAATCTATTTAATGCGGGTGTATGAAATTCTATACCAACATTTGTATTACCTACTACTGATAATAACGCTTGCGCGTCTTCCTCTGGTAGAGCAGCATATTTCAACCACATCTTACATCTTCCATTATATGTATCACCTTCAATATACATCGGAGACGTAGGAAATTCTAATTGTATCTCACTCGTAGCATTCGCTATACAAAACTCAAAATGATACTTCATAACTTATATTATGATATATATAAAATTTTAATTTTAAAAAAAACAATTTAATTTTAATTTACGGTCTTCGGCGCATAGATGGTAGATTCGCTTTAACCGCTCTTACATCACCAGCAAGACCTTTAGCAGCATCTATTTTAGATGATAAACTACCACTTCCAGTAATAGTCTTTACTCTTTCAATACCACTTCTTACAGCACCGCTGACCGCTTCCGCTTTATCTATTCCTTCATTAATAGTTCTCGCGCCCATTTCAACCGCCTTCGCAGTTCCAGCAACAGCGCCTAAACCCGCAGCAACGGGTTCTAAACCTATAGCAGCAGCACCGAGCGCCGCAGTTCCCGCTATAGATGATACTTTATGCGCTATACCTTCTGTAGCGTGAGAAACCTTTTTTCCGATGGATATACCTTTATCAACAAAACCGCTGACCTTCTTTCCTAAATTACTAAAAAATCCCATTCTTTATAATATACAACTTATTTATTTTTTTGATTTACTTTTCTTCTTAATTTTTGATTCTTCTTCTAAACGTCTCTGACGCATAGTCGGTGTTTCAGTAAAAACCGCTTCATATCTTCGGGGTGGCGCTTCTCTTAATTTTTCTTTATGAATATATGATATTTTTAAACTCATCTGAAAATGTAATCCATTCAAATCAATCGCTCTATTTCTATCATCAGTTAATTTAATACCTATAGTTTGAATAACGGGGACGCTTACCATAGTTTCGTGGTCGTGTGATGCGGGAGTAAAAAATATAATACCACCAGCGTTTGTAGTGATTGGTAATCTCGCCAGTATATTACTGAATGTTCCGTCTTCATTATCCAAAGTTCCTTTTGTTGCTATATTTTGTCTTATATATAATCCGTGTATTGAATCATTCAAATCAATCGCTTTTTCGGATTTTGTATTAACACCTATAGGTATATTCTTATCTTCTCTATATAAACCGAGTAGTTCTTCCGCACCGTCTGTCTTATCCGCAAATTTAAAATTGAATGATGCTACACCCGTGATATTGAATGTATATTTCAAAGTCTCTCTGCTATAACTTATAACCGCTGTCGCACCATTATTTTCTATATGAGTCTTCAAAACAGATGCTAAACCCGTCGCTGAAAAATTCCCCGCTTCTAATGTTAAAACATAATCAACTCCTGCTATTTGATAATATACTTTATCATTTAGACCCGCTCTTACATTATAAAAACTATATGGTATAGTCGCTGTATGTAATGATACTAATAAATTCATATGGTCGGGGACTAAAATAGGTTCTTTCATTACATATATAAAATTGGTGGTTAATGGTCGTCCATTAACATCAGTCTCTAAAAACTGAGTAGCGAATCTACTATCTAAATGTATGATTATTGGTGGTGGTGTATTCGCTGTTAAAACATAACTCATTATTATATACTTATATATTTTAATTTAATTTAAAACGCTTCTTATAATCTTTAACAGCGGTTTGAAAATCACTACTATCGCCCCAAAGGGTGTAAAAACTGAGATAACCCGCACGTGTAAAATCTTTAGTATCTAAATCTTTCTTATGACGCTTCCTATAGCGTGCGCGACGGTCTTTATTTTTATGAATAGTAAAATCACTCATCCCTGCCGCACCATAATCAGTTTGTTTGATTACTTTACCTTTTCGGTCTTTAAACGTCGCTCTAAATTTTTTTCCTTTTTTTGGACTTTTCTTAATATCAACAGAGTAAGGTTTAACCATTTACTTCTTATTAAGATTTTTTCTACGCCTTCTTCTGCGTGCCTTTTTTTGGACTGGTGTAAATCCATTAACACCCGCAACATTCATTCGCTGTCTATCTAATGATACATTAACAGCGCCCATTCTTCTACTAATCATATTATATTGTTTGATTTCATCTGATGTCGCATCACCCGCTCTCATCTTTCTACTTAACTTCGCTTCAGTTTGGTTCAATTCATCCCCAGTCATTTCATCAACTTTACTCATTTATATTATGGTTTATTTTTTTTGAATGGATTTGATGGTGTCAATTTTTGTTTCAGTCCTCCTATCTTTTTACTTTCAAATGATGCTGCTGCTTCACGCCCTTTTTCCGCTTGCGCCAGCGCAAAATCCAACGGGTCTTGCTGCGGTCCTTCCGCCGCAACTAATCTACCATCAGATGCTCTTTCTCTAACAGCGAGCGGGTCTTGCTGTTCTAATCCAGTTGCTCCGACTTCAAATGTATCTCTATGTGCCGCGTCCATCTGTAATCTTACATTTTCCGCTCTTAATCTTGCTGTTTCCGCATCTCTTTCTTCTTCCCTACGTTTCATATCTTCTTCCGCTTCTCTACGTATTCTATCTCTATCCGCTTCCGCTTTTGATATTTCTTTTTTACCCAAATGATATGACCCACCAACTAATAACGCTCCACCAATTCCCGCACCAACCGCAACACCTTTCATAACTTTTTTACCAATTCTTCCAACATTCTTAATGATTTTATGTCCTAAACGAGTTCCCGCCATTTATAATAATATTTATATTTTAATCAAAATTAACAACAATTGGATTATTTTTATCCGCCACACGCATCTTCAGTCCATATTCTTCACCTATATCTTTACCTTTACGCGCAAGTTTCTTCTTTTTATTTTTTAATGATTTTTTAGTCATAAACTTCAAATCACCCCAATTATAACGCGCCATCATCTCTGCTATTTCTTCGGGGAGTTTCGGGTCATATTGTAAATACCAGTCTTTTCCTTTTTGTATTTCACCTTCTTTAATCATAAAAAATGATGCGGGGATTTTCTTTTCATCTCCACTCGGTGTCTTAACATTCAAATCATAATCGCATTTATTTCTTTCAACATATTCAATCGGGTCTTTCTTTTCAACTTTATCAAAACTAACAAAATCATAATTCATATGCGGATTATCTGAATTAACATTACCAACAACAGTAGGTCTTATTCCAGTTCCGAAAATTGTATTAGATACTTTTTCATTATATTCTTTTTCTTTTTCTAAATTTTGTAAATATAACGCTTCACGTTCAATTTCTTTTCTTTTATTTAATTCTTTCAAATAATCACTTCGTGGTATTGCTTCAACCCGACTGCTTATATTGGATTTAAACTCTTTAACGCAATCTAATTCTTTATTCAATTCTTCCATCTTATATATTACTCAACATTTATTTTCCGCTTAAATAACGCATCATAATTCAAAAATTCATTACTTAATAATTCTTCTATTTCTTCTTTTTGTTTTTTTAATTCATCAGTAAGTTCTTCCATTTGGTCTAACTCCCGTTTCAATTCTTCTAATTCTTCTTTTTTCTTCTCCCACGCAAATCGCATAGAGTATCTTGCTCCCATACATAAACTTAACAATAATAATCCTACCGCACCTAATATCCATCCCCACATACTTTATAATCTTATAAATATAATAATTCTTAAATTTATCCGCATAATCTTTATGAAAAATATTGTTCTAAGATTGAATCATCATTTGTATAAAAATCTTTATATTTATTCTTCATTATCTTCGTTCTCGCTGCTGATGATTTCTTTGACTGACCGCCGTATGTTTGATTATACGTGCCTACTAAATCTTTTACATTAACTTTAATCGCGGGTCGCCCCCCATCTGATAATTTACTTTCGGGTCTATTATCAACTAATATAATAGTATCTTTGTCTGTTCTTCCTTTGTCTTTAACTTGAGAGAGATTTAAAAATACAACTTGACCTTCTCCAAATTTACGCGATTCTTCACTTTCACTTCCACTTCCACTTCCACTTCCACTTTCACTTTCACTTTCAGTAGCGGGTCTTACATCTGGTCTCGGTGTTTCGGGTTCTTCACTTCTACTTCTACTTCTTCTAATTCTTCGCAGTTCCGCTTGCTGTTTAACAAATTTTCTTTCCGCTGGACTTGCTACACCCGTTTCAACAACACCTCTTTCTAATTGTTGCTGGTCTCTTAACTCTCTTATTTGTTGCGCTGTTAATGTATCAAAATCAATATCTCTTAATGCTGGTATAACTGTCGGTATGCTTCCGCCTATTAATGGTTGCGTCTCTTCAAATGTTGCTGGTGTTTGTTCCGCTTTCTTTATTTTACGTCCTAAACCTCTTAATTTTCCTCCTCTCTTTGGTTTCGGTGAGGGTTCGGGTTGCGGTTCGGGTTCGGGTCTTTCTTCTTCAACAACTTCTAATGGACTCGCTGGTGGTGGTCGCACAACTTCCGCTTCTGTTTCAGTTCCAGTATCGGGGGATAAATCTAAACCTTCCTCTCTTCCACTAAATTGTTCTGCTAATAATTCATCTATCGTTTCAGCGGGCGCTGGCGGGGATGTTTGTTCCGCAAGCGCAAGTGCTTCTTCTATTTTAGTCGGGGGTGATGTATCACTTCTTTTTAATGGTCGGGTTAATTGTTCTCGTAGATTGGATACGGTTTCTACGAATTTACTTTGGGGTGTTCTCTCTCTAACTTGCTCTTCAAATGTCGGTTCTGCTTCAAATTGCGGCGCTGTTCTCGTTCTCGGTGGCGCATCACCCGTTTTTCGTGGTCTCGGACTCGGTCTTAAATCATTACGTTTTGCTGTTTTCGTCCATTCATCTTCTTCTTCACCTCTAAACGCTTCTTCTTCGGGCACGCCTTCACCCCTTTGGACGCTTTGACTTCTACTTCTACTCCTCGCAATCGCAACCGCTTCGGGTCTTTCAATAAATGCTTTAGGCACTCTACTACGTCCTCCACCATCTACATCAACAAATAAAAATTTATCAGTTTCTCTACGTATTCTTCCTTCACGTCTTATTCCTGCGGGTGTTAAATATATAACTCTATCTCCTACAGTATATTCTGCTTTTTGACTATCTAATGCTCTAACTAACCCTTGAATCTGAGTTTGACTTAAATTTAATTGAAATATAGTAGATGCGTCTGTAATTTCACCTTTGGATATTAATTGTCTTATAGCGCCTACACCTCTTCTATCTATTAATTTATTTAATTCACCTACATCACCTCCTAATAATGTCGCTTGACTTTGATTTCTAACCGAAATATTATGACTCGCAACTAAACCTGCTCTTTGTCTTTCTAATTCAGTAATAGTTTGTTCTTTTGCTGCTTCACGTCTTTCTAACTCTCTTCTTTGTAATCTTGCGGTTTCTCTCACATCTGCTATTTCTTTATTTTTTGATGCGCCCGCTTCTTTAACTTTTTGGTCTATCATTATTTTTTGAATAGCACTTTGATAGCGGTTTCCAAAATACTCTCTTTTTGGTGGTTGTAAATAAACCCTATCATCTCTTAAACCCCGACTCGCTTTGAATTTTGATGGTTTCATATTCCAACTGGCGGTCTGACCTTTCGCTTTTACACCTCTCGGTTTTTGGTCTCCAGTATATATAGTAATTTGTTGCGTTAAACCGCTTTTATGTTTTAATGTAATTTCACTCTGACCTTTTACATTTCGCCTTTGCGAGACTTCCACTCCACCCGCTTTTGCTACTTTCGGTTTCTTTGTTTTCTTTCTTTTACGCCTAACCTTTCTTTTAGGCGCGGGTTCTTCAACTACAACGGGTCGTGGTATATCAAATATACTCCTCGGTTTTGTCCCTTCCATTTATATTATAAATAATATTATATTTTTACTGCGTTTGAAATCTAAGTTTTTAATAGTATCTAAAGTAAAATGCCTAAATCACCCGAAATAACAAATCAACAATATCAATCCGATTTACAATTTGGACTAACTGCTGAATTGGATGTAAAAAATAATTTAGAAAATGAATTTGGTAGTCTCATTCAATTGGATAAATACAATCCTTTTGATTTTGAAAATGATGAATATTTAATAGAATTAAAATCTCGTAGAATAAATCATAATAAATATCCTACAACTATGGTTAATTTATCTAAACTTAAACGGACTGAAAATACAAATAAACAGCGTGTAATAGTTTTTAATTATATGGATGGATTATATAAATGGACTGTTAATGATAATTATACTACTGGTGTCGGTGGTCGGTGCGACCGCGGTTTGGATGAATATTCACAAATGGCGTATATAGATATAAATAATCTAACTAAAATTTAATAATCATCACCACTCGTCGGCGCTGTTAATACAATATATCCACCACCTATATAATCAATAGTAGAGTTCAAATGGACTTTCACTAATAAACAAAATTGCGATGTAGATGCTCCATAAGACCCCGTAAATGTTCTTTCTGTATTTGTAGTGCTACTACCTAACATTACATCTGGACCGACTGCGCTATTCACACCATTCCAGTTTCTTACTTTATAAACATTCAGCGTCTCGGGTTCAGCGTTTCCACTTCCATCTCTTACATCAACAAATATTCCAGTAGGAGTCCAACCTTGCGGTATTGTAAATACACCCATCGCTTCTAAACTGGTATTCATCGTTCTTCCTCTTCCAGTTAATTTATTTATATCATCATCAATAGATATATTATAAAATGATGAATCATCATTCGGTCTCCAATCACCACTATTAATTACAAATAAATATCTTTCACTTCCAACACCCGTGTCTTCATAAAATACTCTATCACTTATAGTTTGATTTTCGGGTTTTAAATGAATATGTTTTGCGGCGCTTCCATTATATGTAGTTCCACTATCTAATTCTAATCCCGTTCCCGCTGTTAAATTATTTAAATCACTTCCTAAACTTACACCACTTATCGTGCTATTTTGTAATTTAGCGTTTGCTATATTTCCTATTTGTATTGTTCTCGCTGTTCCACCATCAAAATCAGCGCCCGTGGTAAATGATAATGGAGTTGATAATGTTAATTGATTTAATGACGTTCCTAACTGTCTTCCACTTATTGTATCATTCGTTAAAAATAATCCAGTTCCATCAGCGGTTAAACCTCCACCCGCTTTTGGATTCACCGCAATTCCTACATTCACATCACCTCTATATTCTGTCGTAGAAGAAGCGTCACTTAAATCAACACCGAGTAATCCATTTCCTATATGTAAATTTTCTAAATTACTTCCTAACGCTTTTCCACTTATTGTATTATTTTCTAATTTAGCGTTTCCTATCGCACCATTTGCTATTTGTATTGTTTTCGTTTGCGACCCATCGTAATTATTCGGTCCCGCACCGCTGAATGATAATGGATTACTAACATTCAAATTAAATAAATTATTTCCTAAACTTATTCCACTTATAGTATCATTTGTTAATGATAATCCATCTGAATCTACCGTAATACCCCCACCGCTTTTCGCTTCTATAGATAAACCTATTAATTCACTTCCATTATATAATGTCGCGGGGTTTGCTACATTATCTATCGCTGATATTCCATTACCGAATGTTAAATTATTTAGTGTCCCACCTAATGATACTCCGCTTATCGTGCTATGTTCTAATTTAACATTCCCTATCGCACCGTCTGCTATTTGAATCGCACGTGCTACGCTCCCATCATAAAATGCCCCCGCTACAAATGACAACGGTGCGCTCACAGTTAATTGAGCGAGTAGCGCTGATAAATCACGCCATAACGTTCTCGTTCCATCACTCGTTAATAATTGATTATTATTACCGTTGTCGCCGTCTATTTCTATACTTTCCGTAATGTTAATAACATCACAACTCAACGTATTTAGTCCATCAATACTTCTTGCTGAATTATTTTCAACGCTCATATACTATAACTTATATTTTATTTCTGAGTTATAACCTCACATTCTTTTAAACTTAAAAATCCTTCATTATCAGTTTCAGTAGTATATAATTCATCTACTTCTATCGTAGCGTTTTCTTCACTATCCGTAGTATAAACTGATTCATCGCTTTCATCAACTTCTATGTAATCCTCATCATCGGTGTCATCTAATACATTCTCACAAAATTCCGCAAAATCTCTCACAAATTGTTTTAAACCTACTTCACCGACTTTTACCGATATTAAATCAATCAACTCCATACAATAAGATACTTCTAATGCTGACATTTTATATATCTTATATTTTTAATCTAATATATTAACTCATTGTAATTTTAAATACTTTTCGTAAATAAACAAAATTTATATTTCAAAGATTACAATAGAATATCTATCACCTTCAAATTCTTCAGTCCAGTGCGTCTGTCTTTTTCCATCAAATTCAATCAACCTATATCTTATATCTAAAGATTCACCCTCAACAATTAAATTACCTCCAGTATAACTACCTAATGCTATAATCAACGATGAATCTGTATTTGCTTTATCTTTATGCGGTTTCATATGGACGTTTTTATTTACATAACCACAATTGAAATTAAAATCTGGTGCGTATTTATTTATAAAATCTCTTATTACTGGATAAATATGCGGATATAATTTATCAAATGTTGGCACACCATAAGTTCCATCCAACATTTTTTTCATACCTATAGGCATACTCGTAGGTCTTTTACCGCTTACAGTTAAGGGTTGGCGATTACCGCTCGTCTGAAATTTTATCTCACTTAATAATTTTTCTATATGTTTAGCGTCTTTTAAACCTTCTTCACCTAATTCATATTCTTTAATAATAGCACTCATTATATAGAGTGTTATAAAATAAATTAATGTTAAAAATATAATTTTTATCTGAATGATATACCCATCATCGCGCTACTCGCATAACTTCTTTGTCTTCCTAATGGATTATATCCACTTACTTCGGGTTCTTCAATATACTCTTCTTCAACAAACTCTTCTTCAGACTCTGACTCGGGTTCGGGTTCTTTAATAACTACCTTTTTCTTCGGGCGTTTTCTACGATGATAATTATTTACCACTTCTTCTTCTGACTCTGATGATTCATCTTCATAATAATTATTTACAACTATCTTCTTCTTCTTCTTTTTCGGTTTTCTTTTAACGGGTTGCTTTATTTCTATGACTTCTTCTTCTTCTTCTTCGGTCTGCTGCTCTGCTGGCGCGGGTTCTGGCGCGGGTTCAACAATCTTAATATCTTCAGTAAATCCATTCATACTCGGGTTAATAGCGTTCTGTTTTAATGTTTCCATCGTTTCTTTATCATCTAATGGTAATGATGATAAACCGTTCATCTCTTCTTCAACTTTCATCTTTATCTTCTTTTTCATTTGTTTCTTTGCTTCCTTTTCTTCTTCCTTTTGTTTCTTTTTTGCTTCTAAACTACGTCTCCTCCCCTCTTTCATTCTTTCAATAGCGGCAAGGCGTGCTTCACTCAGCGGTTTCTTAACTCTGGTTATGGTCTCTCCTTCTGAATCACTCATCTTATACTTATAATGTAGATTTTTTATACGTTCATCGTAGATTAATTTTTATCTTTCAATCTTAAATCCCAGCGTCCGTTTTTTCTTTGAAATAATTTACAATACTTTGGATATTTATTATATAAAAATTCTTTATCATTCTTTTCAGTTTCTATATTTCTTCCGTCTCCATTACAACCCCCTTTGGCGTAATTATTTGTTTTACCCGCAACATAATTATTCTTAATAATACCCCCGTCTCTTATATAGTGTAATATACAATTTTCAAAATCTTCGGCGTAGTTCGTCTCTAATATAATATCTTTTCTTATTTTTCTTACACGTATCAATCCTAACATATATCTTAAATCTTTTGTATATTTTGTTTTCACGTTTTTCATAAAATAGGGATTCGGGGTGCTGTAAAATCCTCCATATGATAAATCAGCTCCATCTATCTCACTCACTAATTCATTTATTACTTCTTCAAAATTTTCAATAGATTCGTTTTTTGTATCAATCATATCAGTTAAATCATCATCAATCTCGCATATATATTCACCCTCTTCAAAATATTCAGTAATAAAATTATGAGTTTTACCGATTCCTTTTACATCCGTCTTTATAATATTATAATCATCAAAAATACTATAACCTTCATCATCAACACGCACCACAATATAAATATCATCTTTTGATATTCCGTGCTTATCTAAATATTTTAATGTATTATTTTTCAACTTATCTACTCTTTGATATGATGGTATAACATATTTCATTTTACTTAATAGTAGAAAATAAATATAATATTAATTTTTAATTCCCTAAGGGTTGATTGATAAATCAATACTTACATCGCGTTCGGTGTTAATGATGGTGTTTCTTCTTCTTCACCTTCTGCTTCTGCTTCTTTATCCGCTTTCTCGGGGTCGGGTGGTGGTGGTTCTCTACTACAATCAAATATATAACACTTATCACTACATCCGATTCTACACTTACACGCGCAACGACTTTGCCATATAACTAATAGTAATGACCCTACAGCGCCTAAAAATAATACAACCGCACCCGCTAACTGGTCTATTGTCATCTCTTTTATTTCAATCATCGCAGTATCGTCTGATTCACTCATTTATTATATGAATGATAATAAAAAATATAGGTAATAAAATCAATATTTTTATTCAACTATCTCGTCCTCCATATGCGGAAATATTAATCTCTTATTTAGATTTTTATGATACATATTTTTATAATCTTCATTCGTGTCTATTAATAGAAAATTAAATTTTTCTGTAAATACATATTTTAACATCTCATCAAATTCATCTTTTGTTAATAGTATCACTTCATCAAATAGCGTCTCCAGTTCTTTCTTATTACTGCTTTTAAACATAATGTAATAGTCTGCTGTTGCTCTCAGCGCCCTCGGTAATTTATTGAATACTTGCGTAGTCATCCACATACTTAAACCCGCTCCCTCACCGTCATCCGCTTGACCGCATATATGTCTTCTATTCATCATCATTTTACATAACATCTTTTCTACTCCTACATTTTTCTTAACATCATTTACAACATCATCGGCGATTATTAAAATACGCTCTCCACTCCCTTCAATATCCCCATAAACTTCTTCTAACGCTTCTAATGTTAATTCTTTGTATTTTTGTTCGGGTGCTAACTTTTTTAATTTATCTTTATCTGCTGTCCCTAATGATGGACTAAATACATACACTTTATCAAATTTACGATAATATGGACTCTTTCTATAGACTAATAATGAATACATTAATGTCGTCTTACCTTGCCGTGGTTTTGCCGTAATCAACATAAAATGATTATAGGTTCGTGGTAATGGTTTCGGAATACTCGCATCAATTTTATCCACAGAAAATCCAGTTTTTTTAACATCTAAATCGTTCAGCGTTTTTTCTCTAATACTCATTATATATATATATATGTTATAGTTTTTTTACGTTTTAATAATATTTTTTATCGTCTGTAAAATTATTATACATTTTTGAAAATCCCTTTTTCGCTTCATCAACAACTAAAATACTTATCGCAGGATATATAAACTTTTTTATTATCTTTTTCTTCTGTAATGATTTATATTCTATATCAATCGCTTTTTCTTTTTTTGCGTTTGGTATATAATTCAATATATCTTCTGCTACTGATTTATTTGGTATATAATAACCGTGCGTATTCAATATTATAAATTTATCTGGATTAATTATATTTATCCCTTCTTTTAATGTTTTTCTTATTTCATCTTTTGTTTTTGATTTAAACTCTTTAGCGTCTTTATTCAACGGTGAAAATAAATCACCTCCTATATAACAAAATTCATTATTTGCTTCTTTCATAACTTTTTTCAAACTATCAAAATTATCTATTATAGCATCATCTTCTATTACAAATACATCTGTTAAATCTTCTTCTATTATTTTATTTAGTAAATTTTTATGACTCATACTACACGCCGCTATTTTTTGTCTTAATGGTGTTTTCGCATTATATCTTAAATTATATCTACTATATTCATTTTCTTTAACCCCTTCCCACCAAACCGCGTCATATAGTTCATAATTATCATTATATTTTTCTTTTCTTTCTTTATACGCATTTACAACAAATACTTTCATTATATATATAAACTATATTTTATCTTTTGGCGGGGGTTATTTTTTTAACCCCACCCTCAGTTCCTTCGGTATTTTTCCCATATTTTTTTATCTATTCTTCTGGATGGACCACCGAGTATAACACTTGCTAATCTTGCTAAACCCCAACTGGTCGGTGTCTGATTCGGTCTGCTTCCAGATGAATAATATGCTCCTTTTCCTTTATTTATGATTTGTCTTTGACCTTCATACGTAATTATGTTTTTATGAATAAACTTTTTATCGCTTATTTTTGTTCCGTATTTATCTTCAAACTTTTTAACCCATCCGCTTCTTTTAGATTTAAATGATGTCTCGGGTCTTTCTTTTTCTTCAAAAAATGATTTAATCTGTTCTCGTCTTTCTTTACCTTTTAATCCCGCAAGATATGACCTCGGCACGTTCCTCGTCTCACCCTTATATGTAATCTTCACCATTTTATATAAATATATATTTTATTTAGTATCTCTCAACACTTCTGTTTTTGTATCAACTGGATTACCCACTGTATCAACGGGTCGTCCTTCTCTCCGCTCCATCGCGGTCTGCGCTTGACCGACTCTTCCACCCATCGCACTAAATGATGGATTATGGTGGTGTTCCGCTGTAAGTATAACTGGTGTATCTGCTATACCGAAAAATTGGTTAAATACCATCTGCGCTGCTAATCTTTGTCTAACCCTATATTCATCATCATATGCTAACTGCGGGTCTCTCCAACGCTCTCTTCTACGTCTTGCTAAATCTTCCTCATATCTTTGTAATCTACCCCGTCTTGCTAATCTCGCTCTTAAACTTTCTGTCGCTGATTCGGGTGTAGTATCAACTTCGGGTTCGGGTTGCGCTTCCATTTATATATATAGATATATTTTACCACCATCTCGCATCTTCACGCTTTTTTTTATCATTAATATATTGCTGTATAAAATCCAACTTATTTTCAATTTCCATCAGTCGTTTTAATATTTCTTTTATCAACAGATTATTATTTGATGCTAATGATTTATCCATATATATTATATCTTTATTTTTTCTTATCAACTTTTTTCCCTTTCTTTTTATTACCACCCTTTTTAACTATACCCAGTAATAGTCCTTCACTCATCTTATCCATCTGCTTCTTTGAAATCAAACCGTCTTTAACCGCCTTCTCTAACTTCTTTTTATTCGCATCACTACTGTATCCTTTTCCACTCGGCATATTTTATAATATACCAAATATAAAAAAAATAAACTTATAATATTGAATTTTTATATAGTCTTATATATTGTTAAATATTTGAATACTCCGTTTGGTTTTGTAATCTTATGAAATACATTACTTACATCATATACATTCTTATTTAATAAATATGCGATTTCATTTAATGTTTCGCAATTTATCGTCTTAAAATATTCATTTTTTTCAACGTCCTTATAAATTACTATAACCCAGATGTTATTTGTTCTCGCCATTTATATATCTTATATATATATTTTATTGTTCTACCGCAGTTAAAATATGTGGTTTCACCCATCCTTCATTTTCAACTATACCTTTAGTATAATTTATCCTTACAGACTTATCAATATCTATCTTTCTTATCTCTGTATAACTACCTTCTGCTATATGCTCCGATGTGCTACTTCTAAACTGTGTCTGCTGTTCGTATATCCTATATCCCTCTGCTGGTTTGAAATCGGGGTTTCGTTTCTTAATCTCTGCTTCATCTTCACGCTGTTTTTCAATCATATTACCATACAGTAAATGTTTGAATTCATCATAACTTAATTTACGTTTTACACCTTTACACGCTGTAGCAATTACATACCCGCCGTCAATCAATTCTTTATATAAACTATATTGCTTACATCCAGCGATAATACCTTTATCAAATGATAATTCACCATTATCTTTTTCTATCTCTTTATCAACGTATTCTTTCAATAATGGTTTCCATACACTCTTAGGTGTATCTTCACCTAACTCTTTCAATATCTTATTCTTATAATATCCTTCAACCTTTTCTAAACATTCGTTTTTCATACTACCTAATTCATCACCCGTCCCATCCCAACAAAATTCTTTCATCATCGCGGGGTGGTCGTTCAACTTCAAATCGCATATACAACTATCTGTATCGCAATATAATATATTACAACCATTATCTCTTACCGCTTTCAAAAATCTATATGTTTTCATTCTCGCTTCACTACATATCGCCGCTGCTATAGCAACATTAAAATCTTTTACACTCATTCTCATCGCGGTTCTTACTAACATATAATTACCGATTTTACCTATATTACTTACAACATCGCTCGCCATCAACTCCCAAAAATAGTCGTCGTCTTCACGCATAATACTCATACCATCTCTGCCCTCACCATCACCATCGGCGTTCAATCCCCAAAATCCATATCCGCTATTCGCGATAATCTTATAGCACTGCGCCATCGCTGGTAATCCATTCTTTTTCGCGAGTGCCTTTTTACTTACAGCGTCTTCAAAGAAATCTTTTAAAATCCCTTCATCCCAAAATCTATGTCTGTCTTTATCTCCCTTTTTATTAGCAGCGCTATTCATATATTCTGTCTTTACAAATGCTCGTTGCCCTCCCTCAAATACAACACCGTCTATCAATTCATATTCATATATATCCAACTCAATACCATATAATAATTCGTGATAATATATTGTAATCTCAGTCCAATCACCGAAATGCGCGAATGTTAATCTGTGATTAGACTTAATCGCGTGTAATGGTAATGAATCATAATCTTTAGTTCTCGCCATCACTTTAACTAAACCTTTCTTTAATGGTAAATTCAATCCGTTTTTATATCTTTCATTCCACCTTTCAATTTCATCTTTTGACATTCTTTCGGGTTCTCCGTATGGTATAAACATACGCCCTACATCTGGATATAAACTCGTAAAATCATAATAATATAATTTACTTTTTCTTTCACCTATATAGAATGCTTCACATCTCCCTCCATAATAACCCGCTCTACAAAATGCGTCTGTTTCTTTATTTAAATTCCATACTGGTGTATCTCTCTTATCATAAAATGAATTGAAATAATGTTTCTTAGATAATGATGCGCCAGTAATACAATCGGTGATTTTTATTCCATTACACGCCTTATATACACTATCATTAAATTTATTCAATACTTCTAATAAACCCAATACATCATAATTACAATAGACTAAATTACATAATTCAATCTTAAACTTTTCATCGCTCAGCGGTCTATCTTTTTGTAATTCACCACCGAAACAATTGTTAATATTCACTTCATCAAAATTTACAACTTCACTTATCTTCTTATGTTTTACATCAAACTCTTCACATAGTTTCTTCAAACCCATCGGTAGTAATCTAAATGAATCCCTAAATGTAATGAATGATTCTATCGCTTCACCTTCTTTTACTTTCTTTTGCTTTTTCTTAATGTTTTTCTTTACTGTGAAACCACTTACACCGTGTGATATTGAATCTATGTTTTCAACATCACCCTCTTTACTGGTAAGTTCAAATGATAAATACGCACCATTCAATACAATCAATGACCCTTCTTCTAAGACCCACTTACTCGTATCTGATAGTATATAATCATTCAATAATAACATTACATCAAACTTACCTCCGTTATGTGCGTATAATGTATATCCCGTCATCATATCTCTATTATCATATAACCATTCAAACCATTTCTTAATACAATCTTTACCGCCGAATGTTATTGTTTTTAATCTTATGATTTCACCTTTCTTATTTAATACATTCCACGCGAATGATAATCTGTATGACCTAAACATACCTTCTTCAACACCATTAGGTGTCGCTTCTAAATCGTATGCTGCTATTTTATGGTTAATGTCTTCAATAAATCTTTTACAGTAATCGGGGTTATTACCATATCGTGATATAAACCACTTTTCATATTTTCTTTTATTACTCTCGGTTTGACTATCATAATCTATACTCGTCTTTACTTTATTAATCCATATTTCATTCTTACAAAATTCTCTTACCCTATCATAATCAATAATTTCATAATCGGGTTCTCTATCAATTAAACAATTTACGTCTTCTATATCGCAATCACTTATTTCAAGTTCTTTTGCTTTCTGCGTCTGTATCTGTATAACTTCATCTAATACACCAATTAAATTCTTTACTTTATACCATCTTACTAATGATATGAAATGATGATTTATCAATTGTATCTCGTATGTAGTTTTTAATTTTTCACCACCCCATTCTGTTGGTCTTATCGTTTTAATCTTTTCAAATACATTATTATATATTATGACTTCGCATTTGTTTTTACTCTTATGCTTATAATTCATATCCACAAATGTTTGAATATCTGCCTCATTCGTCGCACGGATGTTTTTAATCTTCAATCTCTGTTTTAATGATTTTGAATTATCTGTTATAGCACTCGTAAATTTCTTAGGTTCAACAACTAATTCATCTCTCGCTTTATCTATATCTTCATCATTACTCATTTTCACTAAGCGATTATGAATACTTATACATCTGTAGAAACAATTTGTTTTACTCATTTGATTAGATATAAACCAACTCTTAGCAGCGGTGCTTATTGTTCTCGCACCACCCGCACCTAATATTTGACCGAAAGGTTCTGCTATTACTGATATACCTATGGATTTGAAATTCAATTCATCGTCAGTTTCATCATATCTCCCTAACGCAATAGACATCTTCTTATCAATTAAATCTTTAATATCATCCATATCCATTACAACGAAATTACTTATACCAAATGATTTCTTATCAAGAAACGCATTCGGATTACTGGATAATCTTACACTTATACGCTGGTCTTTATGGCGGGGTAGAACAGCTGATGCTGCCCGTTCTATATTTATCAATACATTCTCTAAGAAATCATCTGTATAGTCTTCAAATGTAAATAAATACCGACTTATAACACCTTTCGCAATCAAAGACCTTTTAACGCTTTTAGGTTTCAATATATTCTTCTTATTTGAAATCTTTTCATCTATCTTTCTTAATTTCTTATCACGCTTTATTACATCTCCAATATCAACATTATGAAATTTACTTATTTTCTTTTTCGCAGTCTTAGCATAATTTACACGGTCTTTTGAAATAAACAAATCATATCCATTTACACCCTTAGATGTAAATATCAAACCTATACCCGATTGTTTGGCGGACTTATATTCTTTCTGTAAAAATGATTTCAATTTACCTTTATCTTTCAGTAGCGATATATATTGTTTTCTTAAATTATTAATATATCCCTTACTGATAGACCCGTCTTTATTTCTCATATATTTACTTATATATTTTAAATCTGTGGTTGCTGTTTTCGTTTTTTCGTCCATCGCCTTACTTTATATATATCCTTTTTCTTTATATATCTTTAAACGCCCCCTTTTATTCTCTCAACAACAAACCTTATAAAAAAAATAAAATATATCAAATTTATATCTAAAGATGGATATAAAAAATATACAAAGATATACAACTGATATACAACTTAATCACCGCTTATACCGCGGTCATTAATTTATATATCCGATGACCTCAATAAAAAATTTTACAATATATATAATTTTTACCCTTAACACTTTATTCACCGAGCGAGTCCCACGGGTCATCACTTACAACTGATGATGAATCATCTGATGAATCATCTGATTTATATTTGTGCTGGTGTTTCAGTAAATCAAAATATTCAACAATCTTATCATCAGGAATTTTCAAATCATCACGCGTCCATACATCAAAGTGTTTCTGACTTTTACCGTGACGCTTACAAACCCCGCCCGCTTCTACTGGAAGATTACACGGGATACACCCCCAGTCTTTCTCAACCTTTTCATAAACTCCGTCATCATTCAAAGCGAATATATGTTTCTGACGGTCAAACTTAATACTACACGGACACCCGCCCGCCCTAACTTCATTCAACGGATATGCTCTATCAACATATCCCCTTTTAAACTTAACTTGATTTACATCCCCCGACTGATTCCAGATTGCTGCCTCACCTTCATCCAGTTCAACACCCCACCCTTTCAACACTTTCATATCAATGACTTTATAATCTTCAACTGGTTTGTTCGGAAATTCTACTTTCACTGATTCACCCGTATAACCCTTACGATGATTAATCCCATTATCAAGGTCAGTTCTGACGCGCGACCCTTCAAGTGGTATATAATCAGGATTCACCTTTTTGCCGCCACGCTTACTCAACAACTTTTTGTGGTAAATCATCCCGATTTTTCTTTTATATTCTTTCAACGCCATATTATATTCTTTTCGTTGCTCTGGACTCAACAGACTGAATAAATCCGCCGCTGGTTCTACTTCAATATCTTCACCTTCAATAACTTCTTTCATTTCATTCATAATCTTTTTATATCTATCTGTCTGTGCTGACCTAAGTGCCGCTTCAATTTCTTCAGGTGTTTTCTCAACCTTTTTCTTACCACGCTTCTTTTTTGCTGGCGCAAGTTCTTCATATAAATCATCATAAATCTCTTTTTTGTCATCATCTGACATTTCATCTGTAATGGATTCAATCAACCGCTTTTGTGTTTTGCTCCACTTACTGCGGTTCATTTCAAAGTAGTCAATCAACTCTTTCAGCGAGAGGGTTTTATCAGCGGTCATCTGTGTAAATGCGCTCATACTGACTTTTGTTTTCTGTTCTACTTTTGTTTTTTGATATAATTAACTTATTACAGAAATCAGATTTTTTACTAATTCAGTTCAGTCAGTTCAAACTTTTGTGTTTCTACTTTTTGTTTTGTTGATATAATTAACTTAATACAGAAATCAAATTTTTTACTAATTCAGTTCGGTCAGTTTATACTTTTGTTTCGTGTGGTTTATGTTTTATGTTCCACTTTTGTTTTGTTGATATAATTAACTTATT